>CERR01002879.1_pt1 | contig 64645 bp, 56 predicted proteins | sample 530841 | NCBI WGS metagenome assembly CERR01 (sample SAMEA2621021, study PRJEB7988) | marine metagenome | biome: marine biome (ENVO:00000447); feature: surface water layer (ENVO:00002042); material: "saline water (ENVO:00002010), including plankton (ENVO:xxxxxxxx)" | depth 5 m | reverse complement strand
GAACTTTGGCTTGGCGCTGCAAATAATGGCGCTTGCCATGTTATGTGCGCCAAGTGAATGGCTCACCGTGGCTTATGTTATGGCGGCGCAAGCGCTTAGCGGCATAGCAAAAGATCTAAATAAAATGAGCGCCAAAAGCGCCATTAAACACTTAGTGCCTGAGGGAGAAAGCGGCCAAGGCCAGCTCTATAAATGGGTGGCTATTTTAACGGGCTCTAAAAATGCGTTAAAAGGGGTCGGCTTCTTTTTAGGTGGTTTACTCCTTACGGTACTGGGTTTTGTAGGTGCTTTAAAAGCCCTTATTTTATTACTCACTATTGCGTGGATTATTAGCGTTGTATTTTTAAAAGGCGACATGGGCAAGGCTAAAAATAAGCCTAAGTTTAAAGAGCTATTTTCTAAATCCCGTGCAATAAATTTACTAAGTGCAGCACGATTATGCTTGTTTGCCGCGCGTGATGTATGGTTTGTAGTGGCTTTACCTATTTATTTAGCCCAGCAGTTTAACTGGAACTTTTGGTGGGTAAGTGGCTTTATGGCACTTTGGGTAATTGGCTACGGTGGTGTGCAATCGCAAGCGCCGCGTATTACCGGCACCAGTAACTCAAACATTGATACCGTTAAACATGCCTATTTATGGGTGTTGCTGCTAAGTGTTGTAACAGCACTATTAGCTCTTTTTATGCAACTTGATGTGGCCGTACATGCCACGCTGATTATAGGTTTGCTTATTTTTGGCGGTGTATTTGCCGTTAATTCATCTGTGCATAGTTACTTAATTGTCAGCTTTGCTAAAAGCGATGGTGTATCGCTTGATGTTGGCTTTTATTATATGGCCAATGCCATGGGGCGTTTACTGGGCACGGTGCTTTCGGGGTGGGTATTTCAGGTTTATGGCTTTGTAGCGTGTTTGTGGGTGAGCGTTGCTTTACTCATAGGTGCCACGATAACCACTGCTATTTTGGCCAAGCGTTAGGCCTAATTGTTCAAAAAACTTAAATTATTTTATGTTATTGATGGCTTGATGCAGTTTGTATATTAAACTGTAGGGGTGTTTTAACAAAAGGTAATTTAAGTGCGAGAACTCACGTTAGCAAAAAAGTTATTATGGATAACTGTAGGGAGTACATTTTTAACAGTATTAGTACTTTCTGGGGTTTTATGGTGGCAAATGTCATCAAACAGCGAGGCGCTCGCTAAAGAGTCTGAAGATTATATCGTGGCTGAAGTTGAGCAAAAGCTTAACGCAAACGCGGCTGCTTACGGCGAAAAAATTGCCGGATTTATCAACGAAGCTTACCGAATTCCAAACTCATTAGCTGCAGTACTTGGTGATGCGGCTAATACTCAAACATTAAACCGCGACACGGTAGTGAGCATTAACCGCTCTATACTTGAAAAAAATCGGTTTTTATCGTCAATTTATTCGCAGTTTGAAGCCAATGCCTTTGATGGGCAAGACGCGCAATTTAAGCAAGGATATAAACACTCAGTTAATGGCGATGGCACGTTAGAAGTATATATAACGCGTGATCAAAACGGCATTATTGAGCAGCAAAAAGTAGCTAACGCTGCCGATAAATACCTGACCTCGTTAAACGAATTTGGTATTCGTGAAGCGCATTGGTATTTATGCGCAAAAGATACACTTAAGCCCTGTATTATGGAACCTTACCTTTACGAAATACCTTCTGGCGATTCGGTTATGCTTACCTCTTTAACCGTACCTATTACTAAATCGGGCCGCTTTATTGGTTTAGCAGGCGTTGATTTAACGCTCCCTACGTTTCAGGGCTTAACCGAAAAGCTTTCGAGCGAACTTTATAACGGCCAAGCAAAAGTAACACTTTTAAGTGATATAGGTTTAATTGTAGGCAGCAGCCATTACAAATCTAAATTAGGCCGCCCCTTTAAAGAGGCGGTTAGTAGTAACACTTACAGTGAGCTGGTTAAATTTAAAGGGCAACATGGCCTTTTTAAAACACCTAGCGAGTATTTAGTTAACTACCCAATTAATATTAAGCTGGCTAACACTCAGTGGAGCCTACTTATTGAAGTGCCAAGTAATTTAGCGCTAGAGGGGCCCAATGCCTTAGCTAAAAACATGAGTGACTCGGCCAATCAGCTCGGTGTTGTTATTTTAATAACCGGTGCTGTTATTGCTTTAATTGCTTTTATTATTATGAAAGTGGTAGTGGGCACTGTGGTTGCACCCCTTGAGCAAATTCAACAGCGTGTAGATAACCTTGCCAGCTCAGAAGGTGACTTAACTCATACGCTCCATGTAGATACCCACGCAGAGCTAATTGCGCTTGCGGGTGGTTTTAATGCCTTTTTAGCTAAGCTACGTGGCTTAATTGCAGAGCTTAAAGATGTATCGTCGCAAACAAAACAGCAAGGCGAAATAGCACAGCATATTGCTATTGATACAAAACATAATGTGCAATCGCAGTTTCAAGAAATTGAAAGCGTAGTGACCGCTATGAACGAAATGAGCGCCACCGCACTTGAAGTTGCCAGAGCCTCTGAGCAATCTGCTCAACAAGCGGATGAAATAAATGGTTTAGTGGTTAGCAGTGAGTCGAGCTTGTCATCGGCTATGAGCCAAGTGAAAACCATGTCTGAAGAAATAAAAGAAGCCAACCAAGCGGTTGAAAAAGTGGCTTCGCGTAGTAAAGATATTACGCAAATTTTAGATGTGATCAGAACCATTTCAGAGCAAACCAACTTACTTGCATTAAATGCCGCCATTGAAGCAGCGCGCGCTGGCGAGCACGGCAGAGGCTTTGCGGTAGTTGCCGATGAAGTACGCGCACTGGCGTCTAAAACACGCTCATCTACCGATGATATTAGCCAACTTATAGATAGCTTATTGTTAGAAGTAGGTAATGCATCAACCGTAATTGAAAAAGGCGTAGTACGCGCGCAAAGCGCAGTAGACGAAACCTCAGTGGCGTTTGACGCGCTGCACAGTGTGGTAGTAAAAGTAGATGAAATTACTAATCAAATTACCCACATTGCCACCGCAGCCGAGGAGCAAAGCTTAGTAACCGAAGAGATAAACCGTAACCTTACGCTTATTTCTGATGCGGCATCGCAACTTGCTGATTTATCTACCAAAGCGGGCGATAGCAGTGAAGCGCTTAATGCACTGGTAGCGCAGCAAGATAGCGAGCTTAATAAACTTAAAACGTAAGTAAAGCTCAACCCTAGCAAATATAAAAAGCGGCTAATTCACACGAATTAGCCGCTTTTTTTAGTTGAGACTTTTTAGAAGTTAGTAAAACGAAACGTTATAGCTTTTTGATCAAGGCAAACATTTGATTGATCATTGGCTGCGCTAATTGCTCAACCCCTGGGCGGTTAAAATAGCCACGAAGCCCAGTAAACTGCACCTGAAAAAACTGCGCGTATTCAAGCGCGGTAAGGTTGCTGCTTAGCTCATTATTTTTAATGGCTTGAGCAAACAAGGTGGTTAAGTAGGCTTCAAACTTTGCTGATAGATCTAGGCTTAGCTCGTATAACGAGGCGTCTTTTTCTGCAAATTCGCTGTTTGCTTTTACCAACATACAAATAGCACTTGGGCTACAGTCTTTGGTTTTAATAATTACGTTTTCTACAAACGCACGCAAACCACCTAAAACAGAGTCAGAACTTGCTAAAAACCCATCAATTTGGCTTTTCATTTGTACTGTGTAGTCTTTTAAAGACTCGCTGTATAGGCCTTCTTTAGAGCCAAACGCCGCATATATACTGCCTGGGCGCATGTTAATGGCTTCTTGTAAATCGCGGGTTGAGGTGGCGTTAAACCCCTTTTCCCAAAACAATTGGCTTGCAACGCGAATTACATTATCGCGCTCAAATTTAACTTTGTTTGCCATTTTATTCTCAACTATTTTGAACGTATGCTCAATTTTAACTTGAACAGTCGCTCAAAATCAAATAGTATGTGTCTCGAAGTTACTTAACCTGACACCAGGTTACTCAAACACATTAATTTATTGGAGCAGAACATGGCAGAATTTACGTTATATACCCAAGACAACGCACCAGAAGAGTCAAAATCGCTTATGGCTGATTCAGTAGCAGCATTTGGCATGTTGCCTAACCTTCATGCCGTAATGGCAGAAGCGCCTACGCTACTTAAAGGTTACCAAGTACTGCATGAGTTATTTCAAAACACCTCGTTTAACGCAGAAGAGCTAACTGTGGTATGGCAAACAATTAATGTTGAGCACGAGTGTCATTACTGTGTACCAGCACACAGCGCAATTGCCGCTTCAATGAATGTAGACCAAGATATTGTTGATGCCCTAGTAAACAAAACACCACTTGCAGATGCAAAACTTGAAACACTGCGTGAAACCACACTTGCAATGACACGCGATCGCGGCGTAATTAGCGATCAGCAAATTGAAAAGTTTTTTGCAGCAGGTTACGGTAAACAGCAACTACTAGAAATTGTTGTAGGCTTATCGCAAAAAGTAATGAGCAACTACACTAACCACCTTGCTGATACACCAGTTGACGAACCATTTAAAAAGTTTGCTAAATAATAGCGGTTTTATAAATAACAAAGGCAGCCTAGGCTGCCTTTTTGTATTGTAAGCGAATGGCCATTATTTAAATTTAACGGCTTTAGTGCTGCGTGTATAAGTACGCTGCTCGGGCTTAGTCCACTCACCCTTTTTTAAATAAGAAGTTGAAACTACAAACGTATCGTTTTTTAGCTCGCTGATCGAGCGCACTTTAGTAATACCTTCTTTACTGCCTGTTACCTCTTCATACGCTACAAATTGGGTAGGGCTGAGCACTTTCATGGTGCCTTTTGTGTAAAAACCTGCGGTAGTAAAATAGTAAAACACCAATGACTCTTTTTTACTGTCGTAAAAAATCATTGATTCCCCACCATACTCACCTTCATTAATAGAGTGCTTGGTATGTATAGCTTTACCATTTAATGCGCGCTCCCAGTGGCCAACATCTTGTACAGGTTTTGCACCTTTAGGTACGTCAAAATCGGCCTGCCATGTACCTAAATAAGGTTTAAATACAGCGAGTTCTTTATCAAGGTTACTTGGGGTATCAGCGGCGTAGCTATTAAAGGCGTATAAGCATAATACTAAAAATAGGGCTTTAAAGTATGTCATAATTTGGCTCTTATTATTTTGGTTTAACTCTTTTTAGTATAGGCGATCATGAATTGATAAAGAAAACATTAATCACCTTCTCACTGCTTTTTTTGGTCGCAGTATGGCAAGCTCATTGGCTTTATAATATGAGTATTTATATACCAAGCTACTTTACAGGTTTAAGCTTTACTACTTTTATAATGTACGCATGGGATAAACGACAAGCTAAACAATCAGCGCATAAAAAAGTAAACCGCACACCCGAGCGCACGCTTCAGTTACTGTCGTTACTAGGCGGTTGGCCCGGCGCACTCATTGCACAGCAATGGCTTAGGCATAAATCGCAAAAACGTCGTTTTATAGTGGTGTTATGGCTGTGTATTTTTGGGAATGTGAGTGTAATAGGGGCTATTACATTTTTTGCAGAAAACGTGAGAGTTATGCCTTTAAATTAATGTGTATTTAAAGGCATAAATACAATTTTACACGGTGTTTAGTTTGCAGCTTCAGTTTTGGCTACTTCATCTAACTCTACTGTAAGTATGGTTTTTTTATCAACCACAACCCACTTACGATAAGTTTGGTAACCTGGTTTGCTTACCTCAACATCGTATTCACCTTCTTTTAGTTCGATCGCGTCTTGGTATACCGGTTTGATATTCATAATACGTACGCGGGCGTCATTAGGGTTAGTAATTACGGTAAGTGAGATTGGAGCAACCACTTCGGCTACTTCAGCCTGAACATCGGCAGCATTGTCTTCAACTTTTTGTTCAGTTTCATTCATATTTGAAGTGTTTGCACAGCCACTTAAGATGAGTAATGCTGCAAGTGCGGTTATTTTTTTCATGTGAGCTCCGTAAAATTATTATTTTAAAATAGGGCCATGAAAGTAAGGAAGTAATAAAGTAGATAATATTTGTCTTTCCTAAATTCATAGCTTGTATATTTATTATTTAAAAACTTTCAAATACACTAATGATGCTACAGCATAATACTATCTAAGGACTTTGTTATAGCTTCACTTCGCTCAACTAATGTTTCAGCTGTTCGATACATTCTTTTTTTCATTAAGCTATTGGCCATTGTGATATAGCGCTTTGACAATTCTTGCCTGATAGATACTAATAAAGGAAAATCATTGGGCAAAATAGTCGACTCTGAGTCAATTAACTCCTCTAGTGCAATTAAATCTTTATATTTATCTATAACAGTTAGTTGCTTAGAATAGCGTTCGAAGCGTTGTTCATAAAACACTAAAGCAGCATTTGAAGGGAAGACTACCTCCTTACCTTGATTAAGTTTATCTTGATAATCAGTTAACGCGATTATTGCAGACTCTCTTTGTAGTAAACTTTCAAAGCTAACTTCAGATTTCTGTTTTTTATCCAAAATGGCTTTACCAACGGATATTAAAGAACTTTGAGTGACTACATCATCTTTAGCGATTGCGTTTTCTAACGCTTTTTTGTAGTTTTCGAAGTGGGTAGGAGATACTTGATAAACATAAGTTTTATCTACCTCATGTAAATCAAGAATTAACTGAGGAATACTATTGTTATCAACTTCGTTATAACGAGATTGCTCTAAAAGTAAATTAATTCGCGATGTAATATCAAAAATAATAGATTGTCTTTCTCTTAAAATGCTTTCCAGTTGCACAGAAAGCTTTTCTGAATCTGGGTAGTATTCAAGCGCTTGAGTGTATACATCTATTGTTTCGTCGAAGTTCTTAAACTTATCACCACTATTATTTAGCTGATTAGCCATACCATCAAAGCTTTGCAAAACACTCTCTTGATTTACACGCAATAAGCCTTGCTTTAAAACTTCGTATTGCGGCGGTATTTCAGAAAGCTTATCGAGTATGCTTGGGCCACTCCACGACATCCACGTTTTTACTTGCTGATTTATAGCCTGAGCATTATCTAATTTTGCTTCGAGCTGTTTTACATTGTTATCGTTAGATAAGTAATATTGCCCTGCTAATACTGTAGCAACCACTAAGCTTGCTACTAGTGCGATAGCTGGTTTGTAATTATGGTTTAATTTAGCAGTAATGGGGTCGAGTGAACTTAATCTATCAGAAGCGTTTAATGCAATTGCTTTATTTAAGCTACCCCACAACCATAGTGGGCAGTTACTAGGGCGTTTTGCCGATGTCTCTTTTGCTAGCTTATCAGCTGCTACGCGGTTAAATGGATGTTTGCTGCTTAATAGTTCAAGGGCTATACATGCGTAAGAAAATACATCATCTTTAACTGATGCTTCTGCACCTTTAAGTTGCTCCGGGCTTGCATAGGTGGGGGTGTAACCACCTACAACTGCGGCATTTTGTTGGTTTTGAACAGCATAGGCATCTTCAATGGTTTTATGTTTTGCAATCCCAAAATCAAGTACTTTTAAGTTGCCGTTAGAATCAAAAATAATATTCGATGGCTTTAAATCATTGTGGATAACACCGCGTGCATGCGCGTAAATCAGTGCATCAGCTAACTGCTCTAAAATTACTTTGGCTTTTTTAAACACCATGCCAGTGGGTTTATTTCTTTTTATTATTTGCTCAAGTGTTTCGCCTTCAACAAGCTCCATTGTTACATAGTGAAGATCGCCATCTGAACCTGCTGAATAGACTTTAACTATATTAGGGTGAGCTAACTGTTGTGTTTTAGTGGTTTCATCTTTTAGGAGAGTGATGGCCTCTTCTGAGTGTGAAAACTCTTCGAGTAACACCTTTATCGCAACAAACACTTCAGGGCGGCTTGGGCTTTCTAAAAATAAATCCCTTGCGCGATAGATATAACACATACCGCCTTGGCCAATTAATTCTTCAACCAAGTAACGAGCAGATATTTTTTTGCCAATTAGATTGAGCTTATTTTTAGCTTGGGGTTTTTTGAGATTTGAATCAAGCGACGCTATCTGAGTTTTATCGTTAGAATTATTGATACCGCTCATTATAAATCCTTTTATTGTGTATATATAAATAATTGCAAAGGTGAATTTTTATCGTTTTTATCAATTCTCCCTTTGATAACGGCAGTATTTTTACAAAAAAAGATTACTTTAGCAATCTTTCTATCGTAGAAGTTTCATACAAAATTAATTATGTCGCCTGTTTTAACTCACTTAAAATTTGTTTTTATTTTTAAACTTAAAAAATAACGTGCTTAAAAGCGCTGTAAAAGGCGTAAAAGGTACATTCATCGGTAATTTATCACTTTATTTTGTTTGGGATTAAATTTATTACAGTGTGCTGGAAAAGGAACATTCAAACGGTGATGTAATTATTGGATTTCATGTTTTTAGGTTTATTAGATTTATCATTGTCTTCAAATTTAAATATATGTGTATATTTTTATATATTAATTTCAATGTTGACAATAGTTTCGCTTCTACTTTATCCTAATAAAAATGTAGATTTATGGGACTAACTTATCAAATGGAACTGATACTAAATATAACTAGTTATCATAGACTCTCGCCTGAAATTGAAGCTTCTAAAACAACTAAACACTCTCTTATTTTTGGCCGCTCGGAAGCGTGCGATTGGCACTTGCCTGATCCTGAAAAAATAATTTCTAGTCGTCACGGCCGTATTGAAAAAGAAGGAGATTCGTTTTACTTATACGATACCTCTACTAACGGAACGTTTGTTAATTTTGGCGTGTCTGCGCTTGGTCAAGGCAATAAACACCGTTTAGCGCACAGTGATGTGATTACTGTGGGGGACTTTCAAATTGAAGTCGAGTTAGCTGATTCTCAATCTACGACAGCATACACTGAAGCACGCCCAAATACGGATGACTTTGCACTAAGAAATAGTGCCCCGGCACCTGAAATAGATAACTTTTCTTCAAGTGACTTATTTTTAAATGAATCTATTTTAGATGAGTCAATGCCTGCTGTTTCAATGAAAGAAGAAAACATGGCACAGCCTGATAATCAAATTCCTGAAAATTGGGATGAGTTATCACATTTAATGAACCCTGCTGTGTCAGTCTCACCGCAAAACCATTTTGATGATGTTGCAGTGGCAGAACAACCCGTTAAAGTTGAGCCACAAAAAACACCAGAACCCGTTAAGCAGCCAGTAAAACAAGCGCAAACACACGCTAGTACCGAAAGCGCTAATTCCGCTTTATCTGAGGCGTTTTTAAAAGGTTTAGGTGTTAAAACTGAGCTTCAAAATGCCCTCAATACACCAGAGTTGTGGTTTGAAATGGGGCAAAGTTTAAATTTATTATTAAACGAGCTGATGGAGTCATTACGACAACGAGCATTGGTAAAAAATCAATTACGTTTGAATCAAACCATGTTTCAAACAAAGCAAAATAACCCTATAAAATTTTCTGCTGATATTGATGATGTTATTCAGAATTTATTCATAAGAAATAGTGCAAGCTTCCTGTCGTCTCGTGAGTCGATTAAAGAAAGTTTTACTGATACACGAAGACATGAACATGCTTTATTAGCAGGAGCTGATGGTGTACTTAAAGGGATTTTAGAGCAGGTTTCTCCCCAGCAGATCACCCAGCAAGTAAATGAAAACTCTAATGTATTAAAGATTATTCCAGGCCAGTCAGAAGCAAAATGTTGGAAGATATACCAAAGCCTTTATGAAGAGCTAGCGCATGATGTTAATGCTAAAGGCGCTATGGCGTTATCTGACGATTTTTTAAAGGCTTACAATGATAAAACTCAAGAAACGTTTTAGGAAGGAAAGTAAATAATGTCTAAACTTAAGCTCTTTTTTATGAGCATTAGCCTACTCTTTTTGACGGTTGGGTGTACCACCGTAAATAAAATAGTGCCGCCTTCAACTGATTTAATTATTAATGTTTCTAAAGATGTAAATCCAGACACATCAGATAGACCGTCGCCAGTTGTTATGAAAATATTTGAACTTAGTTCACGAACTATTTTTGATACGCAGGACTTTTTTAGCCTATACGAAACGCCTGAAAAGCTACTGGGTCCAGATTTACTTAAAAAAGATGAGTTAGAGCTACAACCAAACTCAGTACAAAAATACAAAATGAGCCTTAACAGGAATACCCGTTATGTGGGTGTTGTTGTGGCCTATAGAGATATCGACCAAGCAAGATGGAGAGCCGTTATTGAGGTTGATCCAACAGGCTATGACGATATAGATGTAAATGTTGAAGCAATTGCTACATACATGAGAGAACAATAAAAAGGATTTGTAAAATGGGTGATAACACTCGTGTTGCGTGGACTGAAGGGATGTTCTTAAGGCCGCAACATTTTCAACAATCAGATAAGCATTTTTCTAACTTAATAAATCAATTATGCAAAGGGAATTTATCTGATCCGTGGGGCATACTTGATATAAGTATAGACACACAATTATTGAGCTCAGGGCAGTTTGCTCTTGAGTCTTTAAGTGCTATCACGCCTGATTTACTCCCAATTGAAATGCCGCAGTCAACTCCTTTACCTGAGCCATTAGTGGTTAATAAAGACGTGTATGATGAGGTGGTATACCTTGCCATCCCTGCATTGAAAAGCAGTGGTATTAATATTTCAGCGCTGGATGAAAATATCGTCACGCGCTATAAGCTAAATGATCTAACAGTTAGTGATGACTCTTTGGGTGCTCAATCTCAAGAGGTAATTCAGGTTGCTAAAATTTATAGCAAACTTGTGCTTTCATCAGATGATCACGCTGGTTATATTTTGCTACCTGTGGCGCGCATTATTGAAGTAAGCAATGAAGGAAGCATTAAGCTTGACACTAAATACATACCTGCCTCTTTAAAAGTAGGTCAATGCAAGCCGTTACTCGGTTTAGTAAGAGAAATAGGCTCTATGATAAAACAGCGCGCAGAGAGTATTTCTGTGCGTTTATGTCAAGGTTATGCAGGGAGCACCTCTGTTGCCGACTTTATCATGCTGCAAACCCTTAATAAGTACGATGCTGTTTTTGACAATCTACTTAGCGTGAATAACCTCCACCCAAATGTATTTTATACCCGTCTTATTGAGCTTGCTGGCGAGCTATCTACTTTTAGTACTGCGAATAAAAGAGTACCAAAGCTGCCTAAGTACGATCATGAAAATTTGGGCAAAGTATTTTCTGAAGTAGTTAATTTCTTATATCAATCTTTAAGTCATGTTATTGAACAAACTGCGACAGAAATTAAATTAGAGCAAAGCAAGTTTGGTATTTCGTTTGGCGCACTAAAAGATAAATCTGTACTTAACTCGGCACAATTTGTTTTAGCAATCAAAGCAAGTGTACCGCACGAAGAGCTGCGCAAAATACTGCCCTCACAGATTAAGATTGGTAGTGTAGAAACCATACGTGACTTAGTTAATAACCAAATTCCTGGTATTACCATTAGTAACTTACCAACGGCACCGCGCCAAATCCCATACCATGCAGGTTTTCATTACTTTGAGTTAAACAAGCAGGGTGAACACTGGGAAAAACTTCGTTCAAGTGGAGGTATCGCTATCCACTTGTCGGGCAATTACCCTGAGCTACAAATAAGCCTTTGGGCAATTAGAACCTAACTTTTAAAGGAAGAGTTTCAATGGACGAAACCATTATAAAACCTCGCCCTGGTAGACTAGGGCGTGACACTTCAAACACTCCTAATGTTGATAACGATGCTGATAAAACAGTGATGTCTGTTGAGCCTGTTGCCAGCAGTGTTACTAATACGTCTAAAGTTTCAATTTTTAAAAACCCACTATTAGAAGCGGCAACAGATTGTTTTTCAATTGTAATTTCGATTAGCCAAGCTAAAGAGATGACAAATATTGCTGCTTTAAAGCATCGCTGTGTTGAGGCTGTAAAGCGCTTTGAAGTTGAAGTGCGCAACCAGGGGCTTTCTAAAGATGTCATTACCAACTCGCGTTATTGCTTGTGCGCGATTTTAGATGAATCAGTTTTAAATTCTAAATGGAGCTCAATGGAGTGGGCTGATGAGAGTTTACTATCGACGTTTCATAAAGAAACGTTTGGCGGTGAATACTTTTACACCCTGCTTGATAATGCACTAGCTCAACCTGAACAGCACAAACAATTTATTGAGTTGCAGTACCATTGCTTAAACTTAGGCTTTAAAGGTAAATATAGATTAGACAATGGTGGCGATACTAAAATAGAAGAATACCGCTCTCAAATATATCACCTTTTAAATCAATTAGATGGGCCGCTGAATAATAAACTTTCGCCTAATTGGAAGCAGCGTGTTGCCGCTGGTGTAGAGCTTAGAAATCAAGTTCCGCTTTGGGTGATTTTTTCAGTGCTGGGCTTAGTGCTGTTAATGGTTTACTTATTTATTAACATGAAACTAAACGACGGCGTTACTTCACTTAACGATAAGCTGGCTGTGATTCATCCTATAGCGCAAAACGAAAGTGTAGATAAAAAAGATAAGCAGTTATTAGTACTTGAGCAGTTACTGCAAACAGAAATTCAGATGGGGATTGTTACAGTAAAGAAAAATTTAGACCGTATACGAATTTCAATAAATAATGAAAGTCTATTTAATCAAGGCGATGCGAAATTATTACCGTCCATTCAACCTATTTTAGAAAAGCTAGCACGTAGTTTAGAAGGGACAAAAGGCCGTATTTTAATTACTGGACATACCGATGATACGCCTATCCGTACCGATAAATATCCATCAAATTGGCATCTATCATTAGCGCGTGCAACGCAAGTTGCCAATTCTATGGCTAAAAGTACAAACCTAAGTGGCCGTTTATGGCCTGAGGGTAAAGGTGCAGCAGAGCCTATCGCCAGCAATTCAGATTCAGCTTCTCGGTCACTAAACCGACGAATTGAAATCGATTTATTATTTTAATGAGGCTGACATGAGTTTTTCACACAAAATAAAAAAAATTACTTACGTACTCACTTCTAAAACAGCCATGTTAATTATCGGCTTTTTGGCGTTATCTTTATTAATTTGGTTTGGTGGTCCGCTTATCGCGATTGCCGACTATATACCTTTAGAGAGCGTAGCAGCACGGCTGTTAACTATTTTGTTTGTTATTTTAGTGTTTGCTATCACCAAAATTTATAGCTTAACGCAACAAAGCAAACGCGATGAGAAAATGGCCGATGAGTTAATTGAAAGCGATGAGTCGAGCAGTAACGAGGTAAATGAAGAGATCACCACGTTAAAAAATCGCATGAATGAAGCTATCAATTTACTCAAAGATGTAAAGCTATTTAAAGGTAAAAATATATATCAATTACCTTGGTATATTATGATTGGCCCGCCAGGGGCCGGTAAAACAACAGTTATTAATAACTCAGGCTTAGACTATCCGTTAAAAGATAAGTTAGGTGTGGATTTAGTCCATGGTGTTGGTGGTACACGAAACTGTGATTGGTGGTTCACTAATAAAGCCGTACTTATCGATACCGCAGGAAGATACACAACACAAAGTAGCCACGCAAAGCATGACTCGCGCGCCTGGGAGGGCTTTTTAGGGCTCTTACGCAAATACCGCCCGCTGCGCCCCATTAACGGTGTAATGATCAGCATGGGTATTTCTGAGCTCATGAGTCAAACTAAAACAGAGCGTAATCTGCATGCCCGCGCAATTAAACAGCGCTTACAAGAGTTACAAAATCAGTTGGGTATGACTTTTCCGGTGTACGTCATTCTTTCTAAAGTTGATTTAATTGAAGGTTTTAGAGAGTTTTTTGGCGAGCTTACAGAAGAGGAATGCGAGCAAGTTTGGGGGGTTACTTTTGAGTTAGACCTAGATAAAGACACTCAAGTTGAAGCGTTTAATAAAGAGTTTCACGCGTTAATTTCAAAGCTGACAGAAATGCTTAATCGTAGGTTGATTAACGAGCGTAATGAAGAAATACGAGCCAAAATTTTTGAATTTCCGAGACAACTTCGTGTGCTTCAAGGTGTTGGCGATGCGTTTTTAAAAGAAATTTTTACCCCTAACGCGTATGAAGAACTCCCTATGTTTAGGGGCGTGTATTTGACCAGTGCTACTCAAGAAGGGAAGCCAGCTAGTTTTTTAAATGATGTAAACTCAGCAGATTCTAGCTATATAAATCAATCGAAAAGCTTCTTTATTAAAAACGTTTTAGAAGGTGTGATTTTCCCTGAACAAAACCTAGCAAGTACTAACAAACATCACGATAAGCAAAACAAATGGCTGAGAGTAGGTAGTATTTCTTTAGCCAGTATTGCGGTAATTGGTTTTTCTATTTCGTGGTACTTTAGCTTTGCATGGAATAATAATTTAATGGCTGCTACAGATGAAGCCATTGAAAGTTATCAGGAGCTAGATGGAGCCTCGTTTGATAGAAGTAACTTATTAGTATTAAACGACAGGCTCAATGCGCTAAGAAATTTACCAGCTAACAATCCTGCGTTACTTGATGACGATGAATCTCAGTCGATAGGTTTTAATAAGCTTAATGAAATTAAACAGTCATCTACACAAGCTTATAACAGGTCTCTACAAACGTATTTAGAACCTTATATAGCCAATACGTTAATTAAAGAAATGGAAGCGCACCCAGAGCACCTTAGCTATTTATACGAGACGCTAAAGTGCTATTTAATGCTATTCCAACCTGAGTACTTTGAAAGTGAAGATATTTCGGCTTGGTTTAATGCATACCTAGAAAGAAATCTACCGGGTGATAAAAATGCGCTAACTCGCGGCCAGTTAATGAACCACATTGCTGCCTTATTAGAGCTGGGGGTTAGTCAAACAAAAATAGATAATCAAGCAGTGCGTATAGCTAGAGCTGAGTTAACTAAGTTACCAATAGCCGAAAGAGCATACCAACGCCTACAAGCTGATTTTCTTGATAGCAGCATTCCGCCGTTTAGATTAACAGACATTATTAGTTTTGAAAGCGCGCAAAAATTCACATTCAGAAACAACGGTGAGCTGACTCGAAGTATTCCTGGTTTATATACCTTTAACGGTTTTCACGGCATTTTTAATGTTGAGAAAAGTAAAATGCTTGGCAATTTGATGGCAAGCAGCTGGGTATATGGCGAGGAGGCATCGGGCACTTATGATATTTCTAAAGAAGAAATTGAAAAGAAATTAGAGCAACGTTATTTTCAAGATTATATCTTCTTTTGGCAGTCATTTATCGACGATCTAAGCCTAAATCAGTACAGCTCACCTGCTGAGGGTGTCAATATTACAGATGTACTAGCAGGTTCAGAAGCACCGATTAAAAATATTATTATGGCTGTACAAAAAAATGTGCAACTAACCAAACTGCCGGTGTCAGAGAATCAAAAAGCAGCGGGTAAAGTTGCCGCTAATGCCGCTGAAATTGCAATGCAAACTAAAGCTAACAGAATTAAACGTTTTTTACCTGACGAAGCGCCTAAGTTTGACATTAAACTACCAGGTTATCAGGTTGAAGAAGCGTTTGAGGATGTTATAAATATTGATGCTCAGCAATTAGATAACATTCAGAAAAACCTCAGAGAGCTTAATGTATATCTCACTAAGCTTGATAGAGGTGATCAGTTAAAATCTTCGATAAAAGATCAAATCAGTGGAAAAAGTAAACCAAGTTTCATTCGCCAGCTTGAGTTCCAAAGCCGTGATCTACCTTACCCATTTAATAGCTGGTTATTAGATATAAGCAGAGATACCAGTAATATCACTAAAAATAGCGCTAACAGACACTTAAATGAGATTTGGAAAAGCCAAGTTTTACGTGAGTACAACGCAGCTATTGTGGGCCGATACCCTTTCTCTCCTTATGCACAAAAAGAAGTGAATATGAAAGACTTTACACGCTTCTTTGGACCAGATGGCACTATTGATAGCTTCTTCACTAACTATGTAGCGCCAAGTGTGGATATGAGTTCGAGTCCGTGGAAGTTTGAAAAAGACATTGGCATAAGCGCTGATACTTTAGCCATGTTTGAACTAGCCCATCAAATTCAAACGGTATTCTTCGATGGTGGAAGTGCAACACCTAGAATTGAGTTTGGCTTACGTCCGCTATCGTTGGATAAAACTACATCGAGCTTAATGATTGAAATTGACGGTCAATCAATGATTTACCGGCATGGCCCTTTAAGAGTTACTAACTTTGTTTGGCCAGGCGCAAGTGGACAAAGTAAAACGCGAGTTGTATTCACTCCACCTAATGGAGGCCGCTCTGTAAATACAACTTACCAAGGTGAATGGTCGCTTTATCGCATGTTGGATGAGTTAAGCGCTAAAAGAGCTAAAACACGTGAGGATTTAGAGTTACATTTTTCTCTCATGGGTAACAACGCAAAAGTTGAGCTATTGCCAAAATCAATTAGACATCCATTTTGGAATAAAAGTGTAGAGAAGTTTTCATGTCCGACCCGATTATAAATATAGGCTACCTTGGCAAAGTCCCTAGCTTAGGGGACTTTGTTCAAGACAGCGTTTCGAAAGAATTTTCAGAGCACTGGGAGCAATGGCTGCAAGCAGCTATTGCTGTAAGCAAAGAACAGTTGGGTGACAATTGGCAAGATAACTACCTAACAGGCCCTGTATGGCATTTTGCATTATCGCCAAATATTGTCGGTGATAAAGGCGTAATGGGAACCCTATTACCGAGCATGGATGCAGTAGGGCGTCATTATCCATTTACGGTAGCCAGTACATTAGAAGTTGCGCCTATAGAAGTATTAAATTCGGGCGTGTTCTCCTTAGAGTACGAAGACACTGTACTTAAAGTGCTCGATAGCTCTGTTGACCTTTTTACTTGGCGAAAAGACGTTGCTAAATCGATAAACACCCTTATAGCGCCTAAAAAGCAGCTTAGTATTTCTCCCTCTAGTGACAAAAATAAAGAGGGTGAGGCATTTGAGTTCTCAGGTGATGAGCTATCAAGTGATGTTTTAAAAGACGCCCTACATGCACTTTTATATAAAAAGCATGGTGATTATAGTGTTTGGTGGACACACGGTTCATGCAATATAAAGCCTATGATGCTTGTTACTTCAGGACTACCGCCTGTTAACCAAGTTGCTGCTATGTTAGATGGCCGATGGAAACATTGGGAATGGAATTACACACAGGTAAAAAATAGTGATTAGCAATTTAAGCACAAGTTACGCAATAACTCATCGCGGTGCAGTTAGGCAATTAAATGAAGACTCTCATGTTGAAATTAATAGCCATAACTTATGGGTAGTAGCTGATGGAATGGGTGGACATGAAGCGGGTGAAGTTGCAAGCCAACTAGTCGTAGATGTTATTAGAGCAAAAGTTGAAGAAAAGACACTAGCTACGCTTAGCGTTTCGCATATTGTTTCAGCTATTGAAGATGCAAATCGTCAATTAAATGAATACAGTGCTCAGTACTTAGGAAGCAAAACAGCGGGCAGTACAGTAACCGCCTTATTTATAAAAGATAATCAATATTACGTTTTGTGGGTAGGTGACAGCCGGGCATACATGCTACGAAATGGTCAATTACAGCAAATATCGCGGGACCATAGCCAAGTGAACGATCTTATCGATGAAGGCGTAATTTCAGTTGAGGAAGCAAAAACGCACCCGCTTTCGAATGTGATTACACGCGCTGTGGGCGTTACAGACGAAGTTAAAGTAGATGTAGTACAAGGTGAAGCAAATACTAATGATATTTTCTTACTTTGTTCAGATGGATTAACAGGTGAATTGTCTGATGAAGAAATATGTTTGTCATTAGAACCTAATAGTATTATTGATTCAGGTATGGCGCTTATGCACTCTTCTTTAGTAAGAGGAGCACGCGATAATGTTACCTGTATTATAATCAAATACGGCCATGATAATTTTAGTAGCAAATCGGAAACATACAAAATTCAAGATGAAGCTACAATTCCACTTTTTACTAAGTAGTTAATCTTAAATATAAAGAATACTATCTTTTTTGATTTAGAGTTTTTACTTTAATTTCCGGCATGGATTAATTAAGTATATTAGATTTTAATTATTTTTATAAAAACAACAATTAAGATTTAAACTCAATTGTAACTGGGCTTGTATTTTAATATAAAGAATGTAATATGAAATCCGCTCCGCTTTATTGGAGTTTTATGGATAATTATTAGGACGATGGAATGTTTGTATTTGAAGAGTATATTTCCCCTATTTCTGAAACTGAAATCGCAGGCTTAGACCCGCGCTCGGATGTTTCTCCTACGTCGACTTATTACGCCTTAAAAGATTTAAGAAACCAACTTCGTGCCGCAGAAAGAAACGCGCTAGTAGACGAGGAGGGTATTTCATCACTTGCCCGCGACTGGTTACCTTTATTAGAACAATGCAGCAACGCGCTAAAAACAGAAAGCAAAGATATTGAGTATTTAGCGTGGTTTATTGAAGCCCTTTGTCGAATTCATGGTTTTAAAGGACTTGCTTTTGGCTTTAAAGTGGCCAGCCAATTATTAGATAATTATTTTGATGCGCTATATCCCTCCCTTGATGCAGACGATGAAATTTCAGACAAAGTATCAGCGCTTGGCGGATTGAATGGTTCCGCAGGTGAGGGGACTCTGATTATCCCCATTAAAAGCATACTTTTAACCGACAGTGTTAGCTTAGACCCTTTTACATTTTGGGAGTATCAGCAAGGCTATGATATTTCGAGGCTTAATGATGACAAAAGAGAGAAAAAGCTAGCACAGGGCGCGGTTGATTTTGAATTAATCGAAAAAAGTGCTGCAGAGACAAGTACAGAATTTTTTGTAACATTAAAACAAGATATTGAAGAGGCGATTTCTGAGTTTGCCCAGCTTAGTGACGTGATGGATAAAGTGACGGGGCAACCGCAACCTACCTCAAATATTAAACAAGCGCTTGAGGTAAGTTTGGCTGCTGTTAACCATATTGCTGCAGACAAACTTGTTGCAGCTGAACAGGCGTTGATATCAGAGCAAACACAAGAGCAACTCACTCAAAACGGTGAAGAGCAGGATGCAGTTGAGGCGCCTAAAAAGGCCATTAGCCAAGCAATTGATTCACGTGAGAATGCAATAAATAAGCTTAAAGAAATAGCGGCGTTTTTTAGAAAAACCGAACCGCATTCTCCAATGTCTTACACGATAGAACAAGTGATTCGATGGAGCGAATTATCGCTGCCTGAATTATTAAATGAATTGATAACAGATAGTGATGCTAGGACCGGGTACTTTAAGTTGTCTGGCATTAAGATCAGCGAAACTGAAACATAAGTAAAAGGAGTTCTCTATGAGTATCCATGATAAATTAAAACGAGTACGTAAGCCTCGCGTTCACATCACCTATGATGTAGAAACTGAGGGTGCAGCAGTAAAAAAAGAATTACCATTTGTTGTTGGTGTAATGGGGGATTTCTCAGGAGATAACACTGAAGTTTTAAAGCCATTAAAAGATAGACGTTTCATTCAGATTGATCGTGATAATTTTGATGATGTTTTGAAGCGTATGAGTCCTTCATTAAATTTAGTTGTTGAAAACACTTTAAGTGAAGATGACTCTCAATTTAATGTTAGTCTTAACTTTAAATCGATTGAAGATTTTGAGCCTGCGGCTGTTGTGAATCAGGTTGAACCATTGCGTAAACTAATGGAAACGCGTAATAAATTACGCGATCTAATGACTAAGATTGACCGTTCAGAAGAGCTAGAAAATGTTTTAGAAGAAGTATTAAGTAATACTTCGAACCTTGATTCTATCGCTAAGGAACTTAAGCTAGAGGAGACTGAAAAATGAGTGCAGAGCAACTAAGTACTGAATTAGAGTCAACAGCTGAGGCAAGTTCATCGTTATTGGAGCAAGCAATTGGTGCTACTAAGCAAACTGATGCAAGTCGCGCAGAAGAGCTTCTTAAAACGTTAACTGAAGAGGCATTAAAAGGCACAGTTCAATGGAATAAAAACATGACTGTGACATTTAATGAAGCAATTCAATTAATTGATCAAAAAATATCAAAACAGCTTAGTGTTGTCATGCATAGCGATGAGTTTCAAAAGCTAGAAGGTTCTTGGCGTGGGTTACACCACCTTGTAATGAATTCTGAAACGAGCTCAACGCTTAAAATTCGTGTTTTAAACATGAAGAAAAAAGAATTGCATAAAGATTTGAGTAAAGCAGTTGAGTTTGACCAAAGCCAAACATTTAAAAAGATTTACGAATCTGAGTTTGGTACACCAGGCGGAGAACCTTATGGCACAATTGTGGGCGACTATGAATTTACTAACCACCCAGAAGATGTTGAAACGTTAAGCTTAATGTCGAACGTGGCAGCGGCTGGTTTCTGTCCATTTATTGCCGCTTCGTCACCTTCTTTATTCGGCTTTGATAACTGGGAAGAGTTAACTAAACCTCGAGATTTAGAAAAAGTGTTTGAATCATTAGAGTACACAAAGTGGCGCTCGTTCAGAGACAGCGATGATTCACGTTTTGTATCGTTAACTATGCCTCGCTTCTTATCACGTTTACCTTATGGTGCAGCTTCTAAACCTGTAGAAGAGTTTAACTATGAAGAGTTTGAAGTTGAACCAAAAGCAGGGCGCTCAGTAAGTACCGAAAATAGTGATTACTGCTGGAGTAATGCAGCTTACGCAATGGCCACTAATATGACCAAGGCGTTTTCACAATACGGTTTTTGTACTGCGATTCGTGGTGCTGAGGGTGGCGGTAAAGTTGAAGGCTTACCAACGCATATTTTCACAAGTGATGATGGTGATCCGGATCTTAAATGCCCAACGGAAATTGGCATAACAGACCGTCGTGAAGCAGAGCTTAGTAAACTTGGTTTCTTACCTTTATGTCACTACAAGAATACTGATTACGCTGTTTTCTTTGGTGGGCAAAGCTGTCAAAAACCACAAGTATATTCAACGCCTGATGCAACAGCTAATGCTGCAATTTCAGCACGCTTACCTTATTTAATGGCAACATCTCGTTTTGCACATTACTTAAAAGTGATGGCGCGTGATAAAATTGGTAGCTTTATGGAAGCAGAAGATGTTGAGTCATGGCTAAATCGTTGGATTTTATCATACGTAAATGCGACAGAGGGTGGTGGTCAAGATATCAGAGCACGCTACCCGTTAGCCGATGCGAAAGTATCAGTTAAAGAAATACCAGGTCAGCCAGGTGCTTATAACGCAGTGGCATGGTTAAGACCTTGGCTACAAATGGAAGAACTTACTTCTTCATTACGCCTTGTAGCTAAAATTCCAGAGATTGGTTAATTAGCCAATCTTTAGCGTTAAGGATAATGCAGTAAAATGAATCACGAAGAGTTTTCATTTATAAATCAAAACTACGCTTTTCATCAAAAGTCGCAGTCTAGAATTAGCGATAATGATGCTTTATTAGAGCGTTTTCTATATGAAAAAAACTTAGATAAGGCACTGTTATTGTGGCTTGAAGGCTCTTCTGATTCTCCCATTTCTTGGAGCAAAGAATCGCTTGGTCCTTATTTACAAAGAATAATTGTAGAACTTGACCAACTAATTTCTCAGCAACTAAATAATATAATTCACCACACGCGATTTCAAAAGTTAGAAGCAAGCTGGCGGAGTTTATATTGGTTAACCCTTCAAACAGAGCAATTTGACAAAGAAAATAAAGTAAAAATAAAGGTACTAAACTGTGATTGGGCAACCCTCTCTAAAGATGTCAATAAAGCAATAGATTTCGACCAAAGTTACTTTTTTCAATTACTTTATCAAAGTGAATTTGATAGCGCCGGTGGCGAGCCTTTTGGTGTGGTAATTGGCGACTACGAAATTAGTAATATGCCCTCTAATGGCACTATTTATAACGACATTGATACTATTAAAGAAATCTCGCGCACTGCAGCTGCAGCATTCTCACCATTTATATGTTCAGCGTCTCCAAACCTTTTTGGCGCAGATAACTTTTCTGATCTAGGGTACTACGCAGATTTATTCAATCAATTTGAGCAACCTGAATATGTAAAATGGCAAAGCTTTAGATCAATGGAAGAGGCACGCTTTGTTGGTTTAACGTTACCGCACGTTTTAGTCAGAGCACCTTACACTAACGATGGTAAACGCCATCAAGATTTTTACTTTAAAGAACAAATTAAAAGCCCCGAAACAGATATGTTATGGGGTAACGCTGCATTTCAGTTTGTATCAACAATAATTAGAGCCTATTGCGATAGTGGTTGGTTTGGGCATATTAGAGGTATTGAGCCAGGAAAAGTGTCAAAAGGACTAGTTACAGGGCTTGCAAAAGATAGTTTTGCAAATGATACATACCAAAAAGAGGCAAAACCGCCACTCGATCTATTGGTGACTAGCAAATTTGAAAAGCAGTTTTCTGAACTTGGATTTATCCCAGCATCATCAGTTACTAACTCAGAGCACATCGTTTTTTATAGCAACGCATCGGTACAAAAAGCAAATAATTACGAATCCAGCGCAGCTAATATTAATGCGCGCCTTTCATCTATGTTGCAATACATTTTATGTGTTTCACGCTTTGCACATTATTTAAAAATATTAGCACGCGATAGAGTGGGCTCTTACATAAATGCTCATGCATGCGAGCGTGATTTACAAGCGTGGATAAATAACTATACAACCGCATCAGACTCAGCATCAGAGCAAATCAGAAGTAAATACCCACTGAGCAATGCGCGCATTAAAGTAAGTGAAAACAAAGCAAATCCGGGTCATTTTTTTTCTGTTTTACAATTACAACCCCATTTTCAATTAGATCAAATGGTCTCGAGCATTAAATTAATAACAGAGCTCAGTCCTCATCACAAAATAAAGGAATAACCATGAAGAAAATACACAGCTTAATCCGCGAGGGAAAATTAACTGAAGCACTTAGCCTATGTGCTGCAGAGCTTCAAGATGAGCCTTTAAATTTTGATATCAGAAGTAGCTACGCTGAGCTACTTTGTATAAATGGTGAGCTTGAAAAAGCTGATAAACAACTCGACTTTATGGTTCAAAAGAATCCTGAGTTTGCTGTCGGTGCTGTAAATCTTAGACATTTGATCCGTGCTCAGCAATCACGAATAGACTTTTACAAAGGTAAAGGGATCCCTAAATTATTTCATGATGCTGATGAGATAGACACATTGTTTTTAAAAATGCATGTGGCTTTGCTTCAGGGAGAAATTGATGAAGCTGCAGAGCTTTCTGCACAAATGGAAACCTTAAGAGTAAGTTCGTTAAATGATGCAGAGTCTGTGGCACGCGACTTGGACGATACATTAAATCCTTATTTAGAAGTTCTAGGCACAAATGGTGAATTTTACTTGGCAAATTTTGATGAAATTGAGTCGTTAAAGGTAGAGCCTGTAAGTTCAGTATTAGAAAGTATTTGGCTACGTGTTGAAATAACGATTAAAGAAGGCCCTTCAGGTACAGCACACTTACCCCTTGTCTATGCCAATGCAGAATCGGACCTTGAAAAATTAGGTCAGGTCTCTGATTGGGTTGAACTCAAAGATGAATTCATTATTGGTAAAGGCATGAAAATGCTATTTATTAATGATGAGGCGATCACAATTCCTAATTTAAAAGTTAATGCTGTAGAAGCAGCATAATTTATATTTGAGCAAAAATGATAGAACATAAGCAGCAGCTTCAGGCATCAATTTTAGACAGGCTCATTGATGATGAACCTGACTTTCAAGATGCACCATCGCGTACAGAGGGGATCACAATAAGTGAGCTACGTAAAAGTGTGCGAAGAGATATAGAAGCACTGCTTAACGCCCGAATCCAGTGGCATACGTGGCCTACACAATATAGTGAGCTTTCAACGTCGTGTTTATCGTACGGCTTGCCTGATTTTTCAAGTATGTCGGTCAGTTCTCACGAAGGTCGAGCACTGCTATGCGAGACAGTTAGAAACACTATTTTAAAATTTGAGCCACGATTTTTAGAAGTTGAAGTATTTACTGATGAAGAAGTACCGGTTAATCGCGTTTTAAACTTGCGTATTAATGCGCTTTTATACGCTGATCCTGAGCCAGAATTTATAAGCTTTGATTCTGAGGTAGAGCCCGTTAATTTGGGTATGAAGGTTATTGAGGCATCATTATGAACGATGAATTATTAAAGTATTACAATCGTGAATTAGCATTTGTGCGTCATTTAGGAAAAGATTTTGCTGAGAAATACCCAAAAGTAGCAGGGCGTTTAAAGCTTAGTGAAGATCATGTTGAAGACCCTCATGTATCACGACTTATTGAATCGTTTGCGTTTTTAACTGCCAATATTAGACAAAAGCTAGATGATAGTTTCCCTGAGCTAACCGATGCTTTATTAGGGCAAATGCTCCCAGATTACCAAGCACCTATCCCTTCTATGTCGATTGTAAAATTAGAAGCCGAAAACCTTTCAACCGCGGGTGTTGTCATCCCAAGAGCAAGTGAAGTTGAAACTAACGTTGATTCTATGAAGCAATGTAAGTTTCAAACCTGTTACGAAACCTACCTTTGGCCCATTGAAATCACTAAAGCCCAGTTTGATAACAGCCCTTTTGTAGCGCCTAAGCCGCGTTGGCATGAAAAGGCAAAGTCTATATTTAAGTTAGAGCTAACCGGTGAATACAAGGGCGTTCCGCTTGCAGAAACTGGTTTAGAAAAACTTCGCGTATATATAAACGGGCAGTGGCACCATACTCTTAAAGTGTACGAACTGTTATTTAAACACAGCATTGGTATAGCCATAGATAATGGCGAAGAAGGCATTAAATACTTATCAAAAAACCAATTAAAAGCGGTCGGGTTTGAAACACACGAAGCGGTTGTGCCTTACTCTCAGCGCTCTGCTGCCGGTTATCGTTTATTGGTCGAAAACTTTACTTTTCCTGAGAAGTTTCGTTTTTTTGAACTTGAAGGTATACGCGGCGCATTACCTAAAAACTCCAACAAATGTGATATCTATATATACCTTGATACTGAGTCAAGTGAGCTTGAGAAACAGGTTGATGAGGATATGTTTTTACTCGGGTGCACGCCAATAATTAACTTATTCGAGCAAGAGCTTGAGCCAATTCGCCCTGAGATAAGTGAATACGAGTATCAACTTGCACCGCGTTATATGGACTCAGAAATTTCTGAAGTGATTGGTATTTCAGAGGTTATAGCGTTTGATCACAAAGGTAATAAACAAGTCGTTGCGCCATTTTATGGTCAAACTCATCCAAATTATCAAGGTCACGAAGACCTATTTTGGCATATAAGAAGAGAAACAGCGTCGTGGGCGGGCGGTTATGTAGAGTCTGGCACCGAGACATTTATGTCATTGGTAGATGCTAAATTTGAAAACAGCGCTATGGAATATGGTGAAGGTAACTCTGTACTCACTGTACGCGCAAATTGTAGCAACCGTAATTTACCTGCGAGTATGCCATTTGGCGACGATGAGCTTGGATTACTGATGCCAGAGCGCGGCGATGTAATTAAAAAAATTCGTTGTTTAGCACCTTTTACACATGCAGTTAGACCCGTATTAGCCGATGCAACGCGCTGGCAGCTTGTTAATCATTTAACACTCGATACGTTTAGCGGTGAAGATGCGTGTAATAAATTAAAAGAAGTACTTCGTCTATATGACTTTAGAGCATCGCCTCAAACCAAAGGGCTAATAGATAATATATATCGCGTTAGTATTGAGCCTGCAACCGCGCGTGTTATTCAAAAAGGCAGGGTAAGTTTTGTAACTGGCAGCGAAATAGAAATTACTTTTGCTAACGATGATTTTTCGGGCAGTGGCATGTTCTTTTTTGCCGCAGTGTTGGATCATTTCTTTGCTCAGTTTGCCGCTATAAATAGTTACACACGTTTGAGCTTGCGTTTAAAAGAGCAAGAGCAAATATATTATCAGTGGCCTGCGCGCGTAGGTGACAGACCACTATTATGATAAAGCAACTGATCGCCCAAGCTTCTCAAGTCGATTTTTATAAAGCGGTTTTCATAATTGAAAACCAGCTTAAAAAGCGTGGCTTTGATTATCGCCACGTTGGCTACGATAGCAACCCAAAACAAGAATTAATAAAATTTACGGCAACACAAAAGTTTGGCTACCCGGGAAATTCAATTACTAAGCTTGAAGAAGCTGGTTTTGAAGATGGCTTGCATAAAGTAAATATACAGGTGTCATTTATGGGGTTAACTGGCTGCTCTGGTGCATTACCGCAATTTTATAGCGAACTGGTTATGCAAAGGCTGCGCTATAAAGACACAACCATGCGCGATTTTTATGACATGTTTAACCATCGCCTGATTTCTTTGTATTACCGAGCTTGGAAAAAATATAAACCTTCACTAAATCATATAAATAACGACAAAAAAAAAGACCCGTATACTCAAATGTTGGGGCTATTAAGTGGTGGGTATAATGAACATCAGTTGCACTTTTCAGGTTTGTACAGCCGAAAAATTCGCAATGCTTTTGACTTACAAAGTGTGCTTGGTTCTTATCTTGGCTGTGAAGTAAAAATAAATCAGATGGTTGGTCAGTGGTATGAGCTAAAGTTGCAAGAACAAACGGCTTTAGCTAGTCAAGTTATGTATGAAGGTCAACATGCGCGGCTCGGGGTTGATTCAGTGATAGGTAAGCAGGTATGGGATGTGTCTTCTAGCATAGAAGTACATATAAAACCCAATAAGCCTTGCAAAGTCAAACAACTTTTACCAAGGGGTGAGTTGTTTCAATTGGCAAAAAAAATCACAAAAGATTATATAGGAAACTCTATTCAGTTTCGTTTAATAATTGAAGCTGATTTTACACGTTTAGATACAGCCCAGCTTTTAGAGGATAAAGCCCAACTTGGAATTAATTCTTTTTTAGCAGTACAAAATAACAAATCAAAATCTAACCCTACTAAGTTATCGTTTAAGGGATAATTAAAATTAAAAGGAACACTGTATGTCTTCGATGACACTCAATAAATTAGTTGAAAAACTAAGCCCTGATTGCAGAAAAAGCCTAGAGGCGGCGGTTGCAATTTGTAATAGCAGAAGCCACTTTACAGTGGAGCTTGAACACTGGTTACTTGCCATGATTGAGCAGCAACTAGATGACGTTAGGCTTATTTTTGGCTCTTTTGACATTGATATTGAAAAAGTAAAACAAGACTTAAATCAATCTCTAGAAGCGTTTAAAACCGGTAGTGAGTCATCACCTAGTTTATCTGTGCATGTTACAAGTCTATTAAAGCAATCTTGGTTAAGTACCAGTATTGAGTTTACTGATAACCAAATTCGCAGTGCCTACGTTATTTATACGCTTGTAAAAGACGATACCTTATCGAGCTTAGTAACGCGCTGTAGTAAGTTATTTAATAAAATAGAGCCAGGGCAGTTACTCCATGCATGGCCGGAAATTGTTGCTCAATCGCAAGAGCGTAATCACTCAGTGCAAAACACGGCTAGCCAATCGGCTACAAACTCTAAAACACCGAGCCTTGACCAATTTACTGTTGATTTAACGGCGCAAGCAAAAGCCGGAAAAATAGATCCTATTTTGGGCCGCGACTTCGAAATTCGCCAAATGGTAGATATTTTAACTAGACGCCGTCAAAACAACCCAATTTTAACCGGTGAAGCGGGTGTAGGTAAAACAGCTGTAGTTGAAGGCTTAGCTTTAAGAATTGCACAAAAAGATGTACCGGCCGTGCTGCAGAATGTGAAAATCCACAGCTTAGATTTAGCACTATTACAAGCTGGCGCAGGCATGAAAGGCGAGTTTGAAAATCGTCTTAAATCATTAATTAACGAGGTAAAAAACTCAGTTAACCCGGTTATTTTATTTATTGATGAAGCTCATACGATGATTGGTAGCGGTGGGGCCGCAGGCCAAAACGATGCTGCTAACTTATTAAAACCAGCACTTGCCCGTGGCGAGCTTAGAACCATTGCTGCTACAACGTGGGCTGAATATAAAAAGTTTTTTGAAAAAGATGCTGCGTTGACGCGTCGCTTCCAAGTGGTAAAAGTAGAAGAGCCAACGCCAGAAAAAGCAGTGGCTATGTTACGCGGTTTAGTACCAGTGATGGAAAAACACCACAAAGTATTTATTTCTGAACAAGCCCTTGAAAGTGCAGTGCACTTATCGCATCGCTATATTACGGCAAGGCAATTACCCGATAAAGCAGTGGCATTATTAGATACTGCCTGCGCACGGGTGGCAATGAGCCAAGCATCTACACCAAACACTATAGAGCAACTTGTAAATCGTTTAAGTGAAATAGAAACACAAGTGCAGATGCTACACCGTGAACAGAAAACAGGTTTAGATCATTCAGTGCAGCTAGACACACTTAAAACTGAACTTGTAACTATTGAAGAGCAGTTAGCGCCATTAACAGAGCAATTTAAAGTAGAAAAAGAAATTGTTGCTGAGCTTAATAAGGCGCTCGAGTCTATTAACTCAGATCAAGAAAATTCATCAGATGAAATTTTAGCCAATCTTAAGCAGAGTAAAGAAAAGTTAACTGCTTTTGAACATAATATGGTTCATTGGCAAGTGGATGAAGAGCTTATTGCACAGGTTATATCAGATTGGACTGGCATACCTGTAGGTAAAATGCACGAAGATGAAATACATGGCATTTTAAACCTTGCACAGCAAATGAAAAAACGTGTTGTAGGGCAAGACCATGGGTTAGATTTAATCGCTAAGGTAGTGCAAACATCTCGCGCCCAACTAGCAGATGAAAGCCGACCTAACGGTATTTTTATGTTGGCAGGTCCAAGTGGTGTAGGTAAAACCGAGACTGCACTTTCGCTTGCACAAGAAGTGTATGGCAGTGAAGAAAATGTCACCATTATTAATATGTCTGAGTTCAAAGAAGAGCATAAAGTATCACTACTGCTTGGTTCACCTCCTGGGTATGTAGGTTATGGCGAAGGTGGCATATTAACCGAAGCCGTAAGAAGAAAACCATACAGCGTAGTGCTGCTTGATGAAATGGAAAAAGCACATCCTGGTGTGCAAGATATTTTTTATCAAGTATTTGATAAAGGTACAATAAAAGACGGTGAAGGTCGAGATATCGACTTCAAAAATACAATTATAATTATGACCTCAAATGTGGGTACTGATACCACCATGAGCTTATTTGAAGACGAAGAAAGTAAGCCAAGTATTAAAGGCTTATTAAAAGCATTACAAGATGATTTACTCGCTTCATTTAAGCCTGCTTTTTTAGGTCGTATTAATGTAATTCCGTACATCCCACTAAGTGACGATATCCTTTCAGAAATTGCCTCATTACAAATAGCAAAAATTGTTAAACGCGTTAACAAGCATTACGATGCTGAGCTTAAATATGAAAATGACGTAATAGAATATATAATTGATAATTGCCAAAATGCAGGGTCCGGTGCTAGGAACATACACACTATTTTGCAAAATAAATTATTACCATTATTATCTGAAGTTTTACTTTCTAGTATGATTGATGATAAAAAAATAAATAGTATAAAGTTGGCTGTAAAAGATAATGAATTTAATATTGAGTTAAATTAAAGTTTATTTAAATTAACTTTGTATTAAGGTTGTTTCTTTGATTTTAGGGTATTATAATTTTGTTGCCTTAATTCACTACATGGAATTTTTGAGACATTGTCTTCATCTAAGGAAAGGAATCTGAAGGCCTTTTCATTGCTGTATTAAAGATAATGATTTCAAAGGAATTTTTGGGAAACCAAAGTAAATAATCCAGTTTAAATGGATAACATTGTTTAATTAAAAGGAGCATTATCAAATGCAAGCAAATACATATTTAAAATACGGTCCAATCAAAGGCGAAACTACGGCTGAGTCTTTCAAAGATTTAATCACAGTATTATCTTTAGATTGGAATGTAAGCCGTGAAATTAGTGCAGCAACTGGTACAGCAATGGACCGTGAGTCTAGCTCTACTCGTCTTGGCGATGTAACTATCACTAAACTTCAAGATAAAGCATCTCCGGATCTTTTCAAAGAAGCAACTATTGGTAAAGGCCTTCCAGCTATTTTCCATATCACTAAGCAAGGTGATAAAGTTGAAGAAATCATGAAAATCGAACTTACAGATGCAATGATTTCTAGCTACTCTGTATCAGTTCAAAACGATCGTCCTATTGAAACAATCACTATCAGCTACACAGAAATGATGATGACTGTTACTCCAACAGACGACAAAAATAACATTACTGCTCCACTTGTATACGGTTACAGCGGTGTTAAAGGTCAACAAATGTAATTTTTGTTACCTTATAATGGCTCTGAGCTTTTGCTCAGAGCTTTTTTTGATCTTTAGGATGGGAAAGGCAAGGAATGCAACAAGCAACACAAGATAATAACGTAATTCAAATTAGCACCCCTGCTGGTAAAGATGCCCTCTATTTAACCCAATTTGTTGCCCAAGAGGCAATGTCAGATTTATTTGTTATGTCTGCCAATATGTACACGATTGGTAAACAAATAGCGCACGAAGATTTAGTAGGTAAGCCTGTATCTATTAAAGTAAAAAATGCTCAAGGCGGTGGTGAACGTTACTATCACGGAATAGTAAGTCATTTAGTATCAAATGGTAGCCGCACAGCTGATGTAGAAGAACAAAAAAACTATATAGATTATCAGGCAACTATCGTTCCGTTCGCAGCATCAATGCGCAATCGTAAAAACAGCCGAATATTCCAAAAGAAAACTATTAAAGAAATATTTGCTGACCTATTTGGTCAACATAATGTTGCCTTTAGTGATAAAACCAGCAAGACATACCCTAAATACGAGTACTGTGTTCAGTACCAAGAGTCAGACTTTGACTTTATTCAACGACTTTTTCAGCAAGAAGGTATTTTTTACTTTTTTGAGCACACCAATAGCAACCACACACTGGTACTTGCAGATGATATAACTGCATACGAGGTATGTGACGAAGCTAAAGTTGTTTATTCAACTGGCCATTTAAGCGAATCACACGTATCGCGTTGGCAGGGCGGTTTAAGCATTGCACCTGGCAGCTTTAAACGCGTTGGTTACGACTTTAAGCAGCCATCACGCTACCCAGACGGAGAGCAAGCAAACCCACAGCTCCCGACGCAATCAGTATCAGAAATTTTTGAATATACTGGCGAGCAAGAGTGCCACCCGCGTGCAGCTAACTTAGCATCTGTTCAGCTTGAGTCATTACAGCGAGACATGAAGCTTTCTAGTGGTCGCAGTGACTGTCGCTCATTCACTGTGGGTAAACTTTTTAGCTTTAAAAAGCACGAAGACCCACGTCTTGAAGGTAAAACATTTGTCATTACCTCTATGATGACGTCAATAACAATACCTAATCAATCGGGTGCATTGCAATCAAGTGCTGAAGAAGTGTACTCGAACCATTTTGAATGTGTACCCAAAGATATACCCTACAGAGCGCAAATAAATAAGAAAAAACCAGTTATAAACGGTGTGCAAACGGCAATCGTAACTGGCGACAGCGCCGATGAAATAATGATTGACCAATATGGTCGCGTAAAAGTGCAATTTGACTGGGACCGAGAAGGTAAAAAAGATTCAAAAAGTTCATGTTGGATCCGTGTTGCGCAAAACTGGGCAGGTAAAAAGTGGGGAGCGTTTTTCTTCCCTCGGGTAGGCCAAGAAGTACTTGTAGACTTTATAAATGGCGACCCAGACCAACCAATTATTAGCGGAGCAGTGTACAACGCAGATTTAATGCCTCCGTATGCACTGCCTGGCGAAAAAACACAAAGTGGTATTAAAACACGCTCTACTAAAGAAGGCGGAGCCGATAACTTTAATGAGCTAAGGTTTGAGGATAAAAAAGGCAGCGAGCTGGTTTATATTCAAGCAGAAAAAGATAAGCAGCTTTACGTAAAAAATGACCAAAACGACAAAACAGATCACGACCATAATATTGAAATTGGCAACGATCGAAAAGTTGATATTGGCAATAATGAAACACTAAAAGTGGCTAAAAATCGCTGTGACGATATAGGTGAAAACGACACGTTAAAAGTGGGTAAAACACTTAATATTGAAGCCGGTGACGAAATAGTAATTAAAACAGGCTCTGCACAAATTAAAATGAGCAGCAGCGGTAATATAACTATAGAAGGCACTAATATAGACATTAAAGGCAGTAACGTTAAAGTTGATGGTAGCGCCATTACTTTATCTGCCGGCATGATTAAATTAAATTAGTGCAGTTATGGAAATAATAAATAGCTTTTATACAGGGCATAGAAACGGCATTAATAATAATGGTTACGTTGTATATTGCCGTTACGGTTTGCCGTATTTAATTTGTTTGCCAATAAATAGGCCGGATGATCCATTGCTAAATCCTGCATTAACGCATTTAAAAGCTATGGATGGTTATTATGCTAATCAGTTTTTAAGTAATTTACATAATGCTTTAAATAGTGAAGATACCATAGCCGCTTTATATCAGTACGCATTACAAAGCCCGGTATCAATTTCGGATTATAGTAAGTCAGAATTAGTTGATACCTTATCGGGTTTAGTTTCTCAAAGTAAATTATTAATTATTCCTTTATTTGATTAGTTTTATTGTCAAAAAGTAAATAAGACAAGGAGTCTTTATGGGTAAGCCCGCAGCTACAATTGGTCATATGCATGTATGCCCTAAAACCACAGGTACAGTCCCGCATGTTGGCGGCCCTGTTGTGGTAGGCTCAACTAATGTATTAATAGGTAGCATGCCCGCAGCACGTAAAGGCGATATGTTAGTGTGTGTTGGGCCACCCGACAGCATAAAGTCAGGCTCTGGTAGCGTAAAAATTAACGGTAAACCCGCAGCTCGAATGGGTGATGATAGCTCCCACGGCGGAAAAATTGTTGTTGGTAACCCTACTGTATTAATAGGTGGCTAACCTTGCTGTCTACTTACATAAGTAATCATCAAGCACAATTGCTCTGTATTAGTAAGGCGCAGTGCTGCCCGTTTACTTCTGTAGGTTATGTAAAAACACTTAAAAAAAAGCTGTTAGAAACAACGTGGTTAACCGCTAAAAAAAATAATACTCCGCAACACTTTACACAACCCGATTTAACTTTAATTAATACGTTAGTAACGAGTGAGCAAAGCCTTGATGTGACTGCGCAGGCATGTATAGAGGTTATGGCTAATTTACCGCAAACAATTAACCTGGCTTTTATAAACTCGTTGCTCAACAGCCCATCCCTGCATAACTTAGCAAAGGCTGTTATTTATAAAGTTTTATTACAGCAACACAGCTTTAATTTAATTGCATTAATTGACTTAAACACTATTTATTTTGCATTGGCTGATAGCACCGAACAAGAGGCAACATCAGCCGAAACAGTGGCGCTTATCAGTGCATTCAACCCTAATGCAAACATACAAGTGCTAAAACATGTGTTTGATGAGCTATGTAAAAGTAAGCTTGTTAATTCACCGTTAATGTCGCTTTTTTTATTATCACTAAGTTGGGAACAAGTAAACGCATTAAGTAATTACGCAAGCAATGTTTTAACACTAGATGACACGTTACATGTGCTATTACAAAGTGGCTATGTAAAGCTAGTGCCCTTAGCGTGTATGTCGTTAAATCAAGTAGAAAACCCAACAGCTATTATTGCCTTAATAAGGCGAATGCTCGGTGATAAGCTCGATTTACTCGTAAGCTATGACATTCAAGTAAGTGCATTTAATGCTGAACAACAAGCACTAGTGGCTTTTAAACAGCAGTTACAGCAAAACTGGCCTAAATACGAGGAGGAGCTTTGCTTACAAAGGTTTGTAGCTGGAAAATCTCTGAATAAAAGGTTAAACGCAATAGAAATGTCGGCAATGGACTGTTATAGCCAAGCAATATTTAATTTGTATACCTACTACAAATCGATGGCTAAAAATGTAAAAGCAGAGGCGCAAGCATGAAGGCGTTTAATGTAAACGTAAGCTGTTTTTCTACGCCTTTGTCGCAAGACATAGATACACTGCTATATGCCGATACCCCAGCTCCACCTAACGGTATTACTTGGCAATCATGGAATGCCTGTATTTATGATTGCATAGTAAGAGCGAAAGAGCTTTTTGCTAAAGTAGAAGACTCAAACTTGCCACTTGTATGGTTATTGCCAGCACTTGCGTACCAAGATGAGTTAAAGCAGCTTTTAGCAAAAAGTTTTAAACAGTTGTTCCCTGAGCATGTAGAGCACTTATTATTTTATGGCGCTGTTGGTGCTAATACGTTAGTGCAGTTGGCGGTGCAAAAAAAATGGCATAAGGCAAACGTGATAGCCATTGATGCTACCTATAAAGCCGATAAAAACAATGAGTGGGTATACTTAGGAGTAGGTGGTGCACTCGCGACTATTGAAACGGCTCAAATTGGCTGGATGCAAACTAGTCATGAATTTGCTCCTTCAATAGATTTTATAAAGCACGACCAACTAGGCGGTATATTTTCAAAAATCGCACAGGATAATAAAGACCATATAGATCTTATATTTGCACCTGGCAACGGCATACATCAGCAAAGTGATGTATGGCTGACTAATTTACAATTGCTCAGTAATTTAATTAATGAGCATACACATTATGAATTACCTAATTACAAATTAGGTAAAATTGGTGCGCTTGAAGGACTCGTCAATTTATATCAATTGACCTCAAGCCCGGCTATTGTAAATCACTTTAAACACGCGTTAGTGATTTCTCAAGAACAATCAAAATATCAGGCCGCAGCATCATACTTATGGATAAGTGAGGAAGTACACAACTAATGCAAAGTAATACGGTTGTTTTACAAGGAACGAGTTACCCCATTTGCCTAGTTGCTGGCAAAGGCCAAACGCCGTCAGGTTATGCGCCAACTGTGGCAAACACCCCAGAAACGGCTAAACAACAAATAGCTCAAATTGGTGGTGCGTTAACAGGTGACGCTGCCAAACGTCTTGATGTAATTAATTTATTAAATAGTGCTGGCGTTAACTGCCCACGCAGCGCATCAGCTCGCGAAACCGCAAGCGTACTTACCCAGGCCTTAGTAAGTGGCGCAGTAACGTGTTACCACCAAAAAGCAAAGTCGGCCATTCAAGTAAGCGATAATACTAATAGTGGCTCAGCGGGCAAAAAGTCGAGCAATAAATCAAGCTCAACTGCATCAGGTAAAAGCGCATCGCAAGCACCCGCAAAAAACACGGGTGGTGCAAGTAATAACACCGCAAGTGAAGAGCCCATTACAAATCAAGAGTGCCGATCAGATCCAGTTTCAATGCTCTCTGGCGAAGAAATTCTTCCGCTTATCGACTTTACCCTAGCAGGGAGTCGCCAATTAATATGGCGACGTTTGTATCGCTCATCTCATGCTGATGTGTGCACAACAATGGGTAATGGTTGGCGCCATGACTTTATGGCAAGCCTTACAGAGCATTATTTGCCGCCACCAAAAGTGGGTCCTAAACAAAAAGGCACTTACTGGTTAGAGTACCAAGACGAGCACGGCGCTAAACATAAATTTGAAAAGGTGAAACCTGGCCAATCAAGCTATCAGTTAAGTAGTAACCTTGCGCTACATTACCAAACAAATGGTAAGCAAGTACTTGTAACACCAGATGACCAACACCTTACATTTAAACCAGGCGAAAGCGCGTGGCTGCTTGAAAAAATAATTAACGAAAAAGGCCAAAGCATCGCGTTTTATTACGATGCTAAAGAGCGCCTAAACCGTATAGAAGTAAACAAAGTACGTGGCTGTATAATTAGCTACAACGCGCAAGGTTTATTAAGTAAAATAGCAGCGTACTGCACCGATAAAAACAACAAACAGCAATTGCTATCGCCCTTGCTTGCAAGCTATGAGTACGACGAAAACAAAAACCTTGTTCAGTCTACTAATCAGCAAAACGAAACTGAGCGCTACGCCTATAACGCCGCTAATTTATTAGCAAAGCGTACCCGAGCCAGTGGCTTTAGCCATCATTTTGAGTGGGATAGCTACTCACCCAGCGCTAAATGTATAAAGCAGTGGGGCGATAACAATACCTATACCTACCAGTTTGAATACAACCCTGAGCGCGGTGAAACAACCTGTATAGACTCTCGAGGCCACAAAGAGCACTTTGTACATAACGCACAAGGTAAATTGGTAAAACATACCGACCCTAACGGCAACGTTTGGCAATATACATACAATGCGCAAGGCCAAAAGCTCAGTGAAATTAAGCCCGATAGCAGCACAACGCGCTATAGCTATACACCTTATGGCCAATTAGAAACAATAACGCAGCCAGATGGTAGCCAAACCCATTTTGCTTACAACCAACTTGGGCAACGTGTAGTAACTACCTTACCTGATGGCCAAACCATTACGCGTAAATACAGTGTGGCTGGCTTATTACAAAGCGAAACCTTTGGTGATGGCCGCACCACATTATACAGCTACGATAAGCTCGGACAGTTAACCCAGCATATTAATAAAAATGGTCAAATCACCAAGTTTATTTGGAACGAGCAAGGCGAGCTTTTAGCAAAACACCATAACGATGAGTTAATACGTTACAGCTACGACAGCTTAGGCCGCGTAAATGCCACACTGAATAACGCAGGGTTACTCACCCAATATAAATACAATGAGCACGGCCAGCTTACACAAACAATTGCCTTTGATGAAAACGAGCCTGAACATAAACAGCATCAATACTTTAGCTACGACGAAGCAGGGCGGTTAATTAGCTCGCAAAACAGCAAAGGCGACACCACCGAGCAACACTTTGAAGGGCTAAGCCAACCGCATTGTGTTATTCAGCCCGATGGCAGCGCACTGCATTTAACGTACGACAAAGAGCGCAACTTAACAGCCATCGAGCGAAGCGATGGTCACGTATACCGCATAAGTTACGACGCTAACGAAAACCCAACACAAATAACCGGGTTTGATGGCACGCTACAGCAATATAAGTACGATGCCTGTAACCGCTTAGCCTCAGTAACACAAAGCAACAAACGCCATGTAAAAATAGAGCGCGACAGCCTTGGCCGCGTAACTGCGCAGCATGCAAGCCTTGCAAGCGACTCACATATCATTAATAACGCCAATTACTACAGCTATAACCTGCAAGGTAAAATTACTCGTGCACATAATGCGCAATCAACACTTAAGCAGCAGTTTGATAAAGGCGGCAGGCTATTGTGCGCCGAGCAAGTTAATAACCAGCAACAAGCGCATACCCTAGAGTACAGCTACGATGAATACGGCAGAAGACAAACTCTTACCCTGCCAGATTCAACCACGCTTAAATACAGCTACAACCAGTTTGGCCAGCTTAGCGGTATTAACTTACAGCAAACCAACAGTAAAGAGATTGAGCTAGCTGAGCCGCTTGTAACATTAAGTTACGACAGCCAAGGTAATATTAAAGCCCAGCAGTTTGGTAACAGCATAACCCTCAATCAACAGTTTGATGTATTCAACCGTTTAACGCAGCAACAGCTTACACATCCAGCGCAAGCATTATTCGATACCTGTACGTACAACTACGACAGCGTCAACCAGCTCATTGCCCGTAAAAACGAAGGCGTAAGCAGCCAAAACATCAATTTTGAATACAACAGCCTCGGCCAGTTAATACAACAAACATTGGCAGGCTCACGTACTGATACAACCACACACTACCAGTGGGATAGCTTTGGTAACCCGCAAAGCCAAACAGTAGAATCAAACACAATCGATGCAGACCTTAGAGATATAGGCGAGCAGGGTATAGAACATGATGCAGCCAGTAATGAGCATACAGTCAGCTCTTCTATTGATTTAACACACGCCACGCATAGCGAATACAAAGAGTTAGCGCTAAATAGTGGTGAAAGTAGTAGTAAAAATAGTAGCAACGTTGACTCAGTAGCAAACAATGAAAGTACTAACAACACCACAATAAACAGTGCCACCGACGCCGACCGTCTGACACAATTTGGCGACAGCGACTTTTACTACGACGAGTTTGGTAACCAAATACGCGAAACCGGCAAAGGCATTAAAACCCGCCGTGAATATAACGCATTTAACCAGCTAAGCTGTTTTAACAACAACGGCACGCTCACTCAATACGACTACGACCCACTCGGTCGTCGTATCGCCAAGCACACCGAGCACGGTAAAATTGACTACATTTGGGATAACGACCAGCTAATCGGTGAATGCCAGCACGGTGAATATACCTGGTATATCAACCTACCAAATCAATTTCACCCAGTAGCGCTAATTAAACAAGGTGAGGTGTACTACTACCACCTAGACCAACTGAATACCCCACGTTTTGTTACCAACAGCAAAGCAGAAGTAGTATGGAAAAACCAAGCGGATGTGTATGGCTATGAAGAATCAGAAGCCGAGCCTGAGTCAAATAAAAAAGACATCTTCACTCAGCCAATACGTTTTCAAGGGCAATATTTAGACGAGGAAAGCGGCCTGCACTACAACCGCTACCGCTATTACAGCCCCAAACAACAACGCTTTATAAACCAAGACCCGATTGGCCTTGTGGGTGGCATAAACCACTACCAATATGCACCAAACCCGGTGAATTGGGTCGATCCGATGGGGTTATTGTGTAAAGAGGGGGTGAAAAAGCTTTCTAAGATGATAGGCGACATCGTTGACCCAGCAACAAAAGCCAAAATATTAAAAATTGCTGAAGACAGTTCTCCAGCAGATGCCAGAACTGGTAATATTAAAGTAACAAGACCTAATGGTGAAAATAGACTTGAGCATGAATATAGTATCGAATCTATGGATGTTGATAACGGTAAAATTACTTTAACACGAGAAGTAGGCGATAAAGTGATTGAAACTACAATGACCATTGAGCAGTTTGTTGGTGGGCATGTTATTGATGGCAAAGTGGTAAATGAAGAATGGTCTCGTGAAACAGGAACGTTGACTGAGAATGAGTTAAAACTCAATAAAGCAACTAAAAAGGCAGGCAGTAAACGGACTGTTTCTTCTCTTCCTGTAACGTTGAAAGAGAATGTGAATACTCGTGATGCGGAAATGCTCGAGCGAGATAAGCACAAGGCGAAAGCTTCACCAGAAGAAACACAACGTTATAACGACCAAATACCACTGATTAACAATGAATCAGCCAAAATTGGTGAAAAGGCTGCTGATGCAGCGATTAAAATACAGTACCCTGGTTATACTCGCATTCACCCAACTAGCTTAGATAGTTCTACATCGGTAAAGGGTAACTTTGATATGGTTTATCATAATGCTAATGGTGATGTAATTATTGTTGAAGCCAAGGGGGGCAGTAGCCCATTGGGTAAAATGAAAATAGGTGATGAATATTATCAGCAAGGTACAACGGAATATGCAGAAGCCATTACGGAACAAATGGCAGATAGCGAGAAAGAGTCTGAATTAGATGCTGCTGAAGCAATTTACAATGCTGACACAAAGAATAAAAAGGTTCAATATTTACACGTTAAAACACCCATAACTAAAACAGAGAATGGCTCGCTCGTCGGCAGTGTAGAAATTTCCGAATTTGATATATAAAAAATAACATAATAGGTTAAATATGATTATAAATCGCAATAGCATTCCAGAATTTGAAAAAATACCTCTTAAAAGACGTTTAAAGCGATTAGAGCGAGCTTATGAAGAAATTGCAGAAAATATTGAAATTAAAAGGGACAATTTATTGACGATATCAAAGGATATGATAAAGCTTGCTCGCTGGCTCACTTGGGAAGTTCAAACGCCAGAGATAGAGAAAAAGTCAGCAACAGGGCTACGTTATGCGTCAAAAATGTACGCAGCGTTCTTAAAGCTTGCACAGTACCCAGAGCAAGACCTTACGTTTAAAATATATGATTTACCTGAAGTAAAGTGGAATGGAAAGGGGATGTTAGAATCTGGACGCGCAGCTCCATCGCAATGGCTTGATGCCTATTTTTTAGCGGTTATTACTCGCGATACTGAAAGTATGGATAGCTTGGCAAATTTCCCTATAGAAACAATGAAACAAAGTGCGACACAGGCAGGCCCCGTTTCTTATAAGCTCGTTGAAGTATTTCAAGCTTATCACCATCATCAAGCCGATTACCCAAAATTGCTTGACGAGTGTATGGGAATGGCTGTTAAGCAAAATGATGACTGGGCGATATATATTGCTTTCGGATACTTAGAAACTCTAGCTGCTTTATCACCAGCAACTTTTGATGTTGGTTGTGATTTTAATGAAGCACTTGCCAAAAACGTACAAGCGCAAGAGCGCTATCACATTTATGAGGCAGGTCCAGATCATGCCCCTGTAGATTCATTCTTACCCCTGCAATTACTCGGCATGGCGTGCATGTGGCACGATATGGGTAATGAGGTAACGGTTGAAAGTGATTCACTTCCTCGTTTTTTAATTAATGGAACTTATTTTAAATAATTAGAAATATAGGTAAGGAGGCTCAAACCACTATGTTTGGTTTAATAAAAAAATATGACGTACACATGTGCTCTGAAGTTAAAGGGGTAATTACTTTAAACGGTAATCCCGTTGAAGGTGCTTTAATTAATCGCAGCCTCAAATTTGCACATAAAATTGAAAAAGCGGGAATAAACTAGACACCCATTTTAAATAGTGGGTGTTAATTTACTACTAATACATTGTAATTAAAAATATAACATTAAAGAAAAGGATGCTTCGATGGCAGTAATCAGAATAACTCAATCTGTTGGATTGGGCGGCGCTAACAATTTAAACGATGTAAAAACCGTACAAACCGCTTTAAATTCACTTCTTTCCCTCATAGCGCCCACTAGAAAACTTACCGTAGATGGCCGTTTAGGCTCACGCCCTGAAAACTCTAAAACAGTAGCGGCTATTAAGTTGTTTCAAAGCAAAGTGGTAAACATGGTACGCCCAGATGGAAAAATAGATCCAAATGGACGCACCCATAGAAAAATTAACGAAAAGCTTATAACCCTTGTAGTTAAAAATAACTTTAAGCTACCAGTTGCCTCTACAGATGTTAAAAAGCTATCAGAATCGGATTATCAAGATATTGCAAAGGAACTAGGATGTAAAGTTGCAGCTATTAAAGCTGTCGCCGATGTTGAATCATCTGGTGATGCATTTTTTTCCAATGGTAAACCAAAGATCTTATATGAAGCACATATATTTTCTCGCTATACAAATCATATATATGATCAGAGTCATCCATCTATATCTAGCAGACACTGGAATCGTAGTTTATACATAGGTGGTACAAGAGAATACACAAGACTAGAAGAAGCTATGACTCTAAATTCAACAGAGGCATTAAAATCAGCTTCTTGGGGGCGTTTTCAAATTATGGGCTTTAACTATCGTGCATCAGGGTTTTCTAATGTTGAGGAGTTTGTACGAACAATGTTTAGCTCTGAAAGAAAGCAACTTGATGCGTTTGTTAACTTTGTGAAACATAAAGGCCTAGAGAAACACCTGCTCACGCTAAATTGGGCTGCATTTGCCAAAGGCTATAATGGGTCAAAATATGCGGAGAACCAATACGATATTAAACTGCAAAAGGCATTTGAAAAATATGATAAAAAATAACCGTTTTCAGGCTTTATTTATTCTTCCGCTATTTTTTGTTGCATCATGTAATGCGACTCAAAGTGAGGCTGAGATTATATTTAAGTGTCAAGCTGATGCACCTAAGCCAGTCGAAATTGTTGTTAGTGAAGTGAATGGAACATTTAAATTGGAGGCGTTTAATGTTGATGGAAGCAACCTCATCAATTCCATTTCACTCAGTGATATAAGTAAGTCCAGTTATCACCGCTCTTTAGTTACAGAGCATAGTATGACTTTTACGCAAGCTAATGGTGACATCGTAGTAAGTGATTACTACAGTGAAGAGTTTGATACGGTTACAGAGGAAAAATCAGTCACCATACAAAAAAATGGCAAAAAAGAATATTGGACTTGTGATGATTCAAGTTTTAGCAAGCTATCTGCTATTGATGATTTTTAAAGTGCATCGTAACTATTCAGCCCCACCTTTAGAATAAATAACATGATACCCACTTTAAATAGTGGGTGTTAATTGGCAGAATAAACTAGATGGCAGAATAAACTAGACACTCATCTTAATTTTGAAGTTTGGCTGATACAAAATATTACCACTGTATCTCGCGTTGTGTTCGGCGTGCTTTTTTGTGCGGTGAAGAGCATTTTACAGGTCAATCTTATGAACATCGACGAGGCTGGGTTGAAGATAAGCTGCTTGAGTTAGCCGAGATATTTTGTATTGATGTGTGCCCTTATGCTGTTATTAGTAACCATACTCACTTGGTTCTGTATGTAGATGACAAAAAAGCTGAATGATAAAGTGACCATTATTCGTTGGCATAAACTGTGTAGAGGTACTGTACTTACACAGAAATATATAGAGGGCGAAAGCTACTCGCATAAAATTAAATCAACTATAGTGAAATTTTAGTAATAAATCACAACTGCATCATGCAGCGATTTTTATGCGTTTAATTTAAATTTAACAGCAGTAAAATTCTATTTTATGGGTTAAATAAACTAAATTTATTAGGAAAGATAGGTTCTTAATCTAAAAATTTTTATGGCACAGTTTAGCTTTTACTTGCAACTGAAGTATATGAGGAGTTGAGTAAGTAGTGTCTAAAAACGATGAGGTATTTCTATTATTTCCACCATGGAAGCTTTTACGAAGGTTTCTATTTGTAACAGTGCTCTTACTTTTGGGTACTGTATACTCCGGAATGACTGTATTAACGCAATACTTTGATACAGAACCTGAGTGGCTGTTAGGAATTTTATTTTCTACAGGGGTAGCATTTTGCCTTATAAATTTTAAAGTAAGCCAAGGCTCTTTTTTTTGCGCAAATATATTAAAATTCTATGCTTTATTTTTAGCTGTGATTTGCTTACCGACATTTATAATTTTAGAGGGTAATGGGTATTATATTGCAACAGTTAGCAATATAGCCTTTATGTTGCTCTCTTTTTATTTAATTAAAGGTGAAAAATACCAAGGTCTTATTAAATATCAGTATGTTTTTTTTAAAGATATAAAAGACGCTCGTGCTGCTGTCGAAAAAGAAATGGCAAAAAGTAACCGAAGGAACAAAAAGTAATAATTTTTTTTACCTTTATTCAATTTAGAACTCTAGGGAGCTATAAATGCCTAAACTAAGGCGCTATAGAAATGATATGGAACAACAAAACCAACAAACATTAACTAACCTTGTTTACGATATATACGAAAACCCAACTTTAATAGAAGAGCATCAAGTGCTTATAATGCCCTTATTGAGCGATTTAGTTGCCACTGCACCAGCTGGCTTTGAGGGGATGGCGACAATGATTAATACCCATATTTCTAATGGGTTTAAATTCAAAAATCCTAAAATACAAAAATTTGAACTTGAATCAGGGCTTTTAAAACTTAAAACATACTTTCAAAAAATAAACCTTTAATACCTACCTCTCTTTTTTATTGAGCACCCACATTTTTAATTTTAATGCAGCACGTGTGCTGCATTTGTTTTTTCTCATTAAGGATGATGTATGAGCCTTATTACCACGAGTATTTTAATGCTGTTCTTACAGCCTTTATTTGTATATTTAGCTCTTTTTAAAGAGTCTGAGCAAAGTGCCCGAAACCGTTCACTAGATAACGAAGATGCTATGTATCTATTTATAGCGCCATGGTTAGCTGTATTTTATCCTGATGACTTTTGGCAGGCAGTACTTTATTTAGGAAGTGTATGCCTACTAGGTTTAATGCTTGCCATTATTGTAAAAAGCAAAGCTAAAAAACGATTAACAAGGGATGACGCTATTGGGTTTACTATTGCCAGTTTTTTATTTTTTTGGCTTATAAAATTAATTATTGGTGGGATAGGGTACCTTTTTAGCGAAAATGCCGCGAATGGTTCAGCGGCCGACATAGGCCAGCAAGCTTTTTCATCAACTTCAGGTGAGCTTTTAAACTGGGGGTATTTATATTATCAGTTTTGGCCAACGCTATACTTTTCACTATCTATGCTAACCACTTTAGTTATAAAAATAATTGAAAGCCGGTTTGATAAACATTCAATTTCAGGCTCGCTGTTAATTTTGGGTGCAGTTTTAGCTGGCGTATCACCGTTATTTGGCAATGCTTTTATTTTAGGTGTGATAGCTAACTTTTTTATATTTTTTGTTGTGTGTACGGCATGCATAGAAATTGATAAAAAGAGCGACCCTTCAGCCGGTGCTATTAGTATTATGTATGCTTTTTTGCTTATGGGCGGCATCATGTTTAGTGGCATTGGTAAATTAATATATACACTATTTTATAATTAGATTAGTGATTGTTTTTTGATTAAAAAACATGCAGTATAATTGTACCTAATTAGACCCCTACTTTTTCAGCATAAATATGGCTGGTGTAATTAATTAGCCATATATATTAAGTAGTTTATAGCTAGGCCTTGGGAGAGAGTTTGCTTTGTTTTTATCGCGCTTAAAAATTTTTGTATTGGTAATAGTCTCTATTGCCGTTGTTTTTTTTACTACATCACAGGCTTGTGCAGATATGTTTGGCTTTTTTAATAAACAAGAATTTTATTTATCGGCTCCAGTAAAAGGGCAGTTATTAGATAATGGGCAGCCAGTTGCAAACACTAAAGTGATGCGCTCACTTACCTATGGCGATGAATACGTTGATGAAACCACAACAGATGAACAGGGTTATTTTACCTTCACAGAAAAAACAATAAAAACAGGTAAACCTTCTAATATGTTTGATAACGACTCGTTGGTTCAACATATTTATTTAGAAAACGGCACGCCAGAAGGGATTGTTTTGTGGTACACACTTGTTTCAATTCATGAAGATAGCGATACACTCAAAGCGCTTCTTGCACACTTAGAGTGTGATATTGGCCAAGAGCCACAAACTTACGATATTCCAATTAAAGAAGATACAAGCCACACTTTTGCGATATACACATCATGTAAACTTTAACTATTTATTTAAAGGGAACTTATATGAATACTTTGACACCCACTCAAGCCGTACAATTAGCAAACCTTGCTTATAAAGCAAAAAGTATTAAAACCACTAATTTACTCAATCGCACACTTCATGCCTCTTTGCGCGACAATTTTAACTTTTCAGTTAACCCTGGCGCAGTACAAGGGGTAACGGGCAGCTTTTTTTCTCATTTATTTAATTTAAGCACGGGCTTTGCTTTAGTAGGGCATGGGCTTGGCGCGTATGAGGGCGATTCGGTTATAACTATTCGGGGGACTAACTCGCTAAGAGATGGATTAACCGATGGGCACTTTGGTGTGAGTGGTGGGTCAAATGGCAGTATGGTGCATGCTGGTTTTAATAAGACTTTTTATAGTATGAAGCCTGCGCTGCAAGAGTTTATAGCAGCGAATATTCAAGATAAAGTAACGGGTTGCGTTCATTTAGTTGGCCACAGCTTGGGTGGTGCGTTAGCGACGCTTTCTGCTGATTGGATCAAAGCTGAGTATTCACTTCCTGTAAAATTATATACGTTTGGTTCGCCACGTGTTGGGCTTGAAAACTTTTCTCGTGCAGCCACATCCAGAATCGATAAAATTTATCGCTGTACACATGGGGCTGACCCAGTGGCTAAAGTGCCTTTATGGCCTTTTTCGCATGCTCCGCACAATGGCCAAGAAATACGTTTAGATAGTGGACAAGGTTTAAAAGGGGCTGCTCATACTCTTGCTGGTACGCCTGGCTACTTAAACACTGCCAATAGCAATAATTGGAACAACTTAACTATACAAGCTAATAACTTTTTAAACATGCCTGTGCGTTTAAAATTTGAAGACAGAAATCAAGCATCATTTACCTCACATTGGGCAGATAAACTTGGTGCTGCATTAATTACCCTTTTAAAAGATGCAGGCTATTACAGCGCAGTTGCTGCCCAAGCAGCCATTGGAACCGGGCTCACTTTTTACGATATGTTGGCGCGAACGCTTGATAAAATAGCTAAAGCGTCAGCCTCGTTTGCAACACAAACCTTAGGTTTACTAGGGCATATGTTAGTGTTTGCAGGCAAAGTAATTAGTAAAGCGGTGGAGCTGACTTATAGCTTTATAAAATCTGTTTTCGACTCAACCCTAGGCGCTTTATACAGAGCTGCAAGAGAAGGGCTTAGCGGCCTAGACTAACCTTAATTTAAATCTCAATCTCGCTCTAACAAAATAGCACCACTTTGGTTTTCGCCTAAGTGGTCGTTTTTGTTATACATAGGGCACTTACTCATAGATAAACACCCACAACCAATACAGCCATCTACGCGGTCGCGTAGGCGCTGCATATACGCTATGCGCTCATCAAGCTGTGCTTGCCATTGCTTTGAAAGGGCTGACCAGTCTTTTTGTGTGGGAGAGCGCTGCTCAGGTAATGTGGCCAGGGTGTGTTTAATTTCATCAAGTGTTATTCCCATGGCTTGTGCGGCTTTTATTACCGCTATACGGCGCAGCACATCTTTTTTATAGCGGCGTTGGTTGCCGCTATTTCGCCAACTACGTATGAGTCCTTTTGTTTCGTAAAAGTGTAGGGTTGATACTTTTACGCCGCTGCGCTTAGCGACATAACCTACGGTTAGGTTAGCCTCGGTTAGTTTTTTTTGATCTATTGGCATTGTTTTAAATTTCCGGTTGACCTCAATATAAGTTGAGGTTTTAAGCTTCTTTCAACATTAAAAAAGGAGCTAACTAAATGCAACAAAAACTTAAACGTAGCACTGTTATTATTTACTCAAGCGCACGTAAAAATGGTAATACGCAGGCACACGTTAACAGCTTTGCTGAGCAAAACGATGTAAGGACAATATGTTTAGATGATTATAAAATAGCGCCGTACTGTTATAACAAAAACTATAAAAGCGATGACTTTTATGCTGTATTTGAAGCACTGTTAAAGTATGACCACTGGGTGTTTGCCTCACCCGTTTATTGGTACAGCACCACGGTACAAATGAAGTTATTTATTGATAGAATAACCGACTACATGGACGATGAAGCATTAAAACCAAAATTACGAACGCTGCGTAGTAAGCATTTTTCTGTGCTTTCTAATGCGTCATCAAGTGAAGCGCCGGCGTGTTTTGTAGAGCAATTTAAAAATACGTTTAGTTATTTAGGTATGCAGTTTATTAATCATCACCATAAAAGTACCCAAAAGGTTGCTTAAATTGCAGCCTTTTTTGGTTGTCTCTGGTAGTTTAGTAATACGCTTAAAAACACAGGATTGTTTTATGAAATATTTACTAGGGTTAGTGCTGCTTTTTAGCCCGTTTATTAATGCTAATGAGCAACCAATTAACGGGTTTGGTAATTATTATAATGTACCCGAGCATGACAAAATTAATAGCTCTACGGTATTTAAAATAGCATTTGATGTTGCTGATGGCGCTAAAAAAGGCGAGCAAAATAATTCAATAAATTCGCTAGCGCGTTTTATTAACATGCATGTAGCGCATGGTGTAAAGCTTAAAAACATTCAACTTGCATTAGTTGTGCACGGCAGCGCGAGTGTTGATGTGTTAGCTAATAGCGAATATAAAAAGCGCTTTAGTGTTAACAATAAAAACCAAGCGTTAATTAAGCAGCTACTTGCTAATAACACTCAGGTGTATGTGTGTGGGCAATCGGCAACTCACTTTAAAGTAACGTCTGAGCTGCTTATTGATGGCGTAAAAATGTCGCTTTCTGCGATGACCGCGCACGCACAACTTCAACAACAAGGCTATACATTTAACCCATTTTAATGACGCAAATAACAAAAAATATACTCTGCTTTGGCGATTCTAATACGTGGGGTTTAAACCCCGAAACAGGTAAGCGCTATGATGAAAAGACCCGTTGGACGGCGCGGTTACAGCAACAGCTAGGCAGTGGTTTTAGCGTAATAGAGTCGGGGCAGCCAAACCGTACGCTTGTGAATAACCCGCCTTTTACGGGGGAGCTTAATGGTATTCGCTATTTAAAACCCGATTTGCAGCAACACGCTTTACACACGCTCATTATTGCACTTGGTACTAACGATTTAAAAAAGCGTTTTAACTTAGCCCCAACAGATATAGCCACCGGCCTTACGCATTTTATTGGCTCTATTAAGCAATTTTACTCGCCTGCTGACTTACCGAACATAATTGTTATTGGTCCTTTATTTATTAACCCTCAGCATGGATCAAGCCATATTTATTTAAACTGTAGTCAAAAGTTACAACCCTTAAACGCTCTCTTTAAACGTGTAGCACACGAGCACGCACTTAATTACGTTGATATATCACACCTTAACGCCCCCATAGGGAGTGATGGTATACACTTAAATAGCCAAGGCCATAAGCAGCTTAGCGATATACTCAGCCACCTAGTTTTGCAATTATAATGCAAACAAATCAATAAATTAAAAACGTAATTTGCTTTAATTATTTTACAAGCTTGATTGCTTTTATGCCCAGATATGCAATTATTATTGCACCTGACTCACACACAGCTTCTTTAAAAAGGTGTTATGAAACAATATCAACGTAGGTCTTTAATTGCAGTATTAAGCGGTGTCGTGGTTTTTATTATATGTGCTAGCACACTGATGTACTTTGCTGCACAAAAGCTAAGTAGGCAGTTAGCGCGAGATTCAAATTATATTGTTCAACACATAGATGCTGCCGCAACAGAACGTAGAAAAATTTTAACCCGCCTAAATAACGCAAACGCTAAACAATGTAATAACAATACATTGATAGAAATGCGCCGCGCGTTGTTTGATGCACAATACGTGATAGATATTGGCTTTTTTACAAATAATGAGCTGGTTTGCACCACCGGGGCAGGAAAGCTGGCAGCAACAATTACCGATAATCCTCCCGACTACATTCGAATTGATAAATACGATAATAAACCTGTGCGCATAAGGTACGAACCGCAATTGTATTTGCTTTTGTTTAGTGGCCGTGCAATGGAAGTGATAATTGTAAGGCAAGGTAATTACAATTTAATAGTCGATACGCGCGCTTTTAACGATAAAGTAATTGTTTCTCCTCAGTGGGAAGTACTTTATAAAAATACGCGCGAGACGTTTCATTTAGCGGGGGCTAAAGGGGTTTATGAGCAGGTAAAAAATCACTCATTTTTACCTTATGAATCAATTATTAAATGCAGTACTAATAACCCCGGGTACTGCGCAGCCGCACAACTTCCGTGGAGCCAATTTTTTGCTAATAATCAATTTTTATTGATTATTTCGCTTATTTTAATTTCGTTAGCGGGTGTATCGAGTGGACTGTTAATTGACTATAGCTTAGCGGCTAGGCGCTCAACTATCACGCGCGTGCGCAAAGGCCTTAAAAAAGGCTCATTTTATTGGACCTACCAACCCATTATTTGTTTGCAAACAGGTAAAGTGGTTGGTTGTGAGGCGTTGGCACGTTTTGAAGATAAATACGGGGTTTTATTTCCTGATCAATTTATTCCTATTATCAGAAAAACCAATTTAACGTGGCGCTTTACCCAAGCCATGATTGAAAAAGTACTTTATGAGCTAACCACCGTTGAGGCATTACCGCGCAATTTTAAAATTTCTATTAATATTTTTCCCTACGATGTAGAAACAGGCAATATTGCGCTTTTAAAAGACATACCTGCACTCACCGATTCGCGCTTTATTATTTGTTTAGAAATAACAGAAGACGAATACTTAGACTCAACAGTTGCCCATACCCACTTTAAAAGGCTGGTTGAGGCGGGCTTTAATTTATCGATAGATGATTTTGGTACGGGTTACTCTAACTTAAAAAATCTACAAAACTTGAGCTTTCATCAGCTTAAAATTGACCGCACTTTTGTACAAGATATAACAACACAAGGCTTAAAGGCATCAATGATCCCTAATATTATGGCGTTGGTACGTAAGTTTAACTACACCTGTGTAGCAGAAGGCATAGAAACAAATGAGCAAGAAGCCATACTAAAACAAGCTGGCGTACATTATGGCCAAGGCTGGAAATATGCCGAGCCCATGGCACTTCGAGAGTTTAAAGCGTATTTAAAATTGCAAACGGTTTAAACGTGTTTTACCTCATACACGTATTAGTATGATATTTATAACAGTGTAAGGTTTTAAAATGATTAAAATAATAGCCAGCGCATTTATGGTGTTAATGCTTAGTGCGTGCTCAGCTCAATACCCAAATCAGCAAATTACCGGTAAGCAGTTTCCTACCATTAGCGGCCAAAGCCTAGATGAGAAAAGCGTAACCATACCGAGTAATTTTAAAGCCGATAAAACCTTGTTACTCATTGGCTATAAACAAGATAGCCAATTTGACATAGACCGTTGGTTAATTGGCTTAGACATGACAGGGGTTACATTACCCACTTACGAACTGCCTACCATAGCAGGTATGGCCCCGCGCATGTTTAGTACATTTATAGACAGCGGTATGCGCAAGGGTATACCAAAAGAGCTGTGGGGCGGGGTAATCACTATTTATGAAGATGGTGACACTGTGCAAAAATTTACAGGTAATAAAAACCCAAACAATACTCGCGTTGTTTTAATAGATAGCAAAGGTAAAATTTTACATTTTTACGATAGGGGCTTTTCGGTAGAGGCGCTTAATAAACTAAACGAAAAAATAAAATAAAGGGAGCCAAGCTCCCTTTAGTATTAAGTGTGTTTAAAACGCATAACTTACACTAAAGCGCGTAGTGCGTGGCATAATATAGCGGCCATTTGGGGCATCGGCATTACGTGGGTCGCCCTCTGTTATACCTTGCTCACCCGTTAAGTTATCAATGGCCAGTTGTAGTTTTATGCCTTCCATAGGTTCTAAAATTAGGCCTAAGTCTACTTTTTCGTAGCCATCAAGAGTCACCGTGTTTTCGTTGTTACCAAAGCGGTCATCAACAGCCGACAGTGTGCCATATAACGTGGCATACATACCTTGTAGCTCAAAGTCGTAGCTAGGTGTGATACGCACTTGCCACTTTGGCTGACGCTGAGATTCATTTCCTTCATTGGTTGGGCTTTGCGTTATTTCGGTTTCTTGTAGTGTGGTATTTAAATTAACCGAAAAACCCGACTGATGATTAAAGTTATAATCAAGCTCAACACCGTACGCTTCGTTTGTTAAAATTTCTGCAGGTACACCTGGGCGGCGTACAAATGTATCGCCCTTTACTTCGTTAACAAACAAGGTAGCGTAAAAGTCTGTAGAGTCAGAAATTAGCTTGTAGCCAAATTCGCCTTGGGTTACTTCTTTAATTAGCTTTTCGCCGCCTTCATAAGCGCTAAAGTTATCTCTAAAGTCGTCAAAGTAAGGCATTTTATAACCACGGTTTACGCGTGCAAATACACCCATGTCATCGTTTATTGAATAGTTAATCCCCGTTGTCCACGATGTTTTACTTTCATCATAGTTAACTGTTTTGGTAATAATTCCATCAAGGTCTTCATCAACACTGTATTCTACTTCATGACTTTCGTGGCGCACGCCTGCATCTAATGTAAAGTCGTCGGCAAATTTGTATTGAGCTGTTACATAAAACGCATTGGTGCGCGCATCACCTGTTGAGCTAATATCGTAGTTAAAATCGCAGCCATCAGTGCTTTGATTACACTCAATGCCAGTTAGCGACTCGCCGCCGGCTTCTAGTACGTGGTAAGCCGTATTACCTAAACTCCACCAATCGTTTGCCGATGTACTGGCTGTGTAGTAACCAAACGTGGCTGATAAATTATCAAATTGCTTTGAAAACGCTAAATCGTTTGTAAATGAGCTAATTTCTTTTAAAACAACCCAGCGGCCAAGTTGTTGTATTGGGGTGTCGCTTGCGTACTCAGTATTGGTTACTGCACCAAATGCGGTTTGCCCATTATCGGCAACTGCACCAACCGTGGTTGCTGAGCCACTTGGCACCAACCCGTATGTATTGGCATCCCCTTTAGTTATATTAAAGCGGTCAGAAAATTGCCAACCATTATCAAGCTCTAGTTTAATGCTACCGCCTGTTACATGGCCGTCCCAGCCTCGGCCATCCCCTAAGTCAATATCGTGTGCTTGTGCATCGGGGCCGGTAAAAATGGTTGCTTGGCGGTTTAACGTGCCAAGTTGGGTATATTCTGCGTCAATCCCTTCAATATTAAGTGGGGTAGGTAAGTACCATGCACCATGATCATCTGTTTGACGGGTATAAAAATTAAGCTCGCCGTTATCTAAATCTTTAGTGATATTAATGGTAAATTGGCTGCCTTTCTCAGAGGTAAAACCTGCATCACGAATACCCGGAGAGCTTTTTACATACCCGCCAACCATAAAGTATAAATCGTCAGTAATTTCACCACTAATAACGGCATCTACTCGTTGTAGGTCGTAATCAGATGTTGTGTATTTAAATAAGCCCTCGGTGTCTTCACCACCACGCTTTAGCCTAAAGTTAGTTGTTAAACCCGGTTGGCCATTTGATAAAACAGGGTTTGGCCCACCGCGTAAAGCTTCCATGGTCTCAATCGTTTCATCAATTCTAAAAAGTGAAGAGTTTTCTAAAAACGATAATGTAGGGGCTGGGTAAACGGGTGACCCTTCAATACTTAGGGTTAAAAATGGGGCGTCACCGCCACCAGGAAAACCACGTACAAATACATTGGCACCAGATTCACCCCCTGAGCTTTCTACCCAAACCCCAGGTACGGCTTTAAACAGATCGGCAGTGCTTTTAGGTGAAAGTTTAATAATTTGCTGGCTATCAATATTTGTAACAGCGTAGCCTGCATCTATTTTTCTGATGCCGACCCCGGTAGGTGTGCCCGAAACAACAATTCGCTCTACCTTGGTTTCTTGTGCTTGCTCTTGTGCAAAGGTTGCGTGTGAGCTCAAGGCTAAAGTTATAGCGCACGCTAATGTACTTTTTGCTTTATTGAATGTCATGTGTGATCCCGTTTTTAGTGTGTTAAACAGTGTGTTTTTTACTGCGCTGTATACAAAATTTTTATGTAAACAGGCTGTATATGATGAAACCTTAAAGATTAATGCAAACGTTTGCAATATTTATTTGTAAATTATTTATGAATTATATTTGTAGAAATATTGAGCGTAAAAGCCTAGGTATGGCTTTTTTAGCCTGTGAGGCAAGCCAGAAAAAATTAATAATGCTATATTGTCAGCTAGTTACATTAAACATTAGTTAATACAACGCGGCTCAGGGTTTTCATGGATAACAAAAAAATAAAATTAGCTGATTTAGCAAAGCTGGCAGGGGTGTCTACCTCTACGGTTTCGCGTGCTTTAAATGACAACCCGTTAATAAAACAAGAAACACGCGATAAATTAAAACAACTCGCTAAAGAGCATAATTTTAGTTTAAACACCGCTGCAAGCCGCTTGCGAACGCAAAAAACAAATGTTGTTGCTGTTATCATTAACTTAGATGAACAAACCGAACAATCGATTAGCGATCCATTTTTACTTAAAGTGGTTAGCGAAATTAATCTTGCACTTAATCAACAAGGGCTAGAGCTTTTATTGTCTAATTCAATAATGGCACAGCACGATTGGGCTAATTACTTTATTAATGGTCGAAGGGCCGATGGTATTATTGTGGTTGGGCAAGGTAAAGATCAGCGCAATATAGAGGCGGCTGCTAAAGCGGGGATCCCTTTGGTTGTGTGGGGAGACCCTAAAACACCCAGTAATTACCCTATTGTAGGCAGTGATAACTACCTAGGTGGAATGCAAGCCACTGCGCACTTAATCGAACACGGTGCAAAAAATATTTTATTTTTAGGCGACCCAGAGCACGGTGAAATTAGCGAAAGACACCGCGGTTATGTGGCTGCGCTATCTACGCATAAACTAGAGCAGCACGTTGTTTCTATTGATATTACGAGTAGTTCGGCGTATCAAGAAATTAATAGTCTATTACGCGAAAAAGGGCTCTACTTTGATGCAATAATGGCTTGTAGCGATATGGTTGCTTTAGGTGCAATGAAGGCGTTAAAAGAGCGCTATGTCAGTATTCCTAACGATGTTGCATTGGTGGGCTTTGACGATATAGCAATGGCAGATATTAGCCATCCGTCGCTTTCAACAATTAAACAAAATACTCAATTAGCGGCTGAACTTTTAGTTAAAAAGCTTATGCAACAATTTAAGGGTCAAAAAGTTGAGTCTCAAGTTATTGATATAGAATTAATAACTCGCCAATCGAGTAAACGCTGATTTATGAATGGTAGATACAAATTTAAAAACTTAAAATGCAAACGATTGCATTGATTTTTATTCTACACTAAACTCAACGTTCACTGACACAAACACACGCTAATTACCCAAAGGTGTTAGCTTTAATCGTTATGGCGCACTGCGTTATAAGTAAGGCAAGCTATGAGTAAAACAAAAATCACACTAGCAATTGCTGCAAGCTATTTTATTTTCGCAATATTATTAAATAGCGTAGGAACAGTCATTTTGCAGGCAATAAACACACTGGGCGTTAGCAAAACTGAGGCGTCTGTTTTGGAAGGGTTTAAAGACTTATCAATTGCGATAATGTCTTTTGTTGTTGCCTCATTCATTCCTAGATTAGGGTATAAGCTCGCAATGTTAGGGGCTTTAGCGGTCGTTGCATTAGCGTGCTTAAGCACCGCACTGATCAGCGAATTTTATATGTTTAAAGTGCTATTTGCAGTGATAGGCTGTGGCTTTGCGGTAGTCAAAGTTTCTGTTTATTCGATTATTGGCCAAGTAACCGAAGATGCTAATAGTCACTCGTCACTTTTAAACTCCATCGAAGGGATTTTTATGGTGGGTGTATTAAGTGGTTATTGGATTTTTACCGCCTTTATAGACCCAAGCCAAAGCAATGCGTGGCTCAATGTTTATTACGCGTTGGCTGCGCTTACTTTAATTGTATTACTAAGTGTTGTTATTGCACCGATTGCGCCTGCAATTGATAAAAATAAAACTGACTCTAGTTTGAGTGATTTTATAGCCATGCTTAAATTAACGTATCAGCCCTTGGTGCTTATTTTTATTATAAGTGCATTTTTATATGTCCTTATTGAACAAGGCGTAGGTACTTGGCTGCCAACCTTTAATAACCAAGTTTTACAACTGCCTGTGGCTATAAGTATTCAGTTAGCGAGTATTTTTGCAGCGGCGTTAGCGTTTGGTCGCTTAGTTGCGGGGCAGGTGCTTAAGCACATTAATTGGTTTCTTGTACTGTGCGGATGCTTAGTCGCCATGGCATTACTTATTATTATAACGTTACCCCTAACTGAAAACCTGCCTAATACAGCAATCACTAGCCTATTTGATGCACCACTGGCTGCATTTGTTTTGCCCCTCATTGGCTTTTTTATGGCGCCAATTTATCCAGTGTTAAATTCGGTAATGCTCAGCGCATTAGAAAAGCACCAACATGCTGCCATGACAGGGCTAATCGTTGTGTTTTCAGCACTTGGAGGCACAACTGGTTCAATGATCACAGGCTACGTATTTGAGCATTTTAGTGGTCAGCACGCATTTTACCTGTCGTTAATTCCCATTAGCTTAATTTTTATAAGCGTGATTATTTTTAAACAGCGCACCCGCGCCATTTCTCAGCACGCTGCCAGCATATAATTGATTTAGGATTGTTATGAATTTTTTTGAGAGCCAGTTATTTAAAGATGTACAGACCCAACATATTTTTGATGACTGTAAAACATTTGCAGATGCAACTGCACGAACCAGCTGGCAAAGTGCGTGTAAACACTATGAGCAAGTAGCACCGCTTAATCAAGCCCAATTAAAAGAGTTTGTAAATGCTCACTTTATTACGACCCCCTTACTCCGTATGCAAAGTGAGCCAGATACCGCAAGCGTTAAACACTACATTAACTCTTTGTGGCATGGTTTGAGACGGGCGGCTGATAAACCTAAAGCCGATTCTTTATTAGCATTAAAGCATAGCTACATTGTGCCTGGTGGGCGTTTTCAGGAAATATACTACTGGGATAGCTACTTTACAGCGCTCGGCTTAATTGATGCTAATAAACCCGAGATTGTTGAAGATATGCTGCAAAACTTTATCGACCTTATAAACGATTATGGGTGTATTCCAAATGGCAATCGCAGTTACTACTTATCGCGTTCACAGCCACCTATTTTAGCGCTTATGGTTGAATTACTATGGCAGCACGAACACAGTAAAACCAATAATGTAGCATGGCTTGAAAAATGTGTTGACGCGCTTGAAAAAGAGTATGCGTTTTGGATGCAAGGCGCAGAAGAGCTTACTAACGAGAAAACGGCACTAAGGCGAGTTGTAAAAATGCCATGCGGTGGCAAGTTAAATCGTTATTGGGACGATGAAGCAGCCCCTAGGGCAGAATCCCTGAGAGAAGATCTGGCACTCGCAGAGGGCTTAGCTGAGCATAAAAAGCCCGACTTTTATCGACATATACGTGCAGCGTGTGAATCTGGCTGGGACTTTAGTTCTCGCTGGCTAGCTGAGCCTAATTCACTTAGCTCTATACAAACGACCGATATATTACCCATTGATCTTAATTGTTTGCTTTATAACCTAGAAAAACAGCTTAGTAAGTTTAATAAGCTGCTAGGTAATAGCCAACAAGCCGATTTATTTAGCGACTACGCAGCAGCTCGCCGCACACTGATTAATAAATACATGTGGAGTGAGCAACAACACTTTTTTGTTGATTATAATCATCACAAAGCGAGTCAATCTAAGGTGTTAAGCGCTGCCGCCAGTACTGCATTATTTTTTAACTTAGTGTCTGAGCAACAAGCTCAACATATTGCCGAGCGACTAAGCCGCGACTTTTTAAAGGCTGGTGGCATAGTTACTACCGTTACCTCTACATCACAGCAATGGGATAGCCCTAATGGGTGGGCTCCGCTGCAGTGGTTTGCTGTTAAAGGGCTTAATAATTACGGTTTTAGTGATCTTAGTAAACGTATAATGCAAAACTGGCTAACAATGGTAGAAAACGACTTTTCTGTTAATCAGTGCCTACTAGAAAAATACAATGTGTGCGTGCCTCAATTAAAAGCAGGGGGCGGAGAATACGTAGTACAGCAAGGTTTTGGCTGGACTAACGGGGTTACCTCACGCTTTTATACGTTATGTGAAGACTGATCAGAGCAGTGTTTTATATGACAATAATTCACTAGTTTTCATTAAGTTATTGTAACTATTAACTAAATATTATTGGTGATTGTTTTATGCCGTGTATAAATAATGCCCAGGTGCATTGTAAGTGATTAATAAATTCGGTAGTGTGGTGTAAAAATTTCAAGGACGAAATCTATGCTACAACCACACGCCGTTTTTGTAAAAACCACGTTTCAATCTTCTTTTCACTGTGAAAGCTACACAACTATATTAAAAACCATGCAAGCCATTTTTGGCGATATTAAAATGGACGACGTGATCCCTAAAAACGAGAAAAGGGACAAGTTTGATTTATTTTTAATTGATGGCGCTAAAAATAACTGGTTAGATTTGCTGCCTGCCGACTTAATTTGCCTCGCTAAAAAGCATAAAGTTGTCTTATTTAATGTAGAGCCCAATGCCGTGTGCGAAAAAAACCTACTGTTAAATCATTTCAATGGTGTGTTTTATAAATCAGATGCACCAGAAACTATTTTTAAAGGGCTAGTTAGAATAACCTCAGGCGAGTTATGGTTTACGCGAAAGGTTATATCAAAAGCGTTTTCAGATATTCTCTCGGTTGCCTCTTCGTTTAATAGCCTACAAGAAGACATTACCCTCAAAAAAGGGGATTATGCGCACCTTACTAAACGTGAAAAATCGGTTATTCACTTAATTGCTCAAGGGGCGAGCAATAACGCCATTGCCGATAAACTTAATATAAGTGACCACACCGTTAAAACGCATTTGTACAGTGCCTTTAAAAAAACCAATTCTCGTAACCGTGTTGAATTAGCAAATTGGGCTCAGCGTTACATATCGGTTTTATTACCTATGGCTAAGTAGTTATAGCAATTTTTTAAAACACGATTGTTGTATTCACTCATACAAAAAAGACTACATCATGTAGCCTTTTTTGTTTTTAAATTATAGCCTTATACTAATTCGCTGAATCAAGTGTTATTGCGCATTGGTATTACGCTGATTTTTGTGCCCACAATCCTCTATCAATTCCTTTTGTAATTAAGTCTGTGAGTGCTTTTTCAATGGCTTGGGTTACACATATGCTCATCGGTTCGTTATCACTAAAGCCGGCTTCAGCTTCGGCTAAGCGTTTGTAGCTTACGTACCTAAAAAATCCTGCACGCATTTCTTGGCTAAGTACTTTTTTGCTGGTGGCTACGCTAAGTAATACTTGGCCGGTGCGAACATCAACTGCGCGTAAATATATAGATATTGCATCTTCACGATATAACTCAGAGGCGCCAATACCAAAGTATTCCATTCCTAAACCGCCTGTTTTTACATTAGTATCGTAGCTAATAATACCGCCTTCTAAAATTATTTTAGCGGTTGTAAGGGGCGGTAAATCTGGTTGGTTAGAGTTGTCAGATTGGCCTGCACGAATAATCTTTCGCTCTGTTAAAATATTTTGTAAGCCTTCGCGTTCAACCGGTGTAAACCAATCAGACTCGTGCAGTGCTTGCACTAAAATAGAGTTAGCACCTTGCGTTACTGCAGTTGAAAACGAGCTAACATTAGTTTGCGGTTTGTATTGGCCTGTTTGATCTCTAAACGAATACACAGACACAGGGATACTGCCTACGGGTTTAGGTAAGTTCTTTAAATCACTAAATATTTCAGTGGGTTCTAATGTGGTGGCGACTTGCTGTGAGGGAGGGATTAAGTTTCCCATACTTGAGCAACCAGTTATGGCTAATAGAGTTATTGTTATGAGTATTTTGCGCATTATCCAAACCTCGGAACTTCGATGATCACGACAGAGTCATCTAATATATTGGTTATTTTTACTGTAATAGTGTCGGTTGTGCTGGTGATGACTTCTATTTGATAATCGCCACTCATAAATATTGAGTCTTGGTCAAACAGGCTGTCTTCAATTTCTTCGCCAAACGCCATATCGGTAATTTCTCTTACCATGCGGTTTAAATACGTGCGCTCTAATGAGTCTTGAAATTGCTCTGCGTAGCCTTTTTCGATGGTTGGGGCTTTGTGTTTGTTTTGCGCTTGCGCTTTACTAAGCAGCATCGTGGCATTGAGTGGGTTACCACCAAAGCTTGGGTTGATTGGGGTATAAATTATTTCAGTTGCCGAGGCTGAAAAACTAAGTGTTGTTATTATTATAAGTGCTATTTTTTTCATTTTACCATCCATTTACTGCCATATCGGGTGACGATGTTGCCATATTTGAGCGTGCCATCGCGTCTATTACAGTGTAAACAGCTTGCTCAACGCGTTCGTCGAGGGGCGCTAATCTACGTCCTAAATAGGTTACATACACGAGTTGGTTATTCATAATTAGCGAAAGCTTTGTGCCAGCTTTTGGTATTACTGTTTCTCTTATTTCTATATTAAAACCAGCGGTTGAAGGGAGATCTCGCCAGTAATTTGAAAATTCGTAATAAAATTGATGGCCAAAACGACTAATGCTTCTATCAAGCAGTAAGCCATCTATTTCTAGTTCTTGCGCAGCATTGCTTAGCGAAGAAAAAAACAGAAAAAAACTCAGTAGGTAGTAACGTAAGTGAAAATTTTTTTTCATAATAAAATGGGGAGGGTTAACCTCCCCACCTCAATAATTACATTTGCGTAATTGTTGCTGTATTGCCATCACCAATTTGCGTAACAGAAACCGTGCTGTCGTAGCCAATTACTGAGCCTTCAACAAGGTTATCGTTACCTACTTGAGTAACTGTAAACGATACGTTTTCACCGCCCACTAAAAAGGCTGACTGCTCAACGCCGCTTACCCAGTTACCTTCACCTTCTTGTGAAATATCTATACTGTGGCTACTACCTTCAACCATCATATCGACTAGGTTTAACATGCCATCTTGCGCAATATCGATTTGGTTATCGTTACTATCTAAAATACCCGCAAGCGTAACAACTGCCTCGTTTTGAGCACCACTTTGGGCAATATCAATATCGTTATTGTTTGATGTAAGCGATACATCAGGGTACGACGATTGCACCAGCATCACGTTTTCATCACCAGATTGAACTAAATCAACATCGTTACCTGTACCGTTAAAGTTAGCAAGGTGAACAGAGTTTAAGTCGCCAACTTGAGAGGTTGAAAACTCATTATCAGAGCCAATTACACCCATGTAAGATTCGTTAAAGTCACCGTTTTGTAGTGAAGTTAGCTCGTTGTTATCGCCAATTAAATCGGCTGTCATTAAGTTTTCAGCGCCAACTTGCGTTGCTGTCACTTCGTTATTTGCACCTTCAAATAAGTTTGATTCAATTGTATTTAATGAACCTTCTTGATCTAAATCTATTTGGTTATCATCGCCAACAACAGCTGCAAACGTTACTGCATTTGTTAAGCCATCTTGCTCAATTTCAATTTCATTTGCATCACCAGAAATTGAACTAAATGCTACAGCGTTACGGTCGCCGTTTTGTTCAACATCAAGCTCATTTTCATTACCTTTTAAGCTACTTACTTTAAAAGTATTCCAGTAGCCGTCTTGAAGTAAATCAAGTGTATTTTCATCGCCTGAAAGCATGGTGATTTCTGCTTCATGCCATTCACCCTGTTGTAAAGACATGATTTCATTTGCATTACCTTGCATATCCATGTTGTAGAACCAGTGGCCGCCGCTACCTTGCTCTACATCAATAAGGTTGTCATCACCGGTTACGATGTTAATCGCTTCGTTATTTACGAAAAAGCCTTGGCCAAATTGGCTAACAAATAACATGTTGTTGTTACCTGTTACCTCAGAAATAAACCCATTAGTAACGCCATCTTGCGAGTACACTTGCGTGTTGTTATCGCCAGTTGTTGTTACTTCGGCATAATTACCAAATTGGCTTTGCACAACTTCAGTGTCGTTATTGTTACCTGTGGTGGTCACAAGCATGGTGTTGCTGTCGCCTTCTTGATAAAGAAACGCGTTATTTTCATTTGAAGTTTGGCTGAGGGTTAAGCTGTTTTCTAGACTCTCTGTAGATACCTGTGTACTTAGTTGCGAGCTAGACACTGATTTGTTTTCTGTATCTGCGTGTGAGGCAAAGCTGGTACCGACTGCTAATGCAACAGCGCAGCTTAAAAGTGTTTTATTCAACTTCATTATTATTCTCCTTGAAATAGTAAAATCAAATACCTTAAGTGTTATAAATTTTAATAAGATATTTTCGCTCAGCATGCCGTGCTGAAATAATGGTGTGATCCACTGTTAATTTGATTTTGTAAATCGTTTGTTATTACAAATGCTAAGTTTAAGCCTGTCATTTTTATTAAACATAAAGTGGCTAAACTTTTTTGTAAGAACACCTTCACTGTATTCTCCCCGGCGAAGGACTTAAACCATCTTTTTTTACCAATTTTATTTTTTATGTATTTCATTGAGTTATAAAAAAGTATCTATATAGGAACAAAACTGGGAAGGAAAACTAGTAAAAATGTCTGGTCCTTAAAAAGGTAAAAATGGCGGGCGGTACTTCATAAAAATGACTGTGTTGTATGTTTTTTTGTTAATCAGTCTGGTTAAAAATGTTGATTTTTAGTTGTTTGTTATTTTTTGACTTGTGTAAATCCATATTTATTAGTTTTCTAGTTCTATGCCACGTGATCCTCTTGTATTTGAAGTTGTAAGTAAACTTACTTAGTACGGCTAAGTTAAACCAACTATGGATAGAACAATGAAAACAAAATTATCTATTATCACTCTTGCTTTACTCCCGTGTTTAGCTGCTGCAAAACTACCTGATGCAGGTGTTAAACACCCTGTTGTAGCAAGTAGTGATGCAGTAATTGTTAAATACAAAAAAAATGCATCAGCACAAATGCGTAAACAAGCGCGTTCGTTAGTTAAAGCAAAAATTTCAGATGTAAACGCTGATGAAATTGATGATAACTATAAGTCTTTACTTTCTGGGCGGTTAGCTAAGTTTAAAATTTCGGGCATGAGTACTAAAGAAGCCATTGCACGCTTAAAATCTCACCAAGCGATTGAATACGTTGAGCCTGATTACCAAGTAAGCATTGCTCAAACGCCTGATGATCCGCGCTTTGATGAGTTATGGGGTTTAAATAACGACGGCCAAACAGGCGGTACTGCCGATGCTGATATTGATGCAGTAGAAGCATGGGATATTTCGACAGGTAGCCGCGATGTTGTGGTAGGTGTAATTGATACCGGTATTGACTATAGCCACAGCGATTTAGCTAGCAATATGTGGGTTAATAGCAGTGAAGTGCCTGGAGATGGCATCGATAATGACGGTAACGGCTTTGTAGATGACGTGCACGGTATTAATGCAATTACCAACAGTGGTGACCCTATGGATGATGAAGGCCATGGTACTCACGTATCGGGCACCATAGGCGCAAGCGGTAATAACGCAACAGGTGTTGTAGGCGTTAACCACGAAGTATCGCTGGTAGGGTGTAAATTTTTAGATGCTGCAGGTAATGGCTCAACATCAGATGCAATTAAGTGTATTGATTACATGGTAGGACTTAAAAATGCCGGTGTTAACTTACGTGTTTTAAATAATAGCTGGGGCGGTGGCGGTTATAGCCAAGCATTAGCCGATGCAATTGCCTCAAGCGAAGCAGCCGATTTACTGTTTGTAGCGGCAGCGGGCAACGACACCATAGATAACGATGTAAACCCGCATTATCCTTCTAACTACGAAAACGCGAGCGTGTTATCTGTAGCAAGTACGGATCAAACCGATAATATTTCGTGGTTTTCGCATTATGGTTTAACTAGCGTTGATATGGGCGCCCCTGGTAGCGCAATTTTATCTACTACACCAGGTGAGAGCTATGCCTCTTACTCAGGCACATCAATGGCGACTCCTCATGTAGCTGGCGCTGCAGCATTAGTGCTATCTATTAACCCAGAACTTAACACGCAAGAGCTTAAAGAATTACTAATGAGCTCTGGCGATGCCAACACTGCACTGCAAGGTGTAACGGTGGCAGGTACGCGTCTTAATGTTAACCAAGCACTTATTGATGCAGATCCTACACCTGGCTTTAAAATTTCAGCCGATCCACTTACGCAACAAATTGTAGCGGGCCAAGCTACAAATTACACATTCACCATTGGCTCAATTGCCCAATGGGATGAAGAAGTAACGCTTGAACTATCATCAACATTAAGCGGCGCTTATTTGTCGGCTAGCACGGCTCGCCCTGGTGATGAAGTAATGCTTAACGTTGAAACCGACACTGATACACAGTGGGGTGAATACGAGCTAACCGTTACTGCAACAGCGGATGAAATTGTTAAACAGCAGTCAGTTAAATTAATGATTCAACCGGTAGGCCTAAACGACTTTACCTACAGCAGTAATGCAAGTGTTGATATTCCTGATAACTCGCCAGTGGGCGCCGTATCAGTAATTAATGTACCTGATGACTTAACTGTGTTTGGTACAACAGCTGATGTTGATATTACGCATACTTACTCAGGCGACTTAGTGGTTAAGCTAGTATCAGCACAAGGCACGCAAGTAACGCTACAAAGCAACGTGGGTGGTTCAAGCGACGACATAGTGAGAAGCTTTACGTCTGAGTCATTTAACGGTGAAGTGGCAACAGGTGATTGGACGCTACACGTTGAAGATACCGCAGCAGCCGATACGGGTACCATTAATACGTGGTCTCTTACATTAAGCGCTATTGGTGAAATTAGCCCACAACCACCGCGTGCGGGTTTTGATGTAGAAACACAAGGTTTAACCGTTAACTTTACTGATTCAAGTACAGATGCAAATAACGATATTACACAGTGGAGCTGGGAGTTTGGTGATGGTGCAACATCATCTGATCAAAACCCAATGCATGTGTATGCAGCCTCTGGTAATTACGATGTTGTACTAACCGTAACTGACAGCGAAGGCAATACAAGTACGTCAACTCAAACGGTTGTAGTAAGTGATGTAGAGCTTGAGCTTACCCTTAAACGCGCTAATAAATCTCGCCTTGATACTATGCGTGTAGATTTAAGTTGGGAACGTGTCGGCGCTGAGTCATTAAGCGTATACCGTAACGGTGAGCTGGTTGATACCACATCAGACAACGGCCGTTACCGCGACTACGTACGTGGTGCTACATTACCATCGTACGATTACCAATTATGTGTAACTGAAAATGTATGTTCTAACATCATTACAGTGTCATTTAATTAACTACTCCTAAAGTGACCTTAAGCCCAGCAATGCTGGGCTTTTTTTGTTTTACGATAAATCTAATAAGCTCTTAGAGTTTAGCTTTAACGGCTCACATCTAGGCTTTTTTATACCAATGCGCATAATTATATGATCTATTTTGAGGATGGGTAAACGTGTTGATAGCAAGGCAAAAAATTCGCTATTTAGTTGTTC
>CERR01012538.1_pt1 | contig 66462 bp, 64 predicted proteins | sample 530841 | NCBI WGS metagenome assembly CERR01 (sample SAMEA2621021, study PRJEB7988) | marine metagenome | biome: marine biome (ENVO:00000447); feature: surface water layer (ENVO:00002042); material: "saline water (ENVO:00002010), including plankton (ENVO:xxxxxxxx)" | depth 5 m | reverse complement strand
ATCATCGCAGGCGGTAAAGGTACTGCTGATGAGAAATTTGCTGCACTAGAAGCTGCTGGCGTACAAACTGTACGTTCACTTGCTGATATCGGTAAAGCACTTAAAGAGAAAACAGGCTGGTAATCAGTTTGCTTAATCTTTAAAAAAGGCTCGCATTTGCGAGCCTTTTTGTTTTTGGCTTAAATATTAGTATGGGTAACTAATGTGTTGAAAAAACCGTACTGATAAATCTTGTCGTTCTTTATTTATTGCCAGCTCTGAGCACATAGCGTGTATTGTTTTTTCTACTTGATTCATAAAGCGGCCGTAGCCCATTTCATGTTTATCTTTATGGGTGGCAACAATCACAAAATGTAGTGACTCAACTAACTTTTCAGCATTGAAAAAAATATGTATTTGCGTGGCTGTGCCATTCACATCAAAACTTATTTTTTGTAATTCTGCATTCCCATCATTTTTATCTATTTGGCTATTACGCACTATGGGCCTTGCACCATTAGCAACCATAGCGCCGTGAGATAATTCGTATCGCTCGCAGCACCCTTTAAATGATTGGGCGAAGTAGTTATAAAACTCAGTGTAATTATTTTTATTTATTAAGCTTTGAAATTGCGTTTTAATGCCGCGCGAAACCGGTATAGAAAACGTTGCATAGGTCATTTCTGCATGCTCGGCGGGTATTTTACATTGGCGAGCTAAATAACGAGGGTATAGGCTTCTAAGTTTGTAGCCGTAACTTTGGTTACAGCCTTTGCTCTTGGCAAATAAGTCATAGGTTAAATGCTGATGATCGCGAAGCTTAAACTGGGGTTGTTCAATAAATAATTGTGTTTGTAAATTATCTAACACTTTTTGCACCCTGCTGTGAAATTGTGCCGAGCTTGCGCGTAAATCATCACCGGTGGCTAAAAATAACAAGCGAATTTTTTTACTTTTAAAAGTAGGGGTGTAGTGTAGTTTGTGCGCTTCGTGGTAACGCGGGTTGTAAAAAAACAACATTTGCTTTGCTGTTTCTAATTGATACGACTCATCATGAAATCTGACCACGGGTAATTTGTCGTTAGCGAGTAGGTGTACATTATGTAGCTCGTATTCATCACAGCTTGCAAATAGTTGCTTGGCAATGCGGGTATAGCAACCATCGATATCGCTAAAACTAGTGTAAAAGTCATCAGTGGGTGTAATTTCAGCGAGTAAATAGTGATTAGCTCGCGCATTTGTTGGTATATAAACTCTGTGTTGTGTAGAACTGGCCATCTTTGAATCCTTTTAAGGAGCTTAAGTTCAGGTACTATAAATGCCTTTCATGACTCAAATATTGCGCTAAAACAAATTTAAGTAATAAACTAATGCACCATTGCCATAATAACTAGAATAAACCCGCATCTAGTGCTGTATGTTAGTGTTTGTTTTTGTAATAATGCATTAGTTTTGTTATCACGAATATTCAGAGGATCGCACTCCTATGGCGGAAATTGAGAATCGCCCAAGTAACTTTATAAGAACTCGAATTGATGAAGATTTAGCAAGTGGCAAACATGCAACTACGCATACACGTTTTCCACCTGAACCAAATGGCTTTTTACATATTGGCCATGCAAAATCAATTTGTTTGAATTTTGGCATTGCAAAAGATTACGATGGTTTATGTAACCTACGTTTTGATGATACAAACCCAGAAAAAGAAGATATTAACTACGTTAATTCAATCAAAGAAGACGTGCAGTGGTTAGGCTTCAACTGGAGTGGTGAGATAAAATATTCGTCAAACTATTTTGATACCCTATACGGCTATGCAGTAGAGCTTATTGAAAAAGGCTTAGCGTACGTTTGTTTTTTAACGGCCGATCAAGCGCGTGAGTATCGCGGTACGTTAAAAGAGCCGGGTAAAAACAGCCCATACAGAGACACCTCAGTAGAAGAAAACCTCGCATTGTTTGAAAAAATGCGCGCGGGTGAATTCAAAGAAGGTGAGTGTGTACTACGCGCTAAAATTGATATGGCAAGCTCATTTATGGTGCTTCGCGATCCAATTATTTATCGCGTTCGTTTTGCTCATCACCATCAAACAGGTGACAAGTGGTGCATTTACCCAATGTATGACTTCACACATTGTATTTCTGATGCGCTTGAAGGGATAACCCATTCATTGTGTACACTTGAGTTTCAAGATAACCGTCGTTTATACGACTGGGTACTTGATAACATCAGCCTTGAGTGCCACCCACAGCAAATTGAGTTTTCGCGCTTAAATCTTGAATACACAATTATGTCTAAGCGTAAGCTAAACGACTTAGTTGTAAATAACTATGTAGAAGGGTGGGATGACCCACGTATGCCAACTATTGCTGGTTTACGTCGTCGTGGTTATACACCGGCTTCGATACGCGAGTTCTGTTTACGTATCGGTGTGACTAAGCAAGAAAACATGGTTGAAATGGGCATGCTTGAAGCGTGTATTCGTGAAGACTTAAATGAAAACGCACCACGTGCAATGGCAGTACTCGATCCAGTTAAAGTTGTAATAGAAAACTTTGATACAGATAAAGTAGAAACATTGTCGGTAGCTAACCACCCTAATAAAGAAGAAATGGGGCGTCGTGAAGTACCGTTTACTCGTGAGCTTTTCATTGAGCGTGAAGATTTCCGCGAAGAAGCGAATAATAAATTTAAACGCTTAGTACTTGATAAAGAAGTACGCTTACGTGGTGCTTATGTAATTAAAGCCCAGCGTGTAGAAAAAGATGAAAATGGTGAAATTACCACTATTTACTGTACTTACGACAACGAAACACTAGGTAAAAACCCAAGCGACGGTCGTAAAGTAAAAGGGGTTATTCATTGGGTTTCTGCGCCTGAGTCGGTTAATGCAGAAGTTAGATTGTATGACCGTTTATTTAATGTACCAAACCCAGGTGCAGCTGAAGAGTTCGAATCAACACTTAACCCTGATTCGTTAGTTGTATTAGAAAATGCAAAACTAGAAGCATCGCTTGCTAAAGCCGAACCAGCACAAGGCTTCCAGTTTGAGCGTACCGGCTATTTCTCACGTGATACAAAGTCAGAAAATTTAGTATTCAACCAAACGGTTGGTCTTAGAGATTCATGGGCTAAAATCGAGAAGCAGTAACGCTTTAAAATACCAATTTGCATAATATATTATTATTGCAAATTGGTATTAAACACAGTTTAAATGTTTAATTTTGAACACAAAAAAACCTGCAATAGCAGGTTTTTTTATTACTATAGTGCGTTATTAGCTATTTGAATCGCTAAATGCTTTACACGCTGCTTTGTCTTGACACTCACCGTATAGGTATAAAGAGTGATTAGTTAGTGTAATACCGTTTTCTTCGGCTATTTCTAACTGGCGACGTTCAATTAAGTCATCTTCAAATTCAACAACTTTGCCACATTTTAAACACACTAGGTGGTCGTGGTGAGTGCTGCCAGAAAGTTCAAATACTGACTTTCCGCCTTCAAAATGGTGACGGCTTACAATACCTGCGTCATCAAATTGGTTTAATACACGGTAAACAGTCGCAAGACCAATTTCTTCACCTAAATCTAAAAGAATTTTGTATACATCTTCAGCGCTGATGTGTTGGTTATCTGGAGATTGTAGAATTTCTAAGATTTTAATACGCGGTAAAGTTACTTTTAAACCGGCTTTTTTAAGTTCCAAGTTATGATCAGTCATTAAATCTGTCTCAAATTTGTTTGGTTATACTAGACATCTCTTACAGATGCACACGACACATTAGCAATAACAAGGATAACGCGCCTAAGCACTGAGTGCAAAGAACAATTGATCAATTTTGCTATTAATTCTAAAGTCGCTAACTGTTTGATAATTATTTAAACAGTTAGCGATAAAGGGGGGGAGGTTAGTCTGCTAGTTCGCTTAAGCACATTTCATCATATACTTGTGCGCACCATGCTTTAACACGCTGCTCTGTTAATTCAGGTTGGCGGTCTTCATCAATACCTAAGCCTACAAAGTGCGTGTCATCAGCCATACCTTTAGATGCTTCAAAGTCGTAGCCTTCACTAGACCAATGGCCAACCACAATAGCACCGCGCTCGGTAACGATATCGTTGATCATACCCATAGCGTCTAAAAAGTATTCTGCGTAATCTTCTTGGTCTCCACAGCCAAAAATAGCCACTAGCTTACCTTCAAAGTCTACTTCTTCAAGCTCAGGGAAAAAGTCATCCCAATCACATTGTGCTTCACCGTAGTACCAAGTAGGAATACCGAATAAGATTAAATCGAACTCTGCAATCTCTTCTTTAGAGCTTTTTGCAATATCGTGTACAGCCACAAGCTTTTTACCCAATTCTTTTTGGATCATTTTTGCTACGTGTTCTGTATTACCTGTGTCACTTCCGAAAAAAATGCCTACACTTGCCATGGACTTCAAACCTTTTATCTATCAATAGCCAATCTTTCTTGTAAAATTGTTTCAATCAGCGCACTACGGCTAATATTTTGTGCATCTGCCATATCACTCAGTGCCTGATATAACTGTGATGAAACTTTAAATTCTACACGCTTTAAACCGCGTGCTTTATCTCGTTTTATTTGATTACGTTTATTAACCTTTAACTGCATATCCCTTGGTAAAGGGTTCGTTTTAGGCCTGCCTGGGCGCTTTTCGTATTCAAATAAATCGGGAGTTGTTCTATCTGTTTCTGACTTCGCCATGCCTAACCTACACCTGCACCTTGCCAAAAAACTTGTATAAGTCCTTTCGCAATAAAGCCAGAACACCCTAAAAAGAGGACGCCCCACACAATGTAGCGACCAAACTTAGGTACGTTACCACTATTAAGTACGTCTTTAATTGCCAGGCCGATGAATACAAAAATACCGGCTAAGCCAAAGTACAACCCTAGGGTATCAAATTCGTTAATAAACTGACTGACCATCAACGTATAACCTTTAAATTAAACGGCGCGTACTATAGCATATAAATATGCATTAATTTAGTACGGATAACCAAAAACACATGATTAAAATTGCATTAAAGCCCTGTTAAAAAGTCATTTATTGCTTTATTAACTGCAGCGGGTTTTTGTGCATGAAGCCAATGTCCTGCACCGTGTATAATTTTTGCTCGTGTATTTTTAAAGCGCTTTGTTATTTCATCGCGGTATTCTGGCAGTATGTAATCAGAATCGTTGCCTTTGATAAACAAAGTATCGCACAAACAAGAATTGTTTTCATTAACATTGGCAGTGATTGTCGAATATTTTTCATCGAGTACATCTAAATTAAATCGCCATTTGTACTGTCCATCGTCGTTTTTAGCTAAGCTTTTTAGTAAAAACTGCCTAACACCTAGCTCATTAATGTACTGGCTCATAATAGCATCGGCTTGTTTTCTATCAGTAACCTGGCTAGTTGCCACTTTTTTTAGTGCATTAATAATTTGTGTATGGCGGGCAGGGTAACTCACAGGGGCAATATCAAGTACCACTAGCTTATTTACTTTTTGGCTATGCATTAGCGCCACTTCCATCGCCACTTTACCGCCCATTGAATGGCCAATCAGGTGCGCATTGCTAATATTTAACGCATTCATTAGCTCAACAATATCTGCGGCCATTGCAGGGTAGTTCATTTCATTACTGTGCGGTGAAGCGCCATGGTTACGCAAATCTACATTCGTTACCCTAAAGTGCTCGCTCAATGGTTTTGCAATAACATTTAGGTTTTCTAAAGAGCCAAATAAACCATGAATGATCACTACATCCGGACCTTCACCATATTGTTTATAGTTTAATAGCATGAGCGCCTCCTAAAATTTTGGCTTAGTTTGCCGAGCATTGCACCAAAAAGCAAAAGATATAACGGTTAACTGCTCTGCACGCGCCTTTTATGGGGTAACACCGTTTATTTTTACGCCAGTTATGGGCTCTTTGGTGTTACCAGCCTAATGGAGATAATAATATGGGTAGTACTTTTAAAAGCTGTTAATTACTACATTGGGTTTATAAGCAAATAATCAACACACCTTTATTAGCGCGTTTATAGGTTATGTTTGTGCGAGTGCTTGTTGTAACTCGCATTTATATTTGGTTTGGGTATAATCACGGGGAAAGAAAAAATGTGGCCCGTAATGACAGGAACAACATGAAACAAATCGACATAGACGACGAGTTATATCAGTATATTGCTAGCAATACACAAAGTATTGGCGAAAGCGCATCCACTATTTTACGTCGTTTATTAAATCTAAACGGTGATGACAACACTCCCGTTGCCAAGAACAATCAAAACAACCAAACAGCTACTCAAGCCCCACTTAACGACACGCCTGCTACTAACGACAGCCAAGAGCAAGAGGTTGTCACACCCGTGAAGCAAACAAACGCTAATGTATTTAATATTCTAAATAAAGAAGAACTAGCAATGCAAAAAGGGGTAGTAGGCAGGTTTTTATTTATTTTAAGTGCTTTTTATAGAACGCATAAAAAAGAGTTTAGTGCTGTGCTTGATATAAAAGGGCGCGACCGCGTTTACTTTGCAACCAGCAAAGAAGACTTAGTTAATAGCGGCAGTAGTATGAACCCTAAAAACATTACCGACAGTGAGTACTGGGTAATGACAAATTCAAACACGACACGTAAAAAAATGATGCTACACGAGGTTGCGCTGTGCTTAGGTTATTCAGCAGAGCAAGCAGAAGAAATTCGCGATTACTTGTAAGGAAATAAACATGGCTATTCATTCAGGTGCTGGGAAAACTGCGCCACATTCAACTTTAGTTAACGTACCAAAACTGGTATCGGCTTATTACTTAAATGAGCCAGACTTAGAGCAAAACCCAGAGCATTGTGTTGCTTTTGGTACGTCGGGTCACCGTGGTTGCTCTTACGATGTTAAGTTTAACGAATCTCATATTTTAGCCATTACACAAGCTATTTGTGACTACAGAAAGCAAAACGACATTTTTGGTCCGCTGTTTTTAGGTAAAGATACGCATGCATTAAGTGAAGCTGCTTTTAACTCTGCCATAGAAGTATTAGTAGCTAATGAGGTGCAAGTAATCACCCAGCAAAATCACGATTACACGCCAACCCCAGTCATTAGCCATGCTATTGTGTGCCATAACAAATTAAATCCTAACGAATTAGCCGACGGTATTGTGGTAACGCCTTCACATAACCCGCCAGAAGACGGTGGCTTTAAATACAATCCACCTAACGGCGGCCCAGCAGATACCGACGTAACTAAATGGATTGAAGACAGAGCAAATCAATTACTATTAGAAGACTTAGTAGAAGTTGAGCTGTTTCCATTTGCTAAAGCATCGCGTTCAGGGTTTATTAAATACGAAGACCTAATGACGCCATACATTAACGACTTAGAAAATATCGTTAATTTAAAAGCCGTTAGCGATGCGGGTATTAAAGTAGGTATTGACCCGCTAGGTGGCTCTGGTATTAACTTTTGGCCATTAATAGCGCAAAAATATAATTTAGATTTAACCGTAGTAAACGACAGTGTTGATCCGCGTTTTGCATTTATGCCACTTGATAAAGATGGCAAAATCCGTATGGATTGTTCATCACCTTACTCAATGGCTAATTTAATTAAATTAAAAGACGACTTTGATATTGCTATTGGCAACGACCCCGATTACGACCGCCACGGTATTGTTACCCCAGATGGATTAATGAATCCTAATCACTTTTTAGCGGTAGCGATTGATTATTTATTAAAACACCGCGACTGGGACAGCAGTGTAGAAATTGGCAAAACGCTGGTTTCTAGCTCAATGATTGACCGTGTAGTAGCTCGTAATGAGCGTAAAGTTAAAGAAGTGCCGGTTGGCTTTAAATGGTTTGTCGATGGCTTAAACAAAGGCAAGCTTGCCTTTGGTGGCGAAGAAAGTGCGGGTGCTGCGTTTTTACGATTTGATGGCAGCGTATGGTGTACCGACAAAGACGGCTTTATTATGGGGTTACTTGCAGCTGAAATACTCGCAGTAACAGGTAAAACACCATCAGCGCTTTATAAAGAGCTAGAGCAAGAATTTGGCTCTCCACTATATAAGCGTTTAGATGCCCCTGCTAGCAGTGCGCAAAAATCCCGTTTAAAAGCACTTAGTGCAAGCGATGTTAAAGCCGATACATTAGCTGGTGAACCTATTTTACAAAAACTGACTCATGCTCCTGGCAATGATGCGGCCATTGGCGGCTTAAAAGTAGTGACTGAAAACGGCTGGTTTGCAGCACGTCCTTCTGGTACTGAAGATATTTATAAAATTTATCTTGAGTCTTTCAAAGGTGAAGAGCATTTAGCACTACTAGAAAAAGAAGCGAAGCAATTAGTTGATTCTGTGATCAGCTAACACGGTTTACAGTATTTAGAAACGGCTGATTTATTCAGCCGTTTTTGTTTGTATCTCTCACACTATAAAAGGGCTTATCATGTTAGCCAAACCAGATTATTTAAATGAACTAATAAATAGCGGCGATTTTTTAACACTCAGTCGCGACAATGAATGGCATTTAGAGGCAAGTGAATTTGCTTTAGAAAATGGCACGCGCGTAACCGTTCACGATACAGGCGTTATTGAATTTCAACCTCAGGGTACAACAACAAAAGATGTTGTGCTTTCAAGCGCTGTACACGGTAACGAAACCGCACCTATAGAAATATGTGACGAGCTAATAAAAACCATAATAAAAGGTGAGCTTGCATTAAATCAGCGTGTGCTCTTTATATTTGGTAATCCAAAATCAATAAATATTGGCCTGCGCTTTGTAGAAGAAAACCTAAACCGTTTGTTTAATGGCCACCACACTGTTGAGGGTGTGCCAATGAATGATGAGCGCAAACGCGCAGCAAAACTAGAAGAGTATGTAACTGACTTTTTTGCACGGGGCGAGCAAGGCAGTGCACGTTATCATTATGATTTGCATACTGCTATACGTGGCTCAAAAAATGAAAAATTTGCTGTGTATCCTTATCTTCATGGTAAACCATGGAAAAAATCGCAGTTACAATTTTTACTTAGCTGCGGTGTAAATACCGTATTGATGATGAAATCACCGGCAACTACATTCAGTTACTATTCTTCGTTTGTTCATGGCGCTGATTCATTCACCGTTGAACTGGGTCAAGTTAAACCGTTTGGTGAAAACGACATGGCTCGCTTTGCAAAAACCAAGCAAACGCTAACTGCATTAATTAGCCAAAAAGAAGTGCAATACCCTCAATTTAATGCAAGTGACTTTGAGCTGTTTGCCGTACATCGCACAATTAATAGAACGCAGCAGGACTTTAGCTTTCCGTTTTCTGATGATGCAGAAAATTTCACAGGGTTTGCTAAAGGTGAGTTACTAGCAACAGACGGCGATACCCCTTATTATGCCGATGTGGAAGGGGAAGCTATTATTTTTCCAAATGCGCACGTTGCGCTTGGGCAAAGGGCACTGCTTACCGTTATTCCTATGCAAATAGATAGTAATTTCGTCTAATAAAACTCATCAGACCACTCGCCTTATATATTTAACTGTATGTTTTTATTAGTTTAATAAATGCGTACAGTTAACTTTCCATATTTTTAATCGTATTTTACTTTTGTTTCGTCTTACACTTGTTGAATAACATCTTACGTTAACGTAAGGTGGTGGCAGCTTTAATTAAATACAGCGCAGATGCTGCAAAGTTTATTCGCAAGCCTCACCCATAATAAAAACTTAAAAGGGGTGCTGTATCACAGACAACAAGAGAAGGTAGGTTATGAGTAATCCAAATAACGTATCGCTGAATATTAACCACGACCTCGAGTTCATAGACGGTCATGCGCTAACTATTCCAACCCTTAGTATTTTAACTGAGGACGGCGACATTCATCCTAGTGCTACCGCACCGACTATTTCTAAACACACAGCGATTAAATTATACGAAACAATGCGTTTTATTCGCCTACTCGATGAGCGGATGCAAGGGGCACAGCGCCAAGGCCGCGTAAGCTTTTATATGCAATGTTTAGGTGAAGAAGCCGCTGTTACTGCCTCTGCTGCTGCACTTGATCAAGATGACATGATTATGGCGCAATACCGCGAGCAAGCCGCTTTACATTACCGTGGATTTACGCTTGACCAATTTATGAATCAAATGTTTTCTAATGAGTTAGATTTAGGAAAAGGGCGCCAAATGCCGATTCATTATGGTTCAAAAGAATTAAATTATATGACCATATCATCGCCCCTCGGTACGCAAATTCCTCAAGCTACAGGGTATGCCTACGGGCAAAAAGTAAAACACATTTACGCAAAAACCGGCGAGCTTGCAAGCACCATAGATAATGTGACGATTTGTTACTTTGGTGAGGGAGCAGCATCTGAAGGTGACTTTCATGCGGGTTTAAATATGGCTGCGGTACACAAAGCCCCTGTTATATTTTTTGCACGTAATAACGGGTATGCAATATCAACACCTGCAGATGAGCAATTTAAAGGCGATGGTATAGCATCGCGAGGCGTAGGGTATGGCATTAAAACCATACGAGTTGATGGCTCAGATGCATTAGCCGTGTTTGCAGCAACACAAAAGGCCCGCGAAATTGCAGCAACGCAGGGCGAGCCGGTATTAATTGAGTCAATAGCGTACAGATTAGGCGCTCACTCAACCTCAGATGACCCAAGTGGTTACCGCTCAAAAGATGAAGAGGCCACGCATAAAGTTTGCCCAATTGATAAATTTAAAAAATGGTTGATCAAACAAGAGTGGTTAAACGAAGAGGACGATGCTAAAGCGAAAGACACTATTCGTGAAGATATTTTAGCCGCCCTTAAACGTGCTGAAAAAGTGCAAAAGCCAGCGCTTGAAGAGCTAATATCAGATGTTTACGATACGCCAATTCCTTCACTTGAGCGCCAATATAACGATTTAAAAGCACATATAAAGCAGCACCCAGATGCGTACCCAATCACAGCAGGGAGAATTAAGTAATGGCTAAAATGAACATGCTACACGCAATTAATTCTGCGCTCGATATCACCATGAATGAGCACCCTCAGGCGTGTATTTTTGGTGAAGATGTTGGCTATTTTGGTGGTGTTTTTAGGGCGACCTCAGGTTTGCAAGAAAAGTACGGTAAACACCGCGTATTTAACACACCGCTTACAGAGCAAGGTATTTTAGGTTTTGCCAATGGCTTAGCCGCGTTTGGCGCGCCTGCACTTGCTGAAATACAATTTGCTGATTATATTTTTCCTGCATTTGACCAAATAGTTAATGAGTCTGCCAAATTTAGATACCGCAGTGGTAATGAATTTAACGTGGGCAATTTAACGATTCGCACCCCGTATGGTGGCGGTATTGCGGGGGGCTTATATCACTCACAATCGCCAGAGGCATATTTTGCCCATACGCCAGGGCTAAAAATAGTGGTACCGCGTAACCCGTACCAAGCAAAAGGGTTACTACGAGCAAGTATTAAAGACGATAACCCCGTTATTTTCTTCGAGCCTAAACGTTTATACCGCGCTTCTACTGGCGAAGTACCAGAGGATGATTACAGCATTGAGCTGGGTAAAGCCGAAGTAGTACAAGAAGGTACAGATATCACTGTACTTGCGTGGGGCGCGCAAATGGAAATTGTTGAAAACGCAGCAAAACAAGCCAATGAACAAGGCATTAGTTGTGAGGTGATTGACCTTAGAAGCATATTACCTTGGGATGTTGAGACAATTGCTAAGTCGGTTACTAAAACAGGACGTTTAGTGATAAGCCACGAAGCGCCTATTACCAATGGTTTTGGTGCCGAAATTGCGGCGACTATTCAGCAAGAGTGCTTTTTACACCTTGAGTCACCTATTATGCGAGTATGTGGGTTAGATACACCTTACCCATTAGCACTTGAAAAAGAATATGTGCCTGATGCGCTAAAAGTAATGGCCGCAATTAAACAATCAATGGATTTTTAGGGGATACCATGGCTAAAGATTTTATATTACCCGATATTGGTGAAGGTATTGTTGAATGCGAAGTGGTTGAATGGCTAATACAAGAGGGTGACACAGTAAAAGAAGATCAACCCATTTGTGACGTGATGACCGATAAAGCCCTAGTGCAAATACCGGCTGTGCACGATGGCGTAATCACTAAATTGTATTATCAAAAAGGGGAGATAGCGCAGGTTCATGCACCCTTGTTTGCTATGAATGTAGGCGATGAGCAAAGCCAAAGCGATGAAACACACACAGAGCAAGTGCAAAATACACAAAGCAACAACGCATCGTCAGAGCATTTAGAAGATTTTATTCTTCCGGATATTGGTGAGGGGATTGTTGAGTGTGAAATAGTTGATTGGCTAGTGGCCGAAGGCGATGAAATACAAGAAGATCAGGCTGTGTGTGATGTAATGACCGACAAAGCACTGGTACAAATTCCGGCTAAATACACAGGTACAGTGCAAAAGCTTTACTATCAAAAAGGTGAAATTGCTCAGGTACATAGCCCGTTATTTCAAATGAGCATAGCCGGCAGTACAGCTAAACCCAATGTAGATGTAAACGACGCCGTTGTAAAAGCACAAAGTAAAGCGGCAGATAAATCTGTAGCAACGCAGCAGACAACAGCAAATAAAGTTGTTAATAAAAAAGCGGTTGCCTCACCAGCTGTAAGGCGCAAAGCCCGAGAGCTTGATGTTGATTTAACGTGCGTACCGGGCAGTGGTAAAAATGGCCGCATTTATAAACAAGACATAGAAGAATTTATTAAAGGTGAGGTACCTAATACAATAGATACATCACCACTTAGCAGTGCTACTACTCAAAACAGCGTTACTCAAAATATAGAGCCACAATCGCCACAAACACAAAACGGTGGTATGCGAGCAGAGCCAATTAAAGGCATTAAAGCGGCTATGGCAAAGCAAATGATGGCCTCGGTCTCTACAATCCCACACTTTACCTTTAGTGACGAGATAGACTTAACGCAATTAATTGCCCTGCGAGCGAGTTTAAAAGAGCAATATAAAGCGCAAGGTGTAAAGCTCACTATGATGCCATTTTTTATCAAAGCGTTATCGCTTGCGATGAAAGAGTACCCAGTGCTTAATTCTAAAGTAAATGATGATTGCACTGAGCTTACCTACTTTGACGATCATAATATTGGGGTAGCAGTGGATTCAAAAGTGGGTTTGTTAGTGCCTAATATTAAATCGTGCCAATCTAAGAGTATTGTTGAAGTTGCAAACAGTTTAACAAGCTTAACTGATGCAGCACGCGAGGGGCGCGTAGCACCAGATGACTTAAAAGGGGGCACCATTAGCATTTCAAATATTGGGGCAATTGGCGGCACTATTGCGACCCCGATTATTAATAAGCCAGAAGTTGCTATTGTAGCATTAGGGAAATTACAACACTTACCGCGCTTTGATGAAAGCGGCCAAGTTGTTAGCAAAGCTATTATGCAAGTGAGTTGGTCAGGCGATCACCGTGTTATTGATGGCGGTACAATTGCTCGCTTTAATAATTTGTGGAAATCGTATTTAGAAAACCCATCGGCAATGATGATGGCAATGAGTTAAAAATTAAACTTATAAAAAAACCAGCAATTTGCTGGTTTTTTGTTTTAAATCGCGGTGTTTTTAATTAAGATACAAATGTTACTAAAAGGTAATAAAACAAACCCGCTAGGGAATATAAAAACTAACACTAAGGAATTGTAATGGAACATTATATGAACGCGCTGCGTAGCTACGCAGATTTTTCAGGACGTAATCGCCGTAAAGCATTTTGGATGTTTTACTTAATAAATTTATTAATCAGCATAGTACTAGGTGTTGTTGATGAGCTAATGGGTGTAGCTGTAATTGGTACTATCTATAGCTTGGCTCTGTTAATTCCTCAATTGAGCGCTGGCGCACGCCGTTTACACGATACAGGCCGCTCTGGCTGGTGGCAGCTGCTTTGGTTAGTGCCAATCATTGGCTGGATTGTTATAATTGTATTCCTTGCGCAAGACTCACATGAAGGTGAGAACGATTATGGCCCAAATCCAAAAGAGTTAGCGGCTGAACCTGTTTCTGTATAAATAATACGCTAACATTAAAAAAGCTCAGCAATTGCTGAGCTTTTTTGTACTTATGATTTTTTAAACTGTTAACTTAAAAAGTAAAGCCCGTAACCAACAACTAAAGCAGGTATAGAGGTATACAAGGTAGCAATTACAGCCGCTTTTGGCGCCATTGCAATAGCAGGAAACAACGCATCGCCATCATTTGAAATCGCATTAGCAGCTAATGCACTAAAAGGAATAATGCCCTGTATATAAAGCGTGGTTACAATTATTTGTGGCCCACAGCCAGGTAAAAAACCAATGACGACTGCAATTATCGGTGCTAAATAGGCGTAGTGCATAAACCAGGTTTTTAAATCAAGGCCTACCACACTGACTAATATTTCAAACAGCATGAACGAAGCCACCACCCAAGCAGTTACAAAATGGGTATCTTGTAATACTTTTATAAGCTTTGAAGGCGGATTACATTCATCGTCTTCAGAGGTTACTTCTTTATAGCTTTCGCCTTTAGAAGAGTAGGCCCAAATAACAACCGTAAACAGTGCCATTGCTGCACCAAATAAGCTAATACCTGTGCTGGTATATTGACCAAGTTGATCAAAGTCGACATTAAACGCAATTAAAAAAGCAATGATTAAACTTGGAATAATGGCAAACATCCACACAGGTTTGCTAATTTTTATTATTTTAGTGGGCAAAACTTTTACTTGGTGTTTTTGCTCTTGTGCGCTGGGACGTAAAAAATCAGGTTTGTGAATTGCATTAACTATTAATCCACACAGCGTGCCTACCACTAAACCTATAGCCATTATTGTTAAGCCTTCAGTAGGGCGCGTAGCAAGCAGTAAAAAAGCAGCATCGCCCATTGTGGCGGTAAGTACAGCAACAATAGCCCCAAAGCTTGCTTGGCCTTTAGTGTATTGAGTAACCACAATAATTGCACCACCACAGCCGGGTAAAGCGCCAAGAACGGATGCAAACAGCACTTCAAGTGACTTAGATTTAGCGCTTAAGTAGCTCATTTCTAATTGAGGGATATGTTCTATTGCGTAGTAGTAAATAAGTAACGTAGCCGCTACAAATACACTAACCTGAAAAAACGCATCACTTAGAGCAGTAATGGTTATTTCGCGAAGACTAGGAACAGCTAAACATACCAATAAAAATAGTGGTAGGAGTAAGCGTTTATTTTGGCTAACAAACCGTTTGGAAGCTGGCGTAATAAATCCTATTTGAGAGAGTAAAATCATAAGTGTGCCCCAGTTTTATTTTAACTAGGACACACTGTATACACTTTGCAAATGATAATCAATATCATTTGCATCTATTTAAATCGATAGCTCAGTTTGAGTTTTTCGATGGTAAATAACCTACGCTCAGGCGAAATACATTATTTGCGTTGAAACTCTGAGTTTTCGTACCATGCAGGCCATTGTGCTTGCTCAGAAATATCAAAGCCTACTTTATAAAACAATTGTAAGTCTTGCACCGCACCCGATAAATCCCACTCATCGCGGTATCTGTCACAGGGTTGATGGTAACAACCACGTAGCACTAAGCTCATACGTTTACGATAATTTGCTGTATCCTCATCAGCGGCAACAGTTCCGCCGCCTGCATACATAGCCGGAATCCCCATGTTTGCAAATGCAAAATGATCAGAGCGGTAATAACCACCTGATGATGGTTTAGGGTCGCCCGCTATTGTTCTACCTTGCTCTTTTGCTGCTTTGGCTAGTAGGTCGTCCATTTGCGACTTTCCTAAACCTACTACGTTCATGTCTTTTACTTTACCTAATAAGTTCAGGCTATCCATGTTTATATTGGCGACTGTTTTATCGGCAGCAATAACTGGGTTAGCAGCGTAGTATTTAGATCCAAGTAAGCCTTGCTCTTCAGCCGTAACAGCTAAAAATGTCATTGAGCGAGTAGGGTGCTTTGGCAGCTTAGTAAATGCCTCTGCAACCTCAATTAGCCCCGCAGTGCCTGTGGCGTTATCGTGTGCCCCATTATAAATTTGGTCGCCCTTACGGGTTGTATCTGTACCTAGGTGATCCCAATGCGCTGAATAAATAACATGTTCATCCGCTTTTTCGCTACCCGGCAACGTGGCAATAAAGTTATACGACACCGATTTTTTAATTGTATTTTTAACATTAACCGATGCAGTTAAATCGCCCATGTCAACGTTATACGCACCTTTAGCTGCATTGGCTTTTGCAGTCTCAAAATCCAGACCCGCTTTAGCAAATAACTCTTTTGCTACATCAGTGGTCACCCAGCCTTCAACCGCAACGCGGTCCATATTGTTGTTCTCTTTTTGAAAACCAAACTGCTCACCGCTCCATGAATTTTCAACCACTGACCACGGGTATGATGCAGGGGCTGTTTCGTGAATGATGATAGCACCGGCTGCACCTTGACGACTCGCTTCTTCATATTTATAAGTCCAACGGCCGTAGTAGGTCATTGCATCGCCGGTAAATAACGCAGGATCTTTTGTAGCAAAACCCGGATCGTTAACAAGCATTACAACAGTTTTGCCTTTTACGTCTAGGCCTTCGTAATCGTTCCAGTTATATTCAGGGGCATTTACACCGTAACCTACGAAGACAAGCTCTGAATTTTCAATCCCTTCTTGTGCGCTAATGCGGCTACTGCCCATAACCATATCTTTTTTGTATTGATAATCTTTACCACCAATACTTAATACCATATTTGAATCAGCTTCTAATGAAACAAGCGGCACTTCTTGTAAAAAGCTATCACCATTACCGGGTTCAAACCCTAATGCTTTAAATTGAGTGGTCAGATAATCAAGCGTTAACTTTTCACCTTCAGATGAAGGCGCTCTACCGCCAAATTCATCAGAGGCAAGCACTTTAATGTGCGCTGCAAGTTCATCTGCTTTAATACTGTTGTAACCATTTGTTACATCGGTAGGTGTAATACTTGTTGTTGCACAGCCAGCTAACACAGCGCCAGCAATCAGTGTGAGAGAGAAATATCGTTTCATAGTAGCTCTATTCTTGTTCTAAGATGTGATTAGTATATTAACTTCTATTAATTAGAACCAGTTTTTGCGGTAAACTGCCCGCAAATTAACAGCATAAATTGTTAAAGGTATAAATGAAGCGCTTTACTCCGCCCGAGCAATGGCAAGTTAGTAGTTTGAAAAGCGGTGCGTTTGAGCACTTACGAACACTGTTTAATATTGATAAACAAACTGATTGGCCAACCCCTGACTGGTTCACTGTGTATTTGAATGCCATTAATGCTAATAACCTCCCAATAACGTTTGAAGACGATGCAAACGTTGATTTTGGTGAGCGCTATTACGAGCAAGTCATTTTTGAAACTGGCGTAGTGCCAACACGCAGTAAAAATTGGCACGACTTATTTGGTGGCTTTATTTGGTGTTTGTTTCCAAAAACCAAGGCGCTTATTAATCAGCGTCACGTACAAGAAATAGCGCAGCATGGCTTAAAGCAACGTACTAAACATCGTAATGCACTCACATTATTTGACGAGTGCGGCGTGGTGCTTGCCATTAGTGATACTAAGTGGCAAACACTTTTAACAGAGCACCAATGGAAAACGGCATTTATAACTCACCGAGAAGAGTGGGGCAAAACAATACAACCTTTTATGTTTGGCCACGCTAATTATGAAATGCTCACAAAACCCTATATTGGTTTAACGGGTAAAGCGTTATTTGTAAGTGTACCGGATGAAATATTTTGTAAAGATTTAGTTACTCAATATCAGTACCTAGACCAAGTACTTTATGAGAAGATAAAAATAGAGCATTGCTTAGCCGATAACAAACAGCTTTCTCCATTGCCATTATTAGGTGTACCAGGATGGCATGACGCAAATGAGAATGAATCGTTCTATGATAATACCGATTACTTTAGAGCTAAACGAAGGATACGAAAATGATAGAAGTCGCAGGGCTTAAAAAAAAGTTTAAGTTAACCAAGGATCATAAAAAAAATAAAGTTGATGATATAGACCCGCGTGAAGATAAAGATTTTTTTCATTCAGTAAGAGATGTCAGCTTTCAATGTGCAAAAGGTGAAGTGTTAGGGTTACTTGGCCCTAATGGCGCGGGTAAAACTACTACATTGCGTATGCTCTCAACTGCACTTAAGCCCGATGAAGGCACAATAACTATTGCCGGCAACGACATAATTAAAAAGCCGTTAGTAGGGCGCAAGTCTATTGGTTTTTTATCCGGTTCAACTGGTTTGTATGGTCGCCTGACCGTTAAAGAAAATATTGAATACTTTGCAAAGCTTCATGGAATGAACAAAGAGCAAATAGCGGCTCGTTGTGAAGAACTTTTTACTTTGCTCGACATGCATAAATTTATTGATAAACGTGCAGAAAACCTATCTACCGGCATGAAGCAAAAAGCCAATATTGCCCGTGCTGTGGTACATCACCCAGAAGTGGTGGTACTCGATGAGCCAACCACAGGCCTTGATATCATGACCACACAAACGGTTATAAACTTTATTAAAGGCTTAAAGGCGCAAGGCACGCCTGTTATTTTTTCAACGCACCATTTAGATGAAGTAGCCCTTTTATGTGACCGTGTTGCGGTAATTAATGAAGGCGTAAGCTGCTTTGATGGCACGCTTGCTGAATTCAAACAGGCAGGTAATAGTGAAGAGCTAAACCAAGCGTTTATGAACATATTAACGGAGAAACACGATGTTTGAAGTTTTTAAAAAGGAATTAACAGAACTCTTACGCGATAAAAAAACCTTGTTGTTTGTAGTCGCTCTACCCGTTGCGGTATTTCCCTTATTATTTGCCGTTATGGCGTTTATTAGCTCTCAAGCGGCACTCGATGCTGAACAAAAGGTACATACCTACGCCATTATTAATGGCGACTACGCGCCAGAGTTTACCGAAAAAGTGTTTTATCATAAAAGCTTTGAACTTTATAAAGGTGCTAAAACCTTTAATAGCATTGAAGAGCTAAAAGAAGGGGTAATCGCAGGTGATATAGACATGGGTATATATTTACCCACTAACGCTAAACAAGCCTTAAATGATGCCCAGCAAAGTAAGTGGGAAGTGGTATTTAATGATGCTAAATCTATCAACTTTTTATTTCAGCGTGTAAAAGAGCTCGCCAAAGAATATAGCGATGCATTACAAACAGAAAAATTAATCAGTTTTGGTATTGAAAAAGAAGCCCATTTAGCACTTTTAACCCCTATTGAAGTAGTTAAGGTTGATACCGCCGATAAACGTGAAAACTTAGGTGAAAAACTAGGTGGCTTTTTGCCCTACCTACTGATTCCTATAGTTCTTATGGGCGCTACGTACCCAGCAATAGATTTAGGTGCAGGTGAAAAAGAGCGCGGTACATTAGAAACCTTATTGCTTACACCTATTACGCGTACCGAGCTGGTACTAGGCAAATTTATAACCTTACTGACAACCTCAATTGCATCAACAACTATAACTGTACTCAGTATGGGCGGGTGGATAGCCGTAGCCCTTGCATTTGCAGACCTAGAAGTAATTAAAACAGCATTTAGCACATTAGCGGTAAGTGATTTATTAATGATTTTTGTATTGTTATTACCTATTGCCGCGATATTCTCAGCATTGGCGTTAGCAATATCTATTTATGCTCGTACATTTAAAGAAGCACAAAACTACATGGCACCATTAAGTATGGGGGTGTTTTTTCCCATCATTGTATCCATTATGCCTAATGTAGAGCTAACAGCTAAAACTGCTTTTATTCCTGTTACTAATGTAGCTCTCGCAATTAAAGAAATTGTTAAAGGCACGGTAGATTACACCCTTGTAGGCTTAATATTTTTAGCAACAGCTATTATAGCCGGCGCGTTACTTACCTTTTGTGTTAAGTGGTTTAACCGCGAAGACGTTCTTTTCAGATAAAATTGTTAATTATAAAAAGCACCACTGTATTGGTGCTTTTTTGTTTCTTAAGCTACTTCTTTCAAAGCAGTTTGTATTAAGTCGTTAAATAGTTTAAGGTTATGGGCTGAATTATGGAACACAAAACAAGGATGGATTCTTGAAAATACCCCTCATTTACTTTTCACTATTGAGCGTAAGCAGTGCTTTTAGTTTGCTAAGTTATACAATTCCCGCTCAAGCAAAAACAATTCAATCGCCACCACCTGTAGGCACGTGGCAAAATAATGATGAAGACGCTGACGGTGTGCCTGATGAGCAGGACGATTATCCGTTTGATGTAAACTTAGTTAAAGCAAAGTACTATCAAGAAACGGAATTAAACGACAATTTAGCCAAAGCAGAAAACTTGACTTCAGAGATCCCATACTTTGTTTCAGGTGTAGTGCAGCATACAGCTGATTTAGATTTATTTAAATTTACAACAAATAAAGCAGAACGTGTATCTGTTGTACTAAACACGACAAACACAATTTTCAGACCAAACATTTTTATACTCAATTCAGATGGTTCGTCGGTAGAAAAAATAAAATCAAACTTTACTGCTATTGGAAATATTGGTGCCGCTGCTAATTTTACGCTTCCTGCTGCAGATACTTATTACTTAGCTATTACTGATGTTGATGCGCGAGGGAATACTGATTTTACATATAAAGCAAAACTCTTTTTTGATGTAGATATAGATTACATAGATGATGGTCTAGAGTCAGCTTTTGGATTAATTGTTAACGATATAGATTCAGATAGAGATAGAATTTTTGACGGTACAGAATTTTATGTTTATTTAGATGGTAATACATATTCACACGATGTTGACTTGGATGGTATTCCTAATTGGTTGGATGACGATAGTGATGCAGACGGTATACCAGATAAAATTGAAGGCATTTCAGATCAAGATCAAGATGGTTTGGGTAACTTTGTAGACGTTGACTCAGATGGCAATGGCAATCTCGATAAAAATGAACTTAAGGATATTCTTACTTCTTTTCCAGCCGATACTGATGGTGACAGAGTACCAAATTACGCCGATGTTGATGACGATAACGACGGGTTACTTGATGGAAATGACGCTGAACCATTAAAAATAGTTGATTCAACTTTCCCTGGCGAAGCTGATTATAAAGATATAAGTACTGTAGATTATATTTTTAAGGGCGATTCGTATAATGGGCTTTTTGTAGAGAATGGGACGCACAAAATAAAGGGTAGAGGACTTGAAACCGAGGGCATACTCGTATTCAAACGAACTAATAATTTACCACCTATCAATAAAAAAGTATCATCATTGCTAGATGTTCCCTTTGTGCTGCCTGAGCATACCCAATCTATGTATTTTTTTGCTAAGGGTAAACGTTCCAATTCAATTAATGTGATTAAATCAAACCGTAACCTTCCATTAATATTAAAACCAGAACTTGATTACTATTCGGTGGGTGACACCTTAAGTCTATCGGGACAACATTTTTCTGATGATACGCTTGTTTTTATCGATAATATAAAAACTAAACCTTCAATTATAAATACCGAAAAGTTGACCTTTGTTGTTCCTGACGGCGTCAGATCTCAAGCTAAATTAACAGCCAAAACAACTTATGGTACAAGTAATACAGTCACAGTTAAAATTGGTGATGAAGTACTTTTAGATTACAGCCAATTGAACATACCCAATAAGGTATTAGCACCATTATTAGTTACTTCTTTAAAATCACCGATAAATCAAGAAGAGCAGCTTGGTGATGATTTAAACGTTAATTATATTTTTGGCGGTGATAGTGATGTTGTTATGGCGCTTTATATTGACGAGAACAAAGAGCCCTATGAATTTATTAATACTATGGTTTTTCAATCAGATAAAAATATTTTGATTACGCCAATTCATATAGCAGCATCTTCTGTATGGTATAGCGGTGCTTTAGGTAACAATATAGAACAAATTAATTGGAAAGAAGAGTTTAACGCGCTTAGTTCTAACGAAGACGTTAAAGTATTTGCCAACTTTATTGAAGCAAATTTAAGTAACCCTCGTTATATTGATGATAATTCAGCCAAGTACCGCTCACTTTTAAATAAAGCAATAGCGAGTTCAAAAGACTCAATATCAAACTGATAAGCAGCATCAATAAGTTATTTATTTTCAAACAGTAAAAACCAAAACTTAGTTAAGGATAATTATGAAACTCTATAAATTATTACCATTGTTTTTATTTTTTTCTTACTCCGCGAGTGCGGTACCCGATAAAGATTTTTTTGTTCAAAAGTGCTACGACAATGCTATAAAAATTGTGAACAAGGATTTTGATTCATATATAAAGGACTTTCACCCCAATGCTGAAGCTAAAGAAAAAGCTAAAAAGTACTTAAATAAAATGTTTTTAAAAAAAGCAGATAAGTATAATGAGTCTATTAAAACAGCAGGTTATGAACCTGAAGAATTCATAATTATAAATGAAAATGAAAATAACTTTTTGTTTGATATAGAAAAAAAAGTTCAAGTGGGAATTGGCTTTTTAAATATAAAAACTGGCCGTTCTTATTTTCTTTGTGAGTTTGGTTTGGATAAAGATACAAAAAAATGGTATAAAACGAGCATTTAATAAAAGTAGTCATTAAGCACCTTATTTACTGAAAGCTTAATAAATAAGGTGCTTTTTAATTGGTACAAGTTTTAATTTTAAAAGGAGCAGTATGCGCAATATAGTGATTACCGTCAGTTTAGTTTTATTAACGGGTTGCACCAATGGCGAAATTAAAATGACCTCGTTTAAAAAGTTTAAACCAGCTGATGATAAAGGTCACCCTTTCCATAGTGTGTTTTTTAATATCGAAGGAAATAATAAACAAGAATACTGTGAAATAAGTTTCCCCGGTAAAATCCTTGAAAACAAAGCGGAGATCGATGGCCCAGGTATTAACAACTTAATGATTGGGTGTTCGTTTGATGGCTATAAAAATGTAGGCATGCCAATAACATCAGAGTACTTTAATACAACACTTAAATTTATTGGTGGAAATAAAGCCACGCTTAATTTTCATGGTGAATTAGTGGCGGATCATGGTGTAAGTTATGAAGCAAGAACTGTTGGCCCTGTAGAGTTTGAATATTCATTGTAAATTGGTTAGCTAAATAGTTTTTACTGCATCGCAATACGCTAGAAGAAGGAACCTTTAAAACGTGAAAGATTCACTCTCGCACTATATATATAACAATGTAAAAAACATGCCTGTTTTTGCACATAATGATAATTATAAACTAAAAAATACGGGGCGCTGGCCACAAAAAACAACAAAACAGTGGTTGATGTTTTTTGTAATAAATACACTTGTTGCCGTTATTTTTGGATTAATCGGCATAGACCTTACCCCCAATAAATATCCTACCTATTCAGATCCACAACTAATCCAATCAATAGTTTTAAATTTATTACTCATAAATACAATCCGCTTTGTTATATGGGTTAACCACAGTATTAAATATGCCAAAGATTTAACCGTAGATAAACATACAGGCTGTGTAGAACCCATTGAATTAACTAAGCCGGTTAAAGTAACGGTAAAAGCATTTCCGACTAAAAGTACTGAGTTTAAAATTATTACCGGAGCGGTAATTGAATACCAGAACAATAAAAAACAGGCTTTTAATCGCTTATCGATATTACAGCTTCCTGAGTTTGTAGATTGGTTAAAAGAGAAGCATGGTGTAAGTATTGATTTCAAAACTTCATTAATTACAAAATTCCCACTGTATTTTTTATTGTTAATCATTTTTTGCTTGATGATTTTGTTATTTTTTATCTAACCCTATCACAAGGGATTTCTGATTTTATAAAAGAGGCTTTATGGACTTTTTGTGTAATAAATTTAGGCGATTAACTAACTCATATAACGCGGATGAACGCCTTGAGAAAGATAGTAAGGCCGATTTAACAACGTACCCTTTATTAAATAACTTTACTAAAAAACAACTCTACCTACACAGTGTAGTAGCTTACATTGTTGGGTTTTTATTAACCTGTTTTTTTATAAGTGAAGGTAGGGTGTACGATACTAATAAAGGGTGTACGATACTAATAATAGGCCTGAATATGTTGTACTTTATTTTACCGGCTTTTACTTTGCTGTTTTAATCGCGTTTCTGTTTTTTAAACGTGGCAACAAACAATCAATTACTCTGTATCAAGACTATTTTGAATTTAAAGGCACTGGTAGTGTAAATAAAAAGTTTTACTATCGGGATATTGAAGAGGTAACCGTGGGTAAATTTGATTACACCATAGTAAAGCGTATTCGTGGAACGGTTAGTCGCCATGAAAATATTAAACTCCCATTTTTTACTCATGCTACATTTTTATTTACTAATAAAGACACGCTGACAATTAATCGAATAAACCTTTTTATGCTGCCTGAAATAATAGAAGTAATGGTCAAAAGAACAGCTGTTGAAGTATCTTATTTATTTCCACCAGTCATTAAGGCTATAGCAATTATGTTTGCAGCACTTTTTGTAACTGTACTTACAAGTATTGTTATTGTTCAAACATACTTAATTTGATAGCTGTTAATTGATATTTTAACTTTGTTAAATTGGCGTAGCGGTTAAAAATAATGAAACACAAGGAATAAATGTGAAAAATAAAACATTAATAACGGCCATAGTAGGGTGCTTATTTAGTGCATCAACTGTTGCAATGGAGCGTTTTCATGGAGTTGAAGATGGTTCAGATGAAAATTTAAAATCAGTATGTAAAGATTATATGGTAAACAGTTATTTAAAAAATGATCCCGCACTGTTTTTTTATTTATTACCTGAATCAGTAAAAAATATGGAAGATAAAATTGAGAAAAGCTGGTTTGATGACCATACCAAAAAGTTTGGTGACGAGCCAATCACTGAGTATGAATTTTTAGAGATCAGTAATAATATAGAAAAAGGAGCTTACAAAGGAAAAGCCACAAAAACTATTAGGCTTGAATTTAAAGCTGGGAAAATGGATAAAACTAAAAGAAGCCTCTGTTATTTTAAGCAATCAGAAAATGGCCGTTGGTATTTAGGTCAAAAACCTTAAACTCAATAAGGAAGGCTTAGCCTTCCTTTTTCATCATTAAAAATTCATTTGTCGTGTTGGTGTATCAATGAGTTATAAATTACAAAAACAAAGTAATGAGCAGCTAATATTTACAGATAATGGCGGAGTCTCAGGGGTTATATTTCACTTTTTGTTAATGTGCTTAGGCGCATGGCTAATTTATATTAGTGTTATAGGTATATATGAAACAGGCGAGCTAGTTTGGTCCAGTATAATAATTTTATTGGGTTTGGTGCTGTGCACGCCGGTATTAAAAGTCAATAAAGTAATACTAAGCGCTAAAAATAAAGATATTGTCAGTACACGCTCTTGGCTTGGCTTTGTTACTAAAAAAAAGCATATTATTAATTCACAGTTATCCCTTGTTGAAGTAAGTGGCTTTACAACCGGTGAGTTTGAAAAATTCTTTGATCCAGAAAAGCCGGTACTAGAGCATTTTTCAATGAAGTTTTTTAGTTATCCAGAGCTCACAATGAACGTTGCGACACTTTCAGATATTTTAAAATCAGTTGCTTTTTTAGAGGCGCATTTTGATATTGATTTGGCGTTGGTTGCTGGTAATCGTAGGCATAAATTAAGTATTGATGGATTAAAAACTAAAAGCACAGAGTCAGCTGATATTCCTAATGACCGTTACTTTAAACAAAGTAACGGTGGTGAGTTAATAATAACTGCCAGACCCGTTACATCACCGCAATTTTGCTCGCTCTTAATGCTATTTTGGTTGTTTACATTATTTACTATTTGGTTTTTATTTAACCATGCAGACCTTGTAGGAGCTCAATATTTACCAGCCGCTCTACAGTCAGTTTTATCGGTAGTACTCATTGTGTTAGGGGGTTATTTAAGTATGTTAGTTATGGGCCGTAAGCGGTTTAGCGTAAGCAATGGCGATTTAATAGTTAAAGCTACTGGGGTCAAAAACAAAGTTATAAAGCTAGACGATGTTTGGGGCGCTGCCAAAGTCGCGCGAAGGACTTACCTGCTAACTAAATCTGGCACGATTTGTTTAGGTTATAACTTACCAAGAAAATACAGTATCGCCATACATGATTGGTTTGCAAAATCTATCAATAAGTAGGTGCCTATAGATATGTAAGTTTGAATGGTTGTATTAAATTAGGTACGATGACATCATAAACTAAAAAAGAATAAATTTTAGGCAAATAATTGTTACTTTAGCGGACTAATCAACAAGGATGGATTCTTGAAAATACCTCTATTTTACATCTCATTACTAAGCGTAAGCTGTGCTGTTAGCTCTCTAACATATACAACACACGTCCACGCAAAAACAGTCCAATCGTCATCGCATGTAGGCACGTGGAAAAACAAAGATGAAGACGGCGATGGCGTGTCTGATGAAAAGGATGTTAGCCCTTTCAATAGCGAGCTAAGTCAATGGACTACCTACGAGGATCTTGAGCCAAATAATTCTCATATTAGTGCTAATAATGAAAATAATTTATTACCTTTATTTGCTCAGGGTATTATCAGTCAAAAAGAAGATAAAGACACATTTCGTTTTAATATTGAAGAACCAACGGTTATAAGCGTAGTTATTCATGCAACCGATCCTAACTTCATCCCACGAGCATTTATTTTAGGTAAAGATAATGCTTCATTACAAGCTTATAAGGATATTTCACCGTCGTTTGGGCAGTTGAGATTTGTTGCTTCGTATCAAATTCGTGAACCTGGCAATTATCATTTGTCTTTGTCTGATGAGCATTACCGCGGGCAGCAGTCTTATAGTTATGATGTTAGCGTTTTCGAAGATTTGAATGTTAATGGCATTGCTGATTTTACTGAAGCCGCGCTTGGTATGAGTAACCTAAATAAAAGCGACAAAGATAACGATGGCGCTAAGGATGCGGCTGAATATTATATTTATAAGCATAACCGTGTTTTTGCCCAAGATATAGATAATGACGGTATTCCAAATTGGGAGGATACTGACTCAGATGGAGATGGGATATTAGATGAGCGCGAAGGAATAAAAGATAATGACTCAGATGGATTACTGTCTCGTTTTGATACAGATTCAGATAACGATGGCGTACTCGATGAAACTTTTGCTACAAATGGCAGACTAAAAGACAGTGATTTTGACGGTGAGCCAGATTACAGAGATATTGATGATGACGGTGATTTAGTCATAGATTCACACGATCAAAACCCAGTAGAAAAAATCGGCACTGCAGATTTACTCAGCCCCGAAAATATGGATTTAGTAAATTTAAATTATAATTATCTAAATCAGTATTTAATACCTGATTTAGTTATTGAGAATGAATCTGCAATTATAAAATACAATGGTAAACAATCCTCTGGCTGGTTAGTTATTCAGTTCGATGACCACTTTATAAATTTACCTAAAACAGTTGAAAATAATCAATTAAAATTTAATGTACCATTTGGTGCTAAGTCTGTTTTTTATACAAATGGACATTATAAAAGTAACACTCTTGATATTAGTTTGTCACCAAAAGGTACGCCAATTATTATCGCCGAACAAGCCACTTTGGCAGGTAATTTAGCAATCAATTCAAGTTTAGGAAATACACTTACAATTCAAGGTGATTACTTTTACCCTGACTCTTTAATAGTGATTGGTGATAAAGAGTACACACCAGATTCCATATCTTTAAACAAGTTAAATTTAGAAGTAACTAAAACAATTAGTTCTGGAGAGCTAAAAGTTAAAACAAGTTATGGTTATTCAAATAGTATTGAGTTTGAACTTGTATCAACTAAGGAAATCATTTTAGCGAATGAATTTGATGCGATATCGAGTGATATTATAATAAGCTCGTTTACTGGTGTTGATTATAATTTCACTAACGGAACAACAAATATAAATACAAGTGGCCATTTTTACTCTGGCTTTTTTGTTAAGAATAAATCAGGTGAAAATTATCCGTATTATATTTATCTAGAAGGGTTAGAAAATGACTTTTCACCTTTACACCTTGCAATATCTAGTGTGTGGTTTGATCTTAGGCCAGATCGAGTGCTTTCTAAGGCAGATAGCCTAAAGTTCTATGACGCACTAAAGCAGTTAAAAGAGGTGTTAAATTTAGCAAGTTATATTAGTACTCAAGCCAACACTTATAAAATACTTGATGAGAAATACCATGAACTTTTAAATACAGCGAGTATCGCTGGTCAAAATATGGTGAACAAGCGAAAAATTTATAATGGCAATTAAATTAGCTGGCATTAGATTTATAGTTTTACAGCCTAACAGCAATAAGGAAATTATTATGGCAAGAATAACCAAAATATTAAGTAGTTTTATATTATTTGCGTGTTCATTCTCAGCACTTGCTGATGAAGTACCGGACGAGCTTAAAATAATGAGTAAAGCAATTGTTGATAGCTACCTAGTAAACGACAGTAGTGAATTTTTAGCCCAATACCACCCAAGATTGGGCAAAGCAATGGAAGAATACTCTAAAGGTAAAGTTGAACGTTTGTTTGAACATAAAAGAGGCGATATACATGAACATAAATGGGACAGTATTGAGCTCTATACAAAAAGGTCTGGTTACAAAAAGTTTGATTCTCGAATGCAAAAACGTTTTTTTCCTAACCTCAATACACACTTCATAGTTTATTATGATCTAAAAAGATATAAACATAGTTCATTAATTGTTTTCGATTATATAAAGGAAGATGGCAAGTGGTATTTGGTTAACTAATGAAAGACTCGTTATCAAAATTAATTACAAATAATGTAGAAAATATGCAGCCTTTTGCACAGGGCGGCAACTACAGCTTAAAAAATACAGGCTATTGGCCACAAAAAACCACCGGCCAGTGGACTATTTTTTATTTGGTAAACTTAATTGTGTCTGTGTTACTTGGGTTGCTGGGTATTGATTTTTTCCCGCAACCTACACATCAAGCATTTCACTTACAAACGCAGGTGTTGGTCTCAGCGCCGATTAATATGGTGCTGATAAGTGTCTTTAGGCTAGCGTTATGGGTTCATGATAGCAAACGAAAAGCCCAGCCTATTGAAGTAAATAAAGCCAGTGGCTGTATCGCTCCTGTCAGTGGTATAAAACCAGTTAAAGCGACTGTAAAAGTGTTTCCTAAAAGTCATGTTGAACAAGGGAAGTTTCATATTTTTACAGGTTTACAAGTTGAATATGATGATAATACCAAACAACAGTTTAACCGGTTATCAGTACTTCAGTTACCAGAGTTAGTAGCTTGGTTTGAGTCAACGAAAGGTGTAGAGGTTACTTTTAAAACATCATTAATAAAAAAAGTGCCTGTTTGGTTTGCTAACACACTGTTACTTATTGTAGCGACTGTGATGGCAATACGCTTATACCAGTTGTTTTTAACTTAATTAAATTTTCAATTTAGATAATATAAATTAGTGGGAATATAAATGAAGAATATAAGTCTACTTGGCGCATCACTTTTATTATTAGCAGGGTGTGGCAATGGCACTATAAATATTGTTGGTGTACAAAAATTCGAAGCCCCAAAAGAATTATATGAAGGTTATACAACACCACCGCGATTATTTTTAGAAATAGAAAGTGGCGAAGAAGACGAGGTCTGCGAAATGGACTTTCCTATCGACGTACTTAAAAACAAACAAGCCATAGATGAAAGTGGAATTGTACCTACTTTGAGTGTAACGTGTGACTATGATGGCATTAGTGGGGTAGGTGATAGAGTCGACTCTGAGTACGAACATGTAAAACTCAATTTTTTAGAGGGGAATAAAGCGGTTATAAGTGTAAAAGCAAAGCTTATGGTCTCGTCTGAAGATAGGTATTACGAAACACAAACATTGGAACCACTTGAGTTCGAATACGCCTATTAAAACAACTTTTTTTGAACGATTAAATTACAATATTAACGGACTAACTAAACAAGGATGGATTCTTGAAAATACCTCTATTTTACATCTCATTACTAAGCGTAAGCTGTAATTTTATAACACCATTACACGCAAAAACTATTCAGCCAACTACCGATATAGGCACTTGGCAAAATAAAGATGAAGACGGCGATGGTGTACCTGATGAGCAGGATGATTATCCGTTTGATGCGGATAAAACCACAATTACTATCGTCCAAGAAGAAGAGTTTAATAACAATAATGATGTGGCGACTGTCGCACCTGAAGAGTTACCATTTAAACTTTTTGGCCGAATTCAGCAAGCGAACGACTTAGATTACTACAAAATCCAGTTAGAAAAGGATGTTGCAGTGACCGTACTTTTATCGTCTTCAAGTAATGAATTTGACCCTGGTATGGCAGTAATGGACAGCTCTGTAGTAGCCATTCAATCATGGGCACCAAATTTTACTGCTGTTGGTAAGTATAAGCGGGCTATTCAAGTAAAGCCGAGCGAGTCTGGTACTTATTATATTGTTATTAATGATAAAGAGTTTAGAGGTAAGCAATCTTACGATTACCAATTACATGTATTTGTAGATGAGGATGTAGATGCAATTGATGACTCTTTAGAGCCTGCTTTTGGCTTTAAAGGTTATACGCAGGATACGGATGGCGATGGCATTTATGATGGTACTGAGTTTTACGTGTTTAATTTAGATTCAGCGTATGCCCTTGATGTTGATAATGACGGTACACCAAACTGGCTTGATGAAGACTCGGATAATGACGGCATTAAAGATGTACTAGAAGGTGCATTTGATTTAGACGAAGATGGCTTGGGTAATTTTGTAGACTTAGATTCCGATGCAAACACAATTATAGATGGTAAAGATGCGGGAAATCCTCAAAGACCTTTAAATCATGATAAAGACGAATTAGCTAACTTTATTGATTTAGATGACGATAACGATTTAATTTTAGATGTAAACGATCCTGAGCCTTTAAACTCAGCATCAAATGGCGCGTATGGGACCGATAATTATTTAGAGATTAGTAACATTTACTATTTATTGAATGGCAGCCAAGAAGTTGAAAGTATTATTTTAGCAAATAAAAAACACCGAATTTACGGTGAAAACTTATCAAATGGATTTTTAAACTTCAACATAAAGGGCAGTCTTTCTCCCGTTAACCTTCCTGTTAATGCCAATGGCAAGGATTATATTGACTTTGTTATGCCGCGCAATGCTACAAGTATTAGTTATAGTGCAGCAAATATACGTACAGCACCTATTGAACTTTCGTTTAATCAACAATTCTCGCCCTTGATAGTGAACCAAGGGGTTATAGAATCTTCAGCGAATCAGGAAGTTACTTTATCTGGAATAAACTTTTCAGACGATACTTTAGTGTATTTAAACGAGGTAGAGCTTACCCCTTTAGCAACTTCTCCTACTAGCTTAAGTTTCACAGTTCCTACAAATGCTGAATCAGGCAAATTATATTTAAAAAACAGTTATGGAAAAAGTAACGCATCTAAAATTGCTGTATTTAGTGAAACAACACTAACAATAGGTGACTCCTTGTCGTTTGCTAATTCTAAAGTGGTTGCAAGTACATTTATATCTGGCATAGAAAAAACGGTCGATTTTAACAACAGCGTTGCCGTCGTGCCTGTTTCTAGCAATAACGCCACAACGATTACCTTATACTTTGGTGATGAGCAAAAGTATTACTTAAATGTACTTTATTTAGGGCAAGCAGATTTACAAATTACACCACGATTTCTTGCTGCATCTACTGCATGGGGTTTAAGTGGCGTGAACCGAACACAGCAACCCGCAAAATTAAGAGCTTTATTCACACAAGTACTTAAGCTAAATGAAGTAATTGAATTTGCGGATTATATTAAAGAAAATAATAACCAATTGCCTAAATATAAAAGCAAAAAATTTATGACTTTAAAATGGGCGGCTGCGGATGCAATTACAGCTCATCTTAAAAAATAAAAGGACATTTTAATGAAAAATAAATTAATCATACTATTAATTGCGGGGCCTTTAATTAGCTCGTCTTTTTTATCAATGGCTAGCGAAGTGCCAACTAAAGAGTATTTTAATAAACGCTGTATGGATGCATGGCAAAGTATTAAAGCCGGAGACCGTGAAGCTTTATTTACAGAGTTACCACCAAAATTACAAAATTGGAATGAAGGTAAAACAGCGTGGAATCAGGTTGATAAAGCAATAAAAAACTACAAAGAGGATTGGGAACAATTAAATTTAAATAATTTGAAAATAACGTTGTTAGATACCGCAGGAGAAGATCCTAATGGTAATGAATTAGTATCAGGCTTACAGAGTTCAGTAGATAAACGAATGGCTCGTTTTTACCCTGAAGCCACTCGTGAATTCACATTATTTTACACTTTTATAAATAAAGAGCGCAACGGGAGAAAATCATGCTCATTTTTAGAGTTTGATAACGAATGGTATATGTATCATAGACTACTTTGATTATTATGAATTTAATATCTGAAAAGCTTAAGAATACATTTCAAGTCTGTTTTGAACACAAGCGCTGGGTGCCTTATACCCGAGTAAAATCTTTTTTAGGTATGTTACTGGGTGCTTTTGTCGCCTCCTTTTTTGTTGATGGCCAACCAAGTTACTCAAACGCTGACCAAACATTGAATACTATGTTTGTGGTTACCCCGTTTTTGTTTTTTGGGTTGGTGCTATTGCAATCCTCGTTACAAAAAACATTTTACAACGCCGATGTATTTATCACGCGCAAAGGTTTAACCATGCCAGATTTTAAAGGCGAGCGTGAAGTATTTATCGCCTTTAAAGATATAGAGGCGATGTATATCAATTATTTTCCGTTAACGCCGCTTCTCTGGTTTGGTCCTTACATAAGTACGCATTTAGCGATTAAAACAGTCAATGGAGAGCGTTACGGAGTACATACGTTTAATTTAAGTGACTATAGAGCAATTGTTAATTATTTAGCGAAAGTGCATAACGTAAAAACTAAATACCGTTTTTCATGGTGGACATTAACCTACTTATCTCTTTTCCCAATCGGGTTTTTATTGGGCTTTATTGTTTAATTTACTTAAAAAACTAAGGAAAGACATGAGATTAAAATATCTATCAATCCCACTACTTGCAAGTGTGTTAACTGGGTGTGGCACACAAGATGTTGTTATAACAAAAGCGATTAGCTTTGAGCCATCAAGATTTATGCGTGAGAATGCTAAAACACAGCCTTTTTTGGTTGTTGAAATAGAAGGTGATGGAAAAGCGGGTACCTGTAAGATTGATTTTCCTAAAGGTATGCTAAAAAGTAAAAGAGCGATTAAAGGCACCGGCTCTGAACTGCGAATGCGTTGTATCTATGATGATGTTAAAGGTTATGGAACGGGTTATACGCATGAGTATAAACACGCCGAGCTACACCATTTAGGTGACAACAAAGCCACGTTATCGTTAAATGTAGTGCTGTATACGCGAAAAGAAGATTTATCGATTGAAGTGAAAACACTCAAGCCACTTGAGTTTGAATACACGCTTTAAATAATAAATACCTTAATGGATAACCAAACAAGGATGGATTCTTGAAAATACCACTATTTTATCTCTCTTTATTAAGCACCAGCTGCGCTTTTAGCTCGCTAACCTATACAACAAATTTACACGCAAAAACCATCCAGCCAACAACTCATGTAGGCACCTGGCAAAATAAAGACGAAGACGGCGATGGCGTTCCTGATAAACAGGATGACTATCCGTTTGATAATTCGCGCTCTAAATTTTTTGAAGTTCAAGACAGCGAACCTAATAATAATCCCAGTGTTGCTAAACCTTTAGCTGCTGGGATCCCTTTTAGGGTAAAAGGTGCTATTTCAAACAAAGTAGACAATGGCGATCTATATCGTTTTAGAGGCAAAGAAGGTGATTTTGTTTCCGCATTAGTTACCTATGAGTCTGAAAGTTTTGCTCCTAAAGCTTACTTTTCGGATGAAAATGGTTTAGCTATTAACTCTTCTTTAATACATTTTAGTAAAGAAAATAAAACCTTTTTTGTGACAGTTATCATCCCTAAAGATGGTTTATTTCATTTGGGGGTAATTGATAGTCGTTCAGGCGGAAATCCAAGTTTCAAATATCAAGTAGATGTTTTTTATGACGAAGATATTGATGGTATCCCAGATAATAAAGAGAGGGCATTAGGGATACTTCCTAATAGTCAAGATACCGATAAAGATGGGATCCCCGGTTTTTATGAATACTATGTAGATGCATCTATTGGAATAGACTTCGATAGTGACGGCATTCTAAATATGCTCGACGAAGACAGTGATGGCGATGCAATTAGTGATAAGTTCGAAGGGTACACTGATCCAGACGAAGACGGCCTGTACAATTTTATTGACCTTGATAGCGATAGTGATTCAACTCCCGACAGTCAAGAAAAGGTAAATGATAAAGGCTTACCATTAGATTCGGATTATGATGATATAGCTGATTTTTTAGACTTAGATAATGATGGTGACTACATATTAGATATTCATGACTCTGATCCTTATGCAAAAGTTGAAAGTATTTCAATGGATTCAACCCCATTTATCCAAATTAGTAGTGTGAGTTCTTTAATTAATGGGGTAACGACTAAGGAAGTATTGAGAGGGAATGATATCGTTGTTGTAAACGGTATGAATATGGAAAGTGCAAAAACACCAATTTTAGTTATTTATTCACAAGACAATATTTATAATTTAATACCCACCTATAGCAAGGCTAAGTATAGATTCAAGCTTAATATTCCTGAAGGAAAACATAGAGCATTTTTATATGTTGATGATTTAAAAACAAATGACATATACATTTCATCTTATAGCAATGATGTACCACTTATTTTAGGATCGTCTTTCGTTATGCTTAAACGAGGTACTAATTTCACATTAAACGTAACGGGGGCAACACAAGGCACTAAGGTTATATTTGGTGGCAAAACTATTGTTCCAAATAATATATCGGCAACATCAATAACTTTTAACGTACCAAATAAAGCGGTAAAGGGAACTCTTCATCTCTTAAATTACTCGGGTAAAAGTAATTCAATATTCTATAACTTTTAAAAAGATTTGCGTAAATATCTAATATGAATTACTAGCCTAAGATCTGTTCGTATCTGATACCTAGTTAGAATAAGTATTGGAGTAAGAGTTTATAAAACACGTTTACAGTGCACAGAGTACTGTTATTAAATAAAATTATTGGGAGTGCGGGCCTTTATTGCTCGCTTACTATAAGGACTATACAGATGAAAAAACTACCATTAGCGATTGTACTTGGCTTAGCCAGCGCTATAGCATCGCTTGAACTACAAGCAGATACCGATAAATCGCTATACGCAACGGTTTCAACCGAAGAGCAGCGCAATGTTGACATACAGCTTGGCAAAGCAAAACAAGGAGATGCTGAAGCGATGGCGAGAGTAGGTCGGCTTTATGCACAAAGCTCTGGTAGGGAGTACCCTCAAGACTTTGATAAGGCACGCTACTGGTTAGACAAAGCTATTGAACAGGGTAATACTAGCGCTTTTTACTATTACGCAAAGTTATATGAAAAGGGAACGTTTGGTAAAAAAGACCCTGTTAAAGCGTTTGAGTATTATCAACAAGGTGCCGAGGCTGGAAACATGACTGCTATGTACTTTGTATATGAGGGCTACCGAGATGGAAAGGGAGTTACAGCAGACCAAGAAAAAGCTCAACACGTGTTGGATGAGTGCGCAGAAAAGGGCGGGTCACTGTGTTCTGACTTGAAAAGGATTTTAGGTAACTTAAATAAAAACAAATAATATTATGCTATTGAATAATGAAAAACTTAAACAGAGTTTGGCTGCTTACTCCCACATATTTGATAAGGTAAGCGATAAGAATCACATAGCATTTAAAACCAAAGCAACGGGTCTCGCTAGTACCTTAGGGGTTATATTTGCTGTGTTGGCGCTAGGTGCAAGTACACAAAGTTTATCTTTAACATTTTACGCATGGGCAACGGCGGTGTTTGTATGTTTATCACTTTTATTGCTTAGTGCCAAAGTGTTACTGGTATTTACAACTGCAAGCAAAGGTTGTTATTACAGTATTTCAATACTCGGTATAAAGCACAAACAACATGCTTATTTACATAGTAAAGGGTTTACCGTTGAGCCCGATACTGATTTACAAAATAAGTGGCGGTTAGTAGTTGCCAATCAACGCTATTTATTAAATAGCCGAAGCGATGCTGAGTCACTGGCTTTAATGTTAGCTTTAATTTTAAACACAAATGCTTTCATTAAAACGCACAGTGGTGCAAACCCTGAGCTAATAACTAAATAAAACTATCAAAATAATAAGGACATTTTTAAGATGAAACCATTTCTAAACGACCCTGCGCCAGTTTTATGGCGAATAAAAGATTACGCCAAGCTTACACTGCCTTTTTTTGCGCTGTTTTTATTTGCAAATATACTGAGGTTATTATGAAGCCAAAGTCCCGTAAATCAGCAGATGGCACCTTTTATATTTACAAAGATATGGGGATGTTTAGAGTTACAGGTTTTGTTATTGGACTTATTTGTATTGCTCAATTTGCATTTTCTTACGATAAAGCCGATTTTAACCTATTTGCGTGGGTATGTGTTTCTACATTGTGTTGGCATTTGCTTTTTTTAAAGTCGCGCTTAAGTGTGCCACCAAATAATAGTGTGCTTGAATTTAAATCCAGTTCACTTTACCCAATTAGGACTGTTCATTATCAATTGAAGGATATCACAAGTGTAATAGCCACTCGCCACCCTATAAAAAAAGAGTTTTTTCAATATCATGTTGAGTTTGAAAATTTATCTAGGGTTACTTTAGGTTACAGTCGCGCACATAAAAATGTTAGAAATATCGCAAAAGAGCTAGCTGAGCATATTAATAAGCCTTTTGTAGATGATATTAGAAATTTTTTTGATTGATACGCTAAAAATTTATAAACAGATAACCTATTAAACAGAAAAGTGCACAGTGCCTATGGTGTACTTATAAACTCAGCAAATGAGTAAAATGCATACAAATCGAAAGTTAAAGGAGAAAACTATGAAAAAAATCGCTTTTATTACACTGGCTCAATCATTACTTTTATCATTTACGGCAAGTGCCGTTGACTACAGCATCCCAATCGAAAATTGTAAAAAATCAGTAGATATCGTTTTAAATCAAGATTATGAGCTTTTCAAGCAGGTTTATGCACCGCTATCTAAAGATATGGACCAAAGTATTGTAAAAGGTATGTTAGCTCGTAAGCATGCTAATTACACAAAAAAACAGTATTTGGGTATCCATAACTTTACAATCGTTGGTACTGAGGTGCTTGAGGATGCTAAAAATAGTATAATTAAAAGAACACAAAGGAATGCATTGAAGTATGGTTATACTGACGAGCTGTGGATTAATTATACATTTAAGACATCAAAGGTTTTTGGTAAAAAGGAAGACAACGTAACAATAAAAGGGAAATGTAAGTTTGGGCAAGTCGATGGTAAGTGGCTCATGGTCAACTTATTAAGAAGCTAAATATGACTAATAAAGAACAACCAACCAGTCTAGACGATAAAAAATGGTTTAAAAATGTTCACTTTAAAGAGCAAGATACCTTATGCCCAACGAGTGAAATTAAACTTCCTTTATTGCGTTTATTATGTCATTTGTCTTTTCCAATAGAGTTATTATTTAGCGCAACTTTAATTACGCTTTCATTGTTAGCCGGACTTTGGTTAGTTGACAGCTATAGCTTAGCTAGCTTAGTTGTTTATTTACCGCTCCTTATTGGTACCCTATTTTTAAAACGTATTCTTATATGGCGCAAGTTTGGGTTTAGTTCAAAACACGTGATGACCATAAGTAAAGATAAAATTAAAGTTAACCCATTTATAAATGATTCATTAAAACAAAGCAGACTATTCAAAAGGGATGAAATCGAGTCGGTATTATTTAATTACAGTTTTATTACTCATGTGTCTGATACACAAATTCAAGTAAATGCTGCGCTAAATAGGGCTTTTATAAACCTAAAAACAGGCGAAAACATTGAGTTGAACGTTAACCGAGTGGGGTTGTTTAATGTTTTGTATTTGTTGTATTACTTTGATTACCCATTAATTTATAAAAAATCATTTGAAGGAGGGGGCTCTAGTATCGGCTATATATTCTTACGCGTTTCTGGCATTGTAGCTAACTTTCCTATAATAGCGATGTACCTTGCCGAGTTTTAGTAAGTAGCTAATATTAGAGCGCTTCAAAATCGCTGTGGAAACTAGTTAAATAGGCTAGGTAACTTAACAGGTTTCATGTCGTGTTAAAACCTAGCTCTAATTAAGTTAATATGAGAACTTAATTAAAAAATGGCTAGCGGATATGAGTGGCTTTTCAAAGCCAATTGCATTGGCTTTGTAATATAAAAAAATACCCATGCATACTAATATGTTAAGTTTTAATTTACGAGTTAAAGTATTAGAATATTTAACGTTTTCTAAATAAACTAATTTTTAGAGCCGAACCTATAAAAAAAGGAATTTTAATGAACAATAAAGTAATAAAAATACTCCAAATATTTATAATTTATCTAATTGGAGTATCAAGCGTACAAGCAAAGCCATTATTGTCACCGTATCCAAAAGCAAAGCTAGATAATTCAGTTACTCTAGCGGGTGAAGAAACTCAGTTAATGACAAAGTTTGATCCTAATGCAGAAAAATCTAAGCAGTTTGAGTTTACAAAATTGATTGGTGATACAGCTCATTACGCATATGAGATAAAAAATGTAGCTTCGTTAAAGGTTACAAAAAACTATGAAAACGCTTTACAAGATGCAGGCTTTAACGTGATTTACAGGTGTTCTTTGAGTGAGTGCAATTCTGGGAAATATAATAATGGTAAATTGATATCAGAAAAGACTAGTTATTTTAATGCTTATACCTACTATAAAAAGCCTCATTATATTTTTGCTACAAAAGGAGGTGACGAACTTAAAGCCGCAATTTCATTATTCGTAGGACAACATGAAAATAAAACAAGAGTGCTATTAACCTCTGTGGATATAAAAGACATTGAAACAGGCCTTATCTCAGCTGATTTTAATGCATTCAAAAAACAAAATGACACAAAAACAACAAAACCCCCTCGCAAAGATAAAGGTGGGTCGTCTGATCACCCATTAATCAGTCGTTACCCCAGCAGTTACATTGAAGATTACAAACAAGTAGATTATGAAGAATTTAGCATTCCTATTGGTATTGCTGATAAAAAGACCAAAAAGCTTCCAACACTTGATGTAACTGGCGATTTAACACAAATTACTTATGTTGTGAAAAATGTGTCAACACTTAAAATTTATCATAACTATCTAAGTGCATTAGTAAAAGAAGGGTTTGAAACCATATTTTCTTGTCAAAAATCTAGGTGTGGTTATAGACCTACGGTACAAAAATTAGGGGATGCTATTTCTATATCACAGGTCTACAATTACTGGCATCAGCCGCGATATAACGTAATGAAAAGCACATTTGAGGGGCAGACTACTTACGTAGCGTTTTTCATAGGCAACTATAAAGGTGATTCTCGTATTCAGCTTTTAGTTATGAGAACCGAGCCACTAATAACGGGGTTAATAGAAACAAATAGCGATAAAGTACTAGAACAACTAAAGCAAAAGGGCAAAGCGTCTATTTATGGTGTACTGTTTGACTATGATAAAGCAGTTATAAAACCTGAATCTAAGCAATCTTTAGATGTGATAGCGCAAGTTCTTGAAAAAAATAAAAAATTGAGTTTATATGTTGTTGGGCATACAGACGACAAAGGATCTGCAGAATATAATCTAGACCTTTCTAAACGCAGAGCTAATGCGGTAGTTAAAACGTTAATCGCTGATTATGGCATTGCCAAAACAAGGTTAATCCCTCAAGGTGTTGGGCCTTATTCTCCGGCAGCGACTAATAAAAATGAGCTAGGGCGCGAGCTTAACCGTCGTGTTGAGTTAGTTGAAAGGCTGTCTGATGCAATTTAATGTATTTTAAAAATATAATATAACCAACTTAGTTAATGCTAAAAAGCTAAGTTGGTAATTTTTCAATGCTATAAATAAAGATAGATAACATTTTCGCTAGTTGGAAAACAGCCACGCGCACTGTGCTAATCTTAAGGATGTGTAAAGTAAGTATTTATTATATAAGTACTTAATACACATCTTTTTTAGCTTTTAGCGTTATCAGCACTAAATTATAAAAATTGGATAATTAAACAAGGATGGACTCTTGAAAACACCACTAATATATCTTTCGCTTTTAAGTGTTAGCTGTGCTTTTTGCACGCTAACCTATACACCAAATTCACATGCAAAAAATATTCAGCCAACCACCCATATAGGTACATGGCAAAATAAAGATGAAGACGGTGATGGTGTGACTGATGAGCAAGATGACTATCCGTTTGATGCGAGTAAAACTCAATACCCTGTTTATTTTGAAAAAGAACCTAACGATAACCCATCTGTTGCAACTGCAGTAAAGCTTGGTAAAGGTTTTAAAGTTAAGGGCGTTATTTCATCAAGAACAGACAAAGGTGATTTATATGGTTTTAACGTTGATGATGGAACTATGGTCACTGCTGTATTTGAAAGTGCAGCTAAACGATTTGACCCGCAAGTTTATGTTTCAAACTCAGAAGGCAGAGTAATTAGTAAGTATGTTATTAGTGAATATAAGAAATTGGGAAAACATATTGTTAATTTTCATATGTTTGAGGCGGGTCGTTATCAACTAAGTGTAATGGATAATAATTACGGTGGTGGCCCTGATTTAATCTACAGTATGGTTCTATTTTATGACGAAGATGTAGATGCTTTTGATGATGAGAAGGAACGTGCATTTGGCAGTAACCTTATTAAGAATGACCAAGATCAAGATGGTATTTTAGATGGTTTAGAGCACGTTTTATTAAATAGTAGTACTGACATAGACTTTGATGGTGATGGAATACCGAATTGGCAAGATGTCGACTCTGACGATGACTCTTTCACTGACAAAATAGAAGGCATTGAAGATTTAGATAAAGATGGCTTCCCAAATTATATAGACCGTGATGCTGATGGTAATACCATAGATGATGAACTGGAAATTGGTGATTTTAACCATTCACTTGATTTTGATGATGATGGAAAATTAGATCACTTAGATTTAGATGATGACGACGATTTAATATTAGATATTTACGATACGCAACGTCGTAAAAAATCTCAAACTATTAAATTAACAGGGCCTAATCAAAATCGTTTACTTGTGCGCTGGGTTTATAATATGTCCTTTGAGGGGCACTCTATTCGAGATTTTATTAGAGCTGGGGATAAAGTAGAGTTTGAAGTAGATGGCTTACCAGCAGATGCAAAAAATTTGGTCCTTGTTTTTCAATATCCTGATGATCTTATTAACTTAAAACCTACTATAGCTAGAATTGAAGGCAGCAAAACATATATAAGTTTAGAGCTGCCAAGTAAGATAGGCGAGGCTTATGTATATTTAGCTCATGATGAGGTTATTAGTGATGCCCAACCAATTGAAGTTAATAAGAGCAAATCCCCACTTTTAAAACCTGAAAAGCGAAGCATCAGTGCAGGAGAAACAATTACTCTTATAGGTGAAAATTTTAATGAGCAGACGGTTGTTCATTTTAAAAATGTGACTGTTAATAGCATTTATATAGATGAAAAAACCATTAAAGTTAAAACGCCACGTCAACTAAGTGGCTGGCGTTACTGGGCAAGTAATCAGTTTGGAAAAAGTAACGCGGTTAGCTTTTCAATCGAATAGGTCAGGCCCTAATGTTTTAAGGATAAATAATGAATAAATACCTAATTCCATTGTCGTTATTAGCAAGCTTTACATGCCACGCAAAGCTTGATTTAACAATCCCAAAAGAAAATTGTTTTAAAGCAGTAGAAATAGTAAAAAATAAAGATGAGCAGCTATTTAAGCAGCTGTTTACACCCGTTGACCATATCCCTAATGCTGATAAGGAAATTACAAAACTCGTTGACAGTACACATAATAAATACTACGTAAAAGAGTACGATGGTATTAGAAACTTTCGTCTTGTCGAATCAAAGCTTGTTAACTACTCTGAGGACACTAAGTATAGTGTTGTAGAAGAAACGTATGAAAGATGGGGATATACAGAGCAAGCATTTATATATTACAAATTTGATGCCTATGATAAAAGACTTAAAGAGCAGCGCACAGTGTATAATAAATGCCGTTTTGGTCTTAAAGACGGTAAGTGGTATATGGTAAATTTACTGCAAGATTAGTTCGTGCTTGTTAAAACTAGAAGAGCATGTAATTGATATTACATGCTCTTTTTTATAATTTACTGTTGAGATTATTAATGCAAAGCGAAAAGTTAGATATACAATTAGATGACAAGTTTTGGTTTAAGCTCGTAAATTTACCAGAAAAAGACGCCCTGACCCCCACGAGTAAAATCACTATGCCGGTAGTGACTAAATTATTTAGGCTAAATTTAGGCATTGAGTTTTTATTTGCAATTGCATTGGGTGCGCTTGCATTGTATAGCCATGTTTGGGTTGAAGAGGACTGGGTTAGCGGGTTGTTTTATATATATATTCCTTTATTCCTAGGACTATGTTTTTTACGAAAGGTGTTAATTTGGCAAAGGTATGGCTTTAATTACAAAGCCGCGTTTGAAGTAAGTAAAGATGAATTAACCATCGTTACCGAGCCATTATCTAAACAGCAACACATAACTATGGCTAAAGCCGATATAGATTACATACAATTTAGCTACGGGTATATGCGCTCAAACGGGCAAGGCTATCAAGAAAAACGATCGCACATTTCCCAAGCGGTTGTGGTTTTAAAAAACAATGAACGCTATACAATTAAGCCAAATACCATCGCAACATTAAACTTGCTTTATCTGTGCATTTATTTTGACTACCCCGTGAGTTACAAATATGGCCTTACTGATGGCGGTGGCAGTATTATGTTTATTTTGATGCGAGTTATGTCAATGGGTGGGAATTTTGTAATGATAGGTCTCTACTTATATTGGCTAGGGGCAGGGTACTTGAAATCAATTTTTTAGCTCAAGCAGAAATTTTCAACCTAAATGATTATGTAAAAAGTGTTCATAAGCATACAAAGTTTAAAACAAAGGGAATGTGATGATTAAAGGATTTGTGAGTATCATTTTAATTGCCGTACTGGGAATTACGTTATTAAGTATAGGACTGTACCGGTTTGCAATTCAGCCTGAATCTCTACAAACAATGACCTATGGGTTAATGTGTATTGGCGGACTTTTAAGTATGTACGGTTTGCTCGCTATGTTTTATGAAGGGCTTACTAAAAAGGCATATTAAATCTTTAGGGTGTATAAGCTGTAGGCTTTAATTCACTTAAAGTATATACAGTTGATTGCTCTAATTATCATTTTTGATTAAATTGCATACTTTATATAAATTAGGTACAGTTTATAACTGTAAATGCTTTATGGATAAACCAACAAGGATGGATTCTTGAAAACACCCCTATTTTACCTTTCATTGTTAAGTGTTAGCTGTGCTATTAGCTCGGTAACATATACAACACACGTTCAAGCAAAAACAGTTAAATCATCCGCACATATTGGTACATGGCAAAACAAAGATGAAGACGGTGATGGTGTGCCTGATGAACAAGATGATTATCCGTTTGATGCTGATAAAACCACAATTACTATCGTCCAAGAAGAAGAGTTTAATAATAACGTTGCCGAAGCAAACCCAGTTGGGAATATACCTTTTGCTGTTGAGGGTGTTATTTCACTTTCATCTGATATAGATGACTTTAAATTTACTGTTACTGAGGCTGATGTGCAAAGCGGTAAGTCAATGAGTTTTATTGTATTAGAGGAGTCTTCGCGGTTTCATCCTCAGCTTGGTATTTTCAAAAATAATGGTAAAGTTGTTGAACATATCGAATTAGCTATTGATAGAGTTGCGCCACTAGGCGCAGCTATTGCTTTTAATCCTAAACAAAGTGGGGAATATAACCTGTCAGTACTTGATCGAAATGGTAATCATGCTGATGATTTTAAATATCAAGCATTCGGTTTTATTGATACAGATAAAGATGCAATACCCGATAACAAAGAGCAAGCACTTAAACTAAATTATAAAATTCAGGATTCAGATCGAGATGGCATTGCCGATGGTAATGAATATTGGGTATTTAGTAGTAAAAATGTATTTGCGCATGACGTAGATGGAGACTCAGTACCTAATTGGCTAGATGACGACTCCGATGGCGATGGCATACCTGATACTTTAGAGGGCACTGCTGATCTTGATACTGATCAGTTACCTGCATTCGTTGATTTAGACAGCGATAATAACATTATTAGTGATAGGGACGAACAAGCTCAGAGTAATGGCACTTTAATTGATACAAATAGAAATGGAATCCCAGATTACATTGATATAGACGATGATGGTGATGCAGTTCTTGATGTGAATGACACAGAACCAAAAACAGTACTTGCATACACTAGCGTAGAAAGTGATTCAGCAATAACGTTAGCGTCTGTCTACTATGAACTTTCAGATTCAATATCGCTTCCCAATAAAGGAAGAGTTTTTAGACCTCTAATTATTAAAGGCGAAAATTTCCCTGAAAAAGGTGGTTTTGTTGTAATAACAAAAGGGGATGAGCGCCTTCCCGTTGTTAATATGCCCATTACGCAAGCTACAAACACTTCAATAAGCATCGTAATACCTAATTATGAAAAAATTGCATTGGAAGGTGAAGAGCTTACATTATTTATTACCAAAGATAATATCCGTAGCAATGACTTAACATTCCAGCTTTTACATCCCAAAACGCCTCTAATAAAGTCGATATCGACATCTCAAGCAGTACCTGGCGAACAAATCCAAATTGAAGGTGAAAGCATTAACGATTTGGCTAAAGTTGTAATGGGAGAAGGTAAGTATGAAGCCGACTGGGTATCAAACAGCCTTGCAGTATTTGTGCTCCCTGATGAAGCAGCAAGTGGTTTATTTTATTTACAAAACGTTTATGGCAAAAGTAATTCCATGTACATCAATATTGATAATCAAAGGGAAGTAACACTCGACTTGAACCTCCCAGCCGCATACCACGATTTGCAAGGGGAAGTAACTGTAATACCACAAGGGGCTAAGTACTCACAATTATCATTGGTTGATGGGCAAGCGTTTAGCTTTAATAAAGAAGACTCTACAGTCTCAATTTGGTATGACGGCATTGCTATTTTATCAGCTGGTGTTGTGGGCAATGAAAGCGCGCTGTCGTTAAGTTTGCAAAGCACAGCTGAGGAGTATGTTTTGAAACCTTTTTTTGTTTCTGCAAGTCAATCTAAACGATTGGAAGCATTAAGAAACTTACGTGCACTTAAAGAGTATGGTGAGTATATAGCGTATTTTACAAAAGGTGTAGAAGAGGATTTTAGAGTGTTTTTTTCTCCAAAAAACTACAAGCTATCCATGAAAATGCTCAAGCTTAGAAACAAAGTAAAAGCGATGTCTTATGAATAAAAAAGCTTACGATAATAGATATAATTTAATTGCGTGAGCAAAATTTAATCAACCTAATATAAACATAATGGATTAAATAATGTTTAAAAAAGTGATCATATCTTTACCCTTTTTATTCAGCTGCGCACATGCGTTAGCAGCTGAGCCCAATGTTAAGTTTAATGCTAAAAATAACCAAGCTGATATTTTTATAGAAAAATGCCAGCTATGGCGAAATGCAATGCGCGACGATAATAAAGAGGTTATGTGGAGCTTTGTAGAGGAAAAATATAAAGGTACGCTTAAACCTAAAATGGCTAAGAAAATGGAAAAAGTGGCTTCTAGACATCGTGCTCGATTAAGCCAAGCTGGGGCTTATATTAAACGTGATGAATATTTATCGACTGAAGTACCAAAAGACGTAGCTCAAGTTTTTATAGATTGGGATAACGATGGTAAAGGTGGACAGAATATAGGGGTATTAGATAGCTGTGTGTTTGAGCTGTTGCCTGGCACGACAAAATGGGTGTTAGATATATAGCTAACTAGGCATTAATTAAAAGTTGACTTTGTCATAATAAACCAGTGATATGTATCGTTAGTTTATTTTTGAAAATTTAGTGAAGGCCCGCGCTTAAATACTAACTAAATTTTAGTAGCATTAAATAGTATAACTTTAAAGCTAAATTATGGATTACTAAACAGGATGGACTCTTGAAAATACCTCTATTTTACCTTTCATTATTGAGCTTTAGCAGCGTTTCTAGCTCGCTAATGTTTATAACACCATTAAGCGCAAAAACCATTCAGCCAACCAATATAGGAACTTGGCAAAACAAAGATGAAGACGGTGATGGTGTGCCAGATGAGCAAGATGACTATCCGTTTGATGCTGCTAAAACCACAATCTTGGTTGTTCAAGAACAAGAGTTTAATAATAACGTTGGCCAAGCAAACCCTGTTGGGAATATACCTTTTAAAGCGGCGGGGGTTATTGCTAAAAATGTAGATATAGATGATTTTAAATTTAATATCCCCAACTCAATGCTATTTGAAGACTTATCAGTGACGTTTATACTTTTTAAAGATGATTCACGTATTACACCGTCTTTAACGATTATTAATAATAATGGCGATGTTATTTCTTCTATACCAACAAACATTGAACACGTTGGTAAAGTCGGTCAGGTTATTACTTTTTCACCTAAGCAAGCAGGTGAATATAATTTAAGTATTACTGATAGAAACAACTTAGGTGCAGATAGCTTTACATATACGGTACATGCATTTATTGATATAGATAAAGACGCAGTTCCCACAAACAAAGAGCTTGCTTTGGGAATGAACCACCTTGGGCAACATACAGATGCTGATAAAATACCCGATGGAAATGAGTACCATATTTATACAGCTAACTTTATCTTTAGTCATGATGTCGACAATGATGCTACTCCAAACTGGCTTGATTTAGACAGTGATGATGATGGCATTACTGATGCTATAGAACAAACCTACGATTTAGATGGTGATAAAAAACCAGCCTTTATAGACTTAGACAGTGACAATAATGCAGTTTTAGATTCAGATGAATTAAACTTAGTTGAATTTATCCGTTATGATCTTGATGGTGATGGCATCCCTAATTTTTTAGATACTGACGACGATGGCGACTTTTTGTTTGATGAAAATGACACTCAGCCACTAGAAAAATTAGCTAATATAAATAACTTATACCCATCAAATACCCCAGTCATTAGCTCTGCAACATATTCTCATAGTGACTTGGCAGTATTTATTAACAAAGTTAGGCCGTTTTTCCCTGCTACTTTAAATGCAGAAAACCTAAAAGGTGATGCGGCACATTTGATAATGTTAAAAGGGGATGACAAACAGCCAGTCGTTAATTTACCAGTGACGATTACATCAGAGAATAAAATTGAATTTGTTATACCTAATTATCCAAAGGTAGCGTTGGGCGGAGAACCCATTACATTTTTTTTAGCTATAGATGGCTATAAAACCAACAGTATTGATGCCACATTACTGCATCCTAAAACACCAGTTGTTACAGGCATTCCGACTAAAAATGTAGTTGAAGGCGATAAAGTATCAATAACTGGTGCAAATTTAGAAAGTGGTACTGCATTAGTTTTTGCAGATGGCCCAACAATACAGTTGGATTACATAGATGATACAAGTGCTAGCTTTATTGTGCCTAAGGATGTTGGAACTGGCTGGTTTAGTTTACAAAATGTATATGGTGAAAGTAATTATTCAAGTATCAAAAAAGAGCAGGTTATATCGCTAACGGTTGTAATGCCCGATTACTTACATATTAAGGGGCCTTTTTATGTAGATAATTTAGACGAAGAGTTTAATGACATTAATGCCTTTAATAACAAACAGGTACAAATAAGCTCAACCACTGATTATATTTCTCTTTATTACAAAGACGGCATTCTATTATTCCAAAGTTACATAGCCGATGATAGCCAAATAGAGCTAAGTGTTGATAGTACGCTTAAATCTTTTGTTTTACGTGCTTTTGCATATCAAAACAAAGTTGAGAATGTCCAACAGTTAAAAAATAAAATAAGTGATTTAGTATCATACAAAGAGTTTAAATACTGGTATGAAGAAAATTTAAGGCAAGAGTCGATTGACGCATTTTTAAAAGATGACTCTTATAGCATTATTGGTAAAGCCACAGCAGTAGCCGATGATCTTTATAAAAAACTAAAAAGTGAACGTAAAAATAATAATTAAGAGCAAATAAGGGAACGTTATGTTAAAAAAAACCATGTGTGTATTGCTTGGTTCATTAGTTTTGCAAGGGTGTGTAGACTCCCACTTAGTGACGGGGGTTATTGAAGATTCAATTAAGTTTGAATCTGGCGATAGCATGTTAATCTATGATGTAAGCATTGAGGGTAGTAAGCATAGCTGCACAATGCTATTGGCTGTAATGGGAGAGGACTTATGGGCGCTAGAAAACGAAGATACCTTATTAGGGGGGTTAGCATGTATTGATAAAAAGGGTCGAATTTTATCTGGTCCTCCGGAAGTAGATGGTTTTACTTGGAAACCAGTAGAGGGCGGTTTTGAATTTACTATGAACGCGACTGCTACAGAGCAAAATAATAAAAGTGAAAAGCTTAATATTTACACAACGTCCCCTATATTTGTTCCGTTAACAAAGGATTTGAAATGAAATCACAATTAATAGCGCTTTCTAGCATCATATTTTTAAGCACAGCAGCTTTTGCTGATGAATCTAACGTAAATTTGCCAGCCAAGGATAATCAAGATCCATTATTTATAAAAAAATGCGAAGAGTTTAGAAAAGCAAAAGCCGATAAAGACATTGATACTTTGATGTCTTTTGTACCAAAGCATTTTAAAGATACGGAAGACGAAAAAAAACGCGCTATCGCATACTTGAATAAAAAGGCAGAAAAATTTCAAAAGTATGTAACAAGCCCGGAGTTCGAGATTTTATCTCAAAAATTATCAACAGAGACAAAACCTCTTTTTGCCCAAGTTAAAATTGAGGCTAGATATGACGAAAAGAACTTAGTGGCGGATGGTTGTGGCTTTAAATATACCAAAAAAGACGGTTGGATAATCATTGTTGCGTCTAGTTAATTAGCTTTTCGACTACTTTAAGTATTTTTATATTATGAGAGTATGTAACTAAGCATACTTTTTTATTCAAAGAGGGAATTTTGGCTAATTCAATTATATTAAAATCACTATTAGAAACGATTAAATGGCTATTTATTTGGCTAACATTAGCAGGGCTTGTGCTAGGTGTTTTAAGTCAAGGCTTTATTTTTGATACAAGCGATGGGCTTGATGTTTTATTAATTATTGTGCTTTTGATGTTTCAACACCGATTAAAATTTGATGAACACAATAATCGAATAGATATAAAGTTGGGGGCTTATTTTTTTAAGAAAGAAATCTTCACGTATAGTCACCACAGCATTGATACAAACAGTATAAACACAATATCGTTTAGAGCAGATAAAGCTGTAAATATCATAGATATTAATTACACTTCAGCAGAAGGTAAATTGAGCACTTATACGTTTAGGTGTTTCAAGCAAGACAAACAAGCACAGCTAGTAGTGAGTAAACTCTCAACTGTTGAGCGCGTTTATGCAGCTAAACGTGAAGAGGCCGAGGCTGAAAAAACAAACTCAGCAACGGTGAACAAATTTACAAAAATATTTCCGCAACATACTATTTTAGGTAATGCGGAGGCTAAAAATAATATTCCCATACTTAGGTGTGCGCTACCGCTCCCTGATAGTAAGAAAAACTTAGTTCATTTTATCGTCGTGTGTTTTGCTTTGCTTACGCTATTTATTGCTTATTCATCACAAAATTGGAAATCATCTTTTGCATTTTTAGTAATAACTTATGTAAGTTATTACTTTGCTAGGGTTATTGTTTGTAATAAATACTATTTTATAAAAACAGCGCCTCTAAGCTCCATTATAGTAAATGATAACGAGCTTTATTTACCCGCCCTATTATTTACTGATAAAACACCACGTACACTAACTAAGCAGGATATTATTAGCATTGAGGCTAAGTGGAATTACAATTATGACTCAGTTGAAGGCTCTGCCAGGAAAACTAAAAGGTCATACTTAATTTCATTGGTATTTAATACAACAAAGGAGCAGAGCATTTCGCTGACGCACTGGAGTGTTGATAGTGAAGCACTTGTGTTTTCATTATTAAAACACAAATACCCAGTATCGTTAGACAGAACAAGTCAAGTGGTTTACCCACTTGAGCTTCATGTGGGATTATTCGTTTTTTTATTTATACTCATTATACTTGTTATGAACCTAGAAAAAGTTATGTATATTTAATGTAATAGATACTTTAATATAGGCGCTAATAACAGCTTAATATAGCGTGTTATATCGCTTTTTAGCTCCTAAGTTTTAAGGATGAAATTTTGAAAAATATTGTTAAGTTAATAGTTTTTATCACTGTGGTTTTTTGTGGTTATGCACATGCGCAAAATAGCCTAGCACTTAATTATCAAGTCACTAAAGAGTTAAATCATTTCGCACATATTAAAATAAAGGTCACCGATAAATACCTTCGTACAGATTATATTTTGCCAAATAAAACCTTTACAGAAATGACCATTAAAGATGATGGCCAATATATTCTAGATCATCAAAAAAACATTGCTTACAGAACTGATTACTCAGTTACGTATAAGCGCGCAGAGGATGCTTTAAAAGGAATGCTGCAATACGCTCCAGGATTTACCAAAGAGCAAATTTATGAAATGAGCTTAGATCCTAAAAATGACCCTAATAATTACATTGCTTATGAAAAGGAAGGAGATAACTTATTTGTAGGATATTTAGATGGTGATAAAGTACAAACAGTTAAAATAAGTGCATTCCCAAATCAATTTTTATCATCTACTGATTACACTTGGCTGTTAAAACGAGCAAAAGAAGATACTTATTTTGGAAAAGCGTTGGTTGGTTTTTTAGACGTGCCTTTAATAGACTTTATGCGCAAATTTAAATACGACACAGATCAATTACCGACGGAAATCTCACTGCACAATGAAGGAAAAGCTGTTTTTTTAAAGACAGTTAGTAACGATGGCATAGATCAAGACGATCTTGAAATAGAGTCTAAGTTTATAATTAAAGACATAACGCATGAATCAATTCAATTTTTGAATAATTTAAAGAGTATCGCCAAAGAAACAGGGGTAATAGAATGAAAAACTTCACTGTAATAATTATTTCATCTTTAATAGCTTTATTTATATTGAGCTATGGCCTTTTTTCGATGACTTTAGATACTGAATCCAGCCCAATAATCAACTATATCTGTATTGGAGGAGGGTTTACCTTTTGTGTGGTTATAGCCATATTTGTTGTAAAAGAAGGTTTGCATAACCAGAAGACTCCTAAGTAGCTCCTCGATTGAGCGCTTGTTCATCTTGGGTTAACTCTTTGAGGTGGTTATTTGTTTTGTCTAATACATTAGTACTTTAATTATTAAAAATATTAAAGTTAATAACGATAAGTAGTTAGTTTTGGGCTCCTTTTTAGCTTTTAATACTCTATACTGTAGCGAGTAAAATCTGTTGGTGAAGGTTAATGTTAGAAAGGAATGTATTTATAACAGCAGCAAAAGGTAATAAATTATTACTGGTTGCCATTATTGTTTTTTTAGTTATTGCATTACCTTCGGTGTATGTGTTTGAAAAAAAAGTGCGCGCAGAGATATATAACGATGCACGTAGTGAACTCAATCGTGAGCTTGAAACAAAAGCCGCGTCTTTAAAAAATCATTTAAACGACAGTATTACCGCTATTCGCTTTTTAAACGCCACTCCACCTATTCAAGGTATATCTAGAGCGACCGATAACCAATTAATCGACCCACTATTACAAACCCCAATTGCTGTATGGCAAGACCGCCTTGCTGATATTTTTAGCGGGTTTATGCAAACCGACGATTCTATTTTGCAAGCACGTTACATTATGCTTGCTGAAAATGGCCAAGAGATAGTACGTGTAGACCGCTTTTTAGGTGACATAATTAGGCTAGAGGGCGCACAACTGCAAAAAAAAGGCGGGCGAGACTACGTACTTAAAGCCAGCATGCTTGATGAAAAAAGCGTGTATATATCGCCTATTAACTACAACCGCGAAAACGGTGAAATACAAAAACCCTTTGTGAGTACATACCGCGTAGCTAAGCCTGTTTTTGATCATTTAAAGCAAGTGTTTGCAATTTTAGTGACAAACTACTCCGCAGATAAGTTATTTGAAAGTTTAACGTTTGAACTTCCACCTGGGATTAATATTTATTTGCTTAATAATGAAAGCGAATTTTTATACCACCCAAACCCAGATTTACGGTTTGGCTTTGAATTTAACCAAGCCAAAACTTGGAGCGATGAATTTAGCCCCACACAAAACATGGACTCTCACGAAACCTTGTTAATAGGTGATGCGCCAAAACAGTACTTTTTAAATAAACGGGTAAGTTTTGAAGGCGATATTGCCATGCTGCCGTTAGAGATGGCCGTTTCTATTGATTCTGAAACCTTGTTGGAACGCGTTGCAAAAAGGCGCGAAAGTTTTATTGCCATCACCGCCACATTTTTTACCATATTTATAATTATTACGCTCTTATATCAGCGTTATATTAACCGCAAGCTGCTTATACACTCTTTAACAGAGCAAAATAATAAAGTGATTGAAAATTCACTCGACGCTATTTTTACCATAGACAGTGATGAAACTATTATTCACTGTAATCAAACGGCTAAAAAAGTTTTTGCAAGTAGGCTAGGTAATGACAACACCCGCTTTAGTAACTTATTTACCCTTGCAGATGAAGATAAAAACTGCATTAGTGAAACCATAGAGCATGGCTCTAAAATGCCATTTGAAGCGGTATATACTGGTGATGATGGCAATAAAGAATATTATTCAATCACGCTGACCAGTGTATTTGATGTATTTAGCAATCGTTATCAGGTTGCTGCTATTTTGCGTAATATCAGCTCGTTAAAGCAAACTCAATCACAGTTACAGGGTTTAAATAGCACGTTAGAGTTAAAGGTATCTCAGCGTACTGTTGAACTTGAGCGAGCGATTGACCAAGCCCTTGCCGCAAGCCAAGCAAAAAGTGACTTTGTAGCCAATATTTCCCACGAAATACGCACACCCATGAACGGTGTTTTAGGCATGCTTGAAATGCTTAAAGAAGACAGCCTCACTGAGCAACAGCAACACTATTTAAAATTAGCTAATAGCAGTGCGCACTCGTTAATGAATTTAATTAACGATATTTTAGATTTTTCTAAAATTGAAGCGGGTAAACTAGATATTGATAATCACTCGTTTGATGTTATCTCTGTCTGTAGCGATATGATTAATTCAATTGCGCTGCAGGGCCAACGTAAAGGGCTAGAGGTCTTTTTAAATACCCAAAACGTGGTTGATAGAATGGTTATTGGTGATAGCCATCGCCTTAAGCAAATTTTAATTAATCTAATAAATAATGCGTTTAAGTTTACGCATAAAGGCGAAGTAAGTTTAACCTTAAACTCTAAATACATTACCGACAGTAAAATTTTAATGAGCTTTATAATTAAAGACACCGGTATTGGTATTGCCCCTGAAAACATCGATAAACTGTTCGATGTGTTTACCCAAGAAGATTCAAGCACTACGCGCCATTTTGGTGGCACCGGTTTAGGGTTGTCTATATGTAAAAAATTGGCGCAATTAATGGGCGGTAATATCACCGTTAGCAGTGAAAAGGGCGTAGGCAGCACCTTTATTGCCACGGTAGAGTTACATGTGGCGCAACAGCAAAAACTTAATACCGGCATTGAGCTTTCTAAAGAAGTCAGTGTAGCGGCGCTTATTGCGCGCGATAACGTATTTAAAAATGTATGCGGATTATTAACTCAAACCTGTAAAATTCAGCCAAGCCATATTACAAGGCTCGACTACTTTAGTGAACACAGCGAATTTGATGCCGATTTACTGATTATTGATGACGAACACCCGCAAGTTAATGCGCTAATAAGTTACTGCGAAAAGGCAGATAAAAAATACGTGCTTATATTGCGAGACATGGTGGTGAATAAGCAATCTAAAAAGGTGTTTCCTGAGCATAGCCACATTTTGCACAAACCACTTACGCAAGATCAATTTACCTATAAGCTAGGCAGTATTTTTGGCGCTAATAATGAGTTTGTTTTAACCGCGCCTAAACAAGCAAACGACATAGAGCCAGAGCCTGAGTTGTCTAAATATCATGTATTATTGGTTGACGACAACATGATTAACATTGAGGTAGCGAAGGCTATTTTAAAACGCACAGGGATAAAAATTACCTGTGCAAGTGATGGTATAGAAGCACTCTCTGCCCTTAAATTTAATCAAGAGCAACCGTTTGACTTAATTTTAATGGATTGCCAAATGCCTAACCTAGATGGCTACGATACCACCAGCGAAATAAGAAATGCTAAAGCTGGGGTTGAGTATATTAGCATTCCAATTATTGCCATGACCGCAAGTGCAATGGAAGGCGATAGAGAGCGTTGCATTACCGCCGGCATGAATGATTATATTACCAAGCCAATAAAGCCTAAAACACTTAAAAATAGGCTACTAACCTGGTTAAACTAAATGGGCTAAGTCAGCAGTTACGCTGCTGACTTACTTGGTTTGGTATCAGTTTGAATAGGTTTAACTAAGCTGGTTACATCGGCTGTATCAAGTACTTTTTGCGTATCAGACCAATGCAACAGCTCTATTTTACCGTTTGGTTGCTCAACTAATGCGGTACAGCTTTCAATCCAATCACCATCATTACAATACACTATGCCATCGACCACTTTAATTTTAGGGTGATGGATGTGTCCACAAATAATGCCATCGACCTTTTGCTTTTTTGCCTCATGAATAGCGGCATCTTCAAAAGCCGCAATGGCTTCCCGGGCTTTATGAACGCGTGCTTTTATCCATGCAGCAAGCGAATAGTAGTTACCGCCAAACACTTTACGAACTCGGTTAGTCCAACGATTTAAAAACAGCAGTAAGTCGTAACCTGCATCGCCTGCAATACTTATGAGCTTGTTGTAGCGGGTTGCCGAGTCAAAGTCATCACCGTGGATCAGTAAAAAGCGCTTATTGGCTTTTGTGGTATGAATAAACTGCTGGTGGACTTCTACACCAAATAAAGTTTGATTTATGTAGTGGCGAAAGGTCTCGTCGTGGTTACCAGGTATGTATATTACACGGGTGCCATCAAGGGCTTTTTGTTGAATGCAACTAAGCACTTGGTAATGAGATGGGTGCCAATAAAAACTGCGCTTCATCGACCACAAATCAACAATATCACCTACTAAATAAAGCGTATCGCATTCAATTGAGTTTAAAAAATCTAATAAATAGTCGGCTCTACAGTCTTTATACCCTAAATGTACATCCGATATCCAAACGGCTGGATAATGTTGTTTTTTACGCTGTTGATTGTTTGTCATGCCCGTCATCCATAGTGTAATAATAAACACTGTAGATAAATCTAATGACACTTATGAGACACTTTAGCGAAGCCTCCATGACAATTTATATCAAACCAGCTAATTAAAGTTTATTGGCTGGGAAGGAGATTAGGTGAGCGGTTTTATACATTATCATTAAACGCGCATAAAAAAGGCCGTATGTTTAAATGCGGCCTTATAGTTTGTTTTAAGCGTAGGTGTTATTAACCTTTAACAGCCGCTTTAATAGTCTCTATTGCGGTGTCTAAATCAACCATTAACTTTTCACCTGTGCGGCGATTTTTAAGCTCAACCTTGTTTTCATCAAGGTTACGCTCACCAATCACTAAAGTATAAGGTACACCCATTAATTCCATGTCGTTAAACATAACGCCAGGGCGCTCTTTACGATCATCAAATAAAACATCTAGGCCTGCATCTTTTAAACCTTGGTATAGATTATTAGCAATATCAGGAATACGATGCGACTTATGCATGTTCATTGGCACAATAGCTAAATCAAATGGGGCAATAGATTGTGGCCAAATAATGCCGTAATCATCATTATTTTGCTCAATAGCCGCTGCCACAATGCGCGAAACACCAATACCGTAACAACCCATAGTCATTACTTGGTTTTTACCTGACTCGCTCAGCACGCCTGCTTTCATGGCTTCTGAGTACTTATTACCAAGTTGGAAAATATGACCAACTTCAATACCGCGTTTAATTTGTAAAGTACCTTGTCCACACGGGCTCGGATCGCCTTCAACAATGTTACGAATATCAGCAACTTGATATTCTTTAACATCGCGATCCCAGTTAATTCCGCTAAAGTGCTCGTCATCTTTATTAGCACCGGCAACAAAATCTGCCATTACATTAGCGGTTCTGTCTACGATAATTGGCATTGTTAAACCCACAGGGCCAAGTGAACCAGGCTTTGCACCAATTGCTGCAACAATGTCAGCCTCAGTGGCCATTTCAAGTGGAGAGTCTACAAGAGGGTGCTTTTCAGCCTTTAATTCGTTTAACTCGTGATCGCCACGTAGTACAAGCGCAACTAAACCACGTTGTTCGTTTTCATCTGGCGTACCGTAAACAATTAATGTTTTAACACCGCGGTGTGGTTTAACGCCGTAGTGCTTTTTAAGCTCGCTAATTGTTTTAGCATCTGGTGTAGGAAACGCTTTAAGCTCTTTAGATGGCTCAGGACGACTTTGAGTTGGAGCTAACGCTTCTGCTTTTTCGATGTTAGCTGCATAATCGCTTGCATCACTAAAGGCAATCGCGTCTTCACCTGATTCAGCAAGTACATGAAACTCATGTGATAAGCTACCACCAATAGAGCCTGTATCAGCAAGTACAGGGCGGTATTCTAAGTTTAAGCGTTCAAAAATATTACAGTACGCTTTGTGCATTACTTTATATGTGGCATCTAAACACGCTTCACTTAAATGAAATGAATACGCATCTTTCATCGTAAATTCACGTGCACGCATTACACCAAAGCGTGGGCGTCTTTCATCGCGCACTTTAGTTTGTACTTGGTACAAAGTAACAGGCAGTTGTTTATAGCTGCTAATCTCTTTACGAACAAAATCTGTAATTACTTCTTCATGCGTAGGACCTAGCGCAAACTCACGGTTATGGCGGTCGTTAAAGCGGACAAGTTCAGGACCAAATTGCTCCCAACGGCCAGACTCTTGCCATAAATCAGCAGGTTGAATAACCGGCATCAACATTTCTATTGCGCCTGCTTTATCCATTTCTTCACGAACAATATTTTCTACTTTACGAAGCACGCGTAAACCAGAGGGTAACCATGTATATAAACCCGAAGCGACGCGACGGATCATACCGGCTCTAAGCATTAATTGATGCGAAACAATTTCAGCATCTGATGGCGTTTCTTTAAGTGTTGCGAGTATATATTGACTGGTACGCATGATTTTTCCGAAATTAAGTAATATGTTCTTTTTAATAGGGCGCTAAGTTTACCAGCGCTTGCTTTTACACTAAAGCGCTAACTGCACTTTTTAGTTATTTTCTATACTTGTTACTAAGTTATGCTCGCCGTTAACCTGCCAGCGTATATTATAATTATACAGTGTCATACCATAACTTTGCTCGCCTTGTTTTTGTTTTTTATAGGCGGGGCGTGGGTCTTGTTTTAGTACATTAGCAATAAAATCTTCAAGCTCAGGGTAGTGTGTTTGCTTGGCAATAAAATCAATTGCCTCGGGTGAAAACGCGACGCTCATTTGTGTTTCTGGTCGGGTATCGGCGAAACCGGCACTGGCGTCGTGCATTGCATCTGAATACGGTAAGTAAGGCTTTATATCGACAATAGGCGTGCCATCGAGTAAATCAATACCAGCAAGCAGTAAACTAAGTTGGCCGTTTTTATACTCAACGCCTTCAAGTTTTACAGCGCTCATCCCAATGGCGTTGGGTCTAAATGTGGCGCGCGTTGCAAAAACACCTTTGCGCTCATTGCCGCCTAAACGTGGGGGGCGCACCATAGCTGAATAGCCTTTATCGGCGGTTTCATGAAACCGAAATAACAGCCAAATATGGCTAAATTCTTCAATGCCTCGGACAAATTCTTCACGATTAAACTCAGCAGTAAAAATAAGTTTGGCTTTAGCTTGAGGCACTAAACGTGGTTGCCTAGGTATTGCAAACTTTTGTTTATAAGGGGATTGAATGTGGCCAACAGCCGAAATGCTATAATCGCTCATAATGCTCAGTTAACTAAAAAATAGGGCGCTATTCTACCTCTATTTAGTATTTATAGCAGTACAGTTAATGCGTTATATTTTAGACTGGCTGGTTTAATCGAGTATTAGACTAAGCGGTTTAAAATGTAGTAATTAGTGTTTATACCAATTTGCTTAATTAAGTTTATCTATTTTGAGCCTGGAGCGACACGTTTAGCCCCGCAAAATGATTAGCTATTATTACGGATGGGTATTATTTATAAGCAACAAAAAGGTGAGCACATGGCTCACCCTTAAGTGTTTTAAATGCTAATTAAAACATGTATTGAATTGATACTGATGCAACATCCATTTCTGGGTCAATTTCATCATCTAGTTCGTAGCGTTCGTACTCTAAGCGCATTTGAACATTGCTAGAAAACGCGTATTGAATACCCGCGCCGTAAAACACGTCGCCGCCGTCTTGTGATGCTGAAATGCTACCTACAGGAAGCTCTTGCTCTACATCTGCATCCCATTCAAACCAACCACCTTTAGCATATACTGAAAAGCTTTCAGAAAGCGGAGCCGCTAAAATAGCTGCTAATGACACACCATCAACTTCTGCTTTGCTGTCGATGTCGCTCACTTCATCAAAGTTTTGATAAGCTAACTCAACGCTAAAGTGTTCGTTAAATTGTGTACCAATGTAACCTTTTAGCATTTGTGCATCGTCATCAAATTCAGTGTCGTTTTCGCTGTCTTCAAATTCAAATGAGTATTGGCCATAACCAACACCTGTATAAATGCGAGGAGAATCAAAATCCGTAATGTCAGCGTGTGCTGCAGAGTTAAAACCCAGTGTTGCTAAAGCAATTGCAGAAAGAGAAAGTGTTTTAATCATTGTATAGCTCCTTTAAAAAAATAATAAATGTTTGATTTAACTTATCAAACGACAATTAGTTATTTGCAGTGAGCATGCCAATAATAGGCTGTGGTTACAAAATAGCCGTAAAAACGACTTATACGGCATTTTTACGGCTATTTTGTATTTTTTATAAGCAGAGTGAACTTTTTTAGTTTTTTGTTTTCTAAGTAAAGGTTGTACCTTTTACACGGTCTATGTGAATTTTACATTGTACTTTTATACTTTATGAAGCAAATTTTCTGTCTCAATTGCAATTTGTTTCATTTTAATAGCGTAGTTTTCCAATTTAATATCTTCTTCTGTTTGTGCTTTAAAAGCAGGAACCTCTACCGGGTAACCTGTTTCGTCCATTGCTACAAAGCTAATAACACAGTGGTTTGTTTCTACCATGTTTTGAGTTTTAGGATCGCCACACCGTACCTGAATAAATATTTGCATACTTGTTGAGCCTGTATGCGCAATTTTTGCTTCAACTTCGACAATTTGGCCAACCAAAATAGGGCGTCTAAATTTAACCCCAGCAACAGAAACAGTAACACAATAATGGCCGCTCCAACCTGCAGCGCAGGCATAACCCGCTTGGTCAATCCATTTCATGACCACACCACCATGAACCTTCCCACCAAAATTTACATCGGTAGGCTCTGCTAAAAAACGAAATACAACATTTGACGACGGCATATTAAATACTCACTTTATGAAACTTACCTATGAGCATACCGTAAAAAAGGGGCCGAAGCCCCTGCAATTTAGGATAGGTTTATAATTTATATGTAAAAGATAGGTTTTTAATGCACCTTTGTGCATAAAATAGTTACATATTAGGGTAGTTTGGCCCGCCAGCACCTTCGGGTGTTACCCAAGTAATGTTTTGACTTGGGTCTTTTATGTCGCAGGTTTTACAGTGCACACAGTTTTGAGCATTAATCACAAACTGATCTTCACCTTCAATTTGTTGCACTTCGTATACCCCTGCAGGGCAATAGCGCTGTGCGGGTTCGTCAAACTTTACTAAATTAACCGCAATAGGAATGGCAGGATCTTTAAGCTTTAAATGGCAAGGCTGCGACTCTTCATGGTTAGTATTAGATAAAAACACGCTAGAGAGTTTATCAAAGCTAAGTAGGCCATCAGGCTTAGGGTAGTCAATGTGAGGGCTGTTAGCTGCATCTTTTAGCGTGTCGTAATCGGGCGTGTTGTCTTTAAAGGTAAAGGGCAGTGCACCATTGAAGATGTTTTGATCAAGGGTATTATACGCACCCCCAGCAAACTTACCTAAGGTATGCATAGCGGGGCCAAAATTACGCGATTGGTAAAGCTCTTTATAGGCCCAAGAATTTTCAAACGCGTTTTTATAATCAGCTAAATCAGTATTAGCTTGGCCACTTTGGAGCGCTTTAAAAATAACGTCTGCCGCCACCATGCCTGATTTCATTGCGGTATGGTTACCTTTAATTTTGGCAAAATTGAGTGTACCGGCATCGCAACCTATTAATAAGCCGCCAGCAAAATGCATTTTAGGCAACGAGTGAAGGCCGCCTTTTGCAATTGCACGGGCGCCATAGGCAATGCGTTCACCCCCTTCAAGGGTTTGCTTAAAAACAGGGTGGTGTTTCATTCTCTGAAACTCATCAAACGGGCTTAAATGTGGGTTAGAATAATTTAAATCAACAATTAACCCTACAACCACTTGATTGTTATCGCAGTGATACATAAAAGAGCCGCCATTGGTATCGCCACTTAGCGGCCAACCCGTACCATGCACTACTTTACCTTGCTGGTGTTTACTGGCATCTATTTGCCAAATCTCTTTAAAGCCTAAGCCATAGTGCTGTGGTGACACATCTTTATCAAGCGCAAACTCGTTGATAAGCTGCTTACCTAAATGGCCGCGACACCCCTCAGCAAATACAGTGTATTTAGCGCGAAGTTCCATACCTGGCATATAACCATCTTTTTCATTGCCGTCTTTATCAACGCCCATATCGCCTGTAATAATGCCTTTAACGGTGTCTTGCTCAATAATTAAAGAGTGAGCGCTAAAGCCTGGGAATATTTCAACGCCTAAATTTTCAGCTTGCTCGGCAAGCCATCGACACACATTGCCCATAGAAACAATGTAATTACCTTCATTATGAAATGTTTTAGGGGTCGCAAAGCGAGGGAGAGTAGTGGCTTTTTCGCTGTTATTAAACCAATAAATTTCATCCTGTGTCACTTGTGTAGTGACGGGAGCGCCTAGCTCTTGCCAGTTAGGCAAAAGCTCATCTAAGGCTTTGGTTTCAAATACCGCACCTGAAAGAATATGCGCGCCTACCTCGGAGCCTTTTTCTACTACACAGATAGTTTGTTCTTGTTGTTTTTCTTGCGCTAGCTGTGCGAGCTTAATAGCACTGGCAAGGCCTGCTGGGCCCGCACCTACAATAACTACATCAAATTCCATGGTTTCACGTTCGACCATAATAACCTCTTAATCAATGACGGGCTTAGCTAAATTAGATAAGCAATGCAGCCTTTTTAATACTTGCACATTAAATGTTACAGGCTGTGAATACTTCAAGGTTATTTTAGGTTGACGTTTACGTCAACAGGAAGTAGTCTGAATTCATAAAATAAATAGGTTGACGTACACGTTAGCTTGTAGGTTTAAATATAGATGGAGTTCCTATGAAAGTTCTCGTTCCAATAAAAAGAGTGATCGATTACAACGTTAAAGCACGAGTAAAGGCTGACAACAGAGACGTTGACTTAGCAAATGTAAAAATGGCAATGAACCCATTTTGTGAAATTGCGATAGAAGAAGCCATTCGATTAAAAGAAGCGGGCACAGCAACAGAGGTTATAGCGGTAACAATTGGTGCAAAAGCAGCGCAAGAGCAGCTACGCACCGCACTTGCATTAGGTGCAGATAAAGCCATTCACATCGAAACCGATGAAAAACTAGAATCGCTGCACATTGCTAAATTATTAGCAAAATTAGTTGAGCAAGAAGCCCCAGAACTGGTTATTTTAGGCAAGCAATCTATTGACTCAGACAACAACCAAACTGGCCAAATGCTGGCGGCTTTAACTAAGCGCGGCCAAGGTACGTTTGCCTCTAAGGTGGATATAAACGGTAACACAGTGAATGTAACCCGTGAGGTAGATGGTGGCTTACAAACTGTTGCACTAAAATTGCCCGCTATTGTAACTACCGATTTACGCTTAAACGAGCCTCGCTATGCATCGCTGCCAAATATAATGAAAGCAAAGCGTAAACCACTTGATGTAATAGCAGCAGATTCGTTAGGTGTTGATTTAACACCCCGCGTACAGTTAATAAAAGTAGAAGAGCCGGCTAAGCGCAGTGGCGGTATTATTGTTGAAGATGTAGCCCAGCTGGTAGAGAAACTTAAAACAGAGGCAAAGGTGATTTAAATGAAAACACTTGTAATTGCAGAGCACGATAACGGTGCACTAAAACCAGAAACCTCAAAAACAATCAATGCGGCAAGTAAATTAGGCTTTGATATAGATGTACTTATTGCGGGTTTAAATGTAGGTGCAATGAGCGAACAGGTTGCCAGTATAGAAGGTGTAACAACTGTACTCACTGCCGATAATGCACTTTATCAGCATCAGTTAGCTGAAAATATGGCCGAGCTTGTTTTAACTATTGCCGATAATTATACGCATATTGTTGCCAGTGCAACCACCACAGGTAAAAACTTTATGCCTCGCGTTGCAGCGCTTTTAGATGTTGCTCAAGTGTCAGAAATAATAGAAGTAATAGATAGCGATACATTTAAACGGCCCATTTACGCCGGTAATGCAATTGCCACGGTTAAATCGCTTGATAGTAAAAAAGTGATCACCGTACGAGCGAGTAGTTTTGACTTACAAAACCAACAATCACCTGCCAGCATAAATGCATTAGATACGCTAAGTGATACTCAATTAAGTGACTTTGTAAGTGTTGAACAAACCGAGTCAGAGCGTCCTGAGCTAACTGCAGCAGAGGTAGTTATATCAGGTGGTCGTGGCATGCAAAATGGTGAAAACTTTGCTTTATTAAACGGTATTGCTGACAAGTTAGGCGCTGCAATTGGTGCGTCTCGTGCTGCCGTTGATGCAGGCTTTGTACCGAACGATATGCAAGTAGGGCAAACGGGTAAAATCGTGGCGCCTAATCTGTATATTGCCGTGGGCATAAGTGGTGCTATTCAACATTTAGCAGGTATGAAAGACTCAAAAGTTATTGTGGCGATTAATAAAGACCCAGACGCACCTATATTTCAGGTGGCTGATTACGGCCTGGTTGCTGATTTATTTGAGGTATTACCGCAGCTTGAAAACGCGCTATAAACATATTCTGGTTGTAAAGCCGCGGTGAACTTAGGTTCCTGCGGCTTTTTTTATTCCACCTCAAGCATAGAATAATGATGCGCTGACAAAGTATCTAAAACACGCTTATTTTTTAATAAATTGAGCAACACCTCTGCTTGTTCTACAGAGCGGCTAGATTGGCTATTTACCAATAAAATTAGGGGGCGAACAAACGTATATTCACCATTTTTAATAGTTTCATCTGAAACTTTTACGCCATTGATACCGAGTAAATTTATTTTATTTATTTTTTTAGAGCCAAGTAGCTGCGAGACTGCACCGTAAGAGTCAAAAGCAATGGCATTGGGCATGCGTTGTACTATGCCAAGGGCTTGGTTAAATTCGTCATACATCTGTACTTCCATTTTAGGAAATAACCCGTGGTTACCTGCCTGCTTTAGTTTAATTGTATTACCATTTGGAACCCGCATAAAAGATAGGTTTAAAAACTCTAATAAAATATCAAATGTGCCATGGTTATAGGCCTTACTAAACAGAAGAATTTTATTATCTCTTTGTGTCTCTGGTTTATAATTTGGGTTAACTTCTTGCCACGTTTTATATTTTCCCGCGTAAATGTCGCTGAGCTGCTCTACGCTTAGCGAATCAATGTTATTTTTTTTGTTAGTAAAAAATACCAGCGCATCTTGCGCAATAACAATTTGACGTACATGAGGGTATTGCTCTTGCTCTGCATTGGTTAAATAGCGCGATGAAGTACCAATATCAATAATGTTTTGTGCTATGGCTTTAATGCCTTTAGTACTGCCCATAGAGCGGACTTGCATGGCCGTATTAGTTTGCTCTTCATAGTTGGGCTTTAATAAAAGCAACAGGTGCGAGACCGAAGAAGAGCCGCCAATAAGTAAAGGCTTGTGATCGGGGGCAATATCAGAAACTGATGTTGCAATGTTAGAGGAAGAAAGCAGAACGGTGGCTGCTAAAATAAGGTTTTTTATCATGCTATTAGCCAAATAACGAATACGTTATAAAACTATAGTTCAAAATTTATAAATCTCTAATTTATAAACAGTATTTTACAAAGCCATAATTAAAAACAATAGGCATTAAAAAGCCAGCAAAAAAGCTGGCTTTTAAAATCAATTAATTTGATTAGTACGTTGCGCTGCCTTTAGTACGAGGGAAGGCAATCACATCACGTACGTTGCCCATACCTGTAACATAAGCAACTAGGCGTTCAAAACCTAAACCAAAGCCAGAGTGTGGCACGCTACCGTATTTACGTAAATCGCGGTACCAGCTGTAATCTTCTTTGTTTAAGCCCATTTCATCTAAACGCGCATCAAGCACATCAAGGCGCTCTTCACGTTGTGAACCACCAATAATTTCACCAATGCCTGGTGCTACAACGTCCATAGCGGCAACGGTTTTACCGTCTTCGTTTTGGCGCATGTAAAACGCTTTAATATCGCGCGGGTAGTTTTTAATAACAACCGGTGCTTTAAAGTGTTCTTCAGCTAAGTAGCGCTCGTGCTCAGATTGTAAATCTACACCCCATTCAACGGCGTACTCAAACTTTTTACCACATGATTTAAGTATTTCTACGGCGTCAGTGTAATCAACTTGGGCGAAGTCTTTTTCTACAAACTCTTCTAAACGGCTAATCGCTGTTTTTTCGATACGTTGTGCAAAAAATTCCATATCGTCACGGCGCTCTTCAAGTACCGCTTTAAATACGTACTTAAGCATGTTTTCAGCAAGTTTTGCAATATCTTCTAAATCAGCAAATGCTACTTCAGGTTCAACCATCCAAAACTCAGCCAAGTGACGAGACGTGTTTGAGTTTTCTGCACGGAATGTTGGGCCAAAGGTGTAAATTTTTGACATTGCCGATGCGTATGTTTCACCATTTAACTGGCCAGATACCGTTAAAAAGGCTTCTTTACCAAAAAAGTCTTCGCTGTAATCAACATCGCCTTTATCAGTGCGTGGCAAGTTTTGCATATCAAGTGTTGATACGCGGAACATTTCACCTGCGCCTTCACAGTCACTGGCTGTGATGATTGGGGTGCTGATCCAGTAAAAGCCTAGCTCGTGGTAAAAACGGTGAATAGCTTGTGCTAAACAGTTACGCACACGTGTTACTGCACCTATCATGTTTGTACGTGGGCGAAGGTGAGCGTGCTCACGTAAATACTCAATGCTGTGGCGCTTAGCGGCCATAGGGTATGAATCTGGGTTTTCTACCCAACCTAAAACTGTGACAGAATTAGCTTGAATTTCAAATGACTGACCTTTACCTGCAGATTGCACTAACACACCAGTAACCGACACAGAACAACCGGCTGTTAAGCTAGTAACTTCATCATAATTATTTAGTGAATTAGGAACTACCGCTTGAATAGGATCAAAACACGAACCGTCATGAACGGCTAAAAATGATATTCCTGCTTTTGAATCGCGGCGTGTACGGATCCAGCCTTTTACTGTTACTTGGCTGTCTACCGCAACATTGCCTTTTAATAGCTCTGAAATCGCTAAATGGCTCATCTTCACTCCAATGATATAAGTTGCCTAACTATATAAATTAACTGTGCGTTACTCGTGCTATTTAGCATTTGAGGTCACTGCACTTGAACCTTGTATAATACCTAGTAAAGTAAAATAAAAAAACTGTTGTGGGCAACTCTTTAAAAGTTTTTAGTGGTACGTTGTTTTTTTAACCAATTTTTACAGTTAAATAACCACTATTACCATTTGTTGCTCTGAAATTTCATCAATTTGTGGCATTATTAGTAAATAAACCGAATTGACGT
>CERR01010820.1_pt1 | contig 70012 bp, 58 predicted proteins | sample 530841 | NCBI WGS metagenome assembly CERR01 (sample SAMEA2621021, study PRJEB7988) | marine metagenome | biome: marine biome (ENVO:00000447); feature: surface water layer (ENVO:00002042); material: "saline water (ENVO:00002010), including plankton (ENVO:xxxxxxxx)" | depth 5 m | reverse complement strand
AGGTTTTTTAGTCATCTGACATCGAAAGGTTTAAAATTTCACCTGATTTGTCACTTTTTGAGCCATTTTTGCCGACTTGATTTTTTTCTGCATCGGCGTTGCTCTCATCGTTTACTTTCTTTTTGTTTAAAAAAGGCAGTTTAAAGTTAAATTTGATTGGCTTTTTCTGTACAAAAATACGAATTGCTAACCACCCTAACAATAAAATGAGTAAATTACAGCCCACGATTAAAGTCACTAATGTAGAAGTGGCCATTTTTTCTTCAATGGGCTCAGCTTCCAAGGCCAGGTTTTGATCAATAAGCGTAGCAGGGTCTATTTCGGGCACTGCTTCTATTGGCCTTTCTATCTCAAATTTGTATGTTGGTATTGTGGCCATAAACTCACGACCGTTTATATTAGTGCCAAAAACAGACAGTTCAACGCTGTATCTTCCCCAATCATAGTTTTTAATTGCTAGTTGGCGTGTATCACCCGCTTGCGCGTCAATTGTAAACATTTGCTCTTCATTATTAGGGTAATAAATTTTTCCCTGCACAATAACGGTTTCAGGTTTAACTATGTTGCTATCTATATTAATAGTTAGCTGGTGATCGTCAGTATCAAGCTCTGCCAGTGCGACCTCAGATTTAAATGGCGGTTCATGCACAATGATAGGGTCTTGCACAATGCGTCGCTGTAATAAGGGGGTCGCTATATAGAGTTCTGGTGTCCACTGTCCTGCAGGAAAGTCTAATTTAAATTCGCCAGTAAACACTCCATCGTTAGGGCGTTCATCAAAGCCGCGGCCATCGTCTTTAAATTCGGCAACTTCTTGAGTGCCTGCACCAAAGTTTGCATAGCTTTCATCGTTGGTACTTACAAAGTCAACGTTTAGGCTAACTACATCTGTGAATAAGTTAGCATCGATAGGCTCATCATCATTTAAAATTTCGCCCGTTATTTTTATTGTCTCGCCTCTAAACAACATAGGAGGTAGTGGCTGTGCTTTTAAAGACACTTCCCCTAACACCACAATGCGGCTGTCGGGCAAAATGCGGCCAATAACTTGCCATGGGCCAGCCATCGGTTTTTTTATGGTGATTAAGTCGTAACTAAGCTCATCAAACCAATCGAGGTTGGGATCTTTAACGGCGTTAGTGGCAAAGTACTTGCTGCCATCGGGCCTGACTAAAATAACCGCGGGCGAACCTGGCTTTCTAAAAAATAGTAAGGTTATTTCGTCTAATTGGCTGTCTATACGAAAACGGTTATCTAGCAGCGGTATTTCATTTTGTTCGCCGTCGCGTTTAAGTAGCTCTACTTGCTTAACGGCAAACGCACTGGCGCTAAACAGTGAGGTGGCGCACAGTACAGTTATAAAATACATCGTTTTCATAGTTGGCCTTATTCAGCGCGCCATAAACAGTGGCCGCCTTCTTTGTCTACAAGATCGAGTCGTGCTTCGTGTGCGCTTTGCTCAGCGTCGTTTGCGCGCAGTACAACTAAAGGTGCTCGGTCACTACTTAAGCGTCTTATGCCACCAGTCTGTTGCTCGCTGCCGTCATCTTTATTTTGGTTTAAGTTTAGCTTGGTTTGCCCGCCAGTCATGGCAAGGTAAACATCGGCTAAAATTTCAGAATCCAGTAATGCGCCATGTAATGTTCGTTTTGCGTTGTCTATATCGTAACGGCGGCACAAAGCATCTAGGTTGTTCTTTTGACCAGGATGCAAGTCACGCGCCATTTTAAGGGTGTCGAGAACTTGGCAGTACTCGTGCGTATTTGGGTAGCCTTGGTTAAGCAGCGCAAACTCGTTATCCATATGGCCCACATCGAACGGGGCGTTATGTATTACAAGCTCAGCACCTTTAATGTAGTCAAAAAACTCTTGCGCTATATCGCGATAAAGTGGTTTATCACGTAAAAACTCGTTGGTAATACCGTGAACATCTATTGCTTCTTCTTCAATGCTGCGTTGTGGGTTAATGTAAACATGAAAATTATTACCAGTTAAACGTCGGTTTATTAATTCTACACACCCAATTTCTATAATCCGGTGCCCCTGTTTGGGGTCTATGCCGGTGGTTTCTGTATCTAAAACTATTTGTCTACGTGCCATATCGAATTTAGCCTGACTCTGGTATCTTTCTATAATCACTTTATTGTACATAATATCAAGGTAAAACAGTGCAAAAAACCGTAGAGATTTACACCGATGGCTCATGTTTAGGTAATCCGGGCCCTGGTGGTTATGGTATTTTTATGATTTATAACGGCCACGAAAAAAAATTAAGCCAAGGGTATAAGCTCACCACAAACAACCGTATGGAAATGCTCGCTGCCATTGTTGCCCTTGAATCACTTACCCGCCCTTGCACCGTTAACCTCACCACAGATAGCCAATATGTTAAGCAGGGTATTGAGTCGTGGATTGCAAATTGGAAAAAACGGGGCTGGCAAACATCGGCAAAAAAGCCGGTTAAAAATGTTGATTTATGGAAGCGACTTGATAGCGCTTGTAGCGAGCACACGGTTACATGGAAATGGGTAAAGGGACATAGCGGGCATAAATATAACGAAATAGTTGACGATTTGGCACGTGATGCTGCAGGCAGTAGCAACCTACTTGATGATGTAGGGTATCAGCCTTAACCCGTAAAAGCTTTCTCACTTTTAATGCCATGAGTGTAAGGCTCATGGTATTAAAAGTGCCTAGTTACATTATTTAACTATTATTATTTTTTTGCTCATACTGTTTAAAGTGCTGCTTTGAGGTTTGTCTGAGCCCTGCCCCTTTTACAGGTGAAAACTGCGGCCTTGCATGCCACTTAGGTTTTATAGGCGTAAGCGGAGCCACGCGTTTTCGCGCCACCAGCATATAAACACTCCCCATAGGTTTTAAATACTGTTTAGCAAAACTGCGCCAAAATGCAAACCGTGAAAGCCTGTTACCCCGCGCAAGAGATGAGTAAATAAAGCGCTCATCGCTAATAATTTCAAACCCCAATAAATTAAGCCAATCTTTTACCCGCGCAGGCGTAAAAAAACGCCCCGTCCACGGCAGCTTTTGGCCACTAAAGGGCAACATTTGCGCCAATCCACATAAACTAAACGGATTAAATCCGGTAATAACAATGTAACCACCGGGTATAAGTGTGCGATGCGCCTCGCGTAATATGTGATGTGGGTCTGAGTGATACTCTAAGCAGTGGCTTAAAATACACGCATCAACACTGTGCTCATAAAAAGGCAGTTCGTCTATATCGGCTATTACACCTGTGTAAGGCCCCTCTTCGGCAACACATACTTGGTGTTTTATAGTGCTTATGCTGGTATTAAGCTCGCCACTTAAATTACCTAATTTAAGCATATGGTAACCAAACATACGCGGCAGCCATTGATCCATTTTTTGTTCAATGTCAGCACGTAAATAATCCCCATGAGGGAACTGCTGCCATGACAGCGGTTTGGGTCCTTCTTGAAAACTAAGGGCTGGTTTCATTTTTATAGCTCGTTATACTAGGTGTTACCCGTCACTTTATAGAGCAAATTAATATGGTGCAAGTTAAAGCAATTAAAGCATTTTCTGACAATTATATTTGGTGTTTAACTACCCATAATAGCGACCTAGCGTGGGTGGTTGACCCAGGCGACGCACAGCCCGTTATGGCGCATTTAGCAGAGCATAACTTACAGCTTGGTGGCATTTTAATTACCCATCATCATAGCGATCATACCGGTGGCGTAGCCGAGCTTGTAAAACAGTTTTCAAACATTGCAGTGTACGGTCCTATTAACAGTCCGTTTGCGGGGATCACCAATACACTGGTTGATGGCGATAGCATTGAGGTATTGGGTACGCGTTTTAACATTATTACCACCCCTGGCCATACGCTTGATCACATTTGTTATATTCATGAAGAGTTGGCTTTTACAGGTGATACCCTTTTTAGTGGGGGCTGTGGGCGATTATTTGAAGGGACGCCTGAGCAAATGTGGGAGTCGTTTAATAAGCTGCGTGAGCTACCTAAAACCTGCAAAGTGTATTGCACGCATGAATATACGCAAGCCAATTTAGCATTTGCAAAAGCCGTAGAGCCGCGTAACCCTGAGCTACTCCAATACAGCGATAAAGTAGATGCACAGCGTGCTAAGGGCGAAATTACACTGCCAAGTACAATAGGCCAAGAGCTTAAAGTTAATCCATTTATGCGCAGCGACCTACCTACTATTACAGAGTTAATTCCAAAAGAATTTGTGTTGGTTACAAAAAACAATGAACCATGGGAAAACTTTGCAAGTCTGAGACGATTCAAAGACAACTTTTAGTTAAGATATGTTGACCTGTTGTAATTAATTTTGCAGCATCGTGGTTAGGTATATCCTAGGTAAAACCATTGGTTTAAAAATAGCGAATGGTTTTATCAACATGTTAAAGTTGGTCGTTAAGTGGCAATGTTGACTCATAACGGGTAGTATTCGCCGAGTTTTTTTACCTGATGTATTGGTATATATGAATAAATCTCCTCTATTAATTGCCTTGGCGCTTGCGCTAAGTGGTTGTCAAACATTAACAACCGTAGATTCAGACGCACAAGCTGCTACCCAAGCAAATAAGCGCTTAGAAGGCGCAAGCCCTAACGATATTAACAATGCATTGATGGTAAACGCCCAATATCAACACGTTGAGCAGAGCGAAGACGCCCCCGTTTTTGACGATGTGTGGGAGCGCATTCGCTACCAACTGTCTATTGATGTACCGCAAAACCGCCCTGTTGTTACCGAGCGAAATTACTATGCGCGTCATCAAGCTTATTTAGACCGCATTTCAAAACGCGCAGAACCTTACTTACACTTTATTGTTGAAGAAGTAGAAAAGCGCGAAATGCCTATCGAAATTGCCCTTTTACCTATTGTAGAAAGCGCGTTTGACCCATTTGGCTACTCTAATCGCAGTGCTTCGGGTATTTGGCAATTTATGCCAGCCACTGGCGAGCGTTTTGATTTAAAACAAAACTGGTGGTACGACGGCCGACGCGACATAGTGCAATCTACGCGTGCTGCCCTTGATTACTTATCGTATTTACACAAAACCCTTGAAGGCGATTGGTTAAACGCCATTGCGGCTTATAATTCAGGCGAAGGGCGTTTAATGCGTGCGATTAAGAAAAATCGTAAAAAGCATTTACCTACAGACTTTTGGTCTCTCGACTTACCAAGCGAAACCACCGCGTATGTACCAAAGCTTTTAGCCCTTGCCGATTTATTAAAACGCGCTGATGAGTTTAATGTAAAATGGAAACCGGTTATCAACGCGCAAGTTGTAGAAGTGGTTGATGTAGGCACGCAGATTGACTTAGCACTGGCCGCAGATATGGCCGATATGACTCTTACTGAGCTATACAGGTTAAACCCAGGCTTTAACCGCTGGGCGACCGACCCTAACGGTCCGCATTTTTTACTATTACCCACCGATAAAGCGGAACAATTCAGCCAAAAGCTGGCGCAAACCGATGTTAAAGACCGCTTACGCTGGCAGCAATACACTGTGGCGCGCGGAGATAGCCTATCGGTTATTGCTAAAAAGTTTACCACCAGCACTAGTGCTATTCGCTCGCTTAATAAATTAAAGTCAAACACCATACGTATTGGCCAACAGTTATTAGTACCCTTAACCGATGGCGCAATTAATAGCGAACATTTACCTAAGCAAATGCGTTTAGCTGCTAATAAAGCCACCCGTACTAAGCTGTCGCACACGGTTAAAAGTGGCGACACCCTGTGGGACATTAGTCGCGAATACGATGTCACCATGGATGAGTTGGCCTCGTGGAATAAACTGAAGAAAAACTCAGTATTGCGCTTAAATCAAAAGCTCACTGTTTATAAATCCGCGAGTAAACCACAAGCAACTGCAAGTACTAATCGCACCATTACTTACAAAGTACGCCGTGGTGACTCGCTTGCACGTATTGCGTCTAAATTTAATTTAACCGTAAACGAAATTATTAAGTGGAATAACTTAGCCGGCCAAAAGTATTTACAGCCTGGCCAAAAGTTAAAGCTTAAGGTTGATGTAAGAAGTAGTTAACCCACTGTTTAATAATTAAAAAAGGAGCGCATGCGCTCCTTTTTTTGTACATATAAGCAGTTAATACCAATTTGCTTAATTAAATGCTCTGTTTTGAGGCCGGAAAAACGTGTTAATAGCTAGGCAATAAATTCGCTATTTAGTTGTTCTCGGCAATTGCTCCTGCATGGCTCTACCTTCTGCATCCATGCAGTCGTAAATGAGCATTTTTTAACGCAGCTAGCGACACGTTTAACCCCGCAAAATGATTAAGTATTATTGCGCATTGGTGTTACTAAGCTGGTAATTTTTCAAGCCATGCTTTTAACCACGGCTCTGCTACAGGCCATGGCTCAAAGTCTTCGCAGGCATCTATTTCTAAACGGTTTCCTACCGGCTTAGCTTGCAAGTCACGTAGTAGCTCATCAAAGCTGCGCCCTGCACCGCAAAACGTATCGCCGTAGCATCTATCGCCCATGGCTATAACACCAAATGGCTTATCAGTTAGCATCGGAAATGTGCTGTTCATAGCAAAGTAGAGCCCAGCTAAATTGCTAGGTACATCGCCTTGCCCTGTGGTAGAGGTAACAACTAATATATGTGAGGCGTTTTTTATATCATCAAGTGAGGCCTCACTAATAACGCTCGCAGTGTGCCCTGCTTTTTCAATTGTATTTGCAACATCATAGCTTAAACGTTCTGCTCCGCCGTTAACGCTGCCTACAAAAATACTAATATGTGCCATTAATAATCCTTTTCTTGCTGTGGCCAACCTAGTTGCTTACATATACTAAGCATGTCTTCACCTAGTGGCGCTTTAATTACGATGGGTTTATGCGTGTAAGGGTGCACAAAACTAAGCTGCGTTGCAAATAGCATTAACCGCCGCAGTGCAAAATGCTCCCTAAAAAATTGATTATGCTGGTTATCACCATGATTTACATCACCAATAATAGGTATTGATAAATGATTAAGGTGGCGCCTAATTTGATGCTTTCGCCCTGTTTTTGGAAAACACTCTACGAGCGAGTAACGCACCGTGGGGTATTTACCAATAGGAATTGGTAGCGTGGCTTGATGCAGACAATTAAATTGTGTTTGCGCCGCTTGTGGCGCTTTATTTTGCGTGGCAAATTTGTCAGCTATTTTATCAAGCTCTTCTTTTAACGGTTTATCTAAAAACACCGATTCAGGCGCAAAACCACGTACAAGCGCTAAATAACGCTTTGTAATAGTGCCTTCAATAAATAGCTTGTTCATGTCTCGGGCAGATTCTGAACTTAAAGCAAATAGCAGCACACCTGATGTTGGTCTATCTAGCCTGTGCACCGGAAATACATGTTGCCCTAATTGGTCGCGCAGCATTTGCATTGCAAACTGGGTTTCATGTTTATCTAAAAAAGAGCGATGAACCAATAAGCCTGCGGGCTTATCTATGGCAACAAAGTATTCGTCTTGGTAAAGAATATTAAGCTCGCCGTACTCTACAGTTTCACCCTTTTCAGTCATGGGGTTTACCCAAAAAAGCATCAAGTTCACTAAGTAGCGTTATAATTTCGCCGCTGCCGGTTTTATCCACTAACGCCATTTCTGCCATAGGCGCAATGGCAAAATTTTGCGGCAATGGTTGGTTAAGCGTTATTAATTGCTGCATTTTTTCAATAAATACAAACTGTAACCACTGCTCAAATGCCATGGTATCGTGACAAAAAGGCACTTGAGATTGTAATTTATGCGCCTCTATTGGCGTGCTTTGCCACAGCTCATGTTTTTTTAAAAGTATGCTTAATTGGTTTAAATAAGCCTGCGTTTGCTGATACATAACCACTCTTCTTTTTACGTTATAGGGCAATTATACCCTGTTCCCTCAATGCCTGCTATGGCGTATAATTGAGGCAATTTTGCAGTAAAAACAATTGAGATAACGATGAGCGAACACATAGCGACACTTGGCCAACTTTTAGATGGCGCCGGTACACAATGGCGTGCTTTTGATATTGGCAGGCATATTACTAAGCTTGATAAAAAACAGTTTTTAGCTATTGAGCAAGCGCAAGTTCCTTATCCTTATCCGCTTGCGGGGCACGCATGGCTGGCTATTCAATTTTGGGATAGCAAAGCGAGTAAAGAACCTTATGTATGGTTTTTAAAGTTTCCACTTGATGAGCAAAGTAAATTAGTGAGCGCGAGCCGCGATCATTTCGCTAATATGGTAATTGAGGCCCTAGGCAGCGAAATTACCGGCGAGCAAGCCGATGGTAAGCTAGATAATAACCCTTATGTGTTTACCCCTAATGCAAATAAATTAGCGGCTTTTAACGCCCAACTTAAAGTATTGTTAAAGCAACCAGCCTCTAAATATTACGAGCACACGCAGCTTTACTTTAGTGGCACTTTAGGTTTTGATGATTGGCAAAGCGTTGCGCTACAAGGGATTGCCGATTTTTCACTGCGCTTAAATAACGACAACAACTTAGCAAACTTGCAAAAAGCTTGGCCGCATTTACCACTAGAGGTATTGCAGCCTTTGAGCGCCATGCTTGAGCATGTTGAAATACCGCCATCACTCAGTGAGCTTTTAGTTGCCTATGGCCACACTGCCATTGAAAATAACGATACAATTGCACTAACTGCCGCACTGCGCTCACTTTCAAAAAGCCAAGCGCAAGGGCTGTGTACACAACTAGTAGATGCTGCATTAAGCTCATCTGTTGGCACTGATTCAGATGTACTTTTAACGATTGCAGGGCGATGCTTTTCTCAACTAGAAGAGCCTGAGCGCTTACATATTTTTATGGATAATTGTGCGCACCACCAGCAAATTGCCGAGCTATTTCCCAGTATCTTTGCTGATTTAGTTGCAATACCCACTATACGCCCACATTTATTAGGCTTATTACGTAAAGAAAACCGCAGCGAAACGCTCGCTCGCGCAATTGGAAGGTTGTTCTCTTAATGGCTACTTTGTGGACGTTTATCGCCATTGGCGCTGTAATTTACTTATTTTGGCTAAACCGAAAAGTAGCAGAAGCTGCTAACAGTCATGCCGCGCGCCAAGCTGAGCAATTACAGGTTCAGTTAATGAGCGTAGCGTGCACAAAACGCCGCTTTGGCATTTTAAAAAATGGCAAACCGGGGATCAAAAGCGAATTTATGTTTGAGTTTTCAAGTGATGGCGAAAATGCCTATCAAGGTATTTTAATTATGGAAAATGAAATGCTAAAAAGCGTTGTTGTGCCGCCACACAAAATTTAACTCTTATCGTTAAAACCGGTGGGGTTAAAGTGAAACCACTAAAATAAGTTAATACATAAAACTAAGGCGTAACAAAAGTTACGCCCCACTCTTACAGCATCCTGCTTGTTATCCTTGACCCAAAATCCGTATTATCATCCCCTGAACGAGTAAACAACCCTATTTACCCTCAACATTGCATCCTGCAAAATCCATAACCATCCTGGCTAACCCACGTAAACTAACGCTTGGCTACTTACTGTAGCATCATCCTTGGTCATCCTTTTAAGTAGCTCCTGCCACTTTAAATGCATCCTGCATTTTCCACTTGCCGCCTTGGCCATCCTGCGTAAACTAACGCTCCTGCTACTTCCTGTAGCCTCATCCGTAAATATCCTTAAGTAGTTCCAACTACTAAGCGCTTCATGCACTTCCTAGTTCGTCCTTGCGTCCTTTTTAACTTGTCCTTTATGCTTCCTGCTAGCATCTGCTATGTTGCCTATTCCGTATCCTTGGCAGTAGCTTAGTCATTAAGCTATGTCGTCTTGACAAGTTAAATACTACGCGAGTTTGGGTTTCATCCTACTAGGTAAACAAAATTAATTTTTCGTAATATATATGAAAAAATATAAAACCCAATACTAAACAAAAGCTTACCCTTTTAAAGCTGCATTTATGAACGACCGTAACTGATAATGCGCACGTCAATGTAAGATATATCTCACGGGCATATGTCCGTAATGGCGCTTATCGCTTACAGACTTACTTTGCATATGGTTTAAAAAGAAGCTCTCCGGATACTTTATTAAAGGCAAGTGCTTTATAAGTGCTAAATCCTTCTGATTTAAAAAACGTATTATGCTCTTGGCGTGTAACAAAAACGGCAAGCCCTTTAGCTCCTGTGTTTTTAGTTGCTAAATCATCTAAGCCTCGTAACAGGTAGCGCCCAAGCCCGTGGCCTTGCACGTGCGGGTCTACCGCAATAAACGCTAAATAGTAGTAATCGCCAATCTCATTAAGCGCAGTGCGTATTGTTTGCTCTTTTTCTATTAGTTGGTTGGTTTGCAAATACCCTGCGCTCAGCATTAACTTTAAGCGCCAATGCCAATAACGCTCTGGTTGTAATTGGCTGCTTGACTCAAATACACACGCCACCGCTTTTAATTTATCATCGCGGTACAAGCCTATTAATGGCAGTTTTTCTTGCCAAAAAGCACTGAGCTCTTCGCGTATCACTGAGCGTAATTTTTTCTCGTAGGCAGCTATATTATGTTGATCATAACCTAATAAATTTTGAAGTAGCGGATCATCATGATAGGCCTGATAGATTAAACTCCCTGCAGTGCTTATATCTTCAGGGGCAAGGTATTGTACGCTTAATGTGTGCTCATTAGAGGTGACTGTCATTGTGTATCCTTTTTGCTTTACTACCCTCAACGTTGCCAAACTATTTACCGTATATAAAGTAATTAGCAATTGTATGGCGAAAATGTTTATCTATACTGCAAGTTAACTATATACCTAAAGCAAAAATACCGTCAATTCAGCGAGAGTTTAACTAGCAAAGCCTATAGTCTGGCTCTAAGCTTGGTTTAATTTAATCAGATGGAGTAATAATATGGATACGACAAAACACGATATGAAAACGTTGTTTGCACAATTGGGTTTACCTAGCTCAGAACAACAGATTGACGATTTTATTGCTTCTCACTCACTAGAAGACACAACGCTTTTACAACAAGCTCCTTTTTGGGATGAATCACAGCAGCATTTTTTAGCAGAATCGCTAGCAGAAGATGGCGCGTGGAGCGAAGTAATTGATGAACTTGATGTGAGGCTTCGCCAAGAAGGTAAGTAATACTAATTTGCTTAATTATGCGACCTATTTTGAGGCTCGATAAACGTGTTTATAGCTAAGCAAGAATTCACTATTTGCTTGTTCTAAATGAAAAATTTTTAACACAGGTAGCGACCCGTTTAGCCCCGCAAAATGATTAAGTATTATTGCGAATTGGTATAATCCCCCCTCTACTTATACCAAGGCTTTATGCGCCTTGGTATTGTTGCTACTATAGCACCCGCGCAGCAAACACTTGCTGCGCTTATATATTAAAGAGTTACAAATCTAATGAATGCAGTTGTATTTGATGCAATTAAAGTCCTTCTTGATGAAGGCAAAACCCCTACTGTTGCCCTAACTAAAAGCCGTTTAGCACAACCTGTGCCTATGCCGGTTATTATTGCCGCAGTAAGCCAATATAAAAATAACCCTGATTCAATTCATAATTTAATGAAAAACCCTGAGCAGAGCATCGTTGAGCCTAAAACATCTCAACTCGATCGCATTGAGAAAAAACTCGATAGGTTGCTAGCCCTGTTAGAGCAAAAATAATTTGAGACTATAAATGTTCGTTGTTGATTTAACGTTTGACTGCTACCAAGACACCACCCTAGAGCAAGCCGAGCAAGCCATTAACCGATTAGTTAATGCACTGCGTTTTAACGGCCAAATTATGGGTGAAGAATTCCCAACTGTACTAAAAGATGGCTATTTTATTACCCGTGTAATGTGCCCAACCGAAGACGCCATGCACCCATTAAATAATAGCCCTTTTGTAAAACACAGTATTGAGAAGCTGCACAGTGCAGGTTTACTTGCTCCTAAAATAAAAGTTATCGGCCAAGACATTCACTCAAACGGTGCCGATACCTGTAAATCGCCTTCAAGCTATATTTTATACACAACCTATGTGCATACCTGTAGCCCACTGTATTGTGGTGATGACTTTTTACCTGTGCCATTATTTACTATTCCGGCCATTGCTAATGGGGATTATAAAACACTCATAAAATGGCAAGAAGATTGGCAAGCCTGCGATCAAATACAAATTAACGGCGCTACTCGGTGTGAATTTCCAGCGCTTGAAGAAATATCAAGCACACAAAGTGACTTATATCGTCGCGGTAAAGACATTGCTAAACGTATCCGCTTTTTAACTCAAAAACCGGTTTATTATTATTTATACCGTGTAGGCGGTGTAGATAAAGCCTCAGAACTTGAGCGTAAATGCCCTAGCTGCAATAGTGAGTGGAAATTGCCAGAGCCGTGGTTTGGGTTATTTGATTTTAGGTGTGAGCCGTGTGGGTTGGTATCTAATGTTTCGTGGGATTTTCAGTAACTAAAAGCCTGCACTTTGCAAAATAAAGTTACACACCTTATACAAAATCAGCTTAATGCATTGCACTAAGCTGATTTTTTAATGCTCAATTAAATTAAGTAAAAGCGGCAAGTAAGGCTACAGTATCGTTATTTTTACTGTAATAACTGAGCAACCTTTAACGCATCTTGCACAGGGCTTATACTGCACAATAATTACTATTACTGCACATTAGTTTAATTAATCTAAACCTCAAGCGCTTTTAAAAAAGATTCTATATTGGGTGCAAGTACATGATGCGGCTTTTTACCTACGTACTCTAAACATACCTCACCGGTTTTTAGCTGCACGGTAACCAGTAAGTCATCTTGCTCAGTTAAACCTATAAATAGGGTTTCTGGCTGCTTTAATTTTCGTTTCATTAATACATGACCGGTAATATTTTGTTGCAGCAGGTCAAAATCATCTTTATTCCAAGCTTGTAATAACTCCACACGGTGACCATCTATACTAGCTAAAATGCTACCGCCATACATGTGCCCATAAAACTCATCAACCCCTGCTGGGAAGCTCAGTTCAAGCGCGTTAGCTAAATCTGATAATGAACCTGCAGGGGTTTGCAAAGCACTTTTCCATTGAATATTGCCTTGTGAGTCTACCTCGCCAAACTCGCAAGGGCTAGGCCATTGTTCATCGTGTGCCATAAGCGGATATTTAGCGGTGTTTTTAACGGTTTTTTCACAAAATTGCGTGTGAAGTTGGGCCATTTGCATTGCAACAGACATACTGCGAAACTCATTTAAATTAGATATAATGTCCCTATTGTAACTATTTAAGAGCAAACATGACAGATTACAGCAATTCTCCAGACCTTAAAGGTAGTGTGTTAGGACAATCTACTGAATACGTAGATGTATATTCGCCTAGCTTGCTTTTTCCTATTGCCCGCAAGTTAAATCGTGATGCTTTAAATATTGACGAAGCCGAGTTGCCCTTTAAAGGCCAAGATATTTGGACAGGTTATGAGCTTTCGTGGTTAAACGCTAAAGGTAAACCGCAGGTTGCCGTGGCGCTGTTTACTTTTGCGTGCCAAAGCAGCCATATTATTGAGTCTAAGTCGTTTAAACTTTACTTAAATAGCTTTAATCAAACCCGCTTTGAAAGTATTGAGGTGGTAAAACAGCATTTAATTGAAGACTTATCAAATGCGGTAAATAGCGATGTAGCGGTAACGTTATACGCACCAGATGACTATAACTGTTTACCTTGCACGCCATTACCTGGGCAGTGTATTGACGATTTAGATATTGAAATAGATAACTACGATATTGACGCCTACTCACTTAAATCAAAAAGTGACACCCTGGTTACTGAGACCCTGCACAGCCATTTGCTTAAATCTAACTGCTTAATTACCTCGCAGCCAGATTGGGCCAGTATAATTATTCGTTACACTGGTGAGCAAATATGCCATGAGGCACTCTTGCGTTATTTAATTTCATTTAGAACCCACAATGAGTTTCATGAGCAATGTGTAGAGCGTATTTATAGTGATTTAACCACGCAGCTAAACATTAAAGAGCTTGAAGTCTATGCGCGTTATACACGCCGCGGTGGGCTGGATATAAATCCGTATCGTTCAACGCACTATAACGATACGCCTTTTGCGGTAAAAATTAATCGCCAGTAATACCAATCGACTTAAATATCACCATAAAAAAGGAGCTTAAGCTCCTTTTTTATAAGTTAATCAATGCGCTTAGTCGGAATAGGCATAGCGCACACATCAACATAATTATGGGCGTATACAAACCAAGGTTCGGTGCGATTTTTTCGCGCCTCAATCAATTCTCTAAACGATTGCGAGTCTGTTTTCATAACATTAAAGGTGCTTTTATCACGCTTAATATCGGCTAACACCTCAATGTTTGTAATTGGGTTAAATGGCGTATTAAGAATAGGCTTACGCTTTAAGCGATTAAAGTGCTCCATACCTTCAAGCACTCTTCCAAATACAGTAATATTTTTATCAAGGTAGCGCGGGCCTTGGCCAATGGTGACAAAAAATTCAGTGCTTGCACTGTTTACCTCATTACCACGCGCCATGGCAAATACACCGTGGCAATGTACTTGCCAAGTTTGTGTATTAGAGGCGTTTTGTGCGACAGCAAAACCGTTTAAAAACCCCGTTACAGGCGCGTAACCATCGCCTTGCAGCTCTGTAATTTTAAGCGGCTGTGCGGTGCTATGGTAAAACTCTGCAGGTACAGTTTTATTAGCCGTTTTAATTGCTTTATTGCCTGAGCTGTCGCCTCCTTGTGCTACAAACCCTTCAACAAAACGATAAACACGGGTATTTTTATAAAAGCCTTCTCGTGCAAGTTGTTTTATGTGCGCAGTATGTTTAGCTGCAAGCTGCGGGTTAAGCTCAACATAAGCCGCCCCTGTAGGCAGCGTAATTTTTAAAACATTTTGCTTGTCTACATTTCGCCATTCGTGCGCTTTAGCGTGCTTTATTACCTCGCTTGCGCTACGGATTGGAGTTTGTTGAGTGCCCGCGTGTTGCTCTGTGTATTGGGCGCAGCCAGTTAATCCTGTTATTAGTGCTGCTAAATATAATCCTTTCATATAATCCTTATACTGCCTATTTAGTCCCAATCAAATTTGTAGAGTAAATCAACATTTTGATTTAAACCACTGGTGATCTCTACATAAAATTGCGAAAGCAGCTGATAGCGAATAGCGACCTCGCTGAGCGAGTCAAATACCCCTACGCTGTATTTAACTTGTAAGCTAGGCGCTACATAGCCCGATATTTCAAGCTTAGTGTTATCGCCAGAGCCCGTTGAACTTAAGCTTACATCAGATAAACCAATGGTTTCGCCAACTTTAGATACAACGCCTTCACTACGGCTCACCCCTTGTGAGAGCAATAACTGAGTAAGCATGGCATCGCTTGAACTGTCGCCCTCGCCTAGCGGCTGCCCATTGAGTAAATAGGCCAGCGCTTGTGCTTGATCCATTGCCGGCTCAGAAAATACTTTTAAGGTAGGTTGCTCAACGTTACCAGTAAGCGTAACACCTGCCACAACATCGTTTGCTGTGGTGTCTGGATTACGGATGGCTTTAATATTTAAAAATGGTTGCTCAATTGAGCCACTAAACCCTATTTGCCCAGTACTAATAATTAAATCTTGGCCAAAAGCTAAATACGTACCATCGATTAAATTTAGCTCGCCGGTAGCAATTATAGGGGCACCTTGGCTCATTTTGATGGCTAAATCACCCGCTATTTTCGACTCAAGACCAAACGATTCTATTTTTACATCGTTTTTAACAATCACTTTTAAATTTACATCGTAATCAAACGGCACGTTTTCAGCCGTTTCAGTTTGTTGATCAACAATAATCTCATCGTCGCTCACTTGAACGGCGCCCTCTGGCAGCTCTTCAATCATTACCCTGCCATAAGGCACAATCACTTCGCCAGACAGCTTTAATGCATTATTTGCGAGCCCAATAGTTAAATCAGGCGATACTTTAAACGTCACGCCTTGCTGCGCGCGAACAAAAAACTGCTCGCCGTTAACGCTTACATTTACCTCAGGCTGTGCACCTTGCCAATCTGCGTCGCCGGTTAGGTTGATTTTACCGCCTTGGGTGTCGTTTAAATTACCTTTAATTGTGGCGGTGGTTTTATTAAATAAAATGTTTACATTAGATTTTTGCAACACCACCGGCAACTGCTCACCTTCTAAATTGATATCACTGACATTTAGCTCACCATTTAATAGAGGGTCTTGCAAAGTGCCGGCTACTGCCACGTTACCTGTTATATCGCCTTTTAATTGCTCAAGGGTTTCGAGAAATGGATGTAAGTCTGATAGCAATATTTTATCTATATTAAGGTGACCGTTTAATGTTTGCTGATTTTGAATATCATCAATATTAATTTCGGTGGCTATTTTACCTAGCACACTTGAGCGTAAATCGGCCTCTAGCTTACCCGTTTTAGAATCAGTGTAGGCACTGACTTTTAGCGTTTCGATGGGTAATCTAAACCGATCTTCCTCTGAGGTAAGAACAGCAACAAGGTCATCCGCATTTAAATTAGCGCGAAGTGTTTTTAATGCGCCCTCGTTCCAATTTGCAGCAAAGTCGCCGCTTATATCGCCACGCGTACGCATGTTATCTGGTAAAAAGTGTTTAAGCTCTTCAAGCGCTAAATTGCTCAACGTAGCATTAAATTGGCCCAAGTTTTTAGTTTGCGCAAGGGTATTAATACATAGCTCACTTTTGTTTGAGCGCCAGCAATGCGCACTCACATCAAAATCGCTGGTTTGGGTATTAAACATCACCGCAATTTTTTTACTATTACTAAAGCTGAGTTTTTTATCACTTAGCGTTATATTACTGAGCGAGCCATTCCACACGTCATTATTGAGCTTACCGGTTACTTCAAGCTCAGCAGCGCCTTGCTCTGCATTTATGGCGGCCACCAGCTGATGGTCGGTTTTATCGCCAGTGGCAGTTAGCTCAACACTATTAATTACCTGATCAGCAACCATTGCTGAGCCTACGTTTAAGCTCACATCGGTTTGCCAATCTGCGGCTGTATCGAGCTGACCGTTAAGGGCGAGTTTGTTAACGTTTATGTCGTTATACATAAAGTTATCGAGTAATAACGATAAATCAACGGCGGGGGTTAAACGGGGCCCTCTAACTTTTAAATCGGCCTTACCGTTTGCAACGAATGGCAGATTAGTTTGCTCATTTCCGGTAAGTGTTACTTTTCCGTCAACCTGCCAGGTGTCGTCAACTTGCCCGCTCAAGGTTAATTTATTGGCACCGCTACTTAAATACAGGCTGTCTATATTGGCTTTTAGCGTATTGTTAAGTGTAAAGTTTGAGGCAAATTCAAGCGGTGTTTGGTTCAGTGTACCTGCAAGTTGTGTATTATCCATTTGCAAGTGCCAGTTTTGCCCTTCGCTGTTAAAGCGCCCTTCTAGCTGGCCAGAAATATTACTTGTAAGCGCATCTGTTAAGTATTGTGCTTTTAAGCTATTTAGCGAACCGGTAAAGTCGGCTTGTATGCCCTTTTGCCAATTAACATTACCTTTAAATATTGCACTACTGTCGTTTGCTTTTAGGCTTAAGGTACTTAGCTGGGCTTGGCTAAGCGAGCCGTTTAATTGCGTGTTTAATACTACAGCTGGATAGGCACCTAATTGGCTATGCGCTTTTAAACTTAGCGTGTAATCATCCGCATTACCCGAGGCTGATAAATCAACATTATTTACTTTTAGTTCGTTACTTTGAGCGTCAATCAACCATTGCTCAACTTTACCAGTAAGTTCAAACGGATAATTTTTTTGTTTTAAATTAGCCGTTGCCGTTAGATTTAATGGGTACTGACCAGTCGTGTGCAAGTTTATGTTTAAATCAGATAGGTCACCACTTAACGCTAAATTCGCTTGGTGCAAGTCGCTGTTTAGCGCTACTTTCGCGTTTAATGGTAAATTACCTGCAAGCTCACTAGTTAACTCTGTATTTAATTGCCATTGTTGGTACTGCGCGCTAAGCGTTTGTAAGTTAACTTTTTCATCTTCTACATTTAATACAAGCGCTATATTTTCGATTGTGTGAGTTTGCTCACCTTGCTCAATATCCACCTTTTTAACGTCAAACTGCTCTACCCGTAAATTAAGGGGCGATGTAAATTCTATATCTGGTAACGCAGGTAGCGCTGTTAGCGCCTGGCCTTGATTAGCCGTTGCTTGTTGATTAGATGAAGCGGGTTGCTCTTTAAGCTTTACCAATACATCACTAATAGTTAGGCTTTTTAATGCTAAGGTTGCATCTTCAGCTTTCGCTGCAAGGGTAAAGTTATTTACGGTTACATCAGCACTGGAATGATTTAATACAAATTTGTTTATTGCTACATTTTTAACGGCAATATTAAAGGGAAACGTAATTTTAGTTAATGGCTTTTGGTTGCTCTGTTGTGTGGCTTCAGGTGTATTGCCAAGGGCAAGTTTGATTGACCGCGCACTTACATTTTCAATACATAGGCCATCGCACTGCCACCAAAATAAATCTATTTTAAGCTGCTGCGCTTTAAAATCTGTACTTTGGTTTTTAAAGCTCACATTAAACGGGTTGTTATATAAAAAGCGCCCTTTTTTAATCTCGATATGTAAGCCATCCACCATTTTATTGGCACTATAAGCAATAAATTGATTACCGGGCGCAGTAAATAACAAACAAAATATAATAACGGCAAGCGTGATTAAAACGCCGATGACGGCGGCGGATATTTTTTTAAATACTGACATTAAATTTCTGGCCCTATGGTAATGCTTAAACGTGTGCTTTTACTTTCTTTAGTAAGCCCCCATGCATGGTCTACTTTTACGGGGCCAATGGGTGTTAAATAACGAAAGCCAAAGCCTGCGCCCACTTCAAAGTCGTCCGAAAAATCATTTGTGGCAGTACCGCCATCAACAAATAAAGCGGCGCGCCAATTTTGTGCAAATTGGTAATTGTATTCAATAGTACTGGTTAGTAAGTATTTACCACCAATTAAATCACCGTCTTCATCTTGTGGAGAAATAGACTGATAAGCAAAACCACGTACACTTTGGTCACCACCGGCATAAAAGCGCAGTGAGTAAGGGACGTTTTCAATATTATCGACCAGCATAGCGCCCACGTTTGCTTTTAAAAAAACTAAGTGTTTATCTAAATAGGTTCGCAGCCACGCATGCTGCAGCTGCACCCGCACTAAGTTTGTGGTTGAAAGTACATCATCTAAACCAAACTCAGCCGAAATTAGCCACTGCTCACCCCAATAAGGCGTTGTGCCTCCTTTTGACTTTTTACGGGCATAGCTAATACCGGGCATAAGCATTTCGGTGCTTTCTTCTGGTTCATCACCAATGCGGTATGTTTCTTGGTCTCGACGTAAAAAGGCCGTGCGTACCCATTTATCTTCAGTTAACCATTGGCGCTGCAGTTGGCCGGTCAGTATTTCACTGTATATGTCATCGGCAAGTTCATCTTCTAACTTGTAACCCACTGATAAACGCCATAAATCGTCGTTAGGGTCATCTACCGGAATGGTGTACGCCATAGAAATATCTTGCTGTTTCTCAGCTACATTTAAATTGCTTTCGAGGTAATGCCCATCTTCTGTGATCCAGGGTTTACTCCATTTAAAACGCACTTTCGGGCCCAGCTCGGTATTAAAGCCACCGCCTACTTCGTAGCTATTAGCAGGTTTGTGTAGCACATCAATATTTATAGGCACTTGGCCGTTGGCTCTTGCTGGTATATCGGCATAAATACGCACGCTTGCAAAATACGGTGTGCTTGAGAGCTCAAGGTTATAATCGGCAATTTGTGTGGCTTTATAAGCTTGCCCTTGGGTAAAAGGTGCAAGTGAACGAATGTATTTTTCTGCGGGGGTTTCGCTGGCAATGATTATATTGCCATACGTGTAGCGCACGCCGGTATCTATATTAAATGTAATAACGGCACTGTTTTTTTGCACTGATACAGCAAGTTTTCGGGCTGGCCATTTAGCATCAAAATAGCCTAGCTCTAATAGCATTGACTCTATTTTTTTATGAGCTGAGTCGTACCTGCCATGATTAAGAACATCGCCCTGGGTTAAATTTAAGTTTTTAATAACGTTTTGTAATTGCGAGTCGTTTTTACCCTCACCATTAAGCGTTATATTGATAGCTTCTATGCGCGTTGCAGGGCCGCGCTCTACTTTAACGATAAGCTCTTTGTCGTCTTTATCAAACTCAATGTCTACCGTTGGGTTGTAATACCCCAGCGCTTTAATACTGCTTTGCACTTGCTTTTTAGCATAGCGGCGCAAGGTTCTGGTGGGTTTTTCGCCAACCAGTTGTTTTAAATAGAGCTCAACGTTACTTTCTAACTCGCCACTAATCCCTTTAATTTCGTAATCTTCAATTACCCTTTGCTCAGCACTGGCTTGAGTGCTTATAAAAAAAGCTAAAAAAAGCACAAAACGTAATAACTGTTTGAACAAGTAAATATCCTTACTTTTTATTCTTTAAAATTTAACCACCAATGAGTTGCATACTACCATAGCCATAATGAGCAACACATTAACTTAATGGTAATCTTGCACCAAATTTCACTCCCCTTTAAAGCCTATAAAGTCAAAATTAATACGCTTTAAAGCAATATTTTGGTTACAATAGTGGCTACGAATACAAAATTAATTTTAAATGAGTTTTTAATGCAATTCCCTGATGATGATAACGGCCAACTTTTAGCCGAAATAGCCGCTGCTGGCGTTGATTTAAGCAAAATGCACCAAATCGATTTTTTCATTTTATTTGAACAACAAGCTGATGCTGAAAAATTTGCCAAAGAAATAATCTCTGATGCATTAGTACAAAGCGCAAACGTTGAAAAATGTAAAGACACTGGCGTGTGGGAAGTGATTACTCATGTACAAATGGTGCCAGAGCACACATTGCTTGGCCAAGCAGAGCAATACCTTGAAAGTATTGCTAATAGTTACAATGGCTATGGCGATGGCTGGGGTTTAATGGACGAAGACGCCGCTTAACAAAAATCAGTTAAGCTTAGCCGCTTAACTGATTAGCTTTTCTAAAGTTGCCAGAGTAATCAAATAATTTATCAGATACCTTCCAGCCATACTTTTTACTTTTACGCGCGATAACAAAATCAGGGGGCACTAAATCAAACTGTGCCTTTATAACCTGCTCAGCACTTTTAAATTCGACAGGCGCTTGCCCCTGCCCTAGGCGTTTACCAAACTGTTTATTAAAAATATACTGCCCGCCTTTACTGGCAAGGTTATATACCTCATCGCAACTTGCACCATCTTCATCAAAGTAGGTTACTTTAATTAAATCATCTTTAAGTTTTACCACTGATAACCCACTACAGCGCAGTACTAACGCATCTTTTAAATTAAGGGCGTTACGTAGCTTGTCGTCGGGGTCGGCCATTACTGCGCCGCAATCATGGCATTTACGAGCTGCTATATCGTTTTGAGCGCCGCATTGTTCGCACTCTTTAAACCTAAACCGATAATCGCATTGCTCTTTATGGCCTTCGTCATCTTCTAATAAACCTTGGCAGCGCCTGCCAAAATGCTCAACTACTTTGCCATCAGCATCGGTTTTTCCCCAAAAAATATTTGCAAACCCACACCCAGGGCAAAGCACTTGAACGGGCTCATTATCGCTATCACCTTTTTTATCGCCCACCTCAGGGTGAAATAAATCAAAGCCGTTGCCTGCGTAATCTATAACTAAGCAGTCTGTTTTTCCTTCATTTAGCCTAAGCCCACGGCCAACAATTTGCTGGTATAAGCTAACCGATTCGGTGGGACGTAAAATAGCGATAAAATCGACATGCGGCGCATCAAATCCGGTGGTTAAAACAGAAATATTAACGAGGTATTTTATGTTTTTTTGTTTAAATTGATTTATTAATTTATCGCGCTCTACATTTGGGGTATCGCCAGTTATAAGGGCACTTTGCTCTGCGGGTAAATAAGTTAAAATTTCTTGCGCGTGCATCACCGTTGCCGCAAATATCATCACGCCTTGGCGGGTTTCACTGTATTGTATTACCTGCTTCAGTATAGCTTGCGTTGCGCGCTCGCTATTTTTTAAAAGCGCATTCATGTCATCAGTCGTATATTGACCAAACGCATTAGTAGCCAAGGACGAAAAATCATAATGACTAATTGCCGCGTCCACTTCATTTGGCGGCGTTAAGTAATTATGTTTGATCATATACCTGAGCGGTAATTCAAATATACAGTTTTTAAATGGACTTTCTTTATTACCTTTTACAAAACCATGGTAATGATGATGGTATATCCACCCCATTCCTAATCTATAAGGTGTGGCTGTTAAACCCAATACTTTTAACTGAGGATTATATTCTTTGAGCGTATTTATAACCTTTCCATATTGGCTTTTTTTATCACCATTTACTCTGTGGCACTCATCAATAATAAGCAAAGAATAATGCTCATTTAATTTATTTAAATTACGCGATAAAGACTGAACACTGGCAAAGGTAACTTGGTGGCTGAGTGATTTTTCTTTTAACCCTGCTGAAAATATACTCGCTTCTAAACCAAAACTTTTATATTTTTGTGCGTTTTGTTCTACCAACTCTTTAACATGTGCAAGCACCAAAATTTTTTGCTTAGCAATTCGCGCAAGCTCTGCAATAACAAGGCTTTTACCCGCACCGGTAGGCAGTACAATCACGGCAGGATCATTTGTTTTTCGAAAATGTAAAACAGTGCGCTCTACGGCCTCTTGCTGATACGGCCTTAATTTATAGCTCATGAAAATAGTAAATAGAATAACCAGAAATGCAGTTTAACAAATACTAAGCGACTGCGGGGAGTTTAAGGTAAGTTTTGGCCAATTAAATCTCGCGTACAAAGCGTAAGCCTAAGTTTAGTTATTAAATTATACGCCATTAAAAAGAGAAGCCGTGGCTTCCCTATTACTTTATTAAGCTAGGTGCTTTTGTAAATCAACACCTTCAAACGCTTTAGGGCGACGACCACGACCGGTCCATTCAATCACTTCGCCATCTACTTCGATACGATACTTAGCTTTTACTTTAGTACGTTTATCTGCAGTACCGTCTTGTAAATCTTCTAACGTAAGTCCTTTTTCTTTTAAAAGATCCAACACTTCCTGTTTAGCTTGTAGCTGCTCAGTATATTTTGCAATCGCATCAGTGATTAATTGTTGTGCTTTTTCTAGCTCAGTTAATGATGCTGTTTTAATAAAAGATCGAACTTCTTTCATTTATATCTCGCTCAATTATAGGGTTAGATTTTAATTCCTTTTTAGTATAAGCCTAAAATAGTAAATAGGCTACGAGAAGAAAGTATTAGCTATTTTTTAGAGTTTAAAAAAAAGCCGTGATTAAAATCACGGCTTTGACATTTAATAACTAATTAAAACTTAGTAGTTAGACTTAATTGTAAGTATCTACCAGTTACATCATATGCTTCTGAAACTGTATTAATACCTGTACCGCCGCTAGAAGAGCTTTGGTTAGCAACTGGTGGTTGCTTATCAAATAAGTTACGAACAGTTAATGTCACATTTGTACTATCAGAGAAGCTATAGCCCGCTGAAATATCGTGATAAACAACTGATGGGAATTCGTTATACTTCTCTAGAGGAGTAAAGTCTGTGTAGTTGAAGTTACCTCCATCAACACTATCCTTTGAACGATCCCAGTAACGCATACGCCACGAAAGGTTTAAATCTTCTAGGCCGTAGCTTAAGTTAAGATTAGCTCTGTTATCTGGTGTGAATACTTGACCGGCTTTTTCAACTGTTTCACCACTTATGATTCCTGTTTCATCATATTTTATCAGGTGATTCCAAATCAGATTTGCACCAAATTCACCATGCTCAGTATCAATCTTGTACGCTAATTCAATATCTACACCAGCAGTTTCAATATTATTTTCGTTACTTGTTCCTGAGTTAACTTCAACTAAAGCACCATTTTGGTCACGTAAAGAATTTCCACCACAAGTTGAATCAAAGTCAGCAGCACTTACATCAAAACAACGATTTAGTACTGTAGTACGGCTTGTCGTTGAAATAGCATCTTCCACAGAGATATCATAGTAATCAACTGTTAAAGCAAACTCTTCTGTTGCTTGCCACACAACACCTAAGCTATATGTGTCTGCAGTTTCTTCTTGAACTTCTTCATTACCACCAATGAAACCACCAGTGCTTTGTGCTTCTGTTTGTGTTAATTCAAACGAGCCATTTGCAGCAACGCGAGCAGCAATCTCAGGAATTGATAAACAGTTCTGAGCTACATTACCTGTCGAAGAAGCCGTTACACCGCTACATGGATCAGTAACATTAGCAAAAGTTTCGCCTCTTCCACCAAATAAATCAGCAATGTTTGGTGTACGTATAGCTGTTGCTGCTGAAGCTCTAAATTTCAATGTATCAATTGGTGAATATTGAATACCCGCATTCCATGTTGTTTGACCACCAACAATTTCGTGATCTGAATAGCGAGCAGCTAAGTCAAGCTCAAGATTATCTAAAATAGGTAATATTGTTTCTACATAGTAATCGTTAGAGTAGTAACTCCCATCAGTTGGTAGTGAGCGGTTAGTACTTGACGCACCAGTTTGGGCTAAATCACCAGGGTTAAAGAAACCACTTTCTAGGCGATGTTCAGCCCCCATAGCTACCCCAATTCGACCGCCTGCAAGTTCAACAGGTAACTCACCAACTAAAGAAGCTGAAACTATAAATTGCTCAGTTTGGCCAGCAATTTTGGCAGGTACTTTAACGTAATCAACAGCCTCTGCTGAAACAGAACCCTCACCAAATAAATTTAAAGGTACACAACCTTGTAAAACAGCTAAATCATTTGCACATTGAAGTGAACCATCGTCGTTTTGCACTACATCAAAAGCTTGTGCTGCTCTTTCAATGTTAACTTGGCCACCACTGTCTTGACGTTGATCCGTTTTACCCCAAGATACATAAGTATTTAATGACCAGTCATCATTGATCATCCAATCTATACCAGTTGCAATTCGAACAGTATCACGCTCTAAATCAGTAGAACGAGCACCGAACTCAACCATACGGCGAACTAGCTCAGGAATGTTATCATCTAGTCCATAACCGTCATTAAGGAGATTTTCACGAAGTAACTCCGGAACCATAGGATTACTTAGCTTTATCCCACCTTCTCCGCCACGCTCTGGTAAGAATACATCATTAGTAGAAAATGGTGTTGGCTCAATAGTCGAGTTATAAGTTTTTGATGAATTCCAGTTCATTTCAGCAAAAAATTCAACTTCATCATTAATTTCTTGCTTGATGTTAAGGGCAGCGTACTTTCTTTCAAGAGGCGTGACAAGCTGTCGATAATCCGCTCTGTTAAACGCATCACCACCTTCAAGCCCTGTATAAGGGGTGCCATCAGCATTATATGAGCCTACTCTACCTTGAGGAGTATACGAAGAGAATACCTTCCCTACATACTCGTTACCATTTTCATCAAGTAGTATCGCTTCATCAAACTCAGAAAATGCACGGTCAGAAGGTTTTAGACCTTTGTCATCATCATAACCAATAGCGACGGTTACGTTACCAGAATCCCAACTGTTACCGGCGGTCAAGTTTAGCGAGTACTTTTCGCGATCGCCTTCGCCTGATATACCAGTTTGAGCATTAACTTCCACACCCTCTACGTTGTCACGAGTGATAATATTTACTACACCGGCTACAGCATCTGTACCATATATAGCCGAAGAAGCACTTTTTAAGATTTCGATACGCTCAATCATTGAGGCAGGAATGGCATTTAAATCAACGGCATAACCACTTGAAGGCGAACGGCCAGATACAAAACGTCGGCCGTTAACCAATACTAAAGTGCGCGCTTCACCTAAGTTTCTCAGTGAAGTTGTGTTTAAACCTACGCCAGAAGTACTGAATGAAGAGTTAGATTGATCTGCACCAGCAATAGCAACAGGTGATTGGTTTAAAACGTCAGCTACGTTCAATGCACCCATTTGCTCTATATCAGTTCTACCGATGATAGTCACAGGTACTGGTGTCTCTACGTCTGTACGCTTAATACGTGAACCAGTTACTTGAATACGTTCTACTTTAGCAACACCCTCTTCTGCAGCAGATGAACTTGCTGAAAACGCAGCTGCAGATGCTGCACCAAAAGCAATTGCTAAGCGCACTGCTTTTGAAACTTGATTATTTAACATGTGATTCTCCCTGAATACTTCTAATAGTTTATTTTTATACAGCTAGCTAATACTTAAAATTAACCAGCTCGCAAATATTAATATCATTTCAAGCACAAGGTCAACAAAGCTATAACCAAAAATACCTTTTATTTACAAAAGCTTGCGTTTTCATTCCGTTTACATGTACCGTTTTTATCACTATTGTGAAATATACATTATTGTTGAATTAAGGCTTCTCGCATAGACTTAAAAAACACTACGGCAAACCAACAAAAACCAACGATAAAAACCAACCTTGGTTAACAATTAGTTTCACCTTGTTTGCATTAAGTGTATAAAATGTATTTAGAGTGAAATTTGTACTTTGAATAATTAATCTAATTAGAAAGGAAAATAAAAATGTATAAATGGCTATTACTACTTTGCCTTACCACTAGCAGTTTTGCTTTTGCAGGTGTTGAAGGCTTACCTAAGGAGTTTGCTGATTTTAGTATCAATAATGATATTACCGTCTCTTACGACGATTTGGACCAACTTCTAAAATTGACCGTTTTAGATACTGGCCGTTCGGATAGAAAAAAAGCGTCTAAATCGCAAGCATTGATTGGCACAAAAATGCGTTCGTCAAGAAAGAAAAATACAAAAAACGAAGCTAACAGGTTTTTCTTTGAAGAAGTTAGTAAGTCTGAAATAAGTGAAGGATTTAATAAAATACGTACAAGCCTAGAAAGCTTACCCAATGAGATAGCTTTAAATAACTTATCACTAAATGAACAGTTGGCTTATTGGCTAAACCTTTACAACACCGCAGTAGTTGAACAACTACTCAAACACTACCCTGTTAGAGACACTGAAAAGTTACTCTTTGGTAAAAATAGCATTTTAGAAGAAAAGTTTTTATCTGTCTCAGGACATGCATTGTCTCTAAATGATATTCAAAAAATAGTTTTTAAAAAATTCACTAATAAGCCTATTGTTATGTATGGCTTTTACCAGGGTAATATTGGCAGTCCTAATTTAAGAGCCGAAGCATACTCCGGCAAAAAGGTATTTCATCAGCTTGAAGATAATGGTGACGAATTTGTTAATTCCAACAGAGGTTTATACATTGGGAAAAAAAATAAACTTTACGTCTCAAAATATTTCGAGCAAACAAAACCTTTATTTGAAAATTTCGAGAGTGATCTGCATTACCACCTAGAAAAATATGTAGATACAAGTATGCGATACGACGTAAAAAATGCTAAGTCGATTAGGTTTAAAATTGAAGATTGGAGCATTACAGATATATTTGGAACTGAGAGAGTTATCGGCGGCTCTTCAGCAACTAATAACGCAGCTATGCTTAATGCGGTAGTAAGTAACTCTACTTATCCAAAGGGCGCCGATGGAAGTGGCTCTGGTGTTGGAGCTGTAAACCTCAACTTTATTTCTGACTCAATCACCAATAAAACAATGGATTTTGGTCGGTTTTCTGCTGATCAAATTGAAAAATTAAAAGCATTAAAACTAAAAAATGAGCAGAATTCGGGTACAGTCAACATTAAAGACTTATCGACTGATAAAAGCGAAAATTAAAATTCAAATGTATTTTACATCCTGTTAATATAAAAATAAACAGGATGTAATTTATATGCAGAACTTTAAAGCTGCTCTTACTGCGTACAATACAAAAAACTTCCAAAAATCTCTTGATATAATTGATGAATTTAAACTTTCAAATCTAGACGCCCATTTACTAAAAGCAGCTAGCTTAACTGCTTTGAATAAAAATGATAAAGCCATTGAAATATATCAATGCGCACTAAAAAATAACCCTACAAGTACTTCATTACTAGAAAACTATACCGGACTACTTTGTAAGCTGGGCGATTTTATGAGTTGTTTAAATCTATTAAACACAATAGCAACAACCGTTTCAGTTAAGCTCTCCTTAAATAAACTAGAAGCATTAATAAAATTAAATCACTTACTTGAAGCTAAAAGATTAGTGAAATTAATAAGTACACCAACTAATTTAGGGTTTAGGTTTCTATGGTTGAAAATAGAGCTACATGAGGCGTTAGGTGAGTTAAATATAATTGAGAATATTATTAATACGCTTCCTGAAGCACAGCAGAATAACTTTTATATAAGCTATAAAAGAGCCTGTAATTTAAGGAGTATGGGACGCTTTAATGAGGCTTTAGGTTTACTACTAAATATAGAAAAAAAGGAAAGTACCACACCAGAAATATTATTTTTAATAGGCTGTATTTATAAAGATTTAAATAATATCCAACAGTGTGAACGCTATTTAAATAAATGCTTAGCAATTGCGCCTTATTATGTTCCTGCACATGAAAGCCTTAATAAACTTTACTACTCAACGAAAAACAAAAAATTGTTTTTAAGTAGCTATAAATTAGTAAAGCAGAAGTACGAACCTCACCCTGTAATTGAACATTCTTTTATATCACAGCTTATTAAATCTGATAGCTATGAGTCTGCCTTAGATGTTTCAACTAATGCATTAAAACTATTTCCGAATGATCATGCAATAGTTCATGCGCATAGCGTGGTATTAGGAAAACTTAATGACCATGAAAAAGCTTTTAATTTATTGAATCAATTAGTTAAAAAAGTACCTCATGAAAGCAGGTACCGAATAGATTTAGCACACTACCTTATATTAAATGGAGACTACATAGAAGCAATTAGACAATTAGAAAGTGCTTTAAAATACGATTACTTTAATCAAGAAGTTTGGGCTTACTTAAGCACCGCGTGGCGCTTATCAGCTAACGATAAATATTATTGGCTGACGAATTACGATCAATACGTAAAAGTTTTTGAGCTTCAAAAACCAAAAGGGTATAGCACTAGCGGACAATTTTTAGAAAATTTAACTGACCTATTACTCAATTTACACGCACACAGTACACAATTGATTGATCAAAGTGTAAGAAGTGGTACCCAAACAGAGGGGCATCTCTTATTTAGAAGTAACAAGCTAATAAACGACTTTAAGCATTCTATGAATAATTGCATAACAAGCTATTTAGCTAATCTGCCAAAAGACCAAAAACACCCTCTGTGTTCAAGAAATAATAATGCATTTAAAGTGAATGGAAGTTGGTCAGTCAAGTTAGGTAACAAAGGGTTTCATGCAAACCATATACACCCTGCTGGCTGGTTATCGGCACCAAGTTATATTTCTCTCCCCAAGGAATTAAATGAAAATGACACTAATAAAAGTGGCTGGTTAAAACTAGGGGAAACGTGTTTAAACCTTAAAGAAAGAGAAGAGATAGCGCGAAGTATTTGCCCTAAAACAGGTCAAATGGTTATATTTCCTAGCTATATATGGCACGGTACATATCCTTTAAAAAGTACACAACCACGTTTAACTGTTCCATGCGATGTTATGCCTATACTTTAGATTAAAATCCAGTATTAGCTGATGGCTTTTTACTTCCAGAAGAGTTTTCTGACTTGAGCTTAAATAGGGATATAAAGGTTTATTATACTGATTTAACCAGCACCTCGACTTAACAGTTGTAGATGGATGTCGGACAGAACGGCTTTAAAGTCAATGGAGTCTATAGGTACAAGAATAAGATCAACTAGAAATAAGCGTAAAGCATTATAAGCCACTCGCTTTTATTTTGAAGAGGTTATAGAAACAGGTCTTAAAAGTGGGTTTAAAAAATTCGTTTAAGTCTAGAAAATGTCCCAGTTCAAGGCTCTCTGAACGATCTCAGCCTAGATGAACAGCGCGCCTATTGGTTAAACTTATATAATATTGCCATGATTGAAAAGCTAATTCAGTGGACTTCCCATAGTGCTGTGCAATGTGCTGGTGCTGTTAATGGGAGCTATTTAGCAAGTTTTTTTCAGAGAAAATAGAGTCTCAAACGCAATTTTGTTCGACTGTTTTAAGCAAGCTTTATAAGCCTCGAAGTTAATAGAGAAAAAGCAGAGCCTCGGTGGAGATGAAAGATTTGCCAACGCAGAATTAGATTATATCAGCTCTCTACTGAGAGCTGTAAATTGTAAATAAGTATTAAAGCGACAAGTTATAAAACGCTTCAAACTCCTTTTCAGATATATTTTGCTTAATGTACTCACTAAAGTTTTTATATCTACCAGATGAAGAAGTATAGAGGGGCTTTCTAACTTGCCACACACTCGCTGTACTTACAATATTTCTTTTCTCATGGAATGTGCTGCTTTCATCTTTATATTCAATACCTAAAAAATCAAACAAGGGTATAAGAACTTTTTCAGGATTTGAAACTAATTCATCATAGTTTACCGTAAAAATATCATTGGTATATTTTTTTAACCAATGGCTTTTAACTTTTTGCTGCGCTGTATAGTAATGTAGTGTATCGCTAAGGTTAGTAGCATAATTTAAGCTAGGCCCTAAATGTTGAAAATATGCCGACAAACTATTATCTCGAATATCACGCTCCGTCCATATAATCTTAGCGTTAGGATAAATACGTTTGATTTGGTCAATATAGAGGTAGTTTTCAGGCCTTTTATCTGTAACGAATGCCCTCTTATTAGCTCTAAGCGCTAACTCACGGTTATAGCCCTCTTTAAACTCTATTGTACTGGCTGTATTTTCGAGCTTAATTGGATTAGCAATTAAGTTAAATAAATTTTTGTGAATATAGTCAATTTCGCCACCAGCACTAATATAATCAGATGCAGCAAGTATTTGCTCAATTAAAGTAGAACCAGAGCGGAACATGCCACAAATTATGATTGGTGTTAACTCACTATTTTCATTGCTAGTGACTGGCTTCTCCTTTCGTTCTAAAGTTAATTTGGTTAGTTTTTCAATCTCATATTTATTGTATTTCGGTATATATGAACGATTAACTCTATTTGCACTAAAATAATACTCCCAAGCTTTTTTATAATCAGCAATATCATTAAATACTTTACCAAGGGCATAATACAAATCAGCCACTATCGAATTATCTTTTTCTTGCTTAATAATTTTTAGGCTCACTTGCTCATATTCTAGCGCCAAAGCAGGGTTAAATGTAACTATGTCAGCAAGCCTAGCATGCGCTAAGCCATGCTTAGGGTTTATAACTAGCACTTGCTGGAATAGCTCTAAGCTTTTGCTTTTATTGCCCATTTGCTCATAGATATTAGCTAAATTAAAATAAGCATTTACATTGTTTTTTTGAATTTCTATTGCTTCTTCTAAGCAATATATTGCGCTTTTATGATCATTTAACAAATCAGAATAAACTAACGCTATCTCTAATTTTACCAAATAAATATCGGGAAATTGATTTTCTTGCGCACTCAAAAGGTGCTGCTTAGCTAAAAATCCATTACCTAACTTTCGAGCTAAGCTGCCAAGCAAGAAATGAGCATGCGCGTGATTAGAGTTTTGGCTTATAAATGCTTTTAATTTGCTGATTGCAGTATCGGAATCACCGCTCGACAAATACAATTGAACTAATGTATTGATGTAATCAAATTTGTTTGGAACAATCGAAACTAACCTTTCACTAATTAGCTTAGCCTCATTAAGGTTTTTTTCACTCATTGAAACCTTGAATAATAGAATAAGGGCCTGCTCTGCAGTATTTTGATTAGCAGCTAATATATTAAGTGTTGCTTTTCCTTTATTGATTTGACCACTGTTTAGCTCCTTTAAAGCTTGCGATAAGCTAACTTGCGTCATTCTTAAATTTCTCCATAAAAAAAAGCGAGCCTAAGCTCGCTTTATTTATATCACAAATAATTAGAATTTAAATGATACAGTTGTATGGAAATAACGACCCAGCGTGTCGTAGTAACCAGCAATAGCGTTAGCATTTGTTGATAAACTACCGCCTAAAAGAGGTGGCTCTTTATCTAAAACGTTATTAACACCTACTAATAATGAAGTGTATTCATTAATAGTGAAGCTAGCTTTAAGGTCAAGGTAGCTTTGTGAGCTTATACCGCCTTGAGCAAGCGTATCATCACCGCTGTAATCGCTTACTTCACCGAAGTAGCGCCATTTAGCAGTTGCACGCCAGTAAGTATCCATGTCGTAGCTAAGAGTTAAAACATGTCGCCATTCAGGTTGAGCAAAACAACTGTTATCAAGAGTACCTACACAGTCATATGCTTCACTTACACCTGGAATATTATCGTACTCTTTACTAAGCATGTAAGTACCAATTAGGTTAGCTTTTAACATGCCACCGGCTACTTCAAAGTCATAGTTTGCACTTAAATCGACACCTTCCCAATGTAATTTACCAAGGTTAACGTTAGTTGCTACAACTTGGCCATCACCAATCCATAAGCTACCGCTACCAGATGTCCTTTGTACGTTATCACAGAAAACAGCATCACCAGTAAGTGCACAGTTAGTTACAATCTCTTCAGGATTGATAGCACCAATCGCATCTTCAAGTTCAATATCCCAGTAATCAATTGAGAAGTTGAACCCTTCAAATGGGTTAGCAACAATACCAAACGTTATTGTATCTGCAATTTCAGGGTCTAAGTCAGGGTTACCACCGAAGAAACCATTGTACTGAGATGCTGGGCTCGCAGAAACATTACCGTACTGAGATGCAGAAACACCTGTATTAGCACACTGTGCAGCAGATAATGAAGGAGTATCAGTAGCACAAGGATCTGTACCGCCCCATAAGCCTGTGCTTTGGTTAGCAAATAATTCACCATTATTTGCGGCACGAACTGCGCGGTTATAGCTTGTACGGATTTTCCAATCGTCCGTTACATTCCAATCAAGCGCTAGTTTATAAGTAGGCTCAGCACCAGAAGTACTGTAATCAGACCAGCGGTAACCTAAATCAACAGCAATGCTCTTAGCAAAAGGTGCATCTTCAAGAATAGGTAAGCTAACTTCTGTGTAGAACTCAGTTAGGTCGTATTCACCATTTAAGCTTTTAGTAGTACCACCTTGGCCTAGTAATAAACCTTGTGCGTATACTTCATCAGCTGTACGGCTAAATGTTTCTTCACGGTACTCTGTACCAAATACTGCTGCAATTGGGTAATCTGAACTAGGAAGGCCAAAGTCAAATTCACCAGTTACATAACCACCAACAATAAATTGCTCTGTTACACCGTTAAGAATAGCTGTACCTGTTAAAGAACCGGCCGCTTCTGATGTAATACCTTCAAACTCAAATACTTCATAAGGTATACAACCATCGCTAGTTGCACAATCTTCACCATTTGCAGATAGAGCTGTGGCTATACGCGGACCAAAGAAGTCATTAATGTAAGCTGAAGAAGAAGACGTTGAACCATATTGAACAAATGCATCATATGACCACATATCGTTGATCTCGCCTTCTGTACCAAGTACTAAGCGGAACGAGTTATGTTCTAATTGGTCTGCACGAGCACCACCTTCAACGTTACGTTTACCGATGTATGTAGCAAATTGATCACCCGACGTTAAACCAAAGCGGTCAGTTAAGTCTTGACGCTGTTGGTCAGTTAAAAGTGGGCTGTCGAAGTCAATATTATAGTTTTCATTAAAGAACGTACCTGATTCAGCGATTTGTGCTGTAGTACGGTCACGCATGAACATAGCTTCTACGTATGGGTGAAAGTTATCATTAATTTCATAATCAGCAAATAAACCAAACGTATGGCGTTCATCAGGACGCATAAAGTGGTTTATTGGAGCATAGTTATATAAGTTACCTACTGAATCTTCAAAACCACCAGTACCGTCAAGCGTCCAGTAGTCGTAATCAGACCAATCAAAAGCCCCATCAGCAGTTGGCGAAGACACGTAGAAATTTGGAACAACAGCATTACCTGAACCACCACATGACGTACCAGCCGCATTTAGAGCACATGATGAGTAATCACGAGCGCCTTGGCGAAGTTCGTTTTGCTTATTATAAGTAATGTAGCCTACAGCGTGACCTTTACCACCGTCGAAAGAACCACCTAAAGTAGCACTAAAATCAAAAGATGAACCATCAAGGCCAGAGCTACCCGTTGGGTAATCAAAATCTTTGTCATCCATTAGGCCTTGGATGTAGTCGTTGTCGTTATCATGTTGGTAAGCCGTAGCACCTACATCAACAGCAAAACCTTCAAATTTGTCGTCCATTACGAAGTTAACAACACCGGCAACTGCATCTGCACCGTAAGTAGATGAACCACCACCAGTTAATACTTCTACGCGCTGTATTAGAGAGGCTGGAATTTGGTTAACATCAGCCGATTGAGTGTAAATACCACCTGCTTGTGCGCGACGGCCATTGATTAAAACTAGAGTACGTTGCGAACCCATACCACGTAAGTCTAATGTTGCTGTACCTGTAGCGCCATTAGATTGGAAAGCAGTAGAAGAAGCCTCTAGTTGAGGTAAGCTGTTTAACATGTCTTCAACACGTGTAAAGCCTGAAACTGCAATTTCTTCTGCTGTTGTAATTTGTACTGGGCTAGCTGTTTCCATATCAGTACGCTTGATACGTGAACCAGTAACTTCGATTCGTTCAACTTTTTCAGCTGACTCTTCTTCTGCGGCAAATGAACTTGCAGAGAAAGCAGCAGTAGACGCTGCACCAAAAGCAAGGGCTAGGCGCACTGCTTTTGTAACTTGATTATTTAACATTTGATTCTCCCTGGGTCACCACTTGTTAGAAGCGACTTATTATTTAATTATTTATTATTGTTACAGCATGTTAACCATAACTGATACAAATACTAAACAAAAACCATTTAAAAGCCAACTAATGTTAATGATTTTTTAAAATTAAATTCCAAATGTAAATAAAGTAGGTACAAAACAGGCTTTTAAAGTAAATGTTATAACATCAAATAGATATTCAGGCTTTCTGGACAGGAATTTGGTACAATTAAATTAGAGGCAACTGACTAGGAAACAATCTTGATACTTCAATATTACAAATAAACGAAACCATCCCGATAAGCGGTATAATCTGTTTATCTAAATACATTTGATAGTCGTAGCTATGCAGCCCTTGATACAGCTCAACACCGTGGGTTGTGTAAACAAATGTAACAAATTCACCTCTTTTTAGCGTAAATTCACTATTTTGTTTCTGAAATTTTTTTACTGCTTGTACATGAGGAGGGATATTTTTTTGATAGTCGGTTAAGTTTTGACCTAAACGTTTTTTAAAAACCAGCAAATGATCAAATTCGCCGCGTAAAAGTTTACTAATGTAATCGTTTACAAGGTCATTTATTTGCTCTGGTTGATCAAAAAGGAGGGTAAATAAATCAAATTGAAACTGTTGAGCCAGTTTAGTCCAGTCACTTCTTACGGTTTCTAAGCCTTTAAAAACCAATTTTGATTCATCCGGCTTTATTAACTGCCCCACATAGCGTTTTTTAGACCCCACGCTTTTACCTCTTATGGTGGGTAAAAAGAAGGGGCTATAAAGCGATTCAAACTCTATTTCTAAATGGCTAGTTAAATTATGTTTAGCGTGTATGTTTTGCTGCCACAATGTGTTTATGTGTTTAGCTAACTGTTTACCTATTTTATTACACGCCTCAACACTTAAATCATCCGTTAGTTTTACAAAGGTCGAATCGGTATCTCCGTAAATAACACTATAACCTTGCTCTTCAATCCACTTTTTAGTTTGCAGCATTATCTCATGACCACGCAAAGTAATAGAGCTTGAGAGTCGTGGGTCATAAAAACGACAGCCTTGTGAGCCTAATACACCATATAAACTGTTCATTATTATTTTAATCGCTTGAGATAGCATTAAATCGTGATTATCTTTTGCCCGCTGGCGCTGTAGCGCTAGGCTTTTTATAAGCGCTGGTAAATGGTGCTGCTCTCTTGAAAACAATGCGTTATTAAAACCTTCAATACTGTTTTCAGGGTTTTCAATCCCTTCTATTAGTCCAAGCGGGTCTATATAAAAGGTTTGCATAATACTGGGGTACAGGCTTTTAAAATCAAGCACGATGACATTTTTATACAGCCCCGGTACCGACTCCATAACATAACCACCTGGGCTTTCAAACGTCAGCCCATGGTCGCCCATATTAGGTGCTACATAACCGCTGCGATGTAATAAAGGCAAATACATGTTTACAAAAGCCGCCACTGAGCCGCCGCGTTTTTCCAGCTCAAGGCCTGTTAATTGTGTGCGAATAACAGCAAAATCGAGAAGTTTTAGCTTATCGAAGATTTTATTAACGAGTATGCAGTCTTGGCGATTGTAGTTAGCAAGCGCGATTTTATCTTCATTAAATTGACGAATAATTTCTTGTAAGCTGTTACTAGTTTCAATTAATTTAGACTCGCCTAAAATTTCTTTAGCTACATTAGCAAGTGAAAAAGTTTCAAAACTATAAGTGGCATTTTTTAGAGTATCAATGCCATCAATTACACAGCGCCCGGGAATAGAAACCCGTGTAAAATGGCCTTTTCGAACATATAAAGGAAGGTTTCCTCTTCCTAGTAATAGTTTTACTCCAAGTGCCACAGAACGCTCATATATAACTGCAAAATCAAACTCAATAACATTCCACCCAATAATAATATCTGGGTCGCAATGCTTAATAAGTGTTACAAGTTGCTGTAATAGTGCAACCTCGTCTGCGCACCATATAATAGTATAACCAATCACTGGGTCGTGATGCTCAGGCTCTCCAATCATGATTACGCAATCTAAACCACAGCCTACCAAGCCAATAGAAAACAACACCCCACTTTCATTGCACTCTATATCAAGTGACAACTTAGAAAGCACAGGCGTATATTCGGCATTGGTTTTTAATTTAGCATCTAAAATTTCAGTGTAATGTGCATGATCCACTCGTTTACCCGTGATCCACGCTCCGCCTTTAATAAAGCGCTCCATTAAATAGCGCTCAATGGGCCTTATATCATCTTCATAAAGTGTAATACCGCGACTTTTTAACGCTTTGCTCGCGCTATAAAAGTGTTTGAGTGAGTAAAAGTAACAGCCACACATATCTTGCTGCTGAAAGTTTTTTAATTTAAGCGGTTTTATTTCATGAAGAATAGACTCAGCAGCTAAAATAGCACTTACTGTATTTGCATCCGTATTTTTTATAAAAAAAAGAACAGGTTGCGTTGACGAAACGCTTTTAACCGGACCATGTTTAGTACTTAACCAAATTTCATATTGCACACCTTGTGCGGTATCATTAGCCTTAGCTGATAGTAAAAAACCTGATGTTAAATACAAAATGGAACCTTTATGAGCTTTTACAGTAAGCTTTTAAAATGTAAGTTTAATCAATAAAAAATGAGTAAAAATGATAAACGAGCCGATTCTAAAAGAAGCATTAGCTTTGATCAGTACAAAAAAATATAAACTAGCCATCTCTGAGTTAGTTAAAATAACATCTCAATATCCAGAGATAGAGCAAGCTTGGTTCCACTTATCAAAATGCTATAAAGAAATTGGTGAATTAAAAAAACAAACCGCAGCCTATGACCAATTTGAAATGATAGCATGGTTTAACGAGCAATTATCTTGCGCTAAGAAGGATTTGTTACTCGGAGACTTTCATAATACTCAGCTAAAAATCCAGAAATTGTTAAAATTAGTACCAAACGAAAAACGATGCCTTTTGTTGCTTAGTAAAGCAGCGTTTAAAGCAGCTGACATGCATACTTTCCTTAACGTTTCTCAATACAATTACCATTGTAACCCGAGCTCACCTGCTGTTGTTAACTGTTATTTTGAAGCACTTTTTCACACTAAACATTTTAATGAATTCATAGAATTAGCTAATAAAAAAGACAACAAAACACTCCCCAACCATATTATCAGTTTATTAGCTGCATGCCATGTAAAACAAATGAATTTTGATTTAGCATTTAATTTATACGCTGATTTAGAAAGGAAGAGTTTTCACCCCTCTACTTGCCTATTAAGAATGGGCAATATAAAAAAAATTATTGGCGAGCCAACCACTGCGGTGCAGTTATATAAAAAGGCTCTCGAAAAAGATAAAACGAATACTGAGGCATACTGGAATCTAGCAAATCTTAAAACCTATAAATTCAGTGAAAGCGAAATAAAAAATTTACAAGCCTCGATTTGTAACTTAACAAACCAAAATAAAAAAGCACTGGGTCAATTTGCTTTGGGAAAAGCCCACGAGCAGCAAAACAACTTTTACACTGCTTATAAGCACTATGCTGCAGGCAATAAAATAAAAAATAACCACATCAAATATACTCAAAGTGAATTTGACTATCGCTGTATTAAGTTTTTGACTAAAGACTTAATACACAGTTTGCCCAGAGTTAAACCTTCTTCTATACAATTAGTCTTTGTAGTGGGCATGCCCAGAAGTGGCTCAACTTTAGTAGAGCAAATTCTTGCTAGCCACTCTAAAGTTGATACCAGCTATGAATTAACAGAAATAATATCTATAGCGAGCTTTTTAGAGCAACAAAACAAGTCACAAGTTCCATATGGCCTAGATAGCCTTTCACAGCACAAGCTTTCCAAACTATCAGCCCGTTACCTAAAATTTATTGAGCCTTTGAGAACTAATAAGCCGATTTTTGTTGATAAGCTACCTGCTAACTATCAGCATATTGGGTTAATTATGTCTTTATTTCCTAACGCTAAAATAATCGACGTTAGACGCGATAATAGAGCAACAGCTTGGAGTCTTTATAAACATATATTTTCAGAAGGGCATGCATATACATATAGTTTTGAAAATTTAGCGACGTATATAAAGAAATATTACCAACTTATGGATCATTGGAAGCAGTTATATCCAAACCATATTTTAACGCTTGAATATGAACAGGTTGTCGAAGGTTTTGATTCTGCACTTAAAAAAATCACTGAATTTTGCGCTATAGAAATAGAACAAAGTTGTTATTCTTTTCATGCTACTAAACGCCCTGTCTTAACTCCGAGCTCAGAACAAGTAAGGCAGCCTATTTATACCTCCGCATTAAAGGAGTGGGAAAATTACAGGCCTTATCTAGAGCCGCTGATGAAATTACTAAATTAATTTCATCCTTGCTTGTAGTTACACGGTTATAACTCTAAAATCCATACACTGTAATTATATACATATTTTAGGTTTATCTCCCCATGCTTTCTGACCAACTAAAAAAAACAATTAGGCAAGTACACCAGCATGTGGCTAGTAACCTTACTGATTACCGCCCACGCAGTAGCCAAAACTACCTTGTTGCCGAAATAGCAAAAACACTGGCTGGCGAATACCATAAAAAGCAGCGAATATGTGTTATTGAGGCTGGCACAGGGACGGGTAAATCACTTGCTTATTGTTTGGGCGCGTTACCGCTTGCCCTTGCTCAAAAAAAGAAGCTGGTTATATCTACTGCTACCGTGGCCCTACAAGAACAATTAATAGCAAAAGAGCTGCCTTTTTTTAAAAAACACTCAGGGCTCGACTTTAAGTTTGACCTAGTAAAAGGTAGGCAACGCTATATATGTGCCCATAAATTACATAACGCTGTTAATGGCGATAGCCAAACGCAAATGGAGTTTATGCCCACACTTACCTCGCCGCTAAGTGATATGGAAACTAAATGCTTAAAAGGTCTTTACGATGCCTATGTAAATAAAAAATGGCAAGGCGACAGGGATAGTTGGGCCGACACCATACCCGATAGAGTGTGGAACTTAATCGCATGCGATAAACACGCTTGCCAACGCCAAATGAAAGCCCATCAAACCTGCCCGTTTCAGCTTGCGCGTAATCAGCTTATGCAAATGGATGTGCTTGTTATTAACCATTCACTGCTACTGGCAGATTTGGATTTAGGGGGCGGTAAAATTTTACCCGAACCCGATAACACCATTTATGTCATAGATGAAGCGCACCACCTTGCGCATATTACCCGCGACTTTTCATCGGCAGCGGCCACTATTAAAGGCACCATTGATTGGCTAGATAAGCTCACCAAATTTAGTGGCAAAATGTCTAAGCTATTAGTGGGTCAAAAGGCCATTGGTCAAAATTTCAAATTGTGCGATAGCATTAACGATGCGAATAAAGACTTAAAAGTGGTGCGTGATATTCTTGATAACGCCGACTTTGAATACTCAAAAGACGATACATACCGTTTTGAGCATGGCGAAATACCAAAATCATTGCACAACAAAGCTAAAGATATAAGTGACGCCACACTAGATGCACTACGCTGCTTAAACAAAATGCACGATACCCTCACTCAAGATGTAAGCGATGGGGATATAAAACCCTACGTTGCAGACCCTGTCTTAGCCGAAAGCGGGCACTATATAAACCGCTTAGAGCAATTAAATAAGCTGTGGTATAGCTATGCAAATAAAGGCGAAGGCACACCTCACGCAAGGTGGATCAAACGTTTAGAATATAAAAACCATCACGATCACCTATTAAGTGATTGCCCTATCGAAGTTGGCTACTACTTAAAAGACAAGCTATGGAATGAATGCGCAGGGGCGGTATTGTGCTCGGCAACTTTAAGTGCTCTCGGTTCGTTTGACCACTTTGCCTATGAAAGCGGATTAGCAAAAGAAGAAGGCGTTAAGTTTATTAAAGTGCCCTCACCTTTTGATTACCCTAAACAAGCAACCTTGCGTATTCCGGTAAGTAAAATTGAGCCAACCGACAAAGCATTTAGTGACCATATAGCGCAAACCTTGCCTGAGTACTTAAATACAAAAAAAGCTAATTTGGTATTGTTTGCCTCGTACTGGCAAATGGACCATGTGGCTAAGTTTCTTAGAACAAAAGGTTTTAACTTATTAGTGCAAGGCGAAATGTCGCGCGAGGCATTATTAAAAAAACACACCCAAAATATTGATAGCGGTAAAGGTAGTATTTTATTTGGTACGCAAAGCCTCTCAGAAGGGCTTGATTTACCTGGTAAATATTTAGAAAACTTAATAATTACAAAAATACCGTTTGCAGTACCTACATCACCAATAGAAGAAGCCCAAGCCGAATTTGTACAAAGTAAAGGCGGTAATCCATTTTTGTCTATTACGGTGCCCGATGCAGCAAAGAAATTGGTACAAAGCTGTGGTAGACTGCTGCGAAAAGAGAGCGATGAAGGCCGTATAACTATTCTCGATAGACGCTTAATTACCAAGCGCTACGGCAAAGCCATGCTCGACACCTTACCACCTTTTAAAAGACAAATAGATTATTAATGTTTGAACTTGCTTTAGATCCCACAACATTGGCAGTTTTATGTGCCGCGGCCCTTGCTGCTGGCTTTATTGATGCAATTGCCGGCGGCGGTGGCTTATTAACAGTCCCTGCACTACTCACCGCAGGCTTGCCACCGCATGTAACGCTTGGCACCAACAAGCTTGCGGCAAGCTTTGGCTCATTAACGGCCAGCTACACGTATTATAAAAAAAATCTATTTAGTCCTAAATTTTGGGCAAACTCCATTTTTGCTACAGCCATAGGCGCTGTGATTGGTACGTTAATAGTCGATCACTTAAGTATTGAATTTTTAAATAAGCTTTTGCCTATCATTATTATTATGGTGGCCTGTTATAGCTTGTTTGGTAGTTTAAGCACCACACAGGGCGATGATTTACCAAAAGTAACACCAGTACTTAAACTAAAGCAGTGGTTGCAGGGCTTAGCATTAGGTTTTTTTGATGGCGTAGCAGGCCCAGGCGCCGGTACTTTTTGGACCGCATCTAATAGTTTATTTTATAAAATGAGCTTACTGCTTAACTGTGGTTTAGCCCGTTCAATGAACTTTGTATCTAACTTTATATCGCTTATTACCTTTGTGGCACTTGGTCATGTAAACTTTTTATTAGGCCTTATCATGGGCTTTTTTATTATGTTAGGTGCTTGGATTGGTGCTCACTCAGCCATTCGCTTTGGCGGTAAGTTTATTCGCCCTGTTTTTAACACTATGGTTATACTGCTAGCATTAAAACTGATTTACGAGGCTTATTTGTAAATGCAAACCCACGCGTTAGATAAATTACGCCAACAAGTTGCTACGCTTAAACAACAAGCTGAGCAATTTGATAAAGCTAAATTGTTTTCTAAAAACCGCTATATGCAGGCGCAGCCTAGTTTATTTGACCGCGGCGTATTTAGTACGAAAAGCATGAACCTAACTGACTACGTAACAGAAATTGAAGACGAAATTACCAGCTTACCACCCAGTGAGCATCGCCATGCTTATGCTTATGCACTCGAGCGCATAGGTAATCAAGTACAAGCTGTATTTAGTGTTATTAAATCGACCCCCATCTGGGCAAAAGAAAACAAAAGCCAGTACAAACCTAGGCCAAAAAATACGGTTTATAAGCAAGCCGTAAAAAAAATAATGCAATCGTCGCACGAGCTATACGACGAGCTTAAACAAAACCACGAGTTTGAACGACGCTTAGTGTTAATGATTGAAGAGCGTAAACTACAAATGGAAAAAGCCAGCCCAGCGCAAGCACAAAAACTTAATATGGAAATTTTAACCACGCATGCGCGTTTAGGCCGCTGCCGTAAAGCTATTTCGGCCACCGAAGATAAAATTCAACAAGTCGAAAAACAACAATTACGCTAATGCAGCTTTTTTACCACCCGCTTTACAGTGCTTTAACGCTTCCTGAGCGCCACCGTTTTCCTATTCAAAAATACCAAATGCTAAAAGCAGAAATAGAAGGCTTGGGCTTTGGGGCTACACAGTTTAATACACCAACCAAAGCAACGCCCGAGCAGCTTGCACTGTGCCATAGCCAAGATTACATAAATGATTTTTTAAACGCCACGCTCAGTAATAAAGCAATTAAAAAAATGGGTTTCCCGTATTCACGCGAATTAGTAGAGCGTACGCTACTTTCAGTTGGGGCAAGTATTCAAGGTAGCGAATACGCACTAAAATATGGTTTTTGCGCTAATTTAAGTGGTGGCTATCATCATGCATATAGCGATTACGGCAGTGGCTTTTGTATTTTTAACGACTTGGCTGTGGCTGGCGCGCATTTAATCAATACAAACCAAGCCGATACCGTATTAATATTTGATTGTGATGTACACCAAGGCGATGGCACAGCACAAATTACGCAACATAATAACGCTATAGTTACTTGCTCTATTCACTGCGAGCAAAATTTTCCGCGCTTAAAGCAACACTCCGATTACGACTTCGCCCTACCTGCCAACACATCAGATACCGAGTACTTAATAACGTTAAAACAAGCCCTCGAATTTTGCGTGCGTATTCATAACCCCGATATTATTTTATATAACGCAGGGGCTGATATTTACGAAAAAGACGAGCTAGGGTTATTTAACGTATCGCTTGAAGGGGTTTATGCGCGCGATCATTTTATTGTTAACTACTGCAAAGCCCATAACATCCCACTTATGTGCGCTTTAGGTGGCGGTTATCAGCGTAATTTAAATGCGTTAATTAATGTTCATAAACAACTATTTAAAGCTGCTATCGATTTATTTTAGTGCTTAGTATACACTCAAATAAACGGACTCTATAAAAGGCGCTAGCACGATGCGACTGCACGACGACATACATAACTTTTACGAAAAAATTGTGGTTGAAGAAATCATTAAACGTAAACTAGATAAAGTTTACAGTGAAGATGTAATGGCCGATTTTTGTTGCACGGTACTTAATCAATTGCCGCCACGTTATATTAGATACGATGTAGATATGGCCTTTTATTTACCACAAAGTGAACGTATTCACATGGAAGAGCGCGTACAAACCGCTATTGATGTTGCTATTAGCCAAATTTCAAAAAAGAAAGATTTAGATGACCAGCCCACTTGATAACGCCCCTACACATGTAAAACTGGCAGTAGATTTAATTATGCTTTTGGAGCAGCACGAGGTTGCTCCAGAGGATGTATTAAAAGCGCTCGAAATTGTAAAAAGTGACTTTGAACAAAAACAAGCCACCGCTTAGCATTACTCTTTTGTTTGCACTTCGTATTTAGTCACAGTGCCATCGTGTTTGTTACAATCAATTTTAATCTCGCCAAACGTGCGTCTTGGGGTTGTTGAGCGACGGCACGTCATTTTTTGTGCTTTACTACCATATTGGCTTATGTACAACGCAACGGTTTCGTCTATTTTAAGCTGTTGCGCCGAAGTGGCCGCGTTATAAAAGGTATTGTATTGCGCCTGCCAACTTTCAACTCCAGCCTCTTTTGCAACGCCTAGCCATCCCATACCCATGTTAGTAGATTGTGTTAAGTACTGCCCTTTTAGAAACATAAACGACAATGTGTATTGCGCGCTTTTATAGCCAAGTGCTGCAGGGTCTTTTAGGTACATAAAAGCTTGTTTATAATCACCTTTTTTATACGCTTTTATGCCATTGTACTCATGTTTTTTCATGGTTATGTCATCGTATAAATTAATAGGCGTAGACCCACAGCCACTTAATAAACCCACTCCCATAATTGCTGTGATCAGTAAATATCGACTCATGACTATTCCTTTTTTTATTATTTTTATATGCGAGTACCGAATCTGGCTTACAGTTAATGCAAAGCCTGTTACTCTGTAAATTAATTTGTATAATTAAAATACTATCATGAGCTTAGCAAGTTTACTTCGGTTATTTTTTCTGGCTGCAATTTGGGGCGCGTCATTTTTATTTATGCGAATGGCAGCAAACAGCTTAGGCCCAGCGGTGTTAATAGAGTTTAGAGTTGGCTTTGCCGCACTCACCCTCTTTATTGTGGCGCTGTACTTAAAACGCCGCTTGGCGTTTACTAAGCACACAAAGCACTTTTTTATAATTGGCGCACTTAACTCCGCCCTCCCCTTTTTACTGTTTGCTTATGCCGCGCAAACGATTAGCGCCTCTACTTTATCTATTTTAAATTCTACAACGCCCATATGGGGCGCGGTGGTGGGTATAATTTGGAGCAAAACCAAACCGACTAAAAGCATGGTGTTAGGTTTGCTGTTGGGTTTAATAGGCGTGGCAATTTTAGTTGGGCAAAATCATTTTGTATTAAATAGTCAGTCACTTATTGCGATTGCAGCAGCGCTAAGCGCCTCCCTGTGTTATGCCATTGCATCCCATTATACAAAAAATGCCCCTAAGCTTGCCCCGTTCGATAACGCACACGGCTCTATGTGGGCAGCCAGTTTCATAGTACTGCCCCTTATACTTTTTATGCCAATGCGCGAAGTACCTAGTACCAACGTTATGCTTGGCGTATTAGCACTTGGCGTGGTGTGTACCGCACTTGCTTATATTTTATTTTTTAAACTTATTGACGATATAGGCCCAACCTCAGCTTTAACGGTCACGTTCTTAATTCCGCTATTTGGCATTTTTTGGGGGCATTTAATTTTAGATGAACAAATAGGACCAAATACGTTACTCGGCGCATTATTTGTTATTGTGGGTACTATGCTGGTTACTGGTTTTTTACCACGAAAAAAGCACTTAGCTAAAACAAGCAAAGTGCCTTAAATTTTATATAGCATTATAGTTTAAATAAATTGTGGGTCTTTTGGCGCGTCGTGGCGGCGCGTTATATAAAGCACACAGTCGGTTTGGCTATTATTGCTATAGGCTCTTACGTGCTCAATAGGCACTGAAAAAGTATCACCTTGGTTAAGCGTTAATACTTCATCACCTAAGTCTATTGTTACGCTTCCTTGATGAACAAATATAACCTCTTCTTCAAAGCGAATATGAGGTGCAACCTGTGCATCAGGTTGTAACTTTAACGCAGAAATATTAAAGCCATGAGGCCAATTTAGCTGTGTTTGAATACATGTTTTGGCGTTTAAATTACCGACTAATGGCGCTTCATATACGCCATCAAACTGGCTAAGGTACGAGCGTTTATTCCAGTTAAAGTTGCTGGCTTTAACCACTGTTTGTGACAGCTCTTCATCGGTTATTACTCTGTGCTGCGCTATTTGCTCTTGGCTGGTCACGGCCATTGGCTTTACACCATCGGGAATGGTTTCATTTAACGTGGTATCTACTAAGCTGCCATTTTCTAGCAAAATTAGTCCGTATTCTTTTGCCATGTCGAATACTTGCGGAGCCCAAAGTACTCTACCGGGGTTATCACTTCCAAGTACCGCATATAAATAGCCTACGCCGTCGCCAACATTTTCAAACCCTCTGAATATATCCATCGGGATCGAAATAATATCGCCTTCATTTAAAATTACTTTGGCATCTTTACCGTCAACACCAGTGTAAAAAGCCCACGTACCACTGTGTACTACAAAAATTTCTTCAGTTAAATGGCTATGCTGCGAATTTAAACACCCTGCAGGTTGGCGCGCACCACCAATATTAAACCCATGAGGAATAGAAATATGCACATGTTGATTTGGGTTTTCGGCAACGCCTGGGCCAATAATTGTAAAGTTTTCTTTTTGATCGCTCCCCGGCGAGCGTGTATCAATAAAGGCATTTTTACACGCAATTAAATCGTCGTATCGTACTAACCTATCTGCAAATACACTCATTACTCTCTCCTAAATTGGTTACTGTGCGGTCCAACCGCCATCAATTTTAATACTTGTACCGGTGATCATTGCCGAAAGACCGCTTAGTAAAAACACACAAGCATTGGCAATATCATCGGTTTGGGCAATTTTTTTCAGTGGGATCATGTCGTAAACAAACTGCTTAAACGTCGCATCTTCTAGCATGGGTTTGGTCATTGGGGTTTCTACAAAGGTGGGGGCTACGGTGTTCACACGCACATTTTTATCGGCAAGTTCAACCGCCATTGCTTTGCTCAACCCCTCTACCGCATGTTTGCTCATGCAATACAAAGTACGTTTAGGTGAACCAACAAACCCCATTTGCGACGACATATTAACCACCGCCCCAGCGCCAGAATTTATTAGCGCTGGCAGTGCCGCTTGGCTAATTTTGTAAACGCTGCGAATATTCATCGCAATTACGTCATCAATATTTTCATCTGTTTGCTCAAGCATTGGCGCAACCCGATTTATACCGGCGTTATTTAACAGCCCATCGAGTGTTTTTAGCGCCTTTAAACGCTCAAAAAAAGCATCGCTATTTATATCTAGCGGCCAAATTTCTATTTGCTCAGGCGCGTATTGCTGCAGTGTTTGTAAATCATTGAGGGTACGTGCTACTGCAATAACTTGAGCCCCTGCATCTACGCATTTTTCTACGCATGCTTTACCAATACCTTTGCCTGCACCTGTCACTAAAATGGTTTTACCCACTAAAAGCGTTTTATCAAATCCCATTTGTTCACCTAAATTCTATATTGCATTCGAAGTCATTATTAATTAGAGTGCAGTTAGATGCAAGACATTATTTAACCAATACGTCTCATCAAATGTGTATATAACAACGACTCACTAAGGACACTAGCAATGATAAAGCATTTAAAAAAGGGTCAACCAATTGACTCAAAACAAAAACAAAATCAATCAGTAAGAGATATTGTAGAGAATATTTTAGCGCATGTTGAAACCGAAGGTGACGCAGCCATTCGTGAGTACTCTGAAAAGTTCGACAACTGGACTCCGGAGTCTTTCAAACTTTCAGAAGACGAAATTAAAGCCTGCTATACACAACTTGATGAGCAATTAATTAACGATATTAAGTGGGCGCAAAGCCAAGTACGTAATTTTGCACAAATACAACGTGACTCAATGAAAGACGTAGAGGTAGAAACTCTTCCGGGCGTAACCCTTGGTCATAAACATATCGCTATGGATAGCGTAGGCTGTTATGTGCCTGGTGGTAAATACCCGCTATTAGCCTCTGCGCACATGAGCGTATTAACCGCTAAAGTAGCGGGTGTTAAACGCGTAATAGCCATGGCTCCACCGTTTAATGGCAAGCCATCACCTGAAATTGTAGTCGCGATGGATATGGCCGGAGCTGATGAAATTTATTGTTTAGGCGGCGTGCAAGCGGTAGCTGCAATGGCAATTGGTACACAAACTATTGCGCCAGTAGATATGATAGTTGGCCCAGGTAACGCGTTTGTGGCCGAAGCAAAACGTCAGCTATTTGGCCGTGTTGGTATTGATTTATTTGCAGGGCCTACCGAAACCCTCGTTATTGCCGATGACAGTGTAGATGGCGAGCTATGTGCGGCAGATTTACTCGGCCAAGCAGAGCACGGCCCGACTTCACCGGCTATTTTACTTACCAACTCAGAGCAACTAGCTAAAGATACAATCGCTGAGGTGCAAAGGCAGCTTACTATTTTACCTACCGCCGATATTGCAGGCGTAGCATGGGAAGATCACGGTGAAGTAATTGTATGTGACACCTACGAAGAAATGCTGCAAGTTGCCAACGACTTAGCGTTTGAACACGTGCAAGTGATGACCAGCAATACCGATTACTTTAAAGAGAACATGCAAAACTTTGGCGCTTTATTTTTAGGTCCGCAAACTAATGTTTCGTATGGTGATAAATGCATTGGTACAAATCATACACTACCCACAGGTAAAGCTGCGCGCTATACTGGCGGACTATGGGTAGGAAAATTCATAAAAACATGTACTTTTCAGCAAGTAACAGAGCAAGCCTCGGTGGTTGTTGGTGAGTATTGTTCACGATTATGTGCTGCAGAAGGGTTCGCAGGCCACAAAGAACAAGCAGACATTCGTGTAAGACGATATAGGAAGTAAATCTTGAAGCAAAAAAGAGTCACCTCATACGATGTTGCCCGTGTAGCGGGCGTATCGCAATCGGCGGTATCACGTGTTTTTAGACCCGGTTTTAGTGTGTCTAAAAAAACCCGTGAAAAAGTAATCGCAACGGCCAATGAAATGGGCTATCGCCCGAATGCTATTGCCCGTATGTTGATCACCAAACAATCGGGTATGGTTGCGGTTATATTGTCATCGCAAGCAAACCTGAATTACCCAGAGGTGCTTTCTGAGCTAAACAGAGAGCTGGCACTGCACAATAAACGTGTGCTGCTCTTTACACTTGATAACGCAGAAGAGCTAGATGAATTACTCGAAAACATATGGACCTTTCAGGTTGATGGTGTAATTGCCCTAGCTGCTCACTTTGATAGTAAAAGCTTAAACTTATTTGCTAAACACAGTACGCCTATTGTGCTTTATAACCGTCATGTGCCTGAGTCGAATGCAAACACCGTTTGCTGTAATCACGACAAAGGCATTAAACAGTTAATTGATTTATTACACGAAGCTAACCATAAATCGTATTTAATTATCTCCGGCCCTACCGACTCAGATGTTGCAAACGAGCGCAGAGAAATAGCCGAAAATTATTTACAAACCCTAGGCGTTAAAGACACGCCGGTTATTTATGGTGATTATGGGTATAAATCGGCACGCGACGCACTTAAAAAATGGTTAAAAAAACACCCCAAGCCCGATGCCATAATATGCAGTAATGACGCTATGGCAATTGGCGTAATTGATGAACTAAAAGAAAACTTTTGCATTAAAGTGCCCGACGACATGTCGGTTGTAGGATTTGATGGTATTAATGCCTCTTCGTGGTACAACTATCAGATAACCACAGTACAACAGCCAATGAAACAGCTTACTAAAGCCGCTGTTGATATTTTAATGGAGCGCATTGAAAACCCTCAAGCGGCTGCAGAAGTTCGGGTATTTACTGGTTCATTAATTGAAGGGAACTCTATTAAAAAACGTTAAATTAAGGAATTTTTGTGGCCAAAAATCCTGTTTATATTTTACCTGGTACGCTATGTAATGACCGCATGTTTGCAGCGCAAATTAACGCACTGCAAAATGCAAGTTATACACCGTGTGTAATACCCTTAACCGAGCAATCTAGCATTTTGCAAATGGTAGAACTTTGCAAAAAAATTGCACAAGAGCCGGGCCCATTTATAGGTTTTTCCATGGGCGGAATTGTTGCGCTTGCTTTGTTAAAATCAAACCCTGAGCTAGTTACCTCCTTGTGTTTAATGTCGAGCAATTATTTAGCCGATAAACCTGAGCGCCCTGCAATTAGGCTCAAACAAATTGAACACGCCAAAAGCACCAGTTTAGAAGCCCTGCTTAAACGTGACTTTTTGCCGCACTACTTTTACCAACCAAATAAAGCCCATGAAGAGACCGTACTTAGCATGGCAAACGATCTGGGTATTAACGCCTTTAGCGCCCAGCTGAGTGCACTTGCCACCCGCGAAGATACGTTAAGCGTAATAAAGCAAAGTACAAAAAAGCTACTCATTATTGGGGGCGAGCATGACCCATTATGCCCGGCAAGTGTTCAGCAAAGTATGCATGAAGCAGCGCCTAATAGTGACCTTGTACTGCTTGGCCATTGCGCTCACTTTGCCCCGCTTGAGCGAAGTAATACGGTAAACACAATTTTATTAGACTGGTTGGAGTCTTTATCATGAATTTAAAGCAAAAGTTAAATGCAAAACAGCTACTGCTAGGTACCTTTATTAAAAGCACGCATTATCATAATACAGAAGTATTGGCTCACACTAACCTTGATGTTCTGTGCCTTGATGCAGAGCATGCGCCCTTTGATAGAGGCGATTTAGATAGCTGCATAATGGCAGCACGTACTAAAAATATGCCCACGCTTATACGTGTTAGTAATACAGACCACGCCACTTTATTAAGTAGCTTAGATATAGGCGCAGATGGCCTTGTGCTGCCGCATATAAAAACCCCCGAACAAGCAAAAGCAATTATTAAAAACTGCTTTTATGGCAATAACGGCCGAGGCTATGCCGGTTCAAGCCGCTTTGCTGGTTACACAACCCATGCCCTAACCGATAATCTAGCAAGCAATAAGTCATCAACCTGTATTATTGCGCAAATAGAAGATGCCGATGCACTGGATAACATAGAGCAACTGTGCCAAATAGATGAAATAGACTGCATTTTTATAGGCCGTATGGATTTAACTATTTCCCTTGGCGAAACAAACCCAAGTGCCCCTACTGTACTTGAGGCAGTTACTAAAATAGCCAAGGCAGCGGCTAAATATAATAAATGCTGTGGCATGTTTGTAGGTAATTTGAGCGAGCTGAGCCATTGGCAATCATTAGGCGTGAGCTTTTATTTATTAGGCTCAGATCACAGCTTTTTATTAAGTGGCGCTAAGCAATTGCGAGAGCAATTTGAAACAGCAACAGGAGCCCAAAACAATGAACATTCATAATAAAAATAAAGCGTTAATACACGACTTTAGACAGGCTCTGTATAACTTTGATATAAACGCCTTGCATACACAAATTAATACCGTGTTTAGCGATGACGCGCTCATTCAGCTGTGTTACCCGTTTGAAACACTTGCCAGCCCTAATGCACTTATTGAGCAAGTTTATTTACCGCTTAGCGAGGCATTTGTAGGCTTAGAGCGCCGCGATACAATCGTTATGGCAGGTAGCTCAATTAACGACTCAGACTGGGTAGGTTGTTGCGGTTATTATACCGGTTCGTTTGAAAAGCCATGGTTAGATATCCCCCCTACTGGGCACCAAGTTAGCATGCGTTTTCATGAATTTTACCGTATTAAAAATAACAAAGTGGTAGAAGTACAAGCTATTTGGGATATTCCCGAAGTAATGATGCAAGCTAAAGTATGGCCGCTTTCGGTAAGCTTAGGTAAAGAGTGGCATGTACCAGGCCCTGCAACGCAAGATGGATTAATCACAAACGATTACAATGAAGAGTACGCAGCACAAAGCTTAAAACTTGTGGGCGACATGTGTGAGCACCTTGGTTTTTATGCCAAAGGCGGTATAGAGGCCATGAAGCTTGAGCAATTTTGGCACCCGCACTGTAGCTGGTATGGGCCAAGTACCATAGGCACTGCACGAGGTATAAAAGGGTTTAGAAACTGGCATCAAATTCCGTTTTTAAATGCCCTCCCAAACCGAGTAGGTGATGCAAGTAAAGGCTATTTATTTGCCGATGAAAACTATGTTGGCTTTACCGCATGGCCGGGTATGAGCATGACTATTAGTAATGATGGTTGGTTAGGTATTGCGCCCGCAAATCAGCAAATAACCATGCGTAGTCTCGACTTTTGGCGCGCCGAGAATAACTTAATTCGCGAAAACTGGGTATTAATAGATATTCTTGATGTCTACCATCAAATTGGGGTAGATGTATTCGCACGCATGAAAGAGCTTACCAAAGCGCGCTATTTAAACTTTGCGCCCTAGGGCGTATAAACAAAAAAAGCTCTGTTAAACAGAGCTTTTTTATTACTTAAATAGACTATGCGCCAGGGTTCGCAATACTTTGCGTGCGCTTTAAAATATCTAGACCTTGTTGTTTTAACCAATAAGGAATATCAATAATGACCCAGTTTTCTACCAGTTTATCACCCTCGCGGTGATACACATCCACCACGCGCATATCTGCTGGGGTATTAGCACCTGGTAGGCCTAAAAAGCCCCCAATGGCCGTGTTAGTTAAGTTAGGCCAGCCAAAAAAGCAGGCAAACTCATCTTCAGCAAAACGGCAAATATGGCCGTTAAATACTTTACCCGTTAACCCTTCTCTAAACGGATACATGTGCTGCTGCTGATAACGCTTAATTGTGTAAGTTGCGCCAATGCCTGCTGGGCCATACCACACCATGTTTTCATCCCAGGTTTTACCAAGCACTTCGGGCGGGCACGTATCAACGCCACTTTTATTAAGCGCGGTTAGGTTATCAATCATTTGATTTACCAGCGCCATTGTTTTTTCGCTTTGCTCATCGCTACTTTTACCCAAACGAATACCATCGTGCGTACGCGGCCCAGGGTACGTAAAATATTGCCCAGTAGAGAGCGGCAGCGGGTTTAAACCTACTTGCATCATAAGGCCAATAATATCGACAAAAAAGCCGGTCTGAATTATTTTTCCGTCTTTAACACAGTTAAATTCGGCATAGCGCAAAGTGGCAAGCTTATGGGTTGGCGCAATACCTAGCCAATCTTTATCAAATAAGCCCATAAAATGGCCCATGCTCATCACCCACTGGCCACCGTCGGCTTCGCTTTGCCCTGCAATAAAAATATCCTCACGGCGCTGCAGCGCACTAAACGAGCTAAATAATGGCTGCCAAACTTGGGCAATTACATCATTAGCACACTCAAGCTCATTAAACGGATGCACCCCTTTAAAGCTGTATTCGTTGGCCATAAACTCATTAAATACGGCTTGTAAATCATTGCCTTGTGCTTTTTCTAATGCAGTATGAAATTGACGAACTAGTTGTTTATCTTTAAATATATCTGCCATGATTATTCCTCATTGTTTGCGCAGTCAAATTAATGTCTTCAAACCGCCGTTAAACACACTTTAACAAAATGTATTGCATTTAAAGAGTAATTAAAAGCCTGTGAATAGTAAGTTATAAATTGCTTTAAAATAATACTAATGAGAATTGACTTCGAAGTCAAAGTGATTCATGATGATTCAAAATAAAAAATACAAATAGGCTCTCAAGCCCGTAAAACCTAATCTAACAGGATTAATTATGAATGATTTTGGATTGTTGAATTGGAGCATTCTCATCGGGTACATAATTGCCAACCTAATACTTGGGTTTGTAATTAGTAAAAAGATCAGTAGTGCTAACGACTTTTACATAGGTCGAAAAACAACACCTTGGTGGGCTATTGGTATATCGGTTGTTGCTACTTATGTAAGTGCGCTCACCTTTTTAGGTGCGCCAGCGTGGTCTTACAAAGAGGGACTCTCGGTTATTGCCATACACCTTAACTACCCACTGGTTATTGTGGCGGTGGTGTGTTTGTTTTTTCCGTTTTTTTACAATGCGGGTGTGGCCTCTATTTACGAATACCAAGAGCGCCGCTTTGGTAAAAAGGCCCGCTTACTTATCTCTACTATTTGGTTAATATCGCAAACTATGGGTTCAGCCGCAGTGCTGTATGCAACCTCCTTAGTGTTGGCCTTTATTATCGATATAAATGTTATAACTGCGATATTTTTAGTTACCATAATCGCCCTTATTTATACCATGCTAGGTGGCATAACCGCCGTTATATGGACCGATGTAATTCAGTCAGCCATCTTATTTATAGGGGCTGGTATTATTATGTATGCCCTTATCACCTCTATGGATGGTTCATTTAGCTCAACACTGAGCGAGCTAAAAAGCCAAGGTAAATTAGACCCACTTAATTTCTCGCTCGACTTTACCCAAGTAACTACCGTGTGGTCTGGCGTGCTGGCTATGTCGCTATATCACATTACGGTGTATGGCACTAACCAAATGATGGTGCAACGCACCCTTGCCGCTAAAAATATTGGCGATGCTAAAAAATCCTACTTACTAATGGGCTTTATCGCGTTCTTTATTTACTTGTTTTTTATATTTATGGGCGTGCTGTTTTATAGCTACTACGGCGGGCGCACTTTTGAAAACGACAACTTAATTATTTTACAGTTTGCAGCTGATTATGGCTTACCGGGGTTAATGGGCATTATTGCCGCGGCGGTAATGGCAGCATCTATGTCGAGCCTCGACTCAGCACTTAACTCACTTTCAACCATAAGTACTATCGATTTTTATAAAAAGTACTTTGCGCCTGAAAAAAACGACGCTCACTATTTAAATGTTACTCGCTTATTTACGCTAGGTTGGGCGGTGATCATTATTATTCCGGCCATTATGTATCACCTATACAGCGAAGGCTCAATTTTAGAAATACTCACTAAAGTAGGCTCGTACTTTGTAGGTGCTCAGCTTGGCATGTTTGCCCTTGGGTTTTTCTCTAAGCACACCACCGAAAAAGGCTTATTAATAGGCACCTTAGTGTCGTTTATTACCGTTGCTGTGTGCGCACTTTTTACCGACATTGCATGGCCATGGTACTGCGCCATAGGGGCAATAACCTGCCTTGTATTTAGCATTGCGTTAAGTATTGCATTTGATGGCTATCAAGAGGATTACAACGAATACACCATTAAAGGTCAGTTAAAAGCATTTAAAAATGAAAAACGTCCAGAAAAAGAAAACGGCTGGTACTTAATTCCGGGTAAGTTTGACTCAATCAATTACTGGTTACTTGGCTTTTTTGTACTGAGCTTTGCCTCTCTCATGTTATTTGAATATTTTGTGTAAGGTGAAATAAATGAATATTTTAGAACAACTTTTCGAAAACTTCAGCGCTGCAGAATTGCCAAATCAAGCATTGCTTGCAGACTCCGTTCAATGGCAGGTAAGCCACCCTTTTGAGCCTATTAGCACAAAGCAAAATGTGATTAATGACTACTTTGGCGTACTTAAACATTCTTTACCTGACATAGAGCGCAAACCGTTTATCTCTATCCAGGGCGAATACAAAGGTGAGCAATGGGTGTGTGCAACAGGGTATTTTACCGGCACATTTACACAGCCTTTATTGGGTATTCCTGCCAGCGGCAAAAGTGTGTTTATTCGCTACAGCGAAATGGCGCAAATAGAAAACAACCAAGTGGTTAATGTTTACACATTTTTAGATTTAATTGATGTAATGAACCAAGTAGGCGTAAACCCATTACGCCCAAGCTTAGGTTACCCAGGTTTAGTTATGCCCCCCACCACACTTGATGGCGTACCAACAGGTGATAAAAACGAAACGCTTAGCAAAACCAACGAGCAACTTGTAGTTGATATGCTCACAGAGCTTGGCCGCTATGACGGTAAAGACTTATACAGCATTAATTTAGAAAAATACTGGCACCCAGATTTTATTTGGTATGGCCCAGCAGGCATTGGTACAACCCGCGGAATTAGCGGCTTTAGAGAGCACCATCAAGGGCCGTTTTTAAAAGGCTTTCCAGATCGCGGTATTAATAAAACACTGTGTTTAGTAAGTCACGATAACTTTGTTGCTACCGGCGGCTGGCCTCACATGTATGGCACCCATACCGGTGAAGACTGGTTAGGTTTACCGCCTTCTGGCAATAAGCTGTTCCCACGTGTCATGGACTTTTGGCGCTGCGAAAACGGCATATTAAAAGAAAACTGGGTCGCTATTGATATCCCTCATTTATTAAATGGAATGGGCATTGATATTTTTGAGCAAATGCAACGCAAAATAGCCGCAGCTAATTAAGAGGTGAGCATGAACAAACACAATAATATGACCCAACCTTACTGGCTGCCGTTATCGAGCGTGTTAAACCCGCAAGGTAACAAACAACAGCCTTTAATCGGTTTTGATGACGAATTTGTAGATATTGTTGATTACATTTTGCGCATAACGCACCGTATTTGGGAGCAAAAAAACATTGGCTTATGCTATCGCTATTACGCCGATGTATGCCCTGTTTTTACCCTTGGCGCCTATGGCGAAAACATAGAAGATGTTATTCAAGGCACCCTTAAAACTATTGCCGCCTTCCCCGACAGAAGCCTAATTGGCGAAAACGTGGTGTTTTCAGAAGAAGCCAACGAGCACTATTACTCATCACATTTAATTAGCAGTGTAATGACCAACACGGGTAACTCTGAGTTTGGCCCAGCAACACATAAAACAGGCCGTGTTACAACCATTGCCGACTGCGTATGCTTTGAAAACAAAATAGTTAAAGAGTGGCTAGTGCGCGACAACGGCTTTTTAGTTAAGCAGCTTGGCTTAAACATTATTAATGTAGCCAAACACATGGCAAACATTCCGAGTAAAGAAAAACACACGCAGTGGCTAAACGATGAATTTAACCGTGTAATTGCCATAGATCACCGCGTAGCAAGTACGCCCATTGTAGAGGGTGAGCTTGCGGCATTTGCCCACACTTGGTTAGACACGCTATTTAATCAAAAACAGTTTGCTAAAGTACACGAATTTTACAGTTTAACGGCAACACAACAATGGCCTAGCGGCAGAATGGCCACCGGACTTGCACAAATTAATGGCGTATTTATACAATTTTTTGCAACCTGCCCCGACGCCAAATTAACGATTGATCATATAGCTATTACCCCATTTGACGAAACCACGACTGATGTAGCGATACGTTGGTCGCTAGCAGGCCACTTTAATCCGCAAAATAGCGAGCTAAGTGAGCTTAAACAGCAGCCTTACTTTATTTTAGGCGCATCGCATTTGCGTATTAAAAACAAAAAAATCATCGAAGAGATCACCGTTTTTGATGAAGTAGCACTTTATGCAAACTTATTTAAAGCACATGCATTAGTCAACAAATCACAGTGGGAGGAAAATGCATGATCAACGCTATTATCGATTTATACACTAAAGCCGACATTGAAAGTCTAAGCAGCAAGTTGCTTCGCAGTAGCCGTTGGCAGCAGCACCACTTTACCGCCATGGGTGCTTTGCAGGCGCAGCCTTTGTGGCTTAGCTTTTTAGCTCAATATGGTGTGTCTGAGTGTGTATCGCACACTCATAGTGTAGGCGCAGAACGTGAAACCCTACAGCTGGTTTTACAGCCTAAAAAGCTTAAAAATCCAGTGCGTTTAACGTTTGTAATAAAACACAACGGGACTTTTATTAAGTCAGTAAAATGTGTGGTTGATACGTTGTCGTTAGCCAATAACGAGTATGTAAATACAACGGTAAATAACAGCTCGGTTATTCCTAAACTACCAAAAAGTGACCCGATTATTGTTAGCGATTTAGATAACCAGCTGCACCCTACTACTTTTCATGCAACCCCCAGCGCTATTTGCGAGCTGCCCTCTCACACTGCTCGTACTTTAGATAACTGGTGGCAAATTTGGCAAACTAACAACCTGGCTCAGTTTGAAACCCTTTATACTCCAAGCGCTACGGCTGTACTTGCAGGTAACACACAGCCACAACCTATTAGCGCGCTGCTTGATTGCCACTTAGATTTTACGCAATCGCTAAGCAGACGCTATGCCCAGCTAGAAACCGTTGAGTATGACAGTACGCAAAACCAAGCCACGCTATGCTGGACTCTCGATGGCAGCTTTAATGCTAAAAACGTACGTGTACGTCAGCAAATAATTAGCGTTATTAGCATCAGCGATAATCAAATAACCCACGAAGTAATGCAATTCGACACGCTGGCACTTAACCAGCAGTTTGCATTATAAGGTCACCTTTTCCACTTCCCTTCAAGCGCTCACTGAGCGCTTTTTTTATAGATGGCCTTTGTAGCAACCTGTAATCATACTTAATCAATTTTTACCTTGTTAATGACTCGCTTTTATAACTCAAAATAGCTCACTTAATTAAGCGAGTGGGTATTACTTATTTAAAAAATAACGCTTTAAAATAGTTAAAGGCAATAAATAAAGTATCAGCCTCGCCTTACTAAAGCCCGAGTATACAACCAACAGCCAAGCACCCCACTTTGTAAGTTACGCACTTATGGCTTAAATACACGTATGCATTTAGCAAACTTAAATGAAGGGCTGGTTAGAGGGGTAAAGCTTACAATCTAAAGCCAATAAAAGCGCACTTAATAAATACCTGTAAAGGTGGGTTAAATACAATAGTAAGGTTAAATAGCAGCTAACTGGAGCTAATTAACAAGCTCAAAATAAAAAAAGCCAGCTAATAAATAGCTGGCTGAAAGTAATGACCGTAGTGGCCATTTTAGGAAATTTTAAAACTGATATTTTAAGCTTGCGCCCCACGTACGCGGATTGTTCCAGTTAGCTTGTACTGAGTTTGCAGGTAAGCCATCAACAATTTGTGAGTGCACTACACCACGAGTTAAAATCGCTTTATCACCAATGTTTTTAACGTACGCTTCTACTTGCACACTGTCGTTAATGTACCAAGTTAAACGTGCATCAGCCATTAAGTGCGCATCTACTTGCACCTCTGGAATGTTCGTATCAAACGCGTAGTAATCGTCTAAGTAATTTAGTTGAATGTACGGTACTAAGTACGAATCCCCCCCTAAGCTAAACTCATAACGAGCTGAAAAACCAACACTGTACTCAGGCGCCATAGCGGGGCTCCAGCCTTCAAAACTAAACTGACTAGAGCTGTCGTTTATATCTTGGCGACCTTCTAAGTTACCTAATGCTAATAATGGGCGAAGCTGCTCATTACCTACCGCATAACCATCAGCAAATTCGCTATCAAGCAGAGATAAAGTACCGGTTAGTGTTAGGTTATCAATTGGCACCCATTGAATATCAGCTTCTAGGCCCACAGTTTCTACATCGCCGCCGTTTTCGTAGTATTCAAAGGTGGTAGCAGTGCCTGCTGCAACACACTCTAAAACAGTATCGCCAGTGGTCGTATCGTTACATGAGGTTGCAAATAACTGTGCTTTTACATCTTCGTATTCGTTCATAAATACCGAAAGATTTAAACGCATTGCGCCATCAAGCAAATAGCTTTTCATACCCATTTCATAAGAGATAACATCTTCGTTATCGTAAAGTGGGTCAGCACCGCGGGCTACAACGCGCGAGTCGTTTGCGCCACCGGTTCTGTAGCCTGTCGCTACACTTGCATACACCATAATATCGTTATTAATGTCGTATTCGGCAGCCGCTTTATAAAGTAGCGCTGAGTCATCCCAATCAGGAATTGTATCGCCGGTAAATGTTTTGTCGTCTTGGTTTACACGCAACCCACCTACCACGCGCAAATCTTCTGTTACTTGGTAGCGTAATTGCCCATACGCCGCAATAGATTTTGCCGTATGCGGGTCGTAATCCGGGTTCCCCCATGAAGGCACTACAACAGAATCTGACACACCATCGCCTGTGGTATCTGCATGCGATAACCAGCTCCAATCTGCTTCTTGGTCAAAGTAGTAAAGGCCACCAATCCACGAAAAATCACCCTCATCGTTAGATGAAAACTGCAGCTCAGATGAGAGTGTTTTTTGGTCATCCTCACGGCCAAAACCACCTACAAAATCAATACCGCCGTCGCTGTAGTCGTTATCGTAATATTGCTTACCACTAAGCGTTGAGTAGTTCGTGGTCCATTTAATATCAGCAAAGTCGGTATACCATTCAAGTGCTAATGTGGTCGAAAAGCTTTCTTGCTTATCAAGTGAAAAACCATTGCGGTAAACATCGTACGGGCCAAGGTCTTCGTGCTGCGCATCACTTGGCTGATAAATATGCCCCTCGGTTATTGTAGGCGTAGTGTTAAATACACCCGACCCCGGCGAGGTTTCTTCAATTTGGTAGCCCGCTATTTGTTGGTAACCCCAAATAGCTTCTGAGTTTGAGTCTTTACGCGAGTAATCAAAGCGTACTGTGGCATTAAACTTTTCGTTTGGCTCCCACTTAGTAACGTTACGCATATAAAACTGGTTTTTCTCGCGCAAGTCATCTGAAGGGCCTGGAACAACTAAATTATTGATATAACCATCGTGACGATCAGAGGCCACTACAAAACGGGTTGCCACGGTGTCGCTTACTGGAATATTTATAATTCCTTCATAAGCGCTGCGGTTATAGCTGCCTGTTTCAACTTTTATACTCCCCAGTAAATCGTCAAAAACAGGTTGATTAGTAATAATATTAATACTGCCCGCAAACGTGTTTCGGCCATATAACGTACCTTGCGGCCCGCGTAATACCTCAATGCGTTGAACATCCACCAGCGCGCCTAAGCCCGATGAGGTAGTCGGCACATAAATACCATCTTGAAATATACCTACAATTTGCTCAGCAATACCGGTGCCTGCTACACCTACTTCGTTGGTGCGAGCGCCGCGCATAGCGGGTCTAACTTCACCACCCGAAGAGCCCATACGTAAGCCTGGTACCACTTGTTCAAGACCCGTAACATCAATAATACCAGCACGGGCAATGTCCCCTTCCCCTAATGCTGTTATTGATGATGATACTTCCTGTAGGTCTTGTGAGCGACGGTTTGCCGTTACCGCTATACGCTCTATCGCGGGCTCTGCGGTTTGTTCTTGCGCTTGTGCTTGTTCTGGCTCTTGCGCAGCGTGTGCGTTCATTGTGGTTGCTGCAATAGCGGTGGTTACAGCAAAGTGAACGAGAGTCCGTGTAAATTTAGCTTTCATTATAGTTATTCTCCCCAGTATAAAACGTATTTAGTTCTCCCCAAACCTACATTTTCAATTATTACAGTAAACAAGTTGTATCAATTGAAAATGCATGGATCTAAAATAGACTTCGAAGTCAAAAAGATCAACAACTTTTTGCTCGAATAATAACCTTATCGAAATTAACCTAAATAAAACAATATATTAAAATGAAAATAAAGTGATTTCGAAACACAAAAAAGCCAGTAATAATTTATTACTGGCTCTATGTAAGCGATTGTTTAATTTAAAATTTCAATGCTATATTTTAGCAAAATGCACAAACTTACACTTTTACTTAACCCTTAAAATACATTATTGAAAAATGCCTAAAAGTTATAGCCTACCCTTACACCATAAGTGCGAGGATTAGCATAATCGGCCGCAGCCACATTACCACCAAAGCGGACTGTCCTAAGTAGTATAAGCTCATCTCCTGCGTTTTGAACATACGCACGTACAGACCACTCATTATCTGCCGAATACCATGCAAGGCTAGCATCGTACTTTTGGTAACTTTCTTGAGTACCAAATGAAAAAGGCAAATCGTTGGTTGTATACGAATCCGATAATTGAATACTGGTAGCAGGCACAACGCGGCCTTTATCACCTAAATCAAACTCATAACTGGCCAATAGTGTAATATTGTATTTAGGGCTTAGCTGCACGTCATTACCATCTAGTTGCAGTAAGTTATCTACGCCATTAATGGTCTCTCCACCCTCTTCAAATACATTTGGCGTAACAAAGTCGCCATACGTTGAATCTGTAAACGCGGCGCGTGCCCCTAGGCGCAATGCATCACTTGCCTGCCAATCAATTTCTAACTCAAGACCTGCAGCATCAATTTCCCCGGCATTACCAAAAAACGACACCGCCGTACCACCCACGTTTTGAAAACGAGTAGAAAGTAGGTCCTCGTACTGGTTGTAATATAAAGAAGCGTTAAATCTTAATGAATTATCAAGCAGCATGCTTTTAAAACCAAGCTCGTAAGCCGTTACTGTTTGCTCATCGTAGCTATCTTCGCCATTAAAAGCGCCCTGTGCGTTACCCGCTAAAAAGCCCGTAGAAACGGTAGCATAAAGCAGTTGAGAACTTGCTAAATCGTGCTCAAGACCTAGCTTCCACGTTACTTTACTCCAATCATCGTCTGCGTTATCAACCTCAAGTACAGAAAAATCGAGTGTGCTTAAGTTATCTGGGTTTTGGCCGTAAATATCCCACTCACGGCTGTCATTTGTATACCTAATGCCGGCTATACCGCGTGTATCATCATTAAATGTGTAATTACCTTGAAAGTAGGCCGCAGCTGATCTTGTTTCTAACTGAATTTGATTTAACCACGACGCGTACTGAAATTCTTGGGGTTGCGTTGTATCTGGCACATTATCAACCACAGCGCCATAACTGCCATTTAAAAATGCGTTGTCTAAATCTTCTGAGAGCAAATAAATACCCGCTACCCATTCAAAGTCGCTTTCATACGTTGAGCTAACCTGCACTTCTAACGAGTTTGTTTTTGATTCAATCGCATTGCCATCAACCGTGGTTGCATAAGTCGAAAAATCACCATCAGTAAGGCGCGTTTCTTCGTAATCCATTGAGGCTGCAATCACTTTCAAATCTACCGACTCTAATGACCAGTTAAGCTCTGCACTAATGCTTACATCACTTACATCACGCGATGGTTTATAGTCAAACTGCTGAGTAAATGGGTCTGACGATACCGCCTGTGCTGTATCAAGCCCTGGTGTTGCAGCGTTATCTAAACCTGCACCAAAGCGGCCACAATTACTGCCACACACATCGTCACGACCAATTCGCTCAGTTAATGGTGCCGACAAACTTGTTTTACCCGTTGCAGGGTTTATAGGAACGCCTAAAATATGGTAGCCAAAAGCACCGCCGCCATTTGATTCATCCTGCCACGTTTCTATTTTTACATTTAAATTTATATCGTCGTTAATTTCAGTAAAAACTTGGCCACGTAAAAAATACATATCAGCATCTTTTAAGCCTGCATCTTCATTAAATGTATTTTCAACGTAGGGATCTCTTATTTCTCGAACGCCAGTAAATCGCACCGCAGTGTCATCAGTAAGCGCTGCATTAAAAAAGCCCTCACCACGTAAATGACCATAATTACCAAATGTAACGGCCATACCGCCTTCGGTAATATCTAGCTCTGGTTTTTTAGCTATAACATCAATCGCACCACCAAATGAGTTACGACCAAACAATGTACCTTGTGGCCCGCGTAATACTTCAACACGCTCTAAATCAACAAACCCAGCAAGCGCCTGCCCGTGACGAGGACGATAAACACCGTTAGAATAAAACGCGATGGCAACATCGTTAGCCTCTACTTGCTCTGTTCTAGCACCGCGCATAGCAGGGCGAGCATCACTGCCCGACACACCCGACTTTAACCCTGGCGCTAAGCTATCAAGGTTTAAGATATCAGTAACGCCATTTTCTAGTAAATCTTTAGCAGATACAGCGGTCACAGCCAACGGCACTGATTGAATACTTTTAACACGCTTGGTAGAGGTAACCGAAATAACCTCCAACTCTTTGTTAGGGTTTAACTTTGCCTCTTGCGAGTATACCGAGGCTGAGCCCAATATCGCCGTGTTTACTGCAGCAAAAATAAGTGTTTTACGTAAAATATGTGCGGCCATGAGATTAATTCTCCACCTGTTGATATAAGTTATTTTATTAAGCATTTAAGGGCTAAATAACCCGCAACCGAATTTTAAGTATTTATAATGATTAAAAGCGCGATTTAAATGCCTATTTTTTCGACTTATAAAAACTATCGCTTTTTGCATTCGAATGCAATAAAGATTATGTAAAAGTTTTACATGTTCATAACACTAAAAACGAAGCAGCGTATTTAAACAAAAATAAACCCTTTAAAATTATAAAGTTATTTTACAAGTTTATTCTTTAAAGCACTGGTTTGATCTGTTTAATTTAACAATAACAACCAAAGAAAGAAGTATGGTAGAGAAAATACAGATTAAAAGACTTCGAAGTCCAAGGAGGGGTAATCACATTTAAAGTAGGCACCTAACCGACTAATAATTAAGTGCCCACTGTCACTAAAAGTTAAAGCGTATGGCTGAAATATAATTACATGTAAAATAGCAACAGCTAATAACTATTCTCATAATTAGTTTTGTGTCTTTTTGCTTAAGTTTTCAATTAAGTCTTGTGCGCTATAGCTGTTGTCGCTGGGTTTAATGCCTTTGCCCATTTTAATGTCAATCAGGGTGTGTACTTCTTTGCGTTTATCATTGTTGCTCACTTGTACGCCTACGCTATTGCTCGGGCGTACGCGTGTTTCGCAGGTTAATAAACCGCAGTTTCGCTCATATTGTTGGCTGTGTGATGCACTAATAGATGACGCGGGCGCTTGCGATTTAGACTCAACAAAGGTTTCTTTATTTGTTACAACAAACCAGTCGTAGCCTTGCGCTTGGGTAAGCTCAGCCGCGCGTAACAATGCATAGTCACCTGCATCGGCTACGTTGTTTGACACGCTTTTAAACTCGACGCGGTATTGATCGTCGCTAATTTTTTGCTCGCTATAACCTTGTGAGCCATTATTAGCTGGGCGGTAGTCGGGTTTAGATGCGCAACCCGCCATAAGTAAAATACTGATAATTAAAATAGATGTTTTCATCATTCACCTCGTTTTATAAAAACTATTATTGGTTTAACTGCCACTTTGCACTAATTGCTTGCTGCTCTTGCGCTCTATCTAGTGGTGCGCCGTTGATCATGCTATCTATAACAGCATCTAACTCACTGTTACTAGACGCCGTTTGATATTGCGCGCCATTATCACTTTGCTGCGCGGCTGTTTGCGCTTTAATTTGCCAACCGCTTTGCGCTTTACAAGCAATGCTTGTTTGCGTGGTATTGTTTGAGCTTAGCGCATACTGCCTACAAAGCTCACCTTGCTGATTTTTAAAACTAAGCTGCGCGCTAAATACTGAGCCATCACTTTGCTTATACTCACCACTACTTAGCTGTGTATTAAGTGCTGCTGCTATGTTACTGGCTACTAAATTTTGCGACTCATTGGGTTGTAAATAACTAGTCATTGCAATACCAAATACCACGGCAACGCTTGCAGCTATTGCTAAGCTTTTATTAGCCGACTGCTTAACCCTTTGCCAAGGCGTTAACGTTACTACATTGCTATTTAACGTATTTTTTGCCGTTGCTGTATCAAGCTTTGCAACCGTTTTAGCTAATGAGTCACTAAGGGGTGCGTCATCAATACTTGTTGCGTGCTCTTTTACTCGCATGTCTACTTCGCTTAGCTCTGCAAGTCGCATTACTAGTTCATCATCGGTTTCAAGGGCTTTGCGCACTTGCTCCATTTCGTGCTCGCTTAGCTCTGAGTCTAAAAAGGCGCTAAGTGTTTCGTCGTTAATGTTCATACTTGCTCCTTTTTAAAGTCGGGTTTTATTAAATTATAAAGTGTACTGCGTGCTCGCGATAATTTACTCATTACACTGCCTATAGGTATATCGAGTGTATGTGCTACTTCTTTATAGGCCATGCCCTGCACTGCCACCAGCGATACAATGGCGCGTTGCTCTTCGGGTAATTGCCCAAGTGCTGTATTTACATTTTTAAGCATTTGTTTGTTTTCGAGTGTTTGGTGCTCATTACTTGTAATTGGCTCTGGTAAAACATCGGCCTGGGCCGTATTTTGCCTTACCTTGCGTGAGCGGTATTCGTCTATCCACACATTGCGGCAAATTTTAAACGCCCATTTAGCAGGCTCAACGTCATCCGGAATGCCTTTTACTAATAGTTTTTCAATTGTTATTTGCACTACATCGTCTGCATCTGCTTTACTACCCGTTAGCGAATAGGCAAAACGCCTAAGCATGGGCAATAAGGTTTTTAGAGTTTCGTTCATTGATTTTTACCCCTTTTATAAAGAAGACGATTCAAAAAAACATTTATTCCCAAATAATCAAAATAATTTGAATAATGAAATATTTCTATGTGTTAAACGTTAACTACAAGCATGATAAATTTAATAGAAGTAACCCACTATGAATATTAAAAACACACGCGTTAAACACATAATAGCCACTTCGCTTTGCATATTTAGCGCAACGAGCTCAGCCAATATAGTGAGAGTCGATCAAGTGCTTGGGCAGCTTAACCCAATAGAGCAGCGTATTGAGCAAACTATAGAGCGCGCACAACGCCTGCCGCTTCCGGTGCCTGTACCACAAGTTTCGATTGATGAACTAAAAGCGCAAATGAGTGAGCCAATTAGCAGCTTACCCAATGTGCTTAACATTAATATAAATAGCCAAAACACCGCATTTGTTGAAGTAGAGCTAGAAAACGGCTTTAGAGCAATAGAGCGCCAATGGTTATTAATGGCAAATAGCCAACAACTTAATACCCTAAAACAGCAAAATGTAACCATTGTATCGGTAAAAAATTACAACGCACTTAACATGAGCTTAGTGCGCTTTAACGTGCCCCAAGGTGTTAATTCTAAAAGTGAGTTATTAAAAGCACTTAACTTAGATGAGTCTGCAATACTTGACCGAAACCACATATACCAGGCGCAAATTGGCGAGCCTACCGAAAAAGTAACACCAAATAACTCTATTGCCCCCTACTGCACACAAAGCGTAAAAATTGGCATGATCGACAGCGCCATTAATACCAAACACAGTGCTTTTGAAGGTGCAAATATCACTACGCAAAGCTTTTTACCACAAGGGTTAAGCTCGCCAAATTTACACGGCACCGCCATTGCAGGGCTAATTACAGGTAAAGGCGTAAAACTTAGCCCGCTTTTAGGCAGTGCCAAGCTTTACAGTGCAGAGGTGTTTTATAGGCAATCTGAATATGCACAAGGGGCTACATTATTTGCCATAGTAGAAGCACTTAACTGGCTAGTTAGTAATAAAATACCCGTAATTAATATGAGCCTAACAGGGCCAAATAACGCAGTTTTAGAAGCAAGTATTACTGCCGCAATAAAACAAAACGTGTTAATTGTAGCTGCTGCAGGTAACCAAGGGCCGGCGTCGCAGCCGTTATTCCCAGGTGCGTATAAAGGCGTGATAGCGGTAAGTGCTATTGATGCAAATAACCAAATTTATAGATGGTCAAATAAAGGCGATTACATAGACTTTGCAGCCCTTGGTGTAAATGTTGTTACAAGCCAAGGCAATGGAAAATTTGGGAGGGAGTCGGGTACGTCAATGGCGGCGCCGCAGGTAAGCGCGGCATTAAGTTGTTTATTGTTAAAGCATGGTAATAATAAAACCAAAGCACTTAACGAGCTTACATCGCTTGCCATCGACTTAGGCGAGCAAGGCAAAGACACCACCTTTGGTTATGGCGCCATTTACCCACCTAAAAGTGCACTTTAACTGACGCCGATAAAACCGATTGCGTATAGGTATTGCTACTAAGCATTGATTGATAATCGCCATATTCAGCCTCGGCTATAAATGTTACGTGCTCAAACACAGCTAGATTATAAAACGCATTAACGACATTTCGGTGCTCATCTCGCGACGGTATTTGCTCAAAAAAATCATCCGTTGTTTGCTCATCGTAATCTTTATTTTGATAACGCCAGCCTGCGCCCACTTTATTCGCTAAATTAAAGGACGTAAATTTGTGCGTAACTTTAGTAGTAAAACCGTAGCCGTTAAAGTCGTATTGGTTGTCGTCGGCATTTTCTTTATCAGCACTTAGCGCTGCCATTAGCATGGTTTGGCCGTTATTTATAAAATGATAAAGCGCTACATCGCCACCTACGCCGTCGGCATTACGTGCTTTTGCAGTAGCAAAACGTTTAGCTTTGGTTTTTACACTCATACGCAAATACGTATGCGGGTTTAAAAAATGGCCATAGTAGGCGCTGGCTTGATTAAAATGTAAAAATGTATCGCCATCTACATTTGCTTTTGCACCATCGTAACGAACCCCTACCTCATGGCTATTAAAGCTGTAGCTGCCATCTAAACCATATTGATGCAGGTCTAAATCGTATTGATCAAACTCATCGTAGTCTTGTTGTTCAAACTTATAGCTTGAGGTTAATTTAGCGCTTTTGGTTACTTGCCATTTTGCATTAACACCGGCTGCGGTTTTTATGCCGCTGTCGCTTTGCGACGAAATATCGTCGAGCTCTTGAACAGAGAGCGCCGAGTTACTTAATATCCCAACTTCAGCATCTGCATTTAGCTCAAAGCTACTTTTAAAGGGCTTATTTTGCTCAGCTGTTTTAACGTGGTTGGTTTGTGCAAGCACCGCTTGGGCACTAAAAACACACAATGTGGCGGTTATAACTGCTTTCATATTTATTCTCCAACAGGCCGAATAGGTTTCCCCATTCGGCATTTGTGCAAGCACTTGGCGTATTAAAGGCCTAGGTCTAAATCGTTAGTAATGTTGGTTACTACTTCACTTGCGGTGCTAAGTGCTACATCGTTACTAATTTGATCAGTAACCGCTGCACTCACCTGCCCGCTAACACTTTGCTGTACCGTGCTTTGTAAACTACTAACCGTACTGTCTTGCACACTGGCAATTAAAGATTGCTGAACACTGCTTACTACTTCATTACTGGTATTAATTGCATCACCCATTTGCAGTGCAGAGCTCACTGAGTTTGCAGCCGTATTAGTAATTGCTAATTGGTTTGTAAGCTCACCGACATTAAGCGCATTTGTTGCATCAGCTTGTGTAACCAAATCGGTAGCGCTGCCCACATTTGAAAGTAAAGAGGCATCGGCTGGTGTATCTGTGGTGTCTGGCTGAGCGCCTTGTTCAGAGGTAACAGAAAGTAATGACGACTGGCTCACAGCGGTTGTTAAATTACCCGCCGATGAGGTTAACTGCGTTGTTGCATCAAGCGCTGTATTGACTGTGGTATTGCTTGAGTTATTTAAAGACGAGGCCGATGCATTTAATGCATTATTTAAAGATGATCTGGCAGATGCAACTAATGTATTTGCAGGCTCTGCGGCCTCACTGCTTTCTTGCGCTGGAGTTTGTGTATTATTTGCCGTTGAATCTGTGTTTTGCGAGTCATCAGCCGTTACTTGTGTATCGTTAGATACGTTTGACTCGTTGCTACCACGGGCTGTTAAACCATTTTGTGAAAGCGTAATAGATGTAGATGTTTGTTGCTGCGCCGACGTTGACTGAGATAGTTTAATATCAGCGGCATGCACTGCACCTGTAAAAGTACACACACCGCTTAACATCATTACGCTTACAATTTTATTTAATTTAGTCATTGTTTTGTCCTCTAGTTTGTCGGATTGACATAAAGAAGACGATTTACAAAAACACTTTATTCCAAAAATAAATAAAAAATTATAATAACGTTACTTAATTACTTAAGTTTCATACCCTTAAATATAAATTACTCGTTTACTGCGTTAGCGTTTCACTGTTTTGGATCAGCAATAACAGCTCGGCAGTGGCGGTAGCATCGGCCAATGCGCGGTGATGGCTGGTTAAGTTTAAATTAAAATGCGCGCTAAGGTTACCAAGCGAATACGACTTTAGCCCTTTAAACGCTCTGCGCGATTCAACCACGGTGCACATTTTTGGCATTTTAAAAAAGTGCCCTGCAACCTCGCATTCTTTTTTTATAAAACCGTAATCAAAGTTTACGTTATGGGCTACAAAAATACTGCCTGCAAGTTTATCTAGTAGTGGCTGTGCTATATCGGCAAATACAGGCGCGTTGTAAACCATACCATCGCTTATGCCGGTCAATTTAGTAATAAAGCTTGGGATATGGCGCTGCGGATTAATAAG
>CERR01022222.1_pt1 | contig 117166 bp, 119 predicted proteins | sample 530841 | NCBI WGS metagenome assembly CERR01 (sample SAMEA2621021, study PRJEB7988) | marine metagenome | biome: marine biome (ENVO:00000447); feature: surface water layer (ENVO:00002042); material: "saline water (ENVO:00002010), including plankton (ENVO:xxxxxxxx)" | depth 5 m | reverse complement strand
TGAATTTCTGGCTGAATTTCTGGCTGAATTTCTGGCTGAACTTCGGGACTAATTTTTTGTTTAATATTCTGAACAGATTGTTGCTCAGAAATATTTTTAATTTTGTCTTCAAGTGCCAATTCAAGCTTTGAAATTCTTTCATTTAATTCTTGATAAAGGACTTTATGTCGTTCTTCTGAATTTTTTATTCTGTACTGCAAAACCTCTACATCTCCGGTTAATTTTGCAACACTATCAAGTAATTCATTTAACTTTGCGTTATATTTCGATAAATTTATTGAAAACTTTTGGTTAATTTTAAACTCTAGGGATTTTTCAATATTATTTAGCTGACTTTGCATTTCATTAATTTTCTTTCTTGCTTCTTCGTCTTCAAGTAATGCAAAAGCAAAATTTGAGAACAATACAAAGCCAACCAATAAATATTTTTTCATAAATCTTACTATAAAATTAAATCTATTCTACTTCGTAAGTAATATCTGCTCGCCTGTCTTGACCACATGCATCAGCTTGGCATTCTTGATTCGCGTATTCTTCACCATAACTAATAGTTTCAATTTGAGAGTCGTCAACACCAAGAGCATTTAATGCATCTTTAACTGCCACTGATCTTTTTTGTCCTAAAGCTAGATTATATTCATGCGAACCTCTGTAATCAGCATTTCCTTTTATAACCATTCTTGCAGCTGAATGATTATTTAAATACTGAGCATGAGCGCCTATTAAATCTGAATATTCAGGCTTAATATCATATTTATTAAAATCAAAAAATACGCTTCTTTGAGTAAGTAAAGTATTACTTCTAAGTTCATCTAAGCCCAAAGATTCTGAACTTGCTGAATCCACTGATGCTTCATCTTGTCCATAATAATTTGATGAAGGATCGCCTGGCGCATCCATTGGAGTAGAACTACAACCAGCAGCAAGAATACCTACCAGAGATAGTATTAATAATGAGTTTTTCAATTTAGGTTCTCCTTTTAAAAAAATTAATTAGTTATTGGGCCCCACGTAGGTTCCTGAATTATAGAATTTCCTACACTTATTGGGACTCTTTTTAGCCCATTAATTGATACTGTACCAATTTTTGTGGTTTTACCATAGTCTTTATAGGTAAATAATACTAAATGTCCGTTCGGTGCAAATAATGGAGATTCATCAGCTGGTCCTTTTGTAAGCTTTAAAACTTGATTAGATATTAAATTTTGTATAGCTACTTTGAATTTACCTTGGTCTTGAATAAGAAAAAGTAATAATTTTCCATCATAAGATAAACTTGGACTTAAGTTATATTTACCCTCAAACGTAATTCTAGTAATCTCATCATCATTTATATTTATCTTATAAATTTGAGGACTGCCTCCACGATTAGAAGCAAAATAAATATCTTCTCCATTTGGGGCCCATGATGGCTCTGTATTGATTGAATTTGATCTCATTAACTGTTTTATGCCAGTTCCATCTGCATTAATTATATAAATTTGTGAGTTTCTATTATAAGTAAGTACTATTGCCAATTTTTTACTATCTGGTGACCACGCTGGGGCACTATTATTACCTTTAAAATTTGCCAATAAAGTTCTTTTTCCTGTCTTTAAATTTTGTATGTATATCACAGGTTTCTTTTTTTCAAACGAAACATATGCAATTTTTTTACCATCTGGCGACCATCTGGGAGAAATAATTGGCTGTGAGCTGTTTAATATTGGTTTTGAATTAAATCCATCAAAATCTGAAATATTTAAACTATATTTTTTATTATTTATTTTTTTAACATATGCAATCTTAGTATGAAAAATACCCTTACTACCTGTTAAATGTTCATAAACATGGTCAGATACTTTATGTGCAATAGCTCTATACTGAGATTTTTTCCCCATATATCTCATTGTAAAAACTGTTTTTTCTTTAAATATATCTATCAAACTCCATGTAATTTCAATAGTTTTTTTATTAGAATTTTCCAACTCTACTTTTCCAACAACTATAAATTGTGCATCCATTGCAGACCATTTTGTAAAATTAATATTGATATCACTACTGGGTGGATTAGATATGCCTCTGGTATTTAAAGGTTGAAATAAACCTGTTCGATCAAGATCCATAGAAATAATTTGATGTGCTTTTTGCCCATTTATACCAACTGAATCCTCAAAAGGAATAATAGCGATAGGTATCTCACTCGCTTTACCTCCTAAAATTTCAATCACTTCTAATGAATAAATTGGAGTTGAAATTAATAGTAAAATACTAACGAAAAGAGAATAAAGTCTAAGAGCCATATTTTTAAAATCCTTGTAAAGTTTAATAAGATACCACTTTATTTTATTAAATTTATTACAATTAACTTACAAATCATAATGTCCATTTGGGTGAAATTTCAATTTTAAATCTTTTAATCGTTTAAATAATTTATTATTTTTAGGAATTGGAAGTGGTTGCGATTGAAGTATTGCTCTTTCAACTGCAGCATCACAACTTGAAATATTACTTGATTGCGTCATTTTTGGTTCCCCAAGTAAATCTCCCGTAGGCATTAAAGATATTTCAAATTCTAATTCAACTCTATCGAGACCACACAATTGATTATTTACGTTTTGTTGTATTTTTTGCTGAATGAGAGCTTTAAAGCGATCTAATTCACCTGAATTTATTCCTGCTAATAATTCCTTATCAGCTTCAATAGCAAGTCTGGGTTTTTTGACTAACTCTTCTTCTCTGATGGAGTCTCTTAATTTATCAACTTTTTCCTGTTCAAGTAATTTATCTTTTATCTGGTCTAATTTTTCCTGTTCAAGTAATTTATCTTGCAATTTTTCAATCTCTTCTTGTTTTAATAATTTGGCTTGAAGTTTTTTTATTTCCTGAAACTTTTTTTTTCTTGCTAATGCTTTCTTTTCAGCAGCCTTTTTTTTCTTCAATTTAATCTCTGCTTCTTCATTTTTCTTTAATTGTTGTTCATTTATTTTTGGAGGAATTACTTTCATTTTTTTAGCACTTTTAGGTTCTTTTTTTATTTGTTTGCTTTTAATTTGTGTTGGAACTGCATCCCAAAGTTCCACTTCAGCATAATTAGGTATTTTACTTTGCCATTGAATTGAAAAAACCATAAAAATGAATAACAAAAAATGAATTAAAAATGAAAATAAATTAGCTTGAAGATTATGATCATTTTCGAGAATAGTCCAAACATTTGAGTTACGAATAAAATCAAAATTTAATTGGGGTTTATTCATGAATTACTTTTCTGGTTTAAGTAACAAGCCAACTTTATTAATTTCATTCTGTTTTAATAAATCCATAACCCTTATAACTTCTTGATATCTAACTTTTTTATCTGCTGCAATTACTACTGATTGGTCTGGATTTTTTTCAATAGACTTTTTAATAAATGCCAATAAATTATCTTTTTTATATTTTTTACCTTTTATTTCAATAGAAGCATCTTTCTTTATTGAGATAACTATAGGAGTGACTTGTTGCTTTAAAGATTGACCAACTTTAGGCAAATCTACAACACCAGGATTCGTCATAGGAGCAGTAACCATGAAAATAACAAGTAAAACCAACATTACATCTATATACGGAACAACATTTATTTGATTCATTAGCCTTCTTTTATTCATAATGTCTAGCCCTTACGATCTATTGTATTTATAAATTCCTCCATAAAGCTTTCATATCTAACAGACAATCGATCAACTTTTGCAGCAAATCTATTGTATGCAATAACGGCAGGAATTGCGGCAAATAATCCAATAGCAGTAGCAATTAAGGCTTCTGCTATTCCAGGTGCAACTTGGGCTAAAGTAGCCTGTGCTACATTTGATAACCCAATAAATGCATTCATAATGCCCCATACAGTTCCAAATAATCCAATATATGGACTTACAGATCCAACAGAAGCAAGGAATGGTAAATGCCTTTCAAGTGAATCTACCTCTCTGTTGTAACTTGCACTCATTGCTCTTCTGACACTTTCTATACTTTTCTTATCAAAAGATCGTGAATCTTTTTGGCTCGTATATTCTTTATACCCAGCTTTAAAAATTGTTGCTAAACCGTTCATATCCCCATGCACTGATGTTAAAGAATCATATAATTTTCCTAAATCACCTCCAGACCAAAAAAATTTTTCAAATTCGTTTGTATTTTCCTCAGTAATTTTTAAAATCTTTATTTTTAAATAAATATATTTCCAGGACATGCCCGATGCAAAAACTAAAATTAACATTACAATCTGAACAGGTAAGCTAGCGCCCAGAACTAGTGAAAAAAATGATAGATCACTTCCCAACATCATAATATCTCCATAAGTTTTTTGGCTATTTTTGGAATACGAACAGGTTTAAAAATATCTGCGCCAATACACACAATTTCAACCTTTCCTTCAGTAATTATTTGATCTTCCCTCATAATATTTTGTTTTAGCGTAAATGAATAATCATTAGCTTTTATGCAATTAGTTTGTATTTTTAATAAATCATTAAACCTTGCTGGTATTTTATATTGAATATCAAGCTTTCGCACAACAAACATTACATTTTCTTCCTGTTTCAATTTTATTTGATCAAGCCCAAAACTTCTTAACCATTCTGTTCTGGCTCTTTCCATAAATTTTAGATAATTTGCATGATAAACAACTCCGCCACTATCAGTATCCTCAAAATAAACCCTTACATTCCATGTAAAAACTATTCTTTCCATAGTTCATCATTTAGATTATTTTTAGAATACTTTAAATCAAAATGCTTGTATGCTTTTTCAGTAGCAAGCCTACCCCTCGGTGATCTCATTAAGTAACCCTGCTGGATCAAATATGGCTCAATAACATCTTCAATTGTTTCTTTTTCTTCTCCAATTGCAGCTGCTATATTATCAAGTCCTACCGGACCGCCTGAAAATTTTTCAATAATCGAAAGCAAAAAGGTTCTATCCATCAAATCCAGGCCAATTAAATCAACGTCTAACATTTTTAAAGCTGCATCTGCTGTCGATTTATTAACTTTTCCTTTTGACTTTATCTCAGCAAAATCTCTGACTCGTCTTAATAATCTATTAGCAATTCTTGGTGTACCTCTTGATCGATTTGCAATTTCTTTTGCGCCTTCTTGATCAATTTCAACTTCTAACAAACCTGCCGAACGAGTTACAATCTCAACCAACTCATTACTTGAATAAAATTCTAATCTTGATACGATACCAAATCGATCTCTAAGAGGATTAGTCAACATCCCAGCTCTTGTCGTTGCCCCAATTAAAGTAAATGAAGGTAGTTCTAATTTAACCGATCTAGCAGATGGGCCATCTCCAATCATAATATCTAAACGATAATCTTCCATGGCAGGATAAAGAATTTCTTCAATAACCGGTGATAACCTGTGTATTTCATCAATAAATAAAACGTCATTTTCTTCAAGATTTGATAATAGAGCTGCCAAGTCTCCTGTTTTTTCTAAAACCGGGCCAGAAGTTTGTCTTAAATTAACCCCCATCTCTTTTGAAATTATATTAGCCAAAGTCGTTTTACCAAGACCAGGTGGACCAAATAATAGAACATGGTCTAGCGCCTCATTTCTTTTCTTAGCTGCACCAATAAAAACTTCAAGTTGCTCTCTAATCTTTTCTTGTCCAACATATTCAACAAGTTTTTTTGGCCTTAATGCATGCTCAAAATTTTCTTCTTCAGCATCCTGATTTGAGGGGTTTATAAATCTATCTGGTTCAATCATTTTTTAAATTCACTATGGGTTTTTAGATAACAACTTTAATGCCTGTTTAATTCCATCATTTAACGAAATATCTGAAACTAATTCTTTAGTAACATTAGTTACATCTTTCGAGCTATACCCCAATGCAATTAATGCATTTTGAATATCATCGAGTATAGTGGGCTCTTTATTTGATGTTATTTTTAATTGATCATCTTTAAATTTGTCTTTTAACTCCAGAACTAGACGCTCGGCAGTCTTCTTTCCTATGCCCGGAATTCTTATTAGTAAATCAGGATCTTGATTGGAAATCGCTAACATTAATTCATTAACTGACATGCCTCCAAGAATTGATAAAGCTACCTTTGCTCCTATACCATTAACTTTAATAAGCAATCTAAATATTTTTCGCTCTTGAATCGAAGCAAAGCCAAATAGTAATTGAGCATCTTCTCTTACAATAAAATGAGTCAATAATGTAACTTCTGCACCTATTTCTGGTAAATCATAAAAAGTGGGCATTGAGACTTCTAATTCATAACCAACGCCATGACAATCTAATAAAATCATCGGTGGGGTTTTTTGTAATAAGCTTCCTTGAATTCTACCTATCATATTATTCTTCCAGATTTCATTCTATTTCCCATTCCAAATTTAGCAAGACTTCCACTAATATTAGCATGACAAATACTACAAGCTAAAGCATCTGCTGAATCTGTAGTTGGTAATGAAGGAAGATTTAGTAATTTTTGAACCATTATTTGAACTTGAGATTTGCTTGCATGACCTCTTCCAACAACTGATTTTTTTACTTGCAATGCAGTGTACTCATAGACATCAAGATTTTTGATAACTGCTGCACTAATTGCAGCACCTCTAGCTTGACCAAGTAACAATGTGGATTGAGGATTTTTATTTACAAAAACTTTTTCAATTGCAATACAATCTGGTTCGAATTTATCAATAACCTCTTCTAAACCTGAAATAATTATTTTAATTCTAGAAGCTAGATTTGTATCTTGATTTGTAGTTTTGATAATTCCACTTGTTTTATACTTTAAGGTGCCAGATGTATTCAATATTACACCATATCCTGTAATTCTTAATCCTGGATCAATACCAAGAATTTTATTTAAAGTTTTAATCAGCCACCCTCTATTACAACATTTGTATAAACTTCATGAACATCGTCTAAATCCTCAAGAAAATCAAGAATCTTTCTCATCTTTTCTCCTTCTGCTCCTTTTAATTCTATTTCAGTTTCAGCTTTCATTGTTAATTCAGCAAATTCATATTTAAACTCTGTTTTATCAAATCCATCTTTGATATTTAAAAAATCATTTGGTGTAGTAATAATTTCAACGCTACCATCATTATTATTAATAATATCATCAGCACCTAAATCAATTGCTATCTCAACTAATTTCTCGGTGTTTATTCCAGGTGCAAATAGAATAACTCCACAATGTTTAAATAAATAAGAAACACATCCATCAGTACCTAAATTCCCACCGTTTTTACTTAGCGCCAGTCGAACATCTGCAACAGCACGCTGCTTATTATCAGTTAAGCAATCAATAATTATTGCTGCCCCATTGATACCATAACCTTCATATCGAATTTCTTCGTAATTAATGCCTTCAAGCTCTCCTGTACCTCTTTTTATTGCTCTAGAAATATTATCTGCAGGCATACTTTCTTCTTTTGCTGCACTAACTGCAGTTCTAAGCCTTGGATTAAAATTTATATCTCCACCAGCCATTCTCGCAGCTACTGTAATTTCTTTCACTAATTTTGAAAAAATCTTTCCTCGCTTAGCATCTTGTCTGCCTTTACGATGTTGAATATTTGCCCATTTTGAATGTCCTGCCATATTTAGTCGCCGATAATTTTAACTAACACTCTTTTTTTTCTTCTGCCGTCAAATTCACCATAAAAAATCTGTTCCCAAGGGCCAAAATCAAGCTGTCCATCTGTTATAGCAACTACAACTTCTCGTCCCATTACTTGTCTTTTCATGTGGGCGTCAGCATTATCTTCTCCAGTATCATTATGACGATAACCACTAACAGGTTCATGAGGAGCTAAATGTTCTAACCATTTTTTGTAATCATGATGTAAACCGGATTCATCATCATTAATAAACACACTAGCTGTAATATGCATTGCATTGACTAGAACAAAACCCTCTTGAACACCACTTTCATCCAAACAAGTCCTAATTTCAGAAGTTATATTAGTAAAATGCATTCTATCTGGGGCATTAAACCATAATTCTTTACGATAACTTTTCATAATTAATCCTCCATTCCATCATTTATTCGAGTGTGTTTTTTTAACCATATATCTGCCATTTCTGTTTTCCTATAATCTTTAAAGCACGGAGTTCCTAAAGTGTAATGAATTATATTAGCTTGTTCATTATTAGGATACTCTGTTGCTAACCAATTCCATTCTTTAGGAAGTTCGCCAATATCTCCATTCTCAAGCCATGAAAAACGATGCAGATATTTTCCTGTTTGATTTGCAATAAAATCTGGGGTTAAGATCTTATGTTTAGGATGTTTACAATTCCATAAAATAACACTGGACCAATTCTTTCTAGGATAGTCTTGATTTATATTACCTAAATATTTTTGGTTTGCCTTAGTTTTATAATCATGCTTAACGACCTGTAAAGCTTTTGAATCATCTTTTAAATCTAATAATTCTTTAATATCTTTCTGGCAAATCATATCCCCATCAGCAAAAATTGCCCAACCTTCAAAGTCATTTAAAAAAGGAGTTAAAAAACGTGAATATACAAAATCATTACTTTTATCTTCGTGTTTTTCCTCATAACCTTTTAAGGTTTTTACGGCAAGAGGGGTTATATCTAGTGGTATTGAAGCATGATCAATAAGACTTTGCACAAAGGTATGATATGCAACTGATTCTCTTTGATCAAATCCTATATAAATTTTTACTTTTTGATTTTCAGACATGTTATGTCCTTGCTATTTATTACAAAAAATTAATTCAATTCCATTTCCAGCTGGATCTTTAAAAAATATTTGTTCAGTTCCTATTTCTGGTACTGAACGTAAATAAAATTCTATTTCTCTTTCCTTTAAAATTTTAATATATTTATCTTTATCCACTGCGGTGAAAGCCATATGATCAAAAGTATTTTTTATATTAACAGGATTTTCATCATTTTTTTTTGTTTCACTTAAATGCAGAACATCTTTTTTACCTGCATTAAGCCAAAATCCATTACTTTTGAAAGGTGGTCGAGTTCCCATTTCAAGTCCAACAACTTCAATGTAGAAATTTTTTAAGATTTCCATCATCTTAAACTCAGATCTTAAATTATAGTGATTGATTGCTCTAATCATTGTTTTGTTGAATATTCGAAGTTTTCAACTTAATGTTCAATTCTTTTAGTTGTTTTGCGTCGACTTTATTTGGTGATTGTGTCATTAAACATTGAGCCTTTTGAGTTTTAGGAAAAGCTATCACATCTCTAATAGATTCAGAATTAACTAATAATGTCACTAATCTATCTAATCCAAATGCTACTCCACCATGCGGTGGAGCCCCATAATTTAAAGCATCTAATAAGAAACCGAACTTCTCTTTTGCTTCCTCTTTAGAAATACCTAATGCTTTAAAAACTCTAGATTGGAGGTTAGATTTATAAATACGCATGGATCCTCCTCCCAATTCCCACCCATTTATAACCATATCATAAGCTTTTGATAAACATTTTCCAGGATCTGAATCTAAAAACTCTTCATGGCCATCTTGAGGAGCTGTAAATGGATGATGGAGGGCATTCCAAGTTTCAGAAGTTTCATCATAATCAAACATAGGAAAATCAACAACCCATAATGGTGCCCATTCTAAATCATTTAGATGTTTCTTTTCATGTCCAATTTTTACTCTAAGGGCGCCTAAAGCCTCATTCACTATTTTATTTTTATCAGCACCAAAAAAAATTAAATCGCCATTCTCTGACTTAGTTTTTTCAATAATTAACTTTAATGCTTTAGTGTGAATATTTTTAACTATTGGACTTTGAAGTCCCTCTTCATTTAGAACATTTTTATCGTTTACTTTAATATAAGCCAAACCTTTTGCCCCATAGATTTTCACAAATTCCGTATATTCATCAATTTCTGAACGTGATAATGTAGCTCCGCCCGGAACTTTAAGTGCCGCAACTCTTCCATTTATCATATTTGCAGCTGAAGAAAATACCTTAAAATCTACATCCTTCATTTCGTCGGTAAATTCAATTAATTCAAGAGTAACTCTTAAATCAGGTTTATCAGAACCATATCTACTCATTGCCTCTTTATATGAGATTTTAGGAAATGATTTAGGTAAACTAATATTCATAACTTCAGAAAAAGTTTGTCTAATCATGTTTTCAGAAATTTCTATAATATTTTCTTCGTTAATAAATGATGCTTCAATATCAATCTGAGTAAATTCGGGTTGACGATCAGCTCTTAAATCCTCATCTCTGAAACATTTTGCTATTTGATAATATCTATCAAAACCAGAAACCATTAAAATTTGTTTAAATAATTGAGGAGATTGAGGCAAAGCAAAAAAATTACCATGATGAATTCTAGAAGGAACTAAATAATCTCTTGCTCCTTCAGGTGTACTTCTATTCAAAATTGGAGTTTCTAATTCAATGAATCCCTCCTGATCTAAAAAATTTCGCACACTTTTTGAAACATTATGTCTAATCTTGAGATTTTTTTGCATAACATCACGTCTTAAATCAATAAAACGATATTCAAGCCTCACTGCTTCTGAAATTGTTTCATCGTCAAGAACAAAAGGAGGTGTCTGAGATTGATTTAAAATATTAACTTTAGATGCCAACATTTCAATTTCACCAGTTGGTAAATTTAAATTTACTGTTCCCTTAGGTCTTAATCGAACTTTACAGATCACCTCTAATACAAATTCATTTCTAATTGTTTCGGCAAGTTTAAAAGCTTCTGGCGTATCTGGATCAATAACTATCTGAGCTAAGCCTGTTCTATCTCTCAAATCAATAAAGATAACTCCTCCGTGATCTCTTCTTCTATGAGCCCAACCACAAAGTACAACTTCTTTATTTTCATGACTTTTATTTAATTCACCACAATAATACGTTCTCATTTACGATTCTCTTTCAAAATAATTATTTTTTTTGTTTGAGTTTTTTATCACTAGGGACTACTCCCATTGAAATAACATATTTTAGTACTTGATCTACTCCAATATCTAACTCAACAACTTTATCTCTCGGAACCATTAAAGTATATCCAGATGTTGGATTAGGAGTCGTTGGCACATAAACATTTAAATATTTACCCTTTAAATTCTTAGTTAATACTTGATCAGGCTCACCAGTAATAAATGCAAAAGTATATGTTCCTGAAATTGGGAATTCAATTAGTACAGCCTTAGTAAAAGCATTTCCTGAACTTGAAAGAAGAGTGTCTGAAACTTGTTTTATACTTTTATAAACTGATTTAACAAAGGGTAATCTATTAAGAATAACCTCGTACAAAGTTATAATTTTTTTTCCAAAAAAATTATTAGCAATTATTCCAGTTACTAAAATAATAATAAATGTCAAAATGACACCAAAACCAAAAACTTCAGTGCCCAGTAAATAATCAGGTCTTAATGTCTCCGGAAATAAAAATAAAATTTGATCTAAAAACTTTATTAAGGAAAATAATACCCAAAAGGTAAGAATTAAGGGAATTAAGACTAACAAGCCAGTTATAAAATTTTTTTTAATCATTGTTTTTTAATGTCTCAGTTTTATTTATTTTAGAAGGTTTCTCATAATCTTTTTTAGAATTCTTAACTTTTGGTTTATTTTTAAAATCTGTTTCATACCAACCTGACCCTTTTAATTTAAAATGAGGTGCAGATAATTGTTTTTTAAATGTCTTATTCTTACAAGCAGGGCAAATCATTATCGAATCATCTGATAGCTTTCCAATAACATCCTCTTGATGCTCACAATTAGAACATTGAAACTCATATAAAGGCATCTTCAAAACCCTTTTTAAAAGGGTATATCGTCTTCCGGAAGCTCAAGTGATGGCTCATTTGATGAACTTGGACCTTCTTTGCTTTGAGTTGTTCTTTCTGGTTCTTGGTTATAGTTTTCAGCATCTTCATTTGATGAACTTCTTCGATCATCTTTACCTCCCAGCATTTGCATTGTATCTGCTACCACTTCTGTAGTGTATCTATCCTGTCCATCTTTAGTTTGCCATTTTCTTGTTTGAAGGCTTCCTTCAACAAAAACAGAGCTGCCTTTCTTCAAGTACTCGCCGGCAATTTCTGCTAATTTTCTGTACATTACAATATTATGCCACTCTGTTTTTTCTTTTTTATCTCCAGAATTTTTATCTTTCCATGAAGTACTTGTAGCTATACTAAAATTACAAACAGAGTCCCCGTTAGGAAAAGTTCTAACTTCTGGGTCTCTGCCCAAATTACCAAGCAACATTACTTTATTAACTGATGGCATATTTTCTCCTATCTTTATTAAACATTTTTAATTAGCCTTAATTATAACAATACCTGATGAATAGCAAACTATAGTTTCTAATTTTAAAATAATAAAATATAATATCAGGTTGCTCCTAATAAAAGATAGAATTAAATGGATTACCTAAAAATTAAAGGGGCCAGAACCCACAACTTAAAAAATATTTCCTTAGACCTTCCAAGAAATAAATTAATAGTTATTACAGGTTTATCTGGCTCTGGAAAATCTTCACTAGCATTTGATACCTTGTATGCCGAAGGACAAAGAAGATATGTTGAATCCTTATCTGCTTATGCAAGACAATTCTTAGATCGTATGAACAAACCTGATGTAGATATGATTGAAGGTTTATCTCCAGCAATTTCTATAGAACAAAAATCCACTTCTCATAACCCAAGATCAACTGTTGGAACAGTTACTGAAATTCATGACTATCTCCGTTTATTATATGCGCGAGCAGGTGATCCATATTGTCCTGAACATAAAATAAAACTTGAAGCACAAACTGTTTCACAAATTGTAGATCAACTTCTTTCATTGCCAGAACAAACCAAAATTATGATACTAGCTCCAGTTGTAAATGCTAGAAAAGGAACTCACTCGGATTTAATAGATGAATTACGTGCTCAAGGTTTTATTAGAATTAGATTAGATGGAACAATTTATGAAATAGATAATATTCCTTCTATAGAAAAAAACGTAAAGCATCAATTAGATGTTGTGATTGATCGAATAAAAATATATCAGGACATTAAACAACGTTTAACTGAATCAGTTGAAACAGGTCTTAAAATTGCTGATGGAAAAATTATCTCCATTAATATAGACACCCAAGAAACACAACTATTTTCTGCAAAGTTTTCATGCCCGCACTGTGACTACTCATTAACTGAATTAGAGCCAAGACTATTTTCTTTTAATAATCCAATGGGGGCATGTCCTGACTGCGATGGATTGGGTCATAAAAACTTTTTTGATGCTAATCGTGTAGTAGCCTTTCCTCAACTTCCATTATCTTCAGGTGCAATCAAAGGATGGGATAAACGAAATCAATTTTACTACCAGATGTTAAATAGCCTAGCAAATCATTATGATTTTGATCTTGAAATACCATATGAACAACTTCCAGAAAGTATTCAAAATATAATTTTATTCGGAAGTGGTAAGGAGCAAATAGAATTTAATTATTTTAATGAGCAAGGAACTATAAATACAAAAAGGCATTCTTTCGAAGGCATAATAAATAATTTTAAAAGACGATACCAAGAAACTGACTCATCAACTGTTAGAGACGAATTATCAAAATATTTGAGCAATCAAGAGTGTCCAACTTGTAATGGTACAAGATTAAGAATTGAGGCAAGAAATGTATTAGTTGGCGATTTAAATCTTCATGAAATATGTAAACTACCACTTAAAAAAACTTTAGGATTTTTCAATCATCTAGAATTATTAGGTTTTAGAGCCCAAGTTGCAAATAAAATAATTCAAGAAATCAAAAATAGGCTCAATTTTCTTATAGATGTAGGTTTAGATTATTTATCACTTTCAAGATCTGCTGAAACTCTATCTGGTGGAGAAGCCCAAAGAATTAGATTAGCATCACAAATAGGGAGTGGTTTAACAGGAGTAATGTATGTTTTAGACGAACCCTCCATAGGACTTCATCAAAAAGATAATGACAAACTCCTACAAACTCTAAAAAACCTAAGAGATATTGGTAATACAGTAATAGTAGTTGAACATGATTATGATGCAATTATGACAGCTGATTATGTTGTTGATATTGGGCCTGGCGCAGGAGTCCATGGTGGAGAAATTGTTTCTCAAGGAGGTCCCAAAGATATTTCAAAAGACAAAAATTCTTTAACGGGCCAATATATTAGTGGCCAAAAGAAAATATCAATTTCGAAAAAAATAAAATCCCCTAATAACTCCTTTTTTAAAATAACAAAAGCAACTGGTAATAATTTAAAAGGGATTAACTTAAATTTACCAATAGGTCTTTTTACTTGTGTTACCGGTGTTTCTGGAAGTGGGAAATCTACGCTTATTAATGATACTTTGTACAATGCTGTTGCAAAACATTTATACCGAAGTAATTTAGAACCAGCAAATCATGAGGATATATCAGGTTTTGATTTCTTTGATAAGGTTGTGGATGTTAATCAAAGTCCGATTGGAAGAACACCAAGGTCTAATCCTGCTACATATACCGGATTATTTACTCCAATTAGAGATCTTTTTTCTAAAGTTCAAGAAAGTAGAACTAGAGGTTATAACCAAGGTAGATTTTCATTTAATGTTAAAGGTGGACGCTGTGAAGCATGTGAAGGGGACGGAGTTATTAAAGTTGAAATGCATTTTTTACCAGATGTATATGTCGAATGTGATGTTTGCAATGGCCGTCGTTATAACAGAGAGACACTTGAAATATTTTATAAGGGAAAAAATATTCATGATATTTTAAGTTTAACTGTAGAAGAGGGTTATGAATTTTTTAAGGCAGTTCCAACAATAGAAAGAAGGCTAAAGACACTATTAGATGTTGGTCTTGGATATATAAAATTAGGTCAAAATGCTACCACTCTCTCAGGTGGTGAGGCTCAAAGGGTTAAATTAGCTTTAGAACTATCGAAAAGAGATACTGGAAGGACTCTTTACATATTAGATGAGCCAACTACAGGGTTACATTTTGCTGATATACAGCTATTACTTAATGTACTTCATCAATTAAGAGAAAATGGAAATACTTTGGTAGTTATTGAACATAACTTAGATGTAATTAAAACTGCCGATTGGATAATTGATTTAGGGCCAGAAGGAGGAGATGGAGGGGGAGAAATTCTTGCAGAAGGCACCCCTAAAGAGATCGTTAAGAATACCAAAAGTTTTACAGGTAAACACTTAAAAAAATATTTATAAAAATTCTTACTAACTGTATGAGCAAGGATTAAATCCTAGCAAAAGCTTTTATACTCATTTAAATTAAATTTTTTCACATTTTTAATTCTTGGTTTTAACTTATGCCAAATATAGAAACTTTCAGCTGCTTGTTCAACAAGCATCCCTAACCCATCAAAAACTAAATGTGTTTTCTTATTTGCTTCATTCATGAATGGAGTTTTATACCCATACATTAATTCATAACATACACCTGGATCATTTAAATAATTGAATACATTTTTGGATATTGGAGATTCTTTATTATTTAAAAAAGAAGATGTGGCATTTATTATTAAATCAAAATTTAAATTTAAATTTAAATTTTCAAAAGAATTAGATTCTATTACTTCTAAACTAACTTGATTTTTTTTTGAAAATTCTAACCAATAGTCTCTCATCTTAATTGCTTTACTGAAGGTTCTATTAGTTATAAAAATTATTTTTGCTTTTGTTTTTATAAGGTCGTAAAGAATCCCATTTGCTGATCCACCAGCTCCGACCAATAAAATATTCTTATCTTTGAGATTTACAGCTTTATTTTTTAAATCATTAATTAAGCCCATACCATCAGTTGTATCTCCAAAAATTTTATTTTCTAAGAATGTAATTGTATTAACAGATTTACATAAAGATGCTCTTTCTGAAAGATTGTCGCAAATCTGAAAAGCAGAATTTTTCAATGGAAGAGTAATATTTAAACCATAAAATCCCTCCTTTCTAAATTTTCTTAATTTCTCATCAAAATCATCTTGATTAACATCAAATTTCTTATATTCCAAATCAATTGAAAATTCTTTTGCAAATAAAGAATGTATTTGGGGTGAAAGAGAATGAGAAATCGGATGTCCAAGCACTGCAAATTTTTTATTTAATTTATTCATTAATTTATTATTATAGAAAATAAAAAAATATCCAAGAGAAATATTTATGCATTATAATAGTGCAATTAATATATAATTATGCATTATAATAGTGCAATAATTATATATTTAATGAATTTTATAAGTAAATCAGGTACTTTAGCGAATTAATATATTGGCATAGAATCTGCTTTAGATAATATATATATATCAAACAATTATTTTTTAAGGAGTTTAGTATGGCTGTCGCAGATGTAATGAAAAAAATTAAACAAGAAAAAGTTAAATTTATCGATCTTCGTTTTACTGACACAAAAGGTAAAGAACAGCATGTTTCAGTTCCAACGGCAGCATTTGATAAAAATAAATTTACTGATGGCCATGCATTTGATGGTTCATCTGTCGCAGGCTGGAAAGGAATAAATGCATCAGATATGTTACTTTATCCTGATCCTGCCACTGCTAATATCGATCCATTCATGGAAGAAAAAACTCTTATATTAACTTGTAATGTAGTAGATCCTACAGATGGAAAAGGTTATGATCGTGATCCAAGAACAATTGCTCACCGCGCAGAAGCCTACCTTAAAAAAACTGGTATTGGCGATACTGTTTATTTTGGACCAGAACCTGAATTCTTTGTATTTGATTCAGTTACATGGGACTCTGGAATGAGTGGATCATCTGTTAATGTTAGCTCCGAAGAAGCAGAGTGGGACTCAAAAAATGAACATGATGGAGGTAACGTTGGTCACCGCCCCAGAGTTAAGGGAGGTTATTTTCCAGTACCTCCTGTTGATTCTTTACAAGATCTTCGTTCAGAAATGTGTTTAACATTAGAAGAGATGGGAGTACCTGTTGAAGTCCATCATCACGAAGTTGCCGGTTCAGGTCAAAACGAAATAGGTACTAAATTTTCTTCGCTCACACAAAGAGCTGACTGGACTCAAATACTTAAATATGTAGTCCTTAATACAGCACATCGATATTCAAAAACAGCAACCTTTATGCCAAAACCAATCCTGGATGATAATGGAACAGGTATGCATGTTCATCAATCAATTTGGAAGGGTGGTAAAAATATGTTTGCTGGAAAAAAATATGCGAACTTAAGTGAAACTGCTCTTTATTACATTGGCGGTATTATCAAACATGGAAAAGCATTAAATGCTATCACCAACCCATCGACTAACTCATACAAAAGATTAGTCCCAGGCTTTGAAGCACCAGTTATGCTTGCATATTCTGCAAAAAATAGATCAGCTGCAATAAGAATACCTTATGTAGCATCTGATAAAGCAAGAAGGATTGAGGTACGTTTTCCTGATCCAACAGCTAATCCATACCTGGCTTTTAGTGCACTATTGATGGCTGGCTTAGATGGAATTAAAAATAAAATTCATCCTGGAGAGGCTGAAACAAGAGATTTATATGATTTAACAGCTAAAGAAGAAGCAAAAATTCCTCAAGTTGCAGCTACTTTACCTGAGGCTCTTGATGCACTTAAAGTTGATCGAGAATTTTTAACAGCTGGTGGAGTTTTTTCTGATGACTTTATTGATAGTTTTATTGATTTAAAAATGGAAGAAGTTACTAGATTAAGAATGACTCCTCATCCAATTGAATTCGATATGTATTACAGCATATAGTTTTAAAGGGTGGATTTTTTAATCTGCCCTTTTTTTAACTAAAATTAATATGCACTAATTTTGTGCAATGAAATAAAAGAGGATTTGATCTTTTTAGTAAGAATAAAACAAAATAGTTAATTAAATTTTGGTCTTATTCTTGCTTGATAAATTGTATGAGGACAAAAAATGACACCAGTTGAAATTAAAGATGCACTCAAAGGAATGGAGGACTTAGCTACTGCAATAGTTGTTTGTGATAAGAATTTAAAAATTAAATACATAAATCCAAGTGCAGAGATTTTATTTGAATTAAGTCATGGTCATGCCATAAACGAGCACATAAGTTTATTTTTTGAAGAAATTGAATTCTTTGAGGATGCATTAAAACAGGCGAAAAAAAAACAAAGTTCATATCGTGAACATGAATATTTTATTAAAACTAAACAAAACAAAACCATATGTGTAAGCTTTACAATTACCTCAATTGATCATAATACATTTGACTTTATAGTTGAATTTATTCAAATGGATCAACAGTTAAGAGTAGCCAGGGAAGAAAGAATGTTTATTCAACAACAAGCGAATTCAGAATTATTGAGAAACTTAGCTCATGAAATTAGAAATCCTCTTGGAGGATTAAGGGGGGCGGCGCAACTTCTAGAAAGAGAATTAAAAGAGAATTCATTAAAAGAATATACACAAATAGTTATCAATGAAGCGGATCGTCTTCAAAATCTTATGAATAAATTATTAACACCCCATCAACTGCCAGTGTATAAAAAAACAAACATACATGAAGTTTTAGAAAGAGTTCGAAGTTTAATCTTATCAGAATTTCCAAAAAATCTTGATCTCGTAAGAGATTATGATATTAGCCTTCCAGAATTTATTGGGGATAGAGAAAAACTAATTCAAGCTGTTCTGAATGTTGCAAGAAATGGGGTTCAGGCAATGTCTGAAAATAATATGAAAGAAAAAATGAATCTAAAATTTATTACTAGAGCAGAAAGTCAAATCGTGTTTCATAAAAAGAAACATACAACAGCAATTCGCCTAGATATTATCGATAATGGTCCAGGTATTAACGATGAATTACTGAATAAAATATTTTATCCATTAGTTTCAGGAAAAGAAACTGGTTCTGGATTGGGACTATCATTGGCACAAAATTTTATTACTCAACATAACGGGATGATTGATTGTGAAAGTGGATCTGGTCAAACAAAATTCTCAATCATTCTGCCCATTGAAAATAATTTAAAAATTAATGAGGTTAATAAATGAAAAAAATATGGGTACTTGATGACGACAAATCTATAAGGTGGGTATTTGAAAAAGCATTATCTAAAGCAAATCTACCATGTCAATGTTTTAGTAATACAAATGAGGCTATTAATCAATTTAATCATGAAACACCAGCTGTCATTGTTAGTGATATTAGAATGCCTGGAGAATCAGGCATTGATTTTTTAACTAAAGTTAAAGATAAATTTCCTCTTATACCAATTATTATTATGACAGCTTATTCCGATCTTGATACTGCAGTTTCTGCATTTCAAAAAGGAGCTTTTGAATATATAGCTAAACCTTTTGATATAGATAAAGTTTTAGAAATAATTAATCAAGCATTAGAGCAAACAAAAAATTTAGAAAAAAAACAAGATGAACAAAACAATAACTTACCTGAAATTATTGGGCAAGCTCAATCAATGCAAGAAGTATTCCGTGCAATTGGAAGATTGAGCCAATCAAATGCAACAGTCCTTTTAAATGGTGAATCTGGCTCAGGTAAAGAATTGGTTGCAAATGCAATTCATAAAAATAGTAATAGAAAAGATTTTCCTTTCATTGCTATCAATACTGCAGCAATTCCAAAAGAACTTTTGGAAGCAGAATTATTTGGTCATGAAAAAGGGTCTTTTACTGGAGCCCAAAATCTTCGTAAAGGGAGGTTTGAACAATCTAATGGTGGAACGTTATTTTTAGATGAAATTGGTGATATGCCAATGGAACTTCAAACTAGATTGTTGAGAGTTCTAAGTGATGGGCACTTTTACAGAATAGGAGGGCAAGATTCTATTAAAGTAGATGTAAGAGTAATTGCTGCAACTCATCAGGATTTAGAAGAATTAGTTAAAAATGGCCAATTTAGAGAAGATTTATTTCATAGATTAAATGTAATAAGAATTACAGTCCCACCTTTAAGAAATAGGATAGAAGACATACCTACATTATCTAAATATTTTTTATTTAAAAGTGCTCAACAACTAAAAGTAAAACCTAAAACTTTATCGGAAGAAGTTTTAAAATATTTTAATAATCTTCAATGGAGAGGTAATGTTAGACAACTTGAAAATGTTTGTCATTGGTTAACCGTAATGTCACCTGGTAATCAAATATCAGTTGGAGATTTACCCTCAGAATTAAAAGATGAACCAATTAACTCTATTAATAACTCAGCTAATTGGCAAGAAAATCTTAGTAGAGATTTATCTAGAAAATTACTAGATGGTCAATTAGAATTACACAAATTTTATATAGATCAAGTTGAGAAAATTATAATTGAAAAAACTCTTGAATTTACTAAACACAGAAAAATTGATGCTGCAAATTTGTTAGGTATTGGAAGAAACACTGTTACAAGAAAAATCAAAGAACTTAAAATTTCAAAAACATCAACTTAATTCTTTTTTAATCTCTTCAGCAATTCTTTTAAAAACCCTTCCCCATTTGTTAACTGAGTCTGCTCTAAATATTCTAATACTAGGATACCAAATACTTGAACCTTCTTCATCATGCCAATACCAAAGTTTACCTCTTGAAAAAGGAACAAACAAAAAAGTTTTTTTGCCTAATGCTCCTGCTATATGAGCAGTTACATTACTGGCTGTAACAACAATATCACAATTTTCTATTAATGCTGATAAACCATCAATATCATTAAATGTATCTAGATCCTTATATTTTTCAATTTTAATTTTATTATCTTTCAAAAGATCTTTCTTTTCTATAGCTGTTTGACCTTCATGTTGAGGAATTTCATACTGTAAATCTATAAATCTTAATCCATGAACCGAAAAAATAGGAAATAAATCTTTAAGGGGAACAGATTTGTGTCTGTCTTCTGTCGCAGCACTTTTCCAAGAGACTCCACAAATAATATTTTTATCTTTTTTTAGATTATTTCTTATTTCATTAACTTTTTTTTCATCTGGTTTTATAAAAACTAAACTTTCTTTTGGAAAATCTGATATATCCCTACGAACATATTTTCCCAAACTCATCCAATAAATACCTTTATCATAATTACTAAGATCATGATCAATTAAAATTTCATGTTTATCCTCTTTGATTCCAAAAAAATTAATTTCAGGAAATGATCTTTTAAAAAGATTTACCAAACGATAATCCACTTCGGCACTAATATTTTTAAATTTTTTATTAAAATCCTTGAGCATACTAAGACCAAGAATTACATCCCCAATTCCTGCATCCAACAATATAATAATTTTTTCATTTGATTTTAATTCTTTCTTACCCACATCTATTTTAAAAAACTTCTGAAGTGCATCATATCTTTTAGTTGCATCAACTTCATTCCTCATTTGAATTCTTGCCTCATGGCAGTCCCAACCTTCTTTAAAATTTTTTTTAGTTAAATACAAAAGACTTAAATTAGATCTAGCTACACTCTGGTATGGTTTTTTAATTAGGACTTCTTTTAGAATTTTAATAGGTTCATCATATTTATCCTCATACATTAAACATGAGGCATAATCTATTATAGGAGCCATTGCCTCTGGAGCTAATTCCATTAATTTTTTATAAATATTTTTAGCTTCACTATAATCTCCGATTGCACTTAAACATGCAGCTATTTTATTCATACATTCAATATGATCAGGATCAATCTTTTGAGCTTTTTTCAAGATATCTAATGCTTCCTCATGATGCCTACAAAGATGCAATATAATTCCGTAATCAAATAATCTTTGGAATTTATCTGGCTCTAACTTATAAGCTTCTTCATATGAATCAAACGCTCCCAAATGATCTGCTACTTTCATTTGAGCATCTCCAAGAAGCTTATATATTTCTGGTATATTAGGATCAATTTCAATTGCTTTGTTATATGAATTAATTGCTTTTTTATGATCACCTAGCGCTAGATAAGCAGTAGCTAAATTTTGATAATCTCCAATAACTGGCTCTACTATTTTAAAAGACTTATGAATCATATCTATTGCATCCTGATATCTTTTCTTTATTAAGAATATTACTGGTAAATGAGAAAGTGCTTGTGGATGCATGTTATCTATTTTTAAGATAGCTTCGTAGATTGGAATAGCCTTATCAAAATCCTTTAATTTTATTAAACTTAAGGCTTCATCAAGTAATTCATTTAAATTGGTATTTTTTGTCATAATCTTAAGTTCTGAATTTAAATCTATTATTTCATATGATGGGCATAGAAGAAATAAAAAAAACGGCATCCGAAAATGCCGTTTTTTATTAAATCTACTACTGATCAAACTTCTGCTAAGAGGTAAGTCCTAGAAGAATAAGATAGCACCAAGAGATAGTGAATCATTCTCAGTGTTATTTGATGATGTTTGACCTTCTGACTCTGTTGAATTGTACTCAGCAACTAAATTTAGATGCTTAGTTAATGGATGGTATGCACCCACAGTCCAACGTTCGTTTTCGTCAACTAAAGTAGCGTTAGTTTCACCACTGGCTGTATCAAGATTTGAAACACCATAAGCAACACCAAGTTTAGTACCTGTTGGTATTACATATGTAGCTTGAATATAACCACCGTCTGAATCACGCTCTTTACCTGCATCAGTTACACCTAAGTTACCGAATAGTGTAGTACCTAAGCCTTCACCATCATAGTAGTAACCAACTAAGCCGAAGTTACCAGCGCTTAAAGAAGCACCGACGTCAACTGCTTCGATGTCATAATCTTGAGCTGTAGAAGCTGTACCTGATTGGATACGAGTAACTTCGTATGAAGCACCAGATACCCAAACTTTACCAGCAACATCGCCTGTCCATGAATATGAAGCTTCTGCCTCAATACCGAAACGATCTTGGTTAACAGCACCATTACCAGCACCAGTAACTGTATCAGTATGAGTAGTTGTTGAAGCGATAGTACCAGCAGACACAACTGTTGTTGATATAGATGTTGCAATACCAGCAGCTGACAGTGAACCAGTAATGGTTGCTGTAGTACCTGTCAAGATTGATGTTGTTGTGTATGTTCTAGTTGTTGATGTTGTATTAGCATCAGGAATATTGTTTGGATTCATTAAACCAATTTTAGCTTGGAATCCACCCATGTTTGGAGTCGTATATGTAGCTTGACCCTTCCATGCAGCGTATACATAACCAGTACCAATACCACCAAGTGTTGTAGCACCACCTGAACGACCATTAGCACCAGAACCAACACCTAATAAAGTCATATCGTTAAGAATCGCACCAGAAGCAAAGATACCAATATCTTTACCAAGTTTGATCGAACCCCATGATTTATCACCAAATGATAAATATGACTGACGATTTAGAGGTGTTTTTGAATCACCATGAAATGGTGTAGTGTTGTCTGAAACATTAGGTTGGAATGAAATAGTAAATGACACATCAGTGTTATTTTGACGTGTAGTACCAGTAAATCCTAACCATGATGGTAATAGACCAGTATTAATACCTTGTGAATCAGATTCACCTAGTCCATCTTGGCCATTAGCAATAGCACCAGTTGGTGCAGTGCCTTGAGCAGCGTCAGCATCATTGAAGTTCAAGAATGCATTAACGTTACCATTAACATCTAATGTCCAATCACCAGCTGGGATAACGATTCCAGCATTAGCTGCCGAAGCACCTAAAGCTAGAGCTGCACCCGCAACTGCTAGATTAATTTTCTTGTTCATAAATTTCTCCTAAAATTAAAAATTACTTCTGTAACATAGGTTAAAAAAGTAATTCAAAAAAACTTTCTTAACAAAAAAACTTTCTTAAGATAAACTTTCTCATTAAGAAAAGTTAATACCATTATCCCCAATGTTCACGATAAAAAGCAAGAACAATTGTGACTTTTTTGTAACAAATCTAAAATATTGTTGTAAATTTACAACAATACACTATAAAGTCATTATTTATTGGGAGTTTCGACTGTTTAATTTGAGTTCTTTATGAATGCTTATAGCATATCGATCTGTCATTCCAGCTAAATAATCTGCAATCGATCGGCTAAAATCATCATCTGAGTTCTTTTTATAAGATTTTGGTAATAGAGATGGATCATTCATGAAATGAAAAAATAAGTCCTTAATTATTTTTTTTGCGTTATCTGTCATCTTAACTACTCGCTCATGCTTATATAAAGAATTTCTTAAAAACTGCTTAAGTTCAAATTGTTTTTGTTCCATATTTTTAGAAAGTTTAATTATGCTGGGTAATTTTCTAATATCGTTTATTCTTTTGGGTTTATATTTCTCTATATTTAAAGAACTTGTTTCACATATATCGAATATTAAAGAATATGTGATTCTTCTTATTGTTTCATGAAGCCACCTAATCTCATCTAGATTAGGATGATCTTTTTTTACAAGCTCAGCACATTCTCTAAATAATGAAACTTCCATTAATTTATTAAATTTTATAATTCCTGAACGATATCCATCATCAATATCGTGACTGTTATAAGCAATTTCATCAGCATAATTTACTAATTGCGCCTCCAATGAAGGCTGTTGTTTTTTTATAAATCTTTCACCTACAATACCCAAATTTTGAGCATTCTTTAAAGAGCAATGCTTTAATATACCTTCACGTGTCTCAAATGTTAGATTTAATCCATCAAAATTAGCATATCTTTGCTCTAATAAATCAACAACTCTTAATGATTGTAAATTGTGTTCAAAGCCTCCAAAAGGTTTCATACAGGTATTCAAAGAATCTTGCCCAGCATGGCCAAAAGGGGTGTGCCCTAAATCATGGGCTAAAGCAATTGCTTCAGCTAAATCCTCATGACAATTCAAAGTACGCGCTATTCCTCTTGAAATCTGAGAAACTTCCAAAGAATGAGTGAGTCGCGTCCGAAACATATCTCCCTCATGGTTAACAAATACCTGTGTTTTATATTCAAGTCGTCTAAATGCAGATGAATGGATTATTCTATCTCGATCTCTTTGAAAATCGTTTCTAAATTTTGATTTCGATTCATGAAATTTTCTACCTAATGTACGACTTGGATCTGCTGCATAGGGTTTTAACGTCATAAAATTTTTTAAAAAGATTTCTTTGAAAGAGTATGATGGAATTTTTCTTTATCATAATCACCGGTAAGAATAGCTTTTCCTATTCCTTGTTGCAGAACAAGATTAATTTGATTTGCTTTTGTTTTTTTATCTAGCTGCATCAGATCAAGGAAATCCTTCTTTGATATATCTGGGGGATTAATTGGGAGATTTGAACGAATAATTAAGGACTTTATTCTTTTAAATTCATCTTTTTTAAGCCATCCCATTTGTTCAGATAAATATGCAGCCATAACCATTCCTGAAGCAATAGCTTCTCCATGTAGCCATTTCCCATAGCCTGTTGCTGTTTCTATAGCATGGCCAAATGTATGGCCTAAGTTTAAAATAGCTCTAATATTTGACTCAAGTTCATCAGATTCCACAATATCTGCTTTATTCTTACAAGATCGAATAACCGACTCAATTAATAACTGGGAATCTCTTTTTATAATGCTATCAATATTTTTTTCAAGCCATTCAAAAAAATGGATATCACGAATTAAGCCATATTTAATAACTTCAGCTAAACCAGCAGATAGCTCTTTATCTGGCAATGTTTCTAACAAGCTAATATCGGCAATAACACATTTTGGTTGATAAAAGGCTCCTATCATATTTTTTCCAAGCTGATGATTAATTCCAGTTTTCCCTCCAACCGAAGAATCAACCTGAGATAGTAGGGTAGTAGGTATTTGAATAAAATCTACCCCCCTCATAAATGTTGCAGCTGCAAAACCAGTTATATCGCCAACAACTCCGCCTCCAAAAGCAATTAATGTTATTTGACGATTAGCCTTATTTTTCAATAATTCATCATAAATTAAATTTAAAGTTTCAAAATTTTTGAATGATTCCCCGTCGGGAAGAATAATTGGAATTATTTCTTTATTTATATCTCTGAAAGTTTTAGAAATTTTTTGAAGATATAAAGGGGCAATCGTTTCATTAGTAACAATGGCAACTTTTTTATTAGAAATATGCTTGTTAAAAATATCACTGTCATTTAAAAGATTCTCTCCCACATATATTGGATAGCTTCTTTTTTCTAAATTTATATTAATAGTTTTTATCATAATTTAATTAATAATGACTCAATTTCAGAGGTAATTTCACTAGCACGTTTATTTTTAGTATCAATTATTTGATCGGAGATATCTTCATAAAGTGGATCTCTAAATTTAAATAAATTATTTAGTGTTTGCTTTAAATCCCCTTTTTGTAAAAGTGGTCTAGATTTATCATCAACCATTCTAGCTGCTAAATCTTCACAATTCGATTTTAAATATATAACATATCCATTTTTCTTAAGTAGTTCACGATTATTTTGAGATAAAATTACGCCTCCACCAGTTGCTAAAACAATATTTTTTAAATAAACCAAATCTTTTAATACGCTCTCTTCTCTCTTTCTAAAGCCTACCTCTCCCTCATATTCAAATATCAAAGGTACTTTTACACCAGTTTTTTCTTCGACAACATAATCACTGTCATAAAAATCTTTATTTAATTTTTTTGATAGAATCCTACCAATTGTTGTCTTTCCAGAGCCCATTAGCCCAATTAAAAAAATGTTTTCTATCTTTTTCAATACTTTATTCTCTGTAAAAATTTATTAAATAATAAATAAAACATTTAAACTAGATTAAATATCTTACTAAGCTACTATAATGAAGTTTATATTATAGTTAAATTTTTTTTAAGTACATTATGTTTTCAATCATTAAGAATTATCTTTTTATAGCCTTTTTTGGAGGTTTATCTATTCTGGCAATGGCTTTTTTTGTATCAGCCTTAATTTATCCAACACTTCCAAATATTTCTCATTTAGAAAAATATCGACCAAAACAACCTTTACAAATTTTCTCAAAAGAAGGAATTCTGATTGCAGAATTTGGAGAAGAAAGAAGAGATTTTATAGCTATTTCAGATACCCCACAGCAAATGATTAATGCCATTCTTTCTATAGAAGACCGACGTTTTTTTGAACATCCTGGTATAGACTTTATTGGAATAACCAGAGCTGCAATCAAAAACATACTTGGTAAAAGTCACGAAGGGGCAAGCACAATTACAATGCAAGTAGCAAGAAACTTTTTTCTTACTTCTGAGAAAACATTTAAAAGAAAAATTAATGAAATTTTACTCGCAATAAAAATAGAAAGAACATTATCTAAAGAAGAGATACTAGAGCTATACGTTAATCAAATATATCTTGGTCAAAGATCTTTTGGTTTTGCAGCAGCAGCAAATACTTACTTTGGAAAAAATCTTGATCAATTAAATCTAGGAGAAACTGCATTACTTGCTGGTCTTCCAAAAGCCCCAAGCAGATACAATCCATTAGTGAGGCCAAACCTTGCAATAAATAGACAGCAAAATGTTCTTAATAGTATGTTGCGTCATGGTTATATTGATAAACCTACGTATATTATTGCCTTAGAGGACCCTCTTAGTCTGAAAGATAAATTTATGAAAAGTGAGCTACAAGCTAATTATGTCGCTGAAATGGTTAGACAAACTTTATTTGAAGAATTTGGGGATAAAATCTATACAAGTGGTCTAAAAGTTTTTACAACCATTAAAAAGAAAAATCAATTAATGGCAAATAAGGCAGTTCAAAATGGAATTATAAATTATATGGCACGACATGATTTAGCTCCCCCAGAAGATTTTATAGGCTTTAAATCAAAAGAATTTAAAACTAATAAAGAACGAGATAAATTTTTACTCAATAAACTTAAATTGATACCAACTTACAATAATTTTATTCCTGGTGTCATTCTTGACTTACAGCCTTTAAGAGTTGATGTCCTCCTTAAAAATGGAAAAAAGATAAGTGTTTACAAAAGAGGATTAAAATTACTTAAAAAAGATTTGGAATTACAAAATGATGGTGAAAAATTACTCAAGCCAGGATCTGTTATAAGATTTGTAAAAAAAAGAAATTTTTGGATTGCTACACAACTTCCTGAAGTTGAAAGTTCTCTTGTCTCAATGGATCCCAAAACAGGTGCCATATTGGCCTTAGTAGGTGGATTTGATTTTCATCGAAATAAATATAATCATGTTTCTCAAGCAAACAGACAGCCAGGATCAATTTTTAAACCATTTATATATTCAGCTGCACTTGAAAAAGGTATAACTCCTGCAACTTTAGTAAATGATGCCCCTATATATGTCACTGCTGCAGAGCTTAATACAAATGAGAATTGGGAACCACAAAACTATAATGAAAAATATGATGGAGCAATAAGGCTAAGACAAGGATTAGCTAAATCAAAAAATTTAGTAGCTATTCGAGTTTTAAAACATATTGATCCAAAATATGCACTAGATTACATAACAAGATTTGGATTTGACAAAAAGAAACATTCTCCATACTTATCTATGGCATTAGGTGTCGGGCAAGTAACAGCTTTAGAAATGGTTGCAGCTTATGGAGTTTTTGCAAATGGAGGATACCTTAAAAAACCTTATTTTATTGAAAAAATTATAGATGTAAAAGGAAGAAAAATTAAACAAAACTTTTCAGTAACAAATGAAGAAACGCCTAGGATTATTGATCCAAGGAATGCATTTATTATGACCTCACTGCTGCAAGAGGTGATCAACACTGGAACAGCTAGAAAAGCTAAAAGACTTAAACGTGAAGATATAGCTGGAAAAACTGGTACAACAAATGAATTGGTGGACGCATGGTTTGCAGGATTTAATCCGGACATTGTAACAGTAACTTGGATGGGATTTGACCAACCTCGTACTTTGGGGAAACATGAAAGTGGGTCAAGAGCAGCTCTTCCTATATGGATTGACTACATGAGACCCATAATAAATGAGTATCCAACTAAAATATTAGAAAGTCCATATGGAATAATTCCTCTAAGGATAAATCCCAAAAATGGAATGCTCGCTAAAAAAGATGAGGATGGAATTTTTGAATACTTTTATGATGAATTCCTTCCAAATAATAATGCTTATTATCTACTTAACTAATCTAAAATGGCTCTCGAAAACCCAAATAATAATAGATCTATAGTTGCTAAGCAGGCAGCAAAGATAATTATGGAAGAAGGTATAACAGATTATTTATTTGCTAAAAGAAAAGCAGCTAAATCATTAGCATTATTTTCAAAAGAAAATTTACCTTCAAATTACGAAATTGATAATGCTTTAAAAGAATATCAAAATATTTTTCAAGAAAAAGTCGATTCAGAAATAATCATTAGAATAAAAAAGGAAGCGCTAAATATTATGACACTTTTTAAAGAATTTAATCCTCATTTAGCTGGTCAATTGCTTGAAGGTTTAATACCAAAATTTCTTAAAATCCAAATTAATCTTTTTACAGATAATATTAAAGAAGTTGAATATATTCTTCTAAATAAAAATATATCTTTTGATTTAAAAGATACAAATTATCAAGAGAAATTTAGCAAAAAACAACCTACAAAAATTATTCCAACATTCATTATAGATGGAATATGGTTTCCTATTGAGCTTAAAGTATATTTTGAAAAAGATATACGTAATCAGAAAAATAATACTCTTAAAAACAAAGGAATTAATCTCAAATCAATCGAAAAATTCCAGTTTAAATAATACTACTTAATTAATCTGGCAACCTCTAATGCAAAATAAGTAAGAATTGCATCTGCGCCTGCTCTTCTAAATGATATTAAAGATTCTAAAATTATTTTTTGCTCATCAAGCCAACCTTTCTGTGAAGCTGCCTTAATCATTGCATATTCTCCACTTACTTGATAAACAAAAGTAGGTTTCTCAAAAGTTTCTTTTACTCTGTGAAGAACATCAAGATATGGCATACCAGGCTTAACCATAACCATATCAGCCCCCTCATCTAAATCTAGTTTAACTTCATATAAAGCCTCATCACTATTCGCTGGATCCATCTGGTAAGTTTCTTTTGATGACGAGTCTAAATTTTTTGATGAGCCTACCGCATCTCTAAAAGGCCCATAAAAAGAAGATGCATATTTAGCAGAATAAGATAATATTTTTGTATTTATAAAATTATTTTTTTCTAAAGCTTGTCTAATTCTACCAACCCTACCATCCATCATATCCGATGGAGCAACAATATCTGCACCAGCCTTGGCATGACATAACGCCTGTTTTACTAATAGATCTACCGTTTGATCATTTAAAATATTTCCTTTTATATCAATAAGACCATCTTGCCCATGACTTGTATAAGGATCTAAGGCAATGTCAGTAATAACTCCAAGTTTTGGAATATTTTTTTTTAAAGCATTAACTGCTTTTGGTATTAATCCTAATGTATTAAAGCATTCCTCAGCATTATCTGATTTTAACGAGCTCTCAATAACTGGGAAAATTGCAATTGCAGGTATGCCAAGATCAAAACACTCTTGTGCATCTTTTAATAATTCGTCAATACTTAAACGCTGAATTCCAGGCATTGAAAGAATATCTTGTCTAATTTTTTCACCATCTATAACAAACATTGGATAAATCAAATGACTAACGGAAAGATTGTTCTCTCTCATTAGTTTTCTAGAAAAATCATCCTGTCTCATTCTTCTTGGTCGATTTGTAACTGTCATTTATTTAATAATGCATTTAAGGATTGACCTGGATTATCATCTCTCATAAATGCTTCTCCCACTAAAAAAGTAAAAATATTATTATCATTCATTAATTTAATATCGGAAGGATTAAAAATACCAGATTCTGAAATAGGAATCCTATTTTTGGTTATTTTAGTTACTAAACTAATTGAAGTGTTAAGTGAAACTTCAAATGTTTTTAAATTCCGATTATTTATTCCAATTAATGGCGTATTCAAAAATAAAGCTTTTTCAAGCTCTTCCTCATTATGAACTTCAACTAAAACTGCCATACCCAGATCATGAGCTATGGATTCATATTTTTTTAATTGTTCCAGTTCGAGAGCTGATGCAATTAATAATATACAGTCTGCCCCTAATACTCTTGACTCGAATACTTGATACTCATCAATTATGAAATCTTTTCTTAAAACAGGTAATGAGCAATTATTTTTTACCTTTTCTAAAAAATTCGGGTCTCCTTGAAAAAATTCTATATCCGTTAAAACTGAAATACATGTAGCCCCGCCAATTTCATAAGATTTAGCAATAGATTCTGGATCAAAATTTAATCTAATCACTCCCTTGGATGGACTAGCTTTTTTTATTTCAGCTATAACAGCTGATAAACCAGCTTGGTGTTTTTTTTCTATTGACCCAATAAAATCTCTTGGTTTTGAAATTTGTTTAAGCTGATCTTTTATGACATGTAAGGGTCTTATAGATTTTGCTTGAGAAACTTCCAAAGCTTTTGTATCTAAAATTTTATCGAGTATATTAGTCATTTGATGAAAGTATTAATTGATTTAATTTTTCAAGAGCCTTTCCTTGCTCAATCATGTCTTTAGCAATTGAAACACCATGTTTTATATCTTCAGCTAAACCACTAATATATATAGCAGCACCAGCATTTAAAAGTATGATATCCCGCCCTGTCTTGGATTTTCCTTTTAATATATCAAGGATCATATTTTTTGATTGAAATGAGTCTTTAACGACAATGCTTTCTAGAGTTCCTTTTTCTAAATCAAACATTTCTGGATTGATAATATATTCACTTATCGTATTATTTTTTAGTTCAGCAACATAAGTATTACCTGTAATTGAAATTTCATCCATTCCATCTTCTCCATGAACTACAAGCACATGATCACTCCCTAATTCTTTTAATACCTTTGCAAAAGTTAATGTTAATTCCTTACTATAAACTCCAATAATTTGTTTTTTAGCTGAAGCAGGGTTTGTTAAGGGTCCAAGTAAATTAAATATTGTTCGAACTTCTAGTTCTTTTCTAACTGGTGCAACAAATTTCATAGCTGGGTGATAATTTGGGGCAAACATAAAACCAATACCTATAGCATCTACTAAGTCACCTAAATTTTTGTGATTTAAATTTACATTGACTCCTAAAGCTTCTAAAACATCAGCACTTCCACACTTCGATGAGACTGATCTTCCACCATGTTTTGCTACTTTTGCCCCAGCAGCTGCAGCAACAATAGCACTTAAAGTTGATACATTAAATGTTTGTAAACTATCACCGCCAGTCCCACATGTATCGATAAGATAATTTGTATCTTTAATTTTTACTTTGTTGGCATGTTTTCGCATAACTGAGGCTGCTGAAGCAATTTCATCTGGAGTAACTCCTTTAATTTGCAATGCAATAATACAACTGGCTATCTGAGCAAACCCTAATTTTCCAGTCATTATAAGATCCATTAAAGACTTCATTTCTAATGAAGTTAAATCTTCTTGTCTTAATAAAGGATTCAAATAATTTTTAAACTGATTATCCATAATTTTTTAAAAAATTTAATAATAGATCATGTCCATGTTGACTCAAAATAGACTCGGGATGAAATTGAACGCCTTCAATCGGCATAGTTTTATGTTTAATACTCATAATTTCATCGTCATCAGTCCATGCTGTTATATCAAAACAATCGGGACAAGAAGCCTTTTCAATAACCAATGAATGATAACGCGTAGCTATAAAGGGGCTTTTTATATCTTTAAATACTCCCACATTGGTATGATAAATTTCAGAAGTTTTTCCATGCATAATTGTTTTTGCATGAATAATGTTACCTCCAAATGCCTGTCCAATTGTTTGATGGCCTAAACATACTCCTAATATAGGTATTTTACCTTTAAAAAAATCAACTACCTGTAATGAAATACCTGCTTCTTTTGGAGTGCAAGGGCCAGGTGATAATACTATATATTGAGGATTTAAATCTTTTATTTGATCAACAGTTATTTGGTCATTTCTGTGAACAACAACATCTTGTCCAAGCTCAGATAAATACTGTACAAGGTTGTATGTAAAAGAATCATAATTATCTAACATCACTATCATTATTTTTATTCAGTTAAGCCAGATTGAACTAGCTCAGATGCCTTTAAAATTGCTTTAGCTTTATTTTGTGTTTCTGTCCATTCATTTGAAGGAATTGAATCAGCAACTATGCCAGCCCCTGCTTGAACATATAACTTAGAATCTTTAATAACAGCAGTTCTAATTGCAATTGCAACATTCATATCCCCATCAAAACCAAGATAACCTACAGCACCAGAATAAACTCCTCGTTTAGTTGATTCTAATTCATTAATTATCTCCATTGCCCTAACTTTAGGTGCCCCACTTACGGTACCAGCTGGAAAAGAAGCCTTCAAAACATCAATTGCAGATAATTTATTTTTAATAATGCCCTCTACATTCGAAACAATGTGCATCACATGAGAATATCTCTCAATTATCATATTATCTGTTACATTTACAGTTCCTGTTTTAGATACTCTACCAATATCATTTCTTCCTAAATCCATTAATTGAACATGTTCTGCAATTTCTTTTGGATCTGCTAATAATTCTTTTTCAAACTCAATGTCTTCAGTTTCATCAATACCCCTTGGTCGAGTTCCTGCAATTGGTCTCACAGTTACTTTTTCACCAACTAAAGTTACTAAAATTTCAGGGGATGCTCCAACTACATAATGATCTCCCATATTATAAAAAAACATATAAGGAGAAGGATTTAAACTTCTTAAAGTTCGATATAAAGCCAATGGATTTGATTTGAAAGATCTATTCATCCTCTGAGATATGACAACTTGCATAATATCTCCATCAAAAATATATTGTTTGGCTTTTGATACAGCAGACTTAAATTTATCCTCTCCAAATTCTGAAAAAACTTTAGTTAAAGTCTCATTTTCAAATTTTTTGTCTTCAAAAGAAGCGAAAGGGGATGGTCCAGACTGTAATTTTTTTGCTAATGATTGTAAATTTTTTATCCCTAATTCATAAGAGTTTTTAACGGCAGGATCTACATAATTAATCATAAATAAAGTGCCAGATATATTATCAAATACCACAATCTCATCTGAAAAAATCAATAAGATGTCAGGCAGCTTTAAATCATCTTCTAGGAATTCTTTGCACAGTTTTGGCTCAATATATTTGATGGTCTCATATCCAAAATATCCTGCAAGACCTCCAGAATATCTTGGTAAATCCAAATCTGTTGGAACTTTAAAGCTACCCATAAATTTATCAATAAAATCTAATGGATTTTCATCAATTATTTCTTTTTTTACTTCATCTTCCTCGATAACTAAAATTTTATTATCAGTGATTTGTATTCTTAATTTAGAAGGAAGACCAATAATTGAATATCTTCCAAATTTATCTCCACCTTCAACTGATTCCAATAAATAACTATAGGGTTGATTAGCCAATTTTGCATAAACAGAAAGAGGGGTATCTAAATCAGCAAAAGTCTCTAAAACTAGAGGGATTCTATTAAATCCTTGTTTTTTATAGGCTAAAAATTGTTCTTTGGTAAGAGTACTAAACATTTTTAAATTATTATTACCACAAGGTTATTTAAATATTATTAAATTGTTTCAATTTAAGCTTTTGATAGAGAAGCTCTTAATGAATTCACAACTGTATTATATCGATTTGGGTCATCATCGTTAGCAGCCCCAAAAATTGCCGAGCCTGCAACAAAAGTATCTGCTCCAGCTTTAGCTATTTCAGTAATATTTTCTGCATTAACTCCACCATCAACTTCAAGCCAAATTTCTCGTCCAGTTTTTTCAGTATATTCATCAATTTTTTTTCTTGCTGTTTTAAGCTTGTTAAGAGTTTCATGAATAAATTTTTGTCCACCAAAGCCTGGGTTAACTGACATAAGTAAAACCATATCAATCTTATCCATAACATGATCTAAATATTCTAATGGTGTAGCTGGATTAAAAACTAAACCTGACTTACATCCATTATCTCTTACTAAGGATAAACTTCTATCAATATGATCTGAGCCTTCAGGATGAAATGTGATAATATTAGCTCCGGCTTTAGCGAAATCAGGAATAATTCTGTCAACAGGCTTAACCATCAAGTGAACATCAATCATAGCGTCAGTAACTGGCCTTATTGCCTGACATACTAATGGGCCAATTGTCAGATTAGGCACATAGTGATTGTCCATTACATCAAAATGAACAATGTCGGCACCAGATGAAATTACATCATTTATTTCTTGTCCTAATTTTGAAAAATTAGCTGAAAGGATACTAGGGGCAATTCTAAATGTTTTTTCCATATGTCTATGTTCCTAAATATTGTGATTATTATTGTAAAATGCGTATTTTACCCTTTTTTGATTAATATTATAAAGTAAGCAATTAAATTAAGATGAATTTGAATATTATTGGATTAAATCATAAGACTGCCCCCTTATCTCTCAGAGAAAGATTTGTTTTTCATTCCGATCAAGTTAGCCATGCCTTGCTAGATCTTAAAAGTAAAAAAATTAGTCAAGTTGCTATCCTTTCAACATGTAATAGAACTGAAATTTATTTCAATGGATCAAAAGTACAAATTGTTTTTCAATGGCTTGCAAATTATCATAATATAAAATTAAGAGAATTAAAAAAACATTTGTATCATCACCAAAACAAATCTGCTTTAGTTCATGCTTTCAGAGTTGCATGTGGTTTAGACAGTATGTTTCTTGGAGAAAGTCAAATTTTAGGGCAAATGAAACAAGCCTCAAAAATTTCAGATTATGCTGGAACACAAGGAAAATTTTTATCATCTTTCTTCCAATCAGTTTTTTCAGCTGCTAAAGAAATAAGATCTAAGACCAATATAGGTGCAAGTAATACAACGATAGCCTCTACAATCATATCAATTACAAAAAGGATTTTTGGTGATATCTCTCAAAATAAAATTATTTTTGTTGGAGCAGGAGAAATGACAGAATTAATTGCTAAATATTTCAACAAATACCAACCAAAAAAAATTGCTATTGCTAACAGGTCAATTAGCAGAGGAAACTCATTAGCAAAAAAAATTGGTGGTGAAGCTTGTCTTCTTGCTGAAATAAATGACCAAATACATGACTATGATATTGTAATTAGTTGTACAGGAAGCCAATTACCAGTTATTGGTCTTGGTATGGTTGAAAGGGCAATTAAACTTAGAAAGCATAAACCTATGTTATTAATTGATCTTGCAATTCCAAGAGATATTGAATCAGAAGCTTCAAAGCTTAATGATATTTTCTTATATACGCTCGATGAGCTTGCTCAAACTGCTCAAGAAGGAATCGATAAAAGAACGGATGCTATTGAAGATGCAGAAAAAATTATTGAAAAAAAGGTAGCTAATTTTTATCTTGCAAATAATCAAAAAAAAGCTACGCCTGCAATAAAATCATTAAGAAATCAATTTGAGGAAAGTAGATTAAAAGAAATAAATAAAGCAAAAAAACAGTTAGAAAAAGGAAAATCTATCGATGAAATTTTAGAATCCCTTAGTAATAATTTATCAAATAAATTTCTACATCATCCTACGAAGGCATTAAACGAATCTGCAGCATCTAAAACTAAAGAAATTTCAGACTTACTAAAAAAAATATACAACATAAAAGAATAAATAATAATGAAACCATCTATGCAAAATAAATTAAGTACTTTGTCAAAGAGAATACAAGAACTCAACATTGAGCTTAGTAAAGAAGATGCGACAAAAGACATGGAAAGATTTAAAAAAATATCCAAAGAACACTCAGACATAATGCCTATTGTTGATATTTATAAAGAATATTTAAAATTTGATAAAGATATCTTAGATGCAAAAGAAATGCTAAACGATCCTGAAATGAAAAGCTTTGCCCAAGCGGAAATTGATTTGGGAAAAGAAAAATTAGAAAGAATTGAAGAACAATTACAAAAATTATTATTGCCTAAAGATCCTAACGATGAAAAAAATATTTTTTTAGAAATAAGAGCAGGTGCAGGAGGGGATGAATCAGCTCTATTTGTAGGAGACATTTTTAGAATGTACACACGATACGTAGAAAGAATGCATTGGCAAATAGAAGTAATATCTACTAACGAAGCAGAAGTTGGTGGATATAAAGAAGTAATTGCAAAAATTAATGGGTTAGGAGCTTACTCAAAACTAAAATTTGAATCAGGAGGTCATAGAGTTCAAAGAGTTCCAGATACTGAAACTCAAGGGCGAATTCATACCTCAGCTTGTACAGTTGCAATTTTAGCTGAAGCAGATGAAATAAGTGATGTAGATATAAATCCAGCTGAAATTAGAATAGACACCTATCGTGCATCAGGCGCAGGTGGTCAACATATTAATAAAACCGATTCTGCAGTTAGAATTACACATTTGCCAACTGGATTGGTTGTTGAGTGTCAAGATGACCGATCACAACACAGAAATAAAGCCCAAGCAATGAGTATTTTGGCGGCTAAAATTAAAGACAATCAAATACAAGAACAAGAACTAAAAATTGCATCAGAAAGGAAAACTTTAATTGGAAGTGGTGATAGAAGCGAAAGAATAAGAACTTATAATTTTCCTCAAGGAAGAATTACTGACCATCGAATAAATTTAACACTCTATAAGATTGATTTCATAATGGATGGTGATTTAAATGAACTTATTGAGGCATTAAATTCTGAACATCAAGCAGACTTATTAGCACAACTTGATGAGGACTAAACAACACTATCAAAAAATTTTTAATTTTTCGGATGAATCATTATTCGTTCAAAAAATTTATTCAGAAATTACTAAACTACTCTCAGAAAATCTTAGCCTTAGCTTAAGAGAGGCAAGATTAGAGGCAAGATTTATAATCGAACACACACTTAAAGTCCAACACCAATACTTAATTAAAAATTCTAATGAACTGATCAAGCCAGAAAAATTTAAAAAATTGATGGGTTATGTCAAGGACAGATTATCTTATAAACCACTTGCATATGTTTTAAAAGAATCTAAATTTTACGACATGAAATTTTTTGTAAACTCAAATGTACTAATACCAAGACAAGATACTGAATTAATGATTGATTTAATTCTTAATAATTATCAAAAAAAAGACAGTTTAAATATTCTTGATTTAGGAACTGGTTCAGGAGCGATTGGTATTGTTCTTGCAAGCAAATTTAAGAAAGCAAAGGTTCTACTTACTGATATGTCATCCAAAGCCCTTAATATTTCAAAAAAAAATATTTTTTTTCACAAACTAAAAAATATATCGACATTAAAAAGTGATTGGTTTGAAAAAATTCCTAATAAAAAATTTGATTTAATTGTAAGTAATCCTCCTTACATAAATAAAAAAGATACTCATTTAAAAAATAAGGAATTACTTTTTGAACCAAAAAATGCATTAATTTCTGAGCAAAAGGGATACGCAGACATAACAAAAATAATAAAATTAAGTCCAAACTTTTTGAAATCAAATGGAGCTTTATATATTGAGCATGGTTACAATCAATCAAGAAAAGTCAAAGAATTATTTCAAAAAAATAATTTTATAAAAATTAAACAAAAGCAAGACATAAACAAAATTTATAGAATAACATCGGGTGTAATTAAAATTTGATGTTTTAATTAAGACTCAATAGTATAATTCACATATGACTACAAAGAATAGTATTGGCATTGTTAAAACAAAAATCTTTAAATCCTCCAATTCTTTGAGGCTAAAAAGTGGAAAATTATTAAAAGAATATTCTTTGGTATATGAAACTTATGGCAAACTTAATGCAAAAAGAAATAATGCAGTTTTAGTTTGTCATGCTCTTTCTGGAAACCATCATTTAGCTGGAAAATACTCTTCTAAGGACAAACATCCAGGATGGTGGGATAACCTTATTGGGCCAAATAAACCCTTAGACACAAATAAATTCTTTGTAATAGGTATAAATAATTTAGGTGGAAGCGATGGAAGTTCTGGACCAAAATCTATCAACAAAAAAACAAACAAACCTTGGGGATCAAAATTTCCCATTACCACGGTTGAAGATTGGGTAAATTCTCATGAAGCATTAATAACATCTTTAAATATTCCAAAACTAGCAGCTGTTATTGGTGGAAGTTTAGGTGGAATGCAAGCTATTCAATGGTCTATACAATACCCTGAAAAAATAGAACATGCGATTGTAATAGCAGCTGCACCAAATCTAACTGCACAAAATATTGCATTTAATGAAGTTGCAAGGCAATCAATTATTACAGACCCAGATTTTAACAAAGGTAATTATTATGAAAAAAAGAAGCTTCCTAAAAGAGGGCTCAGAATTGCTAGAATGCTCGGCCACATAACTTATTTATCAGACGACGTTATGGGTTCAAAATTTGGTAGGAAACAAAAAAATAAGGGTTATCAATATGATTTTAATACAGAATTTGAAATTGAATCTTATTTAAATTACCAAGGAGACAAATTTGCAGAGGAATTTGACGCAAATACATATATTAGAATGACTAAAGCTTTAGATTATTATGATCCTGCAAATGGAAATAAAAAAAATCTAAGCAAAATATTTAAAAAAATTAAATCTAAAGTTCTTGTTATCGCTTTCACAAGTGACTGGCGTTTCTCACCAAACAGATCTAAAGAAATTGTTAAAGCACTTTTAGATAATAATATTAATGTTAAATATGCAGAAATTACTGCTGCTAGCGGACATGATGCTTTTTTAATGACTGAGCCAAGATATCATGCAATTATAGAGTCTTACTTTAAACAAATGTTAAGAAACTGATGGTTTTTAAAAAGAAAAATTCTAGGTATGATTTTCCAATAATAGCTGATTGGGTTGCGCCAAATTCTAAGGTTCTAGACCTTGGTTGTGGTGATGGAGAATTATTAAACTACTTAAAGAAAGAAAGAAATACCACTGGATACGGAATTGAAAAAGACCCTGACAACTGGTTAAAATCTCTAAAAGCAGGAATTAATGTTCTTCAAGTAGACATAGAAGCTGGATTACCAGAATTTGAAGATAATTCATTTGATGTTGTAATCTTATCTAAAACAATCCAATCTATGCATAATACAGAAGATATTCTTAATGAGATGCTAAGAGTTGGAAAGCAAGTGATTGTTACATTTCCGAATTTTGGTTATTGGAGAGATAGGATTCAAACAATCCGAGGAGTGATGCCTAAATCAAAAGAATTACCTTATTCATGGTTTAACACCCCAAATGTTCATTTATGTACAATTAAAGATTTTGATAATTTATGTAAATCAAATAAATATCAAATTGTTGATCGATTAGTCCTTACTGATACTAAGTCAGTAAAGTTCTTTCCCAATTTGTTTGGTGCGCTTGCCCTATATAACTTGGTAAATCGTTAGCTAAAAGATGTCGAGTTCATCAATAATTTGGCGTGATTTACTCACAAAGAAAATGCTTATCTGTATTTTCACAGGCTTTACCTCAGGACTACCTTTATTCATTCTTATTAGCCTTCTTCCTGCATGGTTAAGCACTAGTGGAATTGATCTTAAAACTATAGGGCTATTTGCACTTATCCAATTTCCCTTTACTTGGAAATTTATTTGGGCACCTATTTTTGATAGGTTCTCTTTTGGTATGGGTCGGAGAAGAGGATGGTTAATTATTTTTCAACTATTACTTTTAATAACAATTTGTAGCTTTGGCCTCATCGAGCCTAAGAGTCAATTAATTGTAGTTATAATAATCTCAACCGTTATTGCTTTTTTTAGTGCCAGCCAAGATGTTGTTATAGATGCCTATAGAAGAGAATTACTTTCTGATCATGAATTAGGTATAGGTAATGCTATCCATGTTAATGCATATAAAATTTCTAGTCTCATTCCTGGTTCTTTGTCTTTAATCCTTGCTGATTTTTTTGATTGGGAGTTTGTTTTCTTAGTAACAGGATTATTTATGTTACCAGGTATTTTTATGACCCTAATGATCAAAGAACCTTTATTAAAGCATGGAGTTCCTAGGACTTTAAAAGAGGCAGTTATTGAGCCTTTTAAAGAATTTAAAAATCGCAAAGGAATAAAAGGGGCTCTTCTTATTCTTCTTTTCATTTTCTTATACAAAATTGGTGACAGTATGGCAACTGCGCTTGCTACACCATTTTATCTAGACCTTGGTTTTTCAATGACTGAAATAGGAGTAATTGCTAAAAATGCTGGATTATGGCCAGGTATTATTGGTGGATTAGCCGGGGGTATATGGATGATAAAACTTGGTATTAACAAAGCTTTATGGATATTTGGATTTATGCAAATGTTTGCAACCTTGAGTTTTGCGTGGCTTGCAATTTCCGGAGATAACAATTTAATCTTGGCAATTACAGTTGGTTTAGAATTTTTTGCAGCTGGTCTAGGAACTACTGCTTTTATAGCTTACATTGCAAAAACGACTCATCCAAAATATACAGCAACTCAATTTGCGTTATTTACTGGTTTAGCTTCAGTGCCTAGAACATTTACAAATGCATCAACTGGCTATCTCGTTGAATTTTTTGGGTGGTACAACTTTTATATTTTTTGTGCGCTTATTGCTATACCTGGGATGCTTTTACTATTTAAGATTGCTCCATGGAATCAAAAATCATCATAATGAATTATTAAAGGAGCATGATCACTAAACCTTTTTGTTTTAAAGACATTTGCTTTCTTTGCTTTCTTTGCTAACTCTTGATTAGTAATTTGGTAATCGATACGCCATCCAACATTCTTTGCCCAAGCCTGCCCTCTGTTGCTCCACCAAGTATAACCTTCTTCCCCTTTTTTAGGATAAAGATTGCGATATATATCTACCCAACCAACTTTTATAAATAAATTAGAGAGCCAAGCTCTCTCTTCTGGAAGAAATCCAGAATTCTTTTTATTGCCTTTAAAATTTTTTAAGTCTATTTCATGGTGAGCAATATTAAAGTCTCCACAAACAACAATATTTTTGCCTATCTTTAATTTCTTTTTTAAGACCGCTAAAATTTTATCTAAAACTTTATATTTAAATCTCTGTCTTTCTTCACCACTGGAGCCCGAAGGTAAATATATTGAAATAATGCTAATTTTATCCAAATTAATTTCAATATAACGTCCTTCATCGTCTAATTCAGGAATACCAATTTTAGTAATAATATTATTAGGCTCTTCTTTAGAATATATACCAACCCCACTATAACCTTTTTTATTTGCATAACTAAAATTGCCAAAATAGCCTTTTGGCGCCTTCATTTGTTCGTCTAAATCCTCTTGATGAGCTTTCAATTCTTGAAGACACACAAAGTCTGCTTTTTGATTAGGAAACCAATCATAAAAACCTTTTCTTGATGCAGAACGGATTCCATTTAAATTTAGGGTTATAATCTTCATAAAAAATTTATTTTATATGACATCATCTACTTCATTATTTATTGAGTTTGCAATAGAAAAAAAAGTGCTCCAATTTGGTGATTTTATAACCAAAGCTGGGCGCAATAGCCCTTATTTTTTTAATCTAGGCAAATTCAATGACGGTAAAAGTCTCAAATTACTAGGTGAATTTTACGCTAATAAAATTATAGATACAAAAATAGAATTTGATTTAATTTTTGGCCCGGCTTACAAAGGAATCCCACTTGTTTGTTCAGCTTCCGTAGCTTTATCAAATAAAGATATTAATGTTCCATATTCTTTTAATAGAAAAGAAATAAAAGATCATGGTGAAGGTGGAAAAATTATTGGATCTCCAATCAAAGGTAAAGTACTAATTTTAGATGATGTTATTTCTGCTGGAACGTCAATTAATGAATCTTATAATCTAATCAAAAATAGCGGAGCCCAAATAGTAGGAGTTATTGTAGCGATAGATCGCCAAGAAAAAGGTGAGGATTCATTATCTGCAACCCAGGAAATTACAAAAAAATATTCGATACCAGTATTTTCTCTTATTAATCTAGAAGATATTATTCATTATTTAGAAACAAAAAATGATTTTAAAAATGAATTAGAATTAATTAAAATTTATCAAAATACTTATGGTGTTATTTAGAAATTCTTTCCTTTAAAATAGATGAAACTTGAGAGGGGTTTGCTTTTCCTTTAGAAGCTTTCATAACTTGTCCAACCAAAGCATTAAAAGCCTTATCTTTTCCTGATTTAAATTCCTCAACCATAACTGAATTATTTTTTAAAACTTCATCAACTATTCTATCAATTTCATTGCTATCTGAAATCTGTTTTAAACCAAGCTCATCAATAATCAAATCTACTTCTTTTTTACTATCTTCCCACAAGATTTCAAATACTTTTTTTGCAGCATTATTTGAAATTGTATTGTCTTCAATTCGACTTATTAAAATATTCAATCTTTCTGGAAAAATAGGGCTATTTTCAATACTGAGATCTTTTTCTTTTAGCTTAGAAAATAAATTACCAAGAATCCAATTAGCAGATAATTTAGGATTAGCTCCTAATTCTATAAGTTTTAAAAAATATTGAGTAACGTTACGACTGGAAGTTATTCCTTCAGAATCATAAGCTGATAGTCCCAAATCTTTCTCAAATCGTGATTTCATCTCACCAGGTAATTCTGGCATTAATTTTTTTATTTCTTCAATATCTTTATCTGAAACAATTAAAGGTAATAAATCTGGGTCTGGAAAATATCTGTAATCATTAGCTTCTTCTTTTGACCTCATTGATCTTGTCTCTCCAGAGTCTGGGTCAAATAAAATAGTTGCTTGTTCAATCTCTCCTCCATCCTCAAGCTTTTCAATTTGCCAATTTACCTCAAAATCAATAGCTTGTTTAATAAACTTAAAAGAGTTTAAATTTTTAATTTCCCTTCTTGTTCCTAAAACAGCGCTACCTTTTCTCTTAACAGATACATTTACATCGCAACGGAAACTTCCTTCCTGCATATTCCCATCGCATATATCTATCCACTGAACTAAATTATGAAGTTTTTTTGCATATGAAACTGCTTCTTCAGCTGAACTCATATCTGGTTCTGTCACAATCTCTAGTAACGGGGTACCAGCTCTATTCAAATCAATACCGGATTTACCATCGATAACACCGTGTGAAGATTTTCCAGCATCTTCTTCTAAATGTGCCCTTAGAATTCTTACCTCTTTGAGTTCATCTCCAATATCAATTGATAATTTTCCTTTACCTACTATTGGAAGTTCATACTGACTAATTTGATATCCTTTAGGTAAGTCTGGATAAAAATAATTTTTTCTGGCAAATATTGATCGTTGTGCAATTTCTGCATCCACAGATAAACCAAAGCGAATTGCAGAGGTAACTGATTCCTTGTTCAATACGGGAAGAACGCCTGGATATGCCATACTTACCAAACAAGCCTGTGAATTTGGATCTGCACCATATTTCACAGAAGCGCCCGAAAACTGTTTTGTATTTGTTCTCAGTTGAACATGTGTCTCAATTCCAATTACTATATCCCAACTCACTAATCAATTCCTTTAGGGTTTTGTAAATGCCAATTTGTATTTTTTTGGTAGGTGTGAGCCATATTGAGAATCTTACTTTCTTCAAAATGATTTCCTATTAACTGGAAACCAACTGGGAGATCTTTAATTAAACCAGCTGGAATGCTCATAGCTGGAAGCCCAGCAAGATTTGTTGAAATTGTAAAAACATCTTGCATATACATCGCGAGCGGATCTTCTTGTTTTTCGCCTGAATTAAATGCCACTGAAGGTGCTGATGGGCCCATAATAACATCGCATTTTTCATATGCTTGTTTAAAATCATCAGCAATTAATCGTCTTATCTTTTGTGCCTTAAGGTAGTATGCATCAAAATAGCCTGCGCTAAGAACATAAGTACCAATCAATATTCTTCTTTTAACTTCATCCCCAAAACCTTCTTGTCTAGTCTTAAAATACATATCCATTAGATCATCATATTCTTTTGTTCTATAGCCATATCGTACGCCATCATATCTGGATAAATTACTAGAAGCTTCTGCTGGAGCAATTACATAATATGCTGGAATTGCTAAAAAATTATTCGGAAGTGAAATATTTATTATTTTTGCTCCCAATTTTTCATACTGAGTTAATGCTTCTTGAACCACTTTTTCGACATCAGGATTTAAACCATCTTCAAAGAATTCTTTAGGAACTCCGATTCTGATACCATCAATTTTATGATTTAGTGAATTTGTATAATTTTCTTTTTTTCTGTTAATGCTTGTTGAATCTTTTTCGTCATGACCTGTCATCTCATTTAACATTATTGCGCAATCTTCAGCACTTATTGCCATAGGTCCTGCTTGATCCAAACTAGAAGCAAAAGCTATCATTCCATAACGAGAAACAAGACCGTATGTTGGCTTTAGACCAGTAAATCCACACAATGATGCTGGTTGTCTTATAGATCCCCCAGTATCTGTTCCAGTAGCTGCTGGAGCAAGCCTTGCCGCAACAGCTGCCGCACTTCCACCAGAACTTCCACCTGGAACACAATCATGATTCCAAGGATTTTTAACTGGTCCAAAATAAGAGGTCTCATTGGAAGAACCCATTGCAAATTCATCCATATTTGTTTTACCTATATTTACTGCACCAGATTGATTGAATTTCTCAACAACTGTTGAATTGTAGGGAGCAATAAAATTTTCTAGCATTTTAGAGCCACAGGTAGTTTTCCAACCATCAGCGCAAAAAATATCTTTTTGTGCTATTGGTATTCCAGTTAAAATAGTTTTTTTACCTGATTGAATAAGTTGATCAGAATTTTTTGCCATTGCCAAACTTTTCTCCTCATCAATTGTAATAAATGCATTAAGTATTGGATTAAACTTTTTTATTCGATTGAGAAAAAATTGTGTCAATTCAACACTACTAAACTTTTTATTCTCTAGAGCAAGAGAAAGTTCTTTAAGAGATAAATTTAACATTTTATTCTATTACTTGGGGTACGATGAAAAGATTATTATCTGCATGAGGGGCTAAAGAAAGTGATTTATTACGAATATCTTTTTCAGTAACTTTATCTTCTCTTAATGGTTGATCTATATCAAGAGCATGAGACATTGGCTCGATTGACTCTGTATTAATCTCTTGCATTTTTTCAATCAAAGTCATAATCCCATCAAGTTTTTTTTCAACTTGATTAACTTCGTCTTGAGAAACATTTATTCTTGCCAAATGTGCAATTTTTTTTATTTCTTCTTTGTTTATACTCATAAGTTAATAAAATTAATAATTTTTTTTAAGTAATTGCAAATAATCAGTTATTATACATGGGTTTACAGCTGGTTTTATTTAGCAACCCTAAAATAACTTATTATAAAGATGATAAAAAAATGGTAAAAGAAATATTCAGCAAAATATTAGATAATGATATTGCAATTGATTTAGGTACAGCTAACACACTCATTTATCTCAAAGGGCAAGGTATTGTTTTAGATGAGCCCTCAGTAGTTGCAATGAGAAAAGAAAATGGTCCTAATGGCCCTGATTCAAAACAAGCAATTCTTGCCGTGGGTAAAGAGGCAAAAACTATGCTTGGTAGATCTCCTCAAAATATACAAGCTATAAGACCTATGAAAGATGGAGTAATTGCAGATTTTAATATTACTGAAGAGATGATTAAATTTTTTATTAGCAGAGTCCATCGCGTTAATTGGTTTACTCCAAATCCAAGAATCGTAATTTGTGTCCCTTATGGGGCCACGCAAGTCGAAAGAAGAGCTATTCGTGAATCTGCAGAACGTGCCGGTGCGAAACAAGTTTATTTAATAGAAGAGCCTATGGCGGCAGCTATTGGTTCTGGATTGCCAGTTAATGAAGCAATTGGATCAATGGTAATAGATATTGGTGGTGGAACTACTGAAGTTGGAGTTTTGTCACTTGGGGGAATTGTATACGCAAGTTCAGCAAGAGTTGGAGGAGATAAAATTGATCATGCAATAATCGATTATATGAGAAGAAATTATGGGACCCTAATATCTGAACCTACTGCCGAAAAAATTAAGAATCAAATAGGAAGTGCTTTTCCAATGACTGATCTTATGGAAATGGAGGTAACTGGAAGAAATCTTGCTGAAGGGCTTCCAAGAAAAATAACTATTAGTAGCAACGAAATTCTAGAATCACTTTCTGATCCTTTACATGCAATAGTTGGAGCAGTCAAAACCGCACTAGAACAAACACCACCTGAGCTTGCATCAGACATAGCAGAAAATGGAATGGTACTAACAGGTGGAGGGGCGCTTTTGAATAACTTAGATCGATTACTAAATGAAGAAACTGGGGTACCAGTAATAATAGCAGATGAGCCATTAACCTGCGTTGTCCGCGGTTGTGGAATGACCTTAGATAATCTCGATAGCTTCAAAAATGCGTTTGCTAATGATTAAAAAATGGCACAGAGATTAAAAAGTAATAATTTAAAACTTTTCAATCGAAATACATTTCCTTTATTCACTTTTTTTGTATTATTTTTAACATGTTTAATTCTTATGGGATTTGACTATCGTTATGGTCTATTAAAAAAAATTAAATCTGAGTTTTCATTAGCAACTTCACCTATCAACTATATTATTAATTTGCCAGTTGAGATGTATCATAATACTAAAAATATTTTTAAAACAGTCAAATTACTGACAAAAGAAAATCAAATACTTGAAAAAAAATTATATGATCTATCTATTCAAATTCAAGATAACAAACTCCTGAAAGCAGAAAATTTTCAACTAAGAGAAAAATTAAATATTCAAAAGGATTTTGGTATAGTTGGTCAAAATGCTGAAATAGTTTTACCAAATGTTAGGAATGGTTACTCAATAATAACTATTGATAAAGGTTCAAAAGATAATATAAAAGATGGCGCTGCAGTAATCAATAATAATGGCTTAGTTGGACAAATTATAAATACTTCGAGAAACTATAGTGAAATAAGACCAATTACCTCAAAAACTTTTGCAGTTCCAGCTATTCTGGATAATGGTAAAGAAAATATAATCCTCTATGGAAATGGCAATAGTGAGTTAGAAATTCCTCTTTTTCCTGCAAGCTCTTTAATTGAAATTGGCGATATATTTGTTACATCAGGTATTGATAAGATTTACCCCAAAGGGATAAAGATTGGAAAAGTTAGTGATATTAAATCCACTAAATCGCCAAAATTTAACTACATTTTAGTAAAACCTTTTTTTCAACCTACTACCTTCTCACAATTAACAGTTCTCGAAATAAATAAAAATGATTAAAAAAATTAACAGTCAAAAAAAAGAATTTTACTTACTTTTAATTTTAATTTTAATATCTCTAGTTCTTTCAAATTTAGGTATTTTAGGTATCGCAGACCCTCGTATTATGCCTAATTATTTTATAGGATTAGTTATTGCTTTTATAATATCTAATAAAGCTAAATTAAATTTATTCAAACTTATGGCTCTTGGCTTAATAATCGATTTATTATCTGGCCAACTCTTGGGGCAGCATGCTTTAATTTTTATAACCATTTATATTTTGCATTTTATTATCAATAAACTGCTCATTATTAAAACTGAGATACAGTATTCAAGTTTGAGTATTTTTTTAATCATGAGTAGTTTTTTAATATTATGGTTAACATCTCAAAGCCACGATATATTTAGACCTGCTAATTTACTATTTTTACAGGGCATTTTAACTTTTTTTTCATACTTAATTATAAAGATAATCATTATGAAATTTTCTTCAAAATAATTTATGGATTTATATAAATTTAAATATACCTTTAAACAAAGACTAAATTTTATTTTTGGTTTGATAATATTTATCTTTCTTATTTTACTGGCAAAGTTTTTTTACTTGCAAGTAACACAATTTAATTTATATTCGTCTCTTTCTAAAAGTAATAGCGTTAAAATTATCCCAATTCCACCTATTAGAGGTCAAATTTTAGATCGGAATGGAGAAATTCTTGCTGAAAATAAATTGATATCAACTTTAGAAATAAATCCTAAAGAAAAATTAGACTTAAAAAAAATAAAAAATCAATTAAATGATATTGTTCAAATTACAAATTATGATATCAAGAAATTTAGAAAAATTCTTAAAGAAAGTCATTATTCTTCAACTATCCCAATTAAAACGAATCTAACAGACATTCAATTAGCAAAGTTTGTAGCGAATCAATATAAACATCCTAATATTATTTTAAAACATAAGTTTTCAAGAGCTTATCCAAAAGAAAAATCAGGGGCACACTTTATAGGCCATATAAACCGAATTAATAAAAAAGACATAATGAAATTAAAAAAAGAAAACACTTTTCAAAGTTATATGGGCTTAGATCATATAGGAAAAACAGGTATTGAATATTTTTATGAGGATAAATTGCATGGATTCCCAGGATATAAAAAAATTGAAGTTGATGCTAATAACAAAGTCATTAGAACAATTGAAACAATTGAACCAACTCACGGTAGTGATATAGCTTTAAGTATAGATTATAAAATTCAACAAACAGCTGAAAGGGCTTTTGGAAATTATAAAGGGGCATTGGTTGCTATGAATCCAAAAAATGGAGAGGTATTAGCCTATGTTAGTCAACCAAGTTATAACCCTAATCTATTTACTAATGGTATTGATGAAGCTAATTGGAAGAGACTAAATAATTCAATTCATAAGCCTTTACTAGACAGAGTTGTATCTGGTATATACCCTCCAGGCTCAACATTAAAACCATTTGTTGCTCTAGCAGCTTTAAAAAATAATGTTAGACGGCCGCCTTTTACAATTATAGACAATGGGTTTTTTAAAATGCCAAATTCATCAAAAATATTTAAAGACTGGAAAAAAGGCGGGCATGGTGAAGTAGGTCTTGTAAAAGCTATAGCTGTTTCATGCGATACTTTTTTTTATGGGCTTGGCATTGAATTAGGAATCCCTAAATTAAACGAAGTTTTAAAAAAGTTTGGATTTGGAGAAAAAACTAATATTGATATACCAAATGAGAAAAAAGGTTTAATTGCTAATGCAGAATGGAAAAAAAAGAAGTTAAATAAAAAATGGTACCAAGGTGAAACAGCTATAACTGCAATTGGTCAAGGCTATACCCAAACAACACCTATTCAATTAGCATTAGCTACTGCAAAACTGATTAATTCTGAAAATATTCGTCCCCACCTATTTCTAGATAAAGTTAAGTCCCCTATTAAGGAAAAAAATTCAGAACATCAAAAAATTAATAACAATGACCTAAATTTAGTTAAAGAAGGAATGTCTCTTGTAACCCAAGAAGGAGGAACTGCTTCTTTTATTGGAAGAACCTCTAATTATTCTATGTCTGCGAAAACAGGTACTTCACAAGTGTTTAGCTTAAAAAAAGATGAAGTTTATGATGAATCCATTCTCCCTGATAGGCTTAAAGATCATGCTCTTTTTATTGCTTTTGCCCCCACTGAAGATCCAAAACTTGTTGTATCAATAGTTGTTGAAAATGGTGGGCACGGTGGATCAACTGCGGGACCCATTGCAAAAAAAGTTTTTGATACGTTTTTAAATAAAGGTAACTAATTGATTAAAAGTAACTTTATAAGATTTTTTGAAAATATTGATGGCATTTTAATGTCTCTTATTTTATTTTTAATCTCATTAGGGTTCATTACTTTAGCAAGCGCTTCTCAGCAAAATATTCTTTTATTATCAAATCAATTAATAAATATCCTAATAGGATTGATTGTACTAGTAATTTTAAGCAATATAGATCCAAGACGTTTTATTTTTTATTCCCCTTACCTTTATATCTTCAGCATAATTTTATTGATATGTGTTTATTTTTTTGGATTCGAAAGCCACGGGGCTAAACGTTGGATAAAAATTTTATTTTTTAATTTACAGCCCTCTGAAATTATAAAAATTACTATTCCTTTGATGATTGCTTGGCTTTATCATCGATTTCAAAATACAATAAATTATAAGATACATTTAACTGCATTTATATTAATACTGATTCCATGTTCAATAATATGGTATCAACCAGATTTAGGAACTGCTATTTTAATTAGTCTTTCAGGTTTAATAATAATTTTCTTAGCTGGACTTTCATTAAAGTTTATATTAAGTAGTATTTTAGGCTTTTTAATTTTTTCTCCTTATCTTTGGTCAACATTACATTCATATCAGCAAAATAGAATTTTGAGTTTAATCGATCCTGATAGAGACCCTTTAGGTTCAGGCTATCATAGTATTCAATCAATAATTGCTATTGGTTCTGGTGGTTTTTTTGGAAAAGGCTGGTCTTATGGTAGTCAAACACAACTTAGTTTTTTACCTGAAACAACCACTGATTTTATTTTTTCTGTTTATGGTGAAGAATTTGGCTTTATTGGTACCTTTGGAATCTTTATCATATATTTTTTAATACTTTATAGATGTATTTTTATGGCGCAAAAGATGCAAAATACTTTTTCAAGATTAAGTGCTGCTGCCATAATATTCATATTATTTATTTCTAGTTTTATAAATATTGGAATGGTCTCTGGATTATTACCTATTGTTGGAGCACCATTACCATTTATTAGTTATGGTGGAACATCTATGGTTGTATCTTTAACAATGGTTGGTATGATTATGAGCTTACATTCTCATAAATCATTGATTGCTAACTAATGATCAAAAATATATTTAAATTAATTACAATTACCTTTTTGTTAATTGGTTGCAAATCAGTTGAACCTATTTTTGATGAAGAAATAAATCAAACTAATACTAAAAAACTCAAATCAGGCGGCTATTATTTAGATGATGGGCCTGATGAAAATCCTCCTGAGTATTTAGATAAGATTCCAGATGCAAAACCAAAATATGAAGCGCTTTCAAAAAGAGCTAATCGTCCTTATATTGCATTTGAGAAAAAATATACCCCAATGAAAAAAATCATACCTTTCGTTGAAGAAGGTTATGCATCTTGGTATGGCAAAAGATATCACGGTAAAAAAACTTCAATTGGAGAAACTTATGATATGTATAAAATGACAGGTGCACATAAAACCCTTCCACTTCCATGCTACATTAAAGTAACTAATCTAAAAAATAAACGCTCAGTAATTATTCGTGTAAATGATAGAGGTCCCTTTATTGATGAAAGAATTGTTGATTTATCATACGCCGCCGCTCATCGACTAAGAATAATAGAGAAAGGCAGTGAATTAGTAAAAATTGAAATGGTAAATCCATCTCAAACAAAAGCAAATCTAAAAAATCATCTCGGGTCCTCATCTATAGCAAACTTGAGCGAAAATTTTTATATTCAAGCAGGAGCTTTTTTAAGTGAAGAAAATGCTTTTAATTTAATGAAAAAATTATCTGCAATTAAATTTAGAAATCCTTTAAAAATTAAAAAATTAAAAAAGGAATCTTTACATTTAATTAAAATTGGCCCATATAAAAATGAAGAAATAGCAAACAAGGCTCTCACAACGATTTCCAAAAAAATTCAATTAAATAGTTTTATTATTTCAGAGTAAAAAAACTTTAATGGGCCAAGAAAAAACAAAATCGCTTATAGAATTTCCATGTAACTTTGAAATAAAAGTTATGGGTGAGGCTAACAAAAATTTTTGTAATGATATTATTTCTATAATAAGAAAATATGATTTAAAGTTTGACAGCTCAAAAATTGAAATGAAAGGAAGTAGCAAAGGAAAATATATAAGTCTCACATGCAATATTTATGCTACCTCACAAATACAACTGAATAAAATATATACGGCTTTATCTAAAAATACTATGACAAAATTTGTTTTATAGTTTATGTCGATAATAATTAAGAATCTAGGGTGTACTAATTATTTTAATACTTGGCAAAATATGAAGTATTTTATTGATCAATCACCAACAAAAGACGAACTTTGGATTACTGAACATAAACCTATATTTACTACGGGCGTAAATAAAAAAAATACTTTACCCCCAAAAACTGATATTCCGCACTTGTTTGTTGATAGAGGTGGGAAAATTACTTATCACGGTCCAGGACAATTAATAATTTATACACTTTTTGATATTAAAAAAAATAATATGACAATTAGACAATTAGTATCAATTCTTGAAAATTCTATAATTGATTTCTTAAAAATAAATGGTATTAATTCTTATTCCAAAAAACAAGCACCCGGAGTATATGTAGAAGGAAAAAAAATCTGCTCTATTGGTCTTCGAATAAAAAAAAATTATTCTTATCATGGCTTAAGTTTTAATATTGATATGGATACTAAGCCATTTACAATAATTAATCCTTGTGGCTTTAATGGCTTAAAAATGGCACAATTATCAGACTTTGGCATTAAGAGTACAGTAGTAAAATCTGGTAAACAAATCGCATTAATAATTAAAAAAAAATTAAAAGATCATTATGAACAAAATAATAAAAATTAAAGAAGTTGGTAAAGATAAAATAGCTAGACTCCCAATAAAAATTAATGAGAGTGAAAAGCTAGCAAAACCTTCATGGATAAAAATGAAACTACCTAGTAGTGATAAATTTCATGAAGTAAATCGACTTCTTAATGAAAATCAACTTAATACTGTATGCGAAGAGGCAAGTTGTCCTAATATTGGTGAATGTTATAGTCATGGTACTGCTACATTTATGATTTTAGGCGAAATTTGTACCCGACGTTGCCCTTTTTGCGATGTCGCAAGTGGAATACCACTCGATCCTGACAAGAACGAACCGGAAAAATTAGGATTAACAATTGCAAAACTAAAATTAAACTATGTTGTTCTAACAAGCGTAGATAGAGATGATTTAGAAGATGGTGGAGCTAGCCATTTTTCAGAATGTATTAAAGAAATTAGAAATAGAAATAGAAATATTAAGATAGAAATACTTGTACCTGACTTTAGAGGAAATGGAAAAATAGAAAAAGCCTTGGAAATATTATTTAAAGAACCGCCTAATATTTTCAATCATAACCTCGAAACCATACCAAGACTTTATAAGAGAGCCAGACCAGGAGCACGTTATGAGCACTCCCTTTTACTTTTAAAAAATTTTAAAAAAAAGATGCCCTTAATACCAACTAAATCTGGTTTAATGCTTGGATTGGGAGAATCAAATAAAGAGATTTTGGAAGTAATGAAAAACTTACGAGAACATAATGTTGATATGTTGACATTAGGACAATATTTACAACCTTCACCATATCACCTTCCTGTAGAAAGGTATGTATCGCCCATAGATTTTGATAACCTAAAAAAAGAAGCTCAAAAATTAGGGTTTACGTCAGTTGCAAGTGGTCCAATGGTTAGAAGTAGCTATCATGCAGATCAACAAGCCCAAGGATTTTAATTTTTATGATTCCCATTTTAAAAACTGAATTAAGTTCTGAGTTATTTGATTTAGAAAATTATATTATTCACCATAGTTGTGATATTGAACATTGGTTTAGGACACAATGGCTTGATCACGACGCCCCATTTTATGCTTCTGTTGATCTTAGAAATTCTGGTTTTAAGTTAGCGCCAGTAGACACTAATCTCTTTCCTGGAGGATTCAATAACTTAAATCCAGATTTTGCTCCACTAACGATTCAAGCTATATCTGTTGCAATTGAAAAAGTTTGCCCCGATGCATGGCGAGTATTAATTATTCCTGAAAATCATACGAGAAATATATTTTATTTAAAAAATATTTTTGAATTAACAGAAATCTTAAAAAATTCTGGGCTTGAAGTTAGGATTGGAAATATTGATCCAAATATAAACAAAATACAAAAAATTAAAATTGATGATAAAAATGAAATTAAAATTGAGCCTATTCACAGAGAAAATGATAGATTATTTATAAAAAATTCTGATTCTACAACTTTTAGGCCCTGCGCTATTATATTAAATAACGATCTCTCAGGAGGAGTCCCCGATAAGTTAAAAAATCTTGATCAAAATATTATTCCACCTATTTCTGCTGGGTGGCCTACTAGAAGAAAATCTATACATTTCAAATTTTATAACGAAGTAGTAGAAGAATTCTGTAAATTTACAAAAATAGATTCCTGGTTAATTAATCCTTTATTTGAAAAATTAGGAGGTTTAAATTTTCTTGAAAGAGAAGGAGAAATTGAACTATCTAAACAAGTTGCAAAACTTTTATTAAAAATAAAAGAAAAATATTCTCAATACAATATAACTCAAGAGCCCTACGTTGTAATAAAAGCAGATGTTGGTACATACGGTATGGGAATAATGACTATTAAAAATAGTGAGGATGTTATAAATCTTAATCGTAAAATTAGAAAAAAAATGTCAGTTGTCAAAGAAGGTTTAAAAGTTACAGAAGTAATTATTCAAGAAGGTATTCATACTGAAGAAACTGTAAATGAAGCAGTAGCAGAACCTGTTGTATATATGATTGATCATTTTGTTGTTGGTGGATTTTATCGAATACATACTAATAAAGAAAAAGATGAGAATCTGAATTCACCGGGAATGCATTTTGTCCCCGTTGCCTTTGAAACATCATGTCTTATGCCAGACCAAGGAAGGCCTTGTGACGATAAAGCAAATCGATTTTATGCTTATGGTGTTATCGCAAGATTAGCTTTACTAGCAGCTGCTAAAGAACTACAAAACTAAATCAAGATGAAATTTTTATTTATAATCGACGATCCAAAAAAGCTATCTTTTTACAAAGATACTTCAATAGCTCTAATAAAAGAATGTCTTAAACAAAAAATTGAAGTTCATTACTCAGAAATTCACTCTTTATCTATTGATAAAAAACAAAATATAATCGTTGATTCATTTAGAATATCTGCAATTGATTCGTCAATAATAAAAAAAGAAAATCTAAAAAATAAAATTCAATATTTTACAAAAATTTTTATAAGGAAAGATCCTCCTTTTGATACTAATTACCTAAATCTTACTTTTATTCTTGAACGCACTAGTAATTTAAATGTAGAGGTTATCAATAATCCTTCCTCAATTCGTAACCAAAACGAAAAATTATCAATACTTAATTTTAAAGACTTAATTCCATCTACAATTATTTCATCTAAATCTGAAGAAATAATTCAATTTATGAAAAAAGAAAAAAAAGTAATTTTGAAACCTCTTGATGGTATGGCAGGCAATGGAATTTTTATGTTAACCCCAAAAGATAAAAATATTAATGTTATATTAGAAACTATAACTAATAATGGTTCAAAAGTAGTAATGGTTCAAAAATATATTCCTGAAATCAAAAATGGAGATAAAAGGATTATTGTAATTAAAGGAGAGGCTATTCCATATTCTCTTTTAAGAATTCCGTCAAAAGGAGAAATAAGAGCTAATTTAGCCAAAGGTGGAATAGGAAAAGTAAAAAAATTAACTTCTCAAGACAAAGAAATAGTTAAAAAAATAAAAAAATACCTAATCGAACATCAACTAAATTTTGTTGGATTAGATATTATTGGTAATTTTTTAACTGAAATTAATGTTACTAGCCCTACAGGAATTGTAGAAATTGAAGAACAGTCAAATTTTAAAACAGCAGAATTTATAATTAATGCGTTTAAATAATATCCTTATATATTTTCTAGTATTCTTTTTTGTTGGCTGTAGTGACAGTAAAATTCAACAAGAAGAAGATTATATTTTTGGAACAATCATAGGTATTAAAATTTATGGGGAAACTAAAATTAAAGCCGAAAAAGTTTCAACTGAAATTTTTAATGAATTCCATCGTTTACACAAACTTCTACACCCTTGGGAAGAAAGTCTAATTACAAAAATTAATCATGCAATTTCTAAAAATAAATCTATTGTTATTAATAATGAAGAAGTTATTTTAATTTTACAAGATATTAAAAAACTTGAAACTCAAACTCAAACATATTTTAATCCTGCTATTGGTAAACTAATTAAATTATGGGGTTTTCATTCAAATGATTTTAATCAAAAAATCATTCCAGAAAAAAAAGAAATTAAAAGATTAGTTTTATCAAATCCTTCAATGAATTCAATAACAATTAATAACAAAATTTTAAAAAGTAGCAACGAAAATGTTCAAATAGATCTAGGAGGTTATGCAAAAGGTTATGCTTTAGATCAAGCAAAAAAAATTCTTACTAAAAATAATATTAAAAATGCGCTTGTTAATATTGGTGGAAATATTTTAGCTTTTGGAAAAAATGGTGAAAGATATTGGAAAGTTGGAATCCAACATCCTAGAAAACCAAATATAATTGCTACAATTGATCTACTGCCTGGCTGGGCTATTGGAACATCTGGTGATTATCAAAGATATATAACGGTTAATAATATAAGGTATTCGCATCTTTTAGATCCAAAAACAGGTTACCCAGCAAATAATTCTCAATCCGCTACTATTTTAGTCCCGCCTTCAGAAAATTCGGGTGTACGATCAGATGTTTTTTCAAAACCTCTTTTCATTTCTAAAACTAAGGATAAAATGAATATTGCAAAAATATTAAATATTAAAAATTTTCTTATAATTTCAAATAATAATTCGATTTATATAAGTAAATCAATGAGTAATAAAATTATGTGGGAAGAAGATATTGATAAAAAAAATATTACAATTTTTAAAACGAATTAAACCTGGTGATTGGTTAATAATTATTTTATTTTGTATTTTTATTATAATAAGTACAAAATTTTTATGGGATCTTCCACAAGGTCAATATCTTGAGATCTTCAAAAATAATAAACTTTTAGCCACTTACACTCTAAATCAAAAAATTTCAAAAAAAATCAATGGCACAAAAGGTGAAACAGAAATAATTATCGATAACGGTCGCGCTAGATTTGCTTCCTCTCCCTGCCCAAAAAAATACTGCATCCATCAAGCCTGGATAAATAAAGCTAATCAAACTGTGGTCTGCATTCCAAATAAAATATCTATTTCCATTATCGGAAAAGATAAAACATATGACTCTATCAGCTATTAATATTTCAGAAAGAGATCATCAGATTGCAAAATTATCTGCTATTGCTATAGCATTATCACTTATCGAATTCTTTTTACCAAGCCCAATCCCTGGCGTTAAACCAGGTATAGCAAATATTATAATTTTATACACTATTTTTAAATTTGATCTCAATATGGGAATCTGGGTTTCTCTTATTAGAGTGTTTGTAGCAAGTATTATAGTAGGATCATTCCTAAGTCCCACTTTCTTTTTAAGTCTAAGTGGTTCATTGTGTAGTCTACTTTTTCTATATTTTTTTAAAAATTTAAATCGTCAATATTATAGTCTTATAAGTTTTAGTTTGATTGCTTCATTAGCACACATCTTAGGACAATTTGTTGTCGTAAGAATTTGGATAATCCCTCACAATGGAGTTTTTTATCTTTTACCTATTTTTTTAATATCAGCATTTATTTTTGGTTTAGTTAATGCCTTAATTACAAATAAACTTCTTCAATTAAACACAAAAAAATAATTTTTATTGATGATAAAATAGTGGCAAGAGGAATTAATTATGAAAATCTATTACTTATTTATATTGCTGATTATCTCAATATTTTTGAATAACTGCGGAACTAAAGGGCCACTATATATCCCTGAAGAAAAATACCCTCAAGCCAAATTATTTGAAAAAGAATTTACGGAGAGTAAGAAAAAATTAGTTTAAACCAAAATGACTGTATCTATTTTAAAATTAAAAGAAAAAAAATTTTATATTGAAAATGTTCATATTGAAGAAATTTCAAAGAAATTTAGCACGCCTTTATATATATATTCAAAAAAAATAATCTTAAATAATTATTTAAATTTTCAAAATGAATTTAAAGATATGGACCATCTTATTTGCTTTGCAGTAAAATCAAATCCTAATATAGCTATTTTGAATTTACTTGCAAATAATGGTGCGGGCTTTGATATTGTATCTGGAGGTGAACTGCAAAGGGTAATTGCTGCAAAAGGGGATCCAAAAAAAGTTGTGTTTTCTGGAGTTGGAAAGTCAATAGAAGATATTGAATTAGCAATTAAAAACGATATTCTTTCTTTTAATGTTGAATCAGAACCTGAGCTTTATCGAATTCATAACGCTGCAAAAAAATTAAATAAAAGGGCTCGTATTTCAATAAGAGTTAATCCTGATGTAGATCCTAAGACACACCCATATATATCTACTGGACTAAAAGAAAATAAATTTGGTGTAGATGAAAAAAATGCGATTTTACTATATAAAACTGCAAAAAAACTTGATTCAATTGATATTCATGGAATTGATTGTCACATTGGTTCCCAAATTACTGAATTAAAACCTTTTAAAGATTCAATTAAAAAATTATTAGCTTTAATAAAATATCTTAAATCTATTGATATATTTATTGAATATATCGATATTGGAGGTGGTATTGGTATTCAATATGAAAAAGAAAAACCACCTAATATTTCAGAATATGCCAAAAGTGTCAAAAAAATTCTTAAAGGAATAAATTTAAAAATTATTTTTGAGCCAGGAAGAGTATTAGTTGGTAATGCAGGAATTTTACTAACAACAGTAGAATTTATCAAAAATAGTTCAGAAAAAAACTTTGTTATTGTTAATGCAGCTATGAATGACTTAATGAGGCCATCACTTTATAGTGCTTTTCATAAAATAGTAAATCTTTCTCAATCTAAATCTCATAAAAAAAAATATGATATTGTCGGTCCAATTTGTGAAACAGGAGATTTTCTTGGTAAAAATCGTCTATTATCTGTTGAAGAAAACAATTTATTAGCTATTTTAGATGTAGGAGCATATGGCATGTCAATGAGTTCGCACTACAATTCTCGACCAAAAATATCGGAAATAATGGTTGATAATGATAAGTTTTATGTAATAAGAAATAAAGATACTTTTGCAGATTTAATTAATGGCGAAAAGTTATTACCTTAAATTAAATTATGACTAGAGAAATTATTAATATATCACTAGCTAACCCAAGAGGATTTTGTGCGGGAGTTGAAAGAGCAATTTTAATTGTTGAAAAAGCATTAGAAAAATATGGTGCTCCATTATATGTTCACCATGAAGTAGTTCATAATAAATTCGTAATAAAAGAACTCAACAAAAAAGGTGTGATTTTTGTTGAGAGCTTAAAAGAAATTCCTCAATCTAGTCATGTTATTTTTAGTGCTCATGGTGTATCAAAATCAGTTAAAAAAGAATCAGAAAATTTAAATCTTATTTCAATTGATGCAACCTGTCCTTTAGTAACCAAAGTGCACCGTGAAGTCAATAAATTAAGTAATGAAGAATATACAATTATTATGATTGGACATAAAGGACATCCCGAAGTCGAAGGAACAATGGGGCAAATAGAAAAAAACTCTCCAAAGAGCCGAATTTATTTGGTACAAAATATTAATGATGTTCACAAATTAGATATTCCTAGTTCAAATAAAATTAGTTATGTAAGCCAAACTACTTTATCAATTGATGACACAAAAAAAATAATTAATGTCTTAAAAGAAAAATATCCAGATATTAAAGGGCCTAAAAGTGACGATATATGTTACGCAACTCAAAACCGACAAGAAGCTGTTAAAAAAATGTTAGGTGATCATGACCTTATTTTTGTTATTGGATCAAAAAATAGTTCTAATTCAAATAGACTTTTAGAAATAGTTAAAGATAAAAAAATAGACGCTATACTTTTAGATGATATGAAGCAATTTAAATCAAAATGGATTAACAATAAAAAAAATATTGGGATTACAGCAGGCGCCTCGGCTCCTGAAATAATTGTAAAAGAACTTATCAAAGAAATAAAAAAAATTAGAAAAATATCAATTTCAGAGATTAAAGGAATTGAAGAAAACATTGTTTTTAAACTTCCAAAAATTTGAAACTCACTCAATATAAAATTCCAATTTCATCCTTAGTTGTTATATACACAAAACAGCTTGATATTTTATTACTCAGTCGCTCAGACAGAAAAGATTTTTGGCAATCAGTTACTGGAAGTCTAGAAAAAAATGAATCTCCAATTGACGCTGCAAAAAGAGAGGTTCTAGAAGAAACGGGTATTATTACCGAAAATTATTTACTTGAAGATTGGAAATTAAATCATGAATATAAAATATATTCTCATTGGCAACATCGCTATGGTCCAGGGGTTCATTTTAATACCGAACATATTTTTGGATTAGAATTACCAAAAAAAATAACTATAACTTTAGCGCCAAATGAACATAATGATTTTAAATGGGTTTCATTAAATGAAGCTAAAAAATTAGTTTTTTCTTGGACTAATGTTAAAGCTTTAGAAAAATTACGTGAGATTAAACTATTAGCAAGTTAGAATATGACTATGAATACAGCTACTATTAAATTTGATGCCTTTGAAACCCTAAAAAATGACGATTGTCAGGATAGGATTATTATAGCCAAAAAAAGCTTAAAAGATAAAATTGTTATTTTAGGGCATCACTATCAAAATGAAACCGTATACAGGCATGCTGATTACTCGGGGGATTCACTCAAACTCGCTCAATATGTTCAAAATTTAGATGCAAAGTATATAATTTTTCTTGGCGTGCATTTTATGGCCGAAGTTTCAAATATTTTATCAAGGCCAGATCAAATTACTGTTCTTCCAGACCTATCAGCAGGCTGCTCTATGGCTGATATGGCGAATTTAGCAAAAGTTGAACGAACTTATAGAGAGCTTTCTAAAGTCCTAAATTTTAATGAAACCATTACACCAATTACTTATATTAATTCAGCTGCAGACCTCAAAGCATTTTGTGGTGAGCATGATGGCATTGTATGTACTTCAACAAATGCCCCAAATATTTTAGATTGGGCTTTTAAACAAAAAGAAAAGGTATTATTTTTCCCAGATCAAAACTTAGGTAGATGGACAGGTCACAAGATGGGCATCCAATTAGAAGATATGCCTATATGGGATCCTGATCTTCCTCTTGGTGGCTTAACAAAAGAACAAATTATTAATGCAAAAGTATTATTATGGAAAGGTCATTGTGCAGTTCATCAAATGTTTCGACTTCAACATATTAAAAATTTTAAAGAAGTACATCCAGATGGATTTGTTATCTCACACCCAGAATCACCTTTTGAGGTCTGTAAAAATTCCGATTTTGTTGGCTCTACCGAATACATTCTTAACAAAATTAAACAGGCTGAACCAAACACTAAATGGTTAGTAGGTACTGAACTTAATCTTGTAAATAGATTAGCAAATGAAATGGAACCCGAAGGTAAGTTGGTTAAATTTATGTCGCATATGGTTTGTGAATGTTCAACAATGGCTAGAATAGATCCTCAACATTTATGTTGGACATTAGAGAATATAATTCAAGAAAATCCAGTCAATATTATAAATGTCCCAAAAAAAGAGGCTGAATTAGCTAAATTAGCATTAGACCGAATGCTTGAAGTTTCTTAACTTAAGCTAAAAGTCTTTTTACAATTTCACCTTTTAAAAGATGATTACTAATTATTTCATCAATGTCTTCTTGAGAAGAATATCGATACCATATACCTTGAGGATATATAACCATTAAAGGACCTTCATAGCAACGGTCAAAACATCCTCCTCTGTTTACACGAACCTTATTTGGCCCATTAAGATTTAACGATTTAATCTTTTTTTTCATATAATTAAATATGGGTTCAGCATCAAAATCTGAACAACATTGCTCTCCATCTTCTCTTTTATTGAGACAAAAGAAAATATGGTATTTATAAAAATTCATAATTAATGATTGCTTGGTTTTTCAATACCAATCCCTGTTTGTGATCTGAAATATTGAGTTTTAAATAGTTTTTTCTCTGCCATAGAAGATTTCGATTTATCTGTTACAGAAAAAAACCATATTCCCAAAAATGTTACTGTCATAGAAAATAAAGCTGGGTACTTATAATGAAAAATTGCTTGATCATTATTAAATATATCTACCCAAACTACCGGCCCTAAAATAACTAAAAGTATGGCAAGAATTAAACCAGCCGAGCCTCCGATAACTGCTCCTCTTGTTGTAAGATTCTTCCAATAAATAGAGAGAAATAATATTGGAAAATTTGTTGTTGCTGCAATAGCAAATGCTAAACCCACCATAAATGCAACATTTTGTTTTTCAAAAATTATTCCTAAAAATATAGCAAGAATGCCTAAAGAAATTGTAGCAATCTTTGATATTTTCATTTCCTTTTTTTCATCACTCTGGCCTTTTAAAAAAACATTTGCATATAAATCATGAGATATTGCAGAGGCCCCTGCAAGTGTCAATCCGGAAACAACTGCTAAAATTGTAGCGAATGCTACTGCTGAAATAAAGCCAAGTAAAATATCCCCACCAACAGCATGCGAAAGATGAATAGCTGCCATATTATTATTACCTATTAATGTACCTGAATCATTTAAATATTCTGTGTTATTAGAAACTAAAACAATAGCACCAAATCCAATTATAAAAGTTAAGATATAAAAATATCCAATAAATCCAGTTGCATAAACTACTGATTTTCTAGCCTCTACTGCATCTGGCACTGTAAAAAAACGCATCAAAATATGTGGGAGGCCTGCCGTACCGAACATTAAAGCAAGGCCTAAAGATATTGCTGAAATTGGATCAGAAATTAATCCTCCCGGAGCCATAATGGCCTCACCTTTATCATGAGTATTAACAGCTTCAGAAAAAAATTGATCAATATTAAATTGAAATTGATATAGAACAAAAAATGCAATTATTGTTGCACCAAGTAATAAAAGAACTGCTTTAATTATTTGTACCCAAGTTGTAGCCAGCATTCCCCCAAAGGTTACATAAGAAATCATTAAGGCACCAACTATAGTGACAGCAGAATAATATGGCAAACCAAATAGAATTTCAATAAGCTTACCAGCTCCTACCATTTGTGCTATTAAATATAAAGTTACGGTAGATAATGATCCACAAGCAGCTAAAATTCTAATTGGTTTTTGCTTAAGTCTAAATGAAACCACATCTGCAAAACTATATTTACCCAGATTTCTAAGTGGCTCTGCAATCAATAATAAAATAATAGGCCATCCAATCAAAAAACCAATTGAATAAATAAGCCCATCAAATCCAGACAAATAAACTAAGCCTGAAATTCCAAGAAAAGAAGCTGCAGACATAAAATCACCGGATATTGCCAACCCATTTTGAAGTCCAGTAATATTTCCACCTGCCGTATAAAAACCTGATGCTGTTTGAGTTCTTTTTGATGCCCAATATGTTATTAAAAGTGTGGCTCCAACAAACAAAACAAACATAATAATTGCCATATAATTTTGTTTTGGTTCAGAGGTTGAAGCGATTAATACAGATGGAAACAAAATTCCTAATAAAAAAAATAATTTATACATTTTTTTGTATCTGCTTTATTAGTGGTTCAATTTTTTTATTAGCCAGATAAACATATGTAAAAGTAATTAGGAATATTAATAAAATCAGAAAAAATCCAAGAAGAATACCAATTGAGATTTTAGTCCCTACTATTAGTGCCCCAAAAAATTTTGGGTTAAAGGCAATCACTCCAATAAAACTAAAATATGAACTTACTGTAAGAAATATCAAAGGAAATAATATTTTTGATCTTGTTCGTATTAATTGCTCGTAAGTTTTTGTATAATCTTTGGCTTGCATTTAGCAACTTTATTGTAAAACCTAAAGATTACCTCATCAAATTAATATAGCCAATTAAAAATTTTAACCAAAAGATATTTCAAAGCGCTCATTAGCACTAACCCTTTAACACTCTATTTATTTTCATATATGCTTTTTTAGCTATAACTTTTCTGTCATTGGCTAGTTGAATCTTGGATAAAATAGTCAATTTAACTTCAATATCATTAAATTTGATTAGATTTTTTATTGAATCTAATAATGATAAATCATCATAATAAGCAGGGGCTGAACAAAATTTTTGATTATGAAAATATTGAATAGCAATTGGAAGTATCTCTATCTCTTTATTAATTGCAGTTTGAAACAGATTGCTTTTGAATGGAAGGAGTTTAGATCCGTCTGTTGAAGTGCTCTCTGGAAAAATACAAATACTTCCTTTATTTTCTAAATAATCCTCTATTTCTTTAGTTGTCTCTTTAATTTTACTAATTTTTTTTCGATCAATAAAAATTGTTTCAGAAGCTTTCACAAGCCAATTAAGAATCGGCCATTCTGAGATGCTTTGTTTGGCAACAAATGTAACTGGGTGAGCAGTATTAATAACAAAAATGTCTAGCCAAGAAATATGGTTACTTACTATCAAATAATTTTTTTTAGCTAATATTTTTTTTAAATCATGATTAACAATTAAATTAATATTAAATATTTTTAATAGTAAAAGTGACCACAATTTAATTAATTTTTTTCTAGATTTACGATTAATTATTGGGAAAAAAATAATACACAAGATTCCGATAATTAAATGAATTAGACTTAAAGTAATTTTTTTCAAAATAATATTTAATCTTTGTTACTAATGTCTCTTGAGTAGACTTTTTCTTTAACCTTTTCCAATTCAGGATGATAACGATTAGCAATTATAATGTCCGACTTACTCATAAAGTCATTTAGATTTTCTATAATAGATAGCCCCTCTAATTTATTCTGACTTATTTGAGGCTCATAAATAATTATATTTAAATTTTTTTCTTTTAATCTTTCTATAATTCCTAAGATTGCTGATTCTCTATAATTATCTGAATTACTTTTCATGATAAGACGATAAATACCAATAATTTTTGCTCCAGTATTTATTATTTCTTGCACCAAAAAATCTTTTCTAGTTTCATTACTGTCTACAATTGCTTGCATAATATTATTAGGTATATCTTTATAATTTGCCAGCAATTGTTTTGTATCTTTTGGAAGACAGTATCCACCATAACCAAAAGATGGATTGTTATAATGGTCACCAATTCTCGGATCTAAACTAACTCCATCAATTATCTGTTTTGTATTTAAATTATGTTTTGTTGCAAAAGTATCTAATTCATTAAAAAAAGTAACTCGCATTGCTAAATATGTATTTGAGAAAAGCTTAATTGCTTCAGCTTCAGTTGAGTCTGTATATAAAACTGCTATATCTTTCTTTATTGCTCCTTCGATAAATAATTCTGCCAAAGATTTACTGCTACTTGATGTGTCTCCAATAATAATTCTCGATGGATAAAGGCAATCATATAACGCTTGTCCTTCTCTTAAAAATTCTGGTGAAAAAATAATATGAGCCTTTTTAAATTTTGATCTTAAACTATTTGTGTATCCAACAGGCACTGTAGATTTTATTAAGATTAATGCTGTTTTATTAATTTTAATTATGCTATTAATGGTATCTTCAATTGACTTTGTATTAAAGAAATTTGTAGCTGGGTCATAATCTGTTGGTGTGGCAATAATAATTAGCTCAGCATCCTTATAAGCAATTTTTTGATCCAATGTTGCATGAAGATCTAATTTGATTGATTCAAGATACTCAGTAATATATGAATCTTGAATAGGTGATTTTCTTTTATTAATTAAATCAACCTTATCAGAAACAATATCAATTAATGTAACGCTATGATTTTGTGAAAGCAAAATAGCATTTGCTAAGCCAACATAACCAATTCCTACGACTGTAATTTTCAACAATTATCCTTATTTAATGAGAAATTCAATCTGGAAGTTGATACACACTTATAAAATCTCCTTGCTTATACCCCATAATTTTATTTCCTCCAGCAACGACAGCAACATATTGCTTACCATTTATCATATAAGTAATTGGTGGGGCATTTACCCCTGCATCAATATTAGTTTGCCATATAAGTTCACCAGTAACTCCATTAAATGCATTAAAAGCACCATTGCCTTCTCCAACAAAAACCAAGTTTCCTTTAGTAGCTAGAGAACCTCCCAAAAGTGGTTGTTCTGTTGTATGTTGCCATAAAATTTTACCGGTTGAAACATTTATAGCTGATAATAAGCCCCATTGAGAATCATCAGAAATTTCAGAGCTTGTATATTTAATAATTTTTTCACCAGATTTTTTTTCATGGAGAGTATATCTAATTGGGGCATGGATACCTGAAACATATGCTAAATGTTTGTCTAAATTAATACTAACAGGCGACCAATTTGATCCACCAAGAATACCCGGATAAATTAAAGTCCCTTCATAAGTTGCCTTTGCAAATAAATTATCTTGAGGAACAAATGCTTCAGACTTGAGTAAAAGTTCTCCATTATTTCTATTATGTATATAAAACCAACCTGTTTTACCTGCTTGACCTACAGCAGGCATAACTTTGCCATTTTGAATGGTATGAAATAACAAGGGGGGGCTTGCAACATCATAGCCCCATTTGTCATGGGGAACTTGCTGATAAAACCATTTCAATTTACCCGTATCCGCATCTAAAGCAACTAGAGAAACCGTATAAAGATTATCTCCAGGTCTCGACTCTGAACTCATTTGAGGAGAAGGATTACCAGTACCAAAAAAAAGTGTATTTGTAATTTCGTCAATAGCTGGTGTAGTCCATGCAGAACCTCCTCCATACTTTGCGGCATCTGGATATTGATTTAATGTTTGTTTTTCAAGATAAATATCACGATTAAGAACTTCTCCATCTGCAGTATAATTAGTAAATTCTCCTTCCCATTCTTTTGCAGGGATAGTGTCAAATTGCCAAATTTGTTTTCCTGAATGAATATCGTATGCTGCTAAAAATCCTGGTCTTCCAAATCTTCCTGCAACGCCTACAACTGCTCCAAGGGGAGCATCTTCCCCTTCTTCTTCAATATGAAGACCATACCCGACACCAGTTATTCCAATAATTACTTTATTCTTGTAGACAACAGGTGCCATGGAAATACCAACTCCTGTTCCACCACTCATATTTTTAGTGCGATTTGGATCTAATTCATCTAAAGCAGTTAAAGACTCTGTTTTAACTATATTTTCTACAACATTGATATCCCAAATTTTTTCACCAGTTTTAATATCAAGAGAAATGAGTCTGGCATCAATAGTGCCAAAAAAAATCTGCTCACCGTGAATCGCTACTCCACGATTTGTTGGTCCACAACACATTTTCCAATTAGGATTTCTATCGTGTTCATAACGCCATAATTCTTCACCTGTTTTACCATCTAAAGCAATTACATTATTAAATGGTAAAGATACATACATAATGCCTTTATAAACTAGAGGTGTAGCTTGAAATGTTGCTCTTATTCCGGTTTGGTATTGCCAGGCTAATTCTAAATTATTAACATTTTTAATATTAATTTGATTTAATTTTGAATAACGTTGATTCGTTAAATCTTTTCCATACGAACCCCAGTCTTCATTCTGATTTTGACAAGCAGATAAAAGAATTAAACTTAAAAAAAATACTAATAAATTTTTCATATTATTAAAATTCAAGCAAAAATTTGTGTTGGAATATTTAATAACTTTATTTTATTCGCTATAGATTCCAACTCAGGTTCTGTAAGCCGGGTTAATTCATAATCAGATGACTGTTCTGATAATCTTGCTAAGCTATAAAGATGAATACCTTTAATTTTCTTTTCATAAGTTTTTAGAAAATCAATATAAGCATCTAAAGATTCTTTACTTGGTAATTTATTATTCAATCTAAATAAACAAGTTTGTATAACTGTTGGACTGCTATCGAGTGCAGCTTCTAGATTTCTTTTTACAGTTGCTTTTGATAAATTAACTTGATTAATAGTTTTAACATCTTCTTCATTTATTTGGTCTATTTTAAACCAAACTTCACGACTAAAATTGTTCATCAAAGATAATGCTTCTTTGACATTAGGATTACTCATATTACTTCCATTAGTTATTAAACGAATTTTTATTTTTTTTGTTAATTTATATTCGTTAATCTTTTTAATTAAGATTTTAATAACATCTTTAAATTGTTTTGATGCGGTTGGTTCTCCATTTCCAGAAAAAGCAATATCTTTAAATTCTGTTTTATTTTGAGTGTATTGATTTAAAAAAGATTGATTAATTATTTGATCAAGCCAATAATCAAGTTCAACCTCTAATTCTTTTAAATTAATACTATCAGGCTTCCCTCTAACTAAATCTGGTACTTCACAGTAAATACATTGCCAATTACAAGCATTATTAGTATTTAAATTGATCCCCAAAGATAATCCTCCAGCTCTTCTAGAAACTACAGGGTAAATATATTTACCTTTAAAAGTTTTACGGTTGTGATCTGTTATGGTTAATATATCAATTGACATGATGGCTTATAAATTAAGATTATCTTTATATAATACTAGAATTATTTACTAAACCACATTCTTCTCAGAGTTCCGTCCTTATCTACAAATGAATGTTTAAGTGCTCCAGCAATATGAAAAATTAAAATCACTAGAATTAAAAGACCAAAAATTTGATGAAATTCCTTAAATAAATGTCTTAATCCACTATCATCAATGCCTGAAACAACTTTTATACCGAACCATTTAATTCCATATTTACTTCCAATAGACATAATTATTCCAGCTAAAGGAGTCAAAAACATAAGCACATAAAGACTATGATGAGCTAAAGTAGCTAATTTCTTCTCCCATGACTTCATAGTATCAAGAAGGGCGGGCGGGCGATGAGTCAATCTCCATATAATTCTAAAAAGTATAAGGCCAAATATTGTAAGTCCAATAGATTTATGTAAATTGAAATAAAAAGCTCTTGGTGTAGCTTCTTTGGTTAATTCCCAAGTATATAAACCTAAATCAAATAAATCATAACTTAAAGCTTTTGTACCCTCTTTCGGTAGAGCTTCCATAAACCAACCTAGGTAAAACATAAATCCAATAGCAATGGCAATTACCCAATGTAAAATAATTGCAACACTTGTATATTTTTTTGAATGACTAGTCATAGTAAAATATGTTAAATTAAATTAATGATATGATATCCCCACTTTTAAAAAAATGAAAAAGAATTTTATACTTTATATTTTTTCCTTACTATTTTTTACAGGAAATATTTTAGCAAGCTCAACTCATTTAAGTATTACTGAGGTAGCGCCTGGTATATTCGTCCACCAAGGAGAACATCATGATGTTGATGAAGGTTATCAAGGAGATATTTGTAATATTGGTTTTATAATAGGTAAAGATAGTGTTGCAGTTATTGACTCTGGTGGAAGTCTAGAAATTGGTAAGGCTCTTAAAGCAAGTATTCGCGAAAGAACATCTTTACCCATAAAATATGTCATTAACACTCATGTCCATCTTGATCACATTTATGGTAATGCAGTATTTGTAAATAAAAATACAAAATTTATTGGGCACAGCGAGCTTCCAAAGGCAATGAAACTTAGAAAAGAGCTCTATGAAAGATTAAATCTAGAATATTTAAATACTCCAATTAAAGAATCTATTCAAATCCCTCCTTCAATCTTTATAAAGGTAAATGAAAGCCAAATTTTTGATTTGGGTGAAAGAAAAATTAAAATAAGTGCTTATCCGTCCGCTCATACCGATAACGATATCACCATTGAAGATTTAAAAACTGGAACGCTTTGGGCGGGAGATTTGCTATTTGTTGAAAGAACACCAGTAGTTGATGGAGATATACATGGCATTATTAAAGTTATTGATCAGTTACTTTCTTTAAAAATTAATCTCGTTATCCCAGGACATGGTACCCCCACCAAAAAGTGGCGCGAGGCTTTTAAAAAACACAGAAATTATTTCATAACGTTACGCGATGATATAAAAAATGCTATTTCTGAAGATCAAGGCCTACAAGAGACGATTGAAAGTGCAGCTCAATCAGAATCGAATAAGTGGGAATTATTCGATGTTCAAAATCCAAGAAATGTTAATCAAGTTTATCCACAATTAGAGTGGGAATAAAAACTAAGATTAATTTATTTTTTTAAACCATCAATACTGTATCCAGTAGCTGGACGAACACCCATATAAAAAAGGCCACCTGTAATTGTTAAATACTGAAGAGCCATTAACAAAAGATGCGGTTGACCACTAAATGCATTTAATAAATATACTATAGACCAAATAAAAGAATAAGCTGCTAACACGTAAGCTGTAATTTTAATTTTATAACCTATTATTAAAGTAAATCCTGCCACTAATTGAATTAAGATACTTAGCGGAGCAAAAATACCAGGCAAGCCTCTTGCTCCTAACATATCCTGATAATTTCCATAGCCATTTGGAGTTGATAATATATTGCTAAGGATAAATAAAACTGAAATAAAAAATATTAATGATAATAAAACCCTTGCAATAGGGTCATAAAAATTTTGCATAATCTTGTTCCTTACTATTTATTTTTAAATTAATTGAAATAATGCCTTTTAATTAAAATGCTCGCAACCCTAAAATATAAATAAAATGAAGCTATCTTAAATCTGTTGGTAAATTTTTAACTAGTTTTTTTATTGGGGCAGGATAAGCTCCTTTTTGAATTTGAAGTTTATCTTGCCACATTGAGTTAGGTAAAATTGTTTTTGAGTCGTATTCCTTTAATACAAAATGTTGATAGTTCATTTGAAGTTTAAAATGAGTAAACTCCGTAGACATAACCCCATCATGTAATAATTTAAAATTTTTAATTTTAAGATTACTGGGTATCCATTTTTTAATATTAAGTTTTTTTTTGAATTCAGGTAATGACCAAAGACCCCCCCATATTCCTTCATTTGGTTTTTTAAAAAATAAAAACTTAGTTTTGTATTGAAAAATATAAAAATAAGATACTTGAGTTAATTTTTTCTTTTTTGGTTTAGATGCTGGAATAACATCGGTCCATTTATATAAAAAACTTTTACAATTTTCATTTACAGGGCATAAAGAACACTGTGGTTCCTTTTTTTTACAAAGACTTGATCCAAGATCCATTAAAGCTTGATTATATTTTCCAAATTCACTTTCAGGAAGATTTTCTTCTGCTATATTCCATAATTTTTTTTCTACTGATGATATACCAGCATAATCTTTAATCCCATAAATTCTGGTAAAGACTCTTTTCACATTGCCATCTAATATAGGAGTTTTTTGATTATATGCGAAAGAACAAATTGCACCAGCAGAAGATCGGCCTATTCCAGGTAATGATAGTAAATCAACAACCTTTGATGGGAATTTACCTTTCAATTCATTATGAATTATTTTAGCACTTTCATGTAAATTTCTAGCTCTAGCGTAATACCCTAAACCACTCCATAATTCCATAATGTCTTCTTCATTAGCTAAAGCTAATGTTCTTATATCTGGAAAAGTTGTTAAAAATTTTTGGTAATAAGGTAAAACTGTTTTAACTTGAGTCTGCTGCAACATAATTTCAGATACCCAAATAAAATAAGGATTTCTGGTACCTTGCCATGGTAAATCATTCCTACCATATTTTTTTTGCCATGGAATAAGTTGATCTGAAATTAAACTCATAAATTAAAATTTGTTAGCCACTCTGGTAAATGCTGCATTCCCTCAGCACCAAGATAATATATTCCATACATAAATAAGCCAAAGTAAATAATTGTAAAAACCAACCAAAAAATTGCCACTAAAACAAAAAAACCATCTTTTTCAAATTGAGCAATCGTTACAAATAATATCGCAAGTCCAGGAAAAAAATTATTAAGTGGTAATAGCATAGCAAATGGGATAGCCATTAATAATCCTCCTAAAATAAAAATTCCTCCCTCAAATTTTAGTCCGATTTTATCTGAAACAAACCAATTTAACCTATGCCGAGTAATTTTTTTTGACCAATAAATTATAAAAATACAAACATTCGTTATCCATATCCAACTTTTATTACTTGGTGTAATTATAAGAAGTTTTTTCGGCAAAGTAGGAAATGCTTTCCTTCTTAAAAGCTGCAGCCCTAAAGCCGCAATAGTCAATCCCCCTATAACACTGAGTGGGCCTACTGGAAAAGGCTGCATAAAGGGAAGAACTAAAATTAAAGCAATCAAAGAAAAGCCAAAATGATCTAGCTCAGATAACGCTTTTTCAATTGGCATTGACTCACTTTTTGATAGACGTGCAATCTTTTTAAGGATTGGTATTAAATTTTGGTAATCTTTCATATGAAATTCTAGAGGAAATAATAAATAGTAAGTGAACCAACAATAATTCTATACCAACCAAACCCTATAAATGTGTTGTGAGCTACAAATTTAATAAAAATTTTAATAACTAAATATGAGCTTATAAATGCAGTTATAAAACCTACTAAAAAAATTGGCAAGTCACTTTTACTTAGAATATTAAAATTTGTTACCAAATCAAAACTAGCAGCAGCAAAAATTATTGGAATAGCTAAGAAAAATGAAAATTCTGTAGCAGTCTTTCTATCAAGACCGGCAATAAGCCCTCCCATAATTGTTGAAGCAGCTCTTGATACTCCTGGTATTAATGAAAAACATTGAGCAACACCTATTATAAAAGATTGATGATTACTTATTTTATCAATATCAGTTTTAGGTCTATTAGGTAATTTTTTTTCTATAAGAATCATTATGATTCCTCCAACAACTAATGCAATACCAACAACAATTGGATTAAACAAATATAATTTTATATGACTATGAAAAAAGAATCCTAATATTGCCGCAGGAATAAATGCAATAAACAAATTAAGGGTAAAAGTTTGAGCAATTCTATCTTTATGTATACCAGTAAAAGTAGATATTAACTTTTTTCTATACTCAACTAAAACCGCAAAAATTGCACCTAATTGAATTACTATTTCAAAAACTTTACTTGAAGCACTCTCATATCCAAGAAGATTTGCCCCAATAATTAAATGTCCTGTTGAACTTACAGGAAGAAATTCTGTAACTCCTTCAATGACACCTAATAAAAAAGCAACCCATAAAAGATAAAAATCCATTTTTTAATTATACTTTTTGATAAACTTTGGAGCCTTTTTTTACAAATTCAATAGATTTTTCTTCCATTCCTTTTAGAAGAGCATCCTGCTCTGACACCCCTTTTTTATTTGCGTAATCCCTTACATCTTGAGAAATTTTCATAGAACAAAAATGAGGGCCGCACATAGAACAAAAATGTGCTTGCTTAGCTCCCTCTTGAGGTAATGTTTCATCATGAAACTCTTTTGCTTTTTCTGGATCAAGACCAAGATTAAATTGATCATTCCATCTAAATTCAAATCGTGCTTTAGATAAAGCATTATCTCGAATCTGTGCACCAGGATGACCTTTGGCTAAATCTGCAGCATGGGCTGCAATTTTATATGTAATTATTCCTACTCTTACATCTTCTTTTTCTGGTAACCCTAAATGTTCTTTAGGAGTTACATAACATAACATTGCACATCCATACCATCCAATCATTGCAGCCCCAATTCCAGAAGTTATGTGATCATATCCTGGAGCTATATCGGTAGTTAAAGGGCCTAGTGTATAAAAAGGAGCTTCATCACAATGTTCCAATTGAAGATCCATATTCTCTTTGATAAGATGCATGGGAACATGTCCAGGTCCTTCAATCATAACTTGTACATCATGCTTCCAGGCAATCTTAGTTAATTCGCCAAGTGTTTTTAATTCAGCAAATTGGGCCTCGTCATTTGCATCATAAATTGATCCAGGACGAAGTCCATCACCTAAGCTAAAACTAACATCATATGCTTTCATAATTTCACAAATCTCTTCAAAATGAGTATATAAAAATGATTCTTTATGATGAGCTAGACACCAACTTGCCATAATTGAACCGCCTCGGCTAACTATACCTGTCATTCTTTTTGCGGTCATAGGTATGAAGGCCAGTCTAACTCCTGCGTGAATTGTAAAGTAATCTACGCCTTGTTCAGCTTGCTCAATAAGAGTGTCTTTAAATATATCCCAAGTCAAATCCTCAGCTTTACCATTAACCTTTTCTAAGGCTTGATAAATTGGCACTGTTCCAATTGGGACCGAACTATTTCTAATTATCCATTCCCTTGTTTCATGAATATTTTTTCCAGTAGATAGATCCATAACGGTATCACCTCCCCATCTTGTTCCCCATACCATTTTTTCTACCTCTTCACTTATACTTGAGCCCAATGCGGAATTACCAATATTAGCATTTATTTTAACTAAGAAATTACGTCCAATAATCATTGGTTCTGTTTCTGGATGATTTATATTTGCAGGAATAATTGCACGTCCCATTGCAACTTCATCTCTAACAAATTCTGGAGTAATTTCTTTTGGGACTTGTGCTCCATAATTTTGGCCTGGATGTTGTGTCTGAATTACCTCTGATATTCCTTCTCGCTTTTGATTTTCTCTAATAGCGATAAACTCCATCTCAGGTGTAATTATTCCCTTTTTTGCATAATGCATTTGAGAAACATTTTGCCCTAGTTTTGCTTTCCTTGGCTTCCGAATAAGATTAAAACGCATTTTTTCAAGTTCAGGATCAGTTTTTCTTTGTTGGCCAAAAATCGAAGTTGGACCTTTAAGTTGTTCAGTATCTTTGCGATCATCAATCCATTTCGTTCTTAAGGGAGGCAATCCATTTTGAATGTTTATATTATATTTTGGATCAGTGTAAGGCCCGGATGTATCGTAAACTAGAACAGGTGCATTTTTCTCAGCACCAAATTCTGATGGAGTATCTGAAATAGTAATTTCCCTAAAAGGGACTTGAATATCTGGAGTTGATCCTTCTACATAAACCTTTCTAGAATTAGTAAATGGCTTTAAAGCCTCAGCATCAAGCTGAGCTTCTTTACCTATAAATTGATCTATATTTTTTTTTAACGCTTTGTCTGTTGCATTCATTTTAGAACTCCTTTTTGAACGTAAGGAGCATTTTGAATGCTTTCCCTACGGCGGCATTATCCACATCAGGTTCGAAGGGTATTTCTCACTATTTATTTGTAATAGACCCCTAGCAATATCTTTACAGATTATTCGAATATTTAAAAATGTGCAAGCCTATATAATCTTATTTAATTTTTAGGACATAATTATTCATAATTAGTTTGCCTCCTAATATATAATTATTCTAATGATATTTTTTTGATTATGAAAACGAACCTTATTAAAAAAAATAACTCGAAAGATTTTAAGCAATTACTTCGTCACTCTTTTCATAAATAGCAATAAAAAATTTATTTTTTAAAGGATAGGAACTATTTTCAATCTTAAAATTATAAGCAAATATTTTCTAATAGTAATTTTTATTACTTTAGGATCACTTAATTTAAGAGTAAATGCACAAGAAACAACTGATTTACTAACGCTTTATCAAGAAGCCTTAAAAAATGACTCGCTTTTGTCCTCAGCTAGATTTCAAAATGAAGCAACCAAGGAATTAATTAAGCAAGGCAAATCTCTTTTCCTACCCAGTATCTCTGTAGATGCAAGCTTTGACAAACAAGACAAAGAAAGAAAATTTCTAACCTCCTCTCTGCCAAGCAATGATCTGCTATCAGGGAAAAAAACAAATTATGAATCATATGATTATGGAGTTACAGTAAAACAACCTTTATTTAATTATTCTGCTTATACTCAATATAAAAAGATCTTAACTCAAATTAGCCTTTCAGATAAAGAGCTAATAAAAACACAGCAAGATTTAATTTTTCGAATTTCTAAAATTTATTTTGAAACTTTACTTGCAAAAGATTCTGTAGATCTTTTTCAATTTCAAAGAGCATCTATACAAAAACAATTATCAAAAGCTGAAGCCCAATTTCAAGCTGGATTAATTTCTATTACAGATATAAATGAAGCAAAAACAAAAAAAGCTTTAATTGAAGCCCAACAAATTAGTGCTATACAAAAACTTAAAATAAAAAAAAGAGAGATTCAAGTAATTACTGGTAATTTGCCTGGTAATTTAAGACCACTAAACCCAATAATTACTTTTACAGAAATAGATAATTTAGCAGATGACTGGATCTCTATTGCCCAAGAAAATAACTTAGAATTGCAAATAAAAAACGATGAAATAAAAATTGCAGAGCGAGAAGTTGACGCACGACGTTCCGTGCGTTATCCAACTATAGACGCTATTGCAAGTAGAACAAGGAATTGGGACAAAGGTGGTTATCCTTATGGTGCAACTCAAAACGATGGTATAAGAAGTTATTCAGATGCTATAGGTGTAGAAATCAGTATTCCTATTTTTTCGGGAGGCATGGCAAGTTCAAGAGTTAGAGAAGCTATCTTACTAAAAAGTAAATTAGAAGAAGACGTGGAATATCTTAGAAGAGGTATTGCATTAAAAGTCAGAGATTATTATTTAAGTCTTCAAACTAATTTCTCTGAAATTGCAGCTTATCAACAAGCTATGGACTCAGCAGCACTTCAATTAGAATCAACCCAATTAGGATTTGAAGAAGGGCTTCGAAATAGTATAGAAGTTCTTGATGCTCAACAAATATTATTTAACTCAAAATTGAATGTACTAGAATCACGTTATAATTACATCATGAATTTTATAAATTTAAAATTATCGACTGGAATGTTATCTGTTAAAGACCTTGATGAAATTAATAGATATTTAATGGTAAATTAATAATGATAGCCCTAAAAGAAAAAAGTCAATTAGTTGTAATTGACATGCAAGAAAAATTATCGAAAGCAATGCCAAAAGAAGTCACCAGTAAAATAATTAAGCGGTGTGAATTATTAGTAACAGTTGCTAATGAATTAGATATTCCTCAAATTTGTACAGAACAATATCCAAAAGGACTTGGTCATACGCTAAACCTTATGATGCCATTCTTGTCCGAAGCAAAATTTGTTGAAAAAAATGTTTTTGCATGCACAGAAGAACCTGTATTTCTTAGATGTTTAGTCAAAACTCGCCCCCAAATATTTCTAATGGGAATGGAAACACATATATGTGTTTTACAGACTGCTCTTGGCCTCCTAAAATCTGGAAAAGAAGTTTTTATTATTGAAGATGCAGTGGTCTCACGAAATATCCAAAACAAACAAAATGCTCTTAACAGGCTTAAAGAAGAAGGGTGTGTTATTACTAATACAGAATCAGTTGTGTTTGAATGGCTTAAGACATCTGAAAACACAACTTTTAAAAAAATAGCGCCACTAATCAAAAATATTGATTAATTAATTCAATAATCTTACTCGTACTGCCTGATGAATTTTTAATAAATTGTTTAGCATTATTAACTATATAATTTTTTCTATTTTTTCTAGCTATTGTATTTTTCAAAAGCTTTTCTAATTCATTTATATTTCTAAATCTTAATATTGCTTGATTTTTTTCAGCATCAATAACCATATCTTTAAAATTATATATAGATGGGCCAACAACAGTTTTGATACCTAGGCTCATTGGTTCAATTGGGTTTTGCCCCCCATGATTTAAAATACTTCCACCAATAATAGCTAAACTAGCAATACTATATATTTCATAAAGATCCCCCATTGTATCGCCAAGAATATATTTTGGTGATTTCTTAATTTTCCCTAACTTACTTTTTCTTAATATACTTAAATTTTCTTTTGAGAAAAGTTTTTCCACCTCATCAAACCTCTCTGGATGTCTAGGAACAACGATCAATATCAAATTCTTACAATTCAACTTCCTGACAAGCTGTATTAAAATTTTTTCTTCTCCAGGTCTAGTACTACCAGCAACTAAAACAAACTGGTTAGTTATTTTTAATTTTTTTCTCAAATCATCACTCTTTCTTTCAGTATTTTTTGGTGATTTAGAATCAAATTTAATATTGCCCATTATTTTAATTTTTGCTTCAGTAAGGGAATTAAAATTATTAGCATCTTCTTTAGCTCTTACATGAATTGAATTGAGTTGTAACAACCTAGTATTAATAAATTTTTTAAATGGAAGATATTTTTTCAAAGAATTTATGGATAAACGAGCATTAATTAAATGGAGAGGTATTTGATGTAATTCACATTGGTTAATTAAATTGAACCATAATTCTGTTTCTACAATCAAGCCTATTTTCGGTTGGTAAAAAGATAAAAATCTTTTTACAGCTCTGTTTGTATCATAAGGCAAATAGGTACGATGAACTCTTGAACTTTTTGGTAATATAGTTTCCCTCCCAGTAAGAGTTCCATGACTAATTAGGATATGTATTTGAGGATATTTTTTTAATAGAACTTCAATGAGATTATTTATAGCTTTTGTTTCACCAACTGAAACACAATGAAGCCAAATTGTTTGCTTATTTCTCCAAAAAATTTTTTTTTGTTTAGAATAAAATCCAAGTCGTTCACTAAAATAATTTAAATGGTTAGAATTTATTAGCGCACGATAAAAAATTTTTGCGAGAGCAAAGGGTATTAAAAACCTAATTATAATTTCATAAAAAAAAAGATGCATAGCTAATTTTCTCACAATGTGAAATTAATTTATATTTTTTATTTTTGGTAACTAATTACTGGTAATAAGGCTTATAGAAAATTTGTTCAAAATTAGTGCAAAAATTATTACATTTTTATTAAAATAACTCTTGACCAAACACCAGCAGATGTTAAAATTTTTTTCATTGGCACAAGATGTTGTGGTTTCATTCTAAAGCCTTTTTTTAAAAAAAGTTCCGCAAAAGCATTAAATATAAGGGGGAATAAATGCTCAAAGCTGTTTCATCAGAATCTACTCAAGAAGAGTCTGAAGAAGTAAAGATACCTTTTCAATCTGTTTCGGAAGATATTTGGGACAAAAAATATAGACTAAAATCAAAAAAAGGTGATTTTGTTGATAAAAATATCAATGGGACTTATGAAAGAGTAGCAAAAGCTTTAGCTGATGTAGAAAAACCTGAAAAAAGAGAATTTTGGCATAAAGAATTTTTGTGGGCTCTACAAAATGGTGCCATACCTGCAGGAAGAATCACTTCTAATGCAGGAGCCCTAGAACATAAACCAGCAACTAGTACAATTAATTGCACTGTTTCTGGAATAATCGAAGATAGCATGACAGATATCCTTGATAAAGTTCATGAAGCAGGACTTACATTAAAAGCTGGTTGTGGAATTGGTTATGAATATTCTACTTTAAGGCCCAAAGGAGCATTTGTTGCAGGGGCAGGAGCCTATACAAGTGGTCCGCTCTCATTTATGGATATTTATGATCGAATGTGCTTCACTGTTTCCAGTGCTGGTGGAAGACGAGGTGCACAAATGGCTACATTTGATATTTCCCACCCAGATGTTACTGATTTTATCAAAGCAAAAAGAGAAGATGGGCGTCTGAGACAATTTAATTTATCTTGTTTAATCACAAAAGACTTTATGGAAGCGGTAAAGTCAGATTCAGATTGGCAGCTTGCTTTTCCAGTTACTGAAAAAGAAGCTAAAGATGATGAGTTAAATCTAACAGATACTAAAAAAGTAGTTTGGAAAGAATGGCCAGTAAAAGATAAATATCTTACACAAACAAAAGGTTCTGATGCAGGAAAAGTTGCCTGTCGAGTATATAAAACAATTAAAGCCCGTCGTGTTTGGGATATTATTATGTCTTCTACTTATGATTATGCTGAACCAGGATTTATTCTTGTTGATCGTGTTAACGAGATGAATAATAATTGGTTTTGTGAAAATATAAGAGCTACAAATCCATGTGGAGAACAACCTTTACCACCCTATGGCGCATGTCTTTTAGGATCAATTAACTTAACTAAATTCATCAAAAATCCATTTAGTGATGAAGCATATTTTGATTGGGACAAATATAAAAAAGTTATAAGCACTTTCACTAGAATGCTCGACAATGTTGTCGAAGTAAATGGTTTACCACTAGGAAAACAAAGAGACGAAATTGCCAGGAAACGACGTCATGGTATGGGTTATTTAGGTTTAGGATCTTCCTTGAGTATGTTAAAAATGATTTATGGTGATGAAAAATCTTTAGAATTCACTGAGGAAGTAACTAGAGTTCTAGCTGAAGTAGGATGGGAGGTTGGAATCGAACTAGCAAAAGAAAAAGGAGTTGCCCCGGTAATGAATGAAGATTTTAAAATTACTGCAGAAATGATGGCAACAAGACCAGAAATGAAAAAAGATGGAATTAAAATAGGTGATAAAATAAAAGGAAAGGTTCTATTAGGAAAATATAGTCGATATATGCAACAGTTTCCCAAAGAGCTTCAAGATGAAATTGTAAAATTTGGCCTTCGTTTTACTCACCATACTTCAATTGCTCCAACTGGAACGATCTCCCTCTCATTAGCAAATAACGCAAGTAATGGTATTGAGCCGTCTTTTGCACATCATTACAGTCGAAACGTAATAAGGGAAGGGAAAAAAACAAAAGAGAAGGTTGATGTATTTTCTTTTGAGTTGCTTGCATACCGTCAACTAATAAATGAAAAAGCTATGCCATTTTCAGATAAAGAAGAGGAAAAATTACCAGAGTACTTTATTGATTCTTCAACCATCAAAGCAAAAGCCCATGTAGATATTCAAGCGGCCTCCCAAAAATGGATTGATAGCTCAATTTCTAAAACTATTAATGTACCAACTGATTATGATTACGAAGACTTCAAAAATATCTATTTGTATGCATATGATAAAGGCCTAAAAGGCTGTACTACTTTTAGATTTAATCCTGAGGCTTTTCAAGGTGTTTTAGTAACTGAAAAAGATTTAGAAGAAACAACATATCAATTTACCTTAGATGATGGAGGAACAATAGAAGTAAAAGGTAACGAAGAAATTGAATATGATGGCGAGATACACTCTGCAGCAAACTTATACGATGCTTTGAAAGAAGGCTACTACGGAAAATTCTAAGGATTAATTAAAAATGGCAGTAAAAATTACCAAAAAAATTGTGGGTTATAATGTTCTTGATTCAGAAAAAGAAAAAAAAGAAGAACATAACCCAGCTGAAATATTTCAACTAGGCGATCCTTTAAATAGACCTGATCAAATCACAGGATCAACCTATAAAGTAAAAACTCCAGTAACAGAGCATGCTCTTTATATCACTATAAATGATGTTTTAATGAATGAAGGAACTGAACAAGAGCATCGAAGACCTTTTGAAATATTTGTTAATTCAAAAAATATGGAACATTTTCAATGGATCGTCGCGTTAACTCGAGTTATGTCTGCAGTTTTTAGAAAAGGTGGTGATATAACATTTCTTGTTGAAGAATTAGAAAGTGTATTTGATCCAAATGGTGGCTATTATAAGAAAGGTGGTAGGTATGTTCCTAGTTTAGTTGCTGAATTAGGGCAAGTTGTTGAACAACATTTAATAAACATTGGTATGCTACAAAAACAAAATCCAGACGAACATCAAAAAGAATTAATTAAAGAAAAAAAAGCAATTTATGAAAAAGCAAACCCTAATGGCATCAATCCTGATACGGGCTTTCCTATCGACTCCCAGTTGTGTACTAAATGTAATGTTAAAGCAGCTATCATGATGGATGGTTGCTTAACTTGCCTAAATTGTGGTGAAAGTAAATGTGGTTAGTTTTAAGTGAACTAAAATAATAATTTAGTCTCTATTTAATAATTAAATTTTCACATAGTACGCATGAAAAAATTATTATTTTATTTTGTTTTATTAATATCTATTAAGGTAAATGCAACTCCTTCTGCTGAACTAATATTCACAATCAATGGATCAATCGTCAAAGTTCACACAGCCAATAAAGACGGTAACCACGGTGTTGGTTCTGGAGTTGTCGTAAAGAAAGACCATGTCGTAACTAATTGTCATGTAATTGGAAACTCCCAAGGAATTCATGTTACTAAATTTGGAAAAAGTTTTGCCCCGCAAGCTCTAATAGCTGATTGGAAAAATGATATTTGTATTTTGAAATTTAAATATCTTGGTCTTGACCCAATTAAACTTGCTACAAATGATTCCTTAGAATATGAAACTCAAGTTTTCGCCAAAAGTTATGGAGGGAATACAGTAAAACCACATACAACTTTTGGGCGCGTAAAAGGAATATATAAATTAAATCAATATAAAATTATTAAATCTTCAGCATGGTTTGCTATTGGAGCAAGCGGAGGAGGTCTATTTAATTACAATGGCGAATTAATTGGAATAACAACTTTCAAGCCGCCTTGGAATTCTGAATATTACAGTATGCCAGTCGAAATAATAAAAGAATTACTTAGCAATGGGAAAGAAGTTTCTGTAACTACGCAACCTCAAAGACCTTTTTGGGACACCCTTGAAGCTAACCAACCGTTTTTTATGCGAGTGGCGGGGCCATTAAAAAATAAGTCATGGACTAATTTAAAAAATATTACTACTCAATGGGTTAATCAAAATCCAGAAGAAATTGAAGCTAATTATTATCATGCTTTCTCCCTGTATCAATTAAAAGATTATGAAACAGCTCGTAATATTCTGGAAAAAGTGATTAAAGAAAATAATAAACATGCATTAGCTTATTTTTATTTATATAAAATTGCAATTGAAGAAAAAGAAGCTGAAAATATTAGCTATTATGAATCTAAGATATTAGAATTAGATGATTCATTAATTAGCAAAAAGTAAATGAAATTTTATATTTTATTATTTTTAATATTAAACTCTTTATTGGCATGTTCTTTTGATAAGATCCCAAAAATAGATGCTTTATCAGATGTTTTTTCTGATGATTTTGAAGAGAAAATTCTACGCCCTGAGGATTCTATTGAGTACAATTGTGATAAAAAGAAATCATTTTTCTTGTTTTATTTAAATGAAGGAAAATCTGTTTGGGTTATTTTACCTGACAGAGAATTTAAACTTGACCAAGTTAGTGAGTCCCAGAGTATTTATACCAATGATATTACAACATTAGAAATATCTTCTGAAAATACCCAAATTAAAAATGAAAAGGAAATTCTATACGATCAATGCTTTGAAAAAAAAGATAGTACTTAAAGTTGATTACTTACCTAAGTTGGAGTAACTTTATATTATAAATGTGAACCAAACCATTAGGAGTGGTATGGATAACAAATACGGATTAGGAAGCTCTAAAGTAGCAGTTGAACTTCACAAAAAAAAAGACGGCTTAAAATGTCGTTCTTGTAAAAGTTCTCTGCTTCATTTTTGTCCCACTATGCAAGATCATCAATGTGCAAAATGTGGGGAATGGCAGAACGATATTCCTCATAATTATTCTACTGGAAGAAGTACTGATTATTAATCAAAAGAACATTTAGCTTCTTAGAAATATCAAGTAGAATATGCCTTTCAATTAATGAAAGTAAATCATGTTAATTCAATCAAAATCCATTGATCTGGAAACACCAACAGGTAAAATGAGAACATATATTCATCGACCAACTAAATCAGGAAAATTTCCGGTAATTTTATTTTATTCAGAAATATTTCATCAGACAGGACCTATTGAACGTGCAGCTAAAATAATTGCTAGTCACGGTTACGCGGTCCTAGTTCCTGAAGTCTTTCATGAATTAAATCCAATTGGTACAGTTTTAGCATATGATGATGCTGGAAGAAAAAAAGGAAACTCTGATAAAGAATCTAAGGATATTCAATCCTATGATTCTGACAATCAGACTATGATTGATTGGGTTAAAAAACAAGAATGGTCAAGTAATCAAATCGGTGCTATGGGTTTTTGTATTGGCGGACATTTAGCTTTTAGGGCTGCTATTAATCCAGAAGTAAAATCAACTGCCTGTTTCTATGCTACAGATTTACATACAAATACGATCCCCAACAAACCAAAACAACATAGTATGGAAAGATTATCTGATATTAAGGGTGAGTTATTAATGATTTGGGGCAAACAAGATACACATATACCTACAGAAGCAAGAGTTCAAATACATCAACAATTACTAGGTACAGATATTACTTTCAGTTGGCACGAATTTAATGGTCAACATGCGTTTATGAGAGATGAGGGGGAAAGGTATGATCCGGAATTAGCAGCAATTTGCTACCAAATGTGCCTCAGAATGTTCTCAAGGACACTAAATAACTAAACGCAATCAGAAAAAGCTTCTAATGACCTATGAAATTCATTATTTTTGTTTTGTTTTCCTGAAACTAAATTCTTTTTTAAAGTTTTCAGATTATTAAATTTGGTCTTTTTAATATCATTAACTTTTAACTTATTTTTAACTCTTAGCATAATTTTCCTTTTGGGAAATTAATCAATGGGGATTTTGTCCCTTTTTTAATTGATGCAAAATTGATATAAAAATTCAATTTATTTAATAATAAATAAAAATAGGTTATATTTAAATTTACTTTAAAGCTTATTTAGATATGAAAATACATATAAATGGAAATTTCGAAGTGTTTGAGGAAGAAAAAATTACTCCTGAACAATTAATAACTTTTTTAAAATTAAAAGGTAAAAGATTTGCCATTGAAAGAAATGGAGAAATAATCCCCAAAAATAATTTTGATGGAATATATATTAACGATGGTGACAAAATAGAAATTATAGGGGCAGTTGGTGGTGGATAAAAAATTAAAAACTAATGATAAATTAATAATTGCCAATCGTTCATTTGATTCAAGATTGTTAGTCGGTACAGGAAAGTATAAAGATTTTAATGAAACAAGAGCCGCAATTGATGCAAGTGGTTCAAACATTGTAACTGTTGCGATTAGAAGAATAAATCTTGGTCAAAATTCAAATGAGCCTTCTTTGCTTGAATTTCTACCGTCAAATGAATTTACTTATTTACCAAATACTGCGGGTTGTTATTCATCTGATGAAGCTATTAGAACTTTACGTCTAGCAAGAGAATTATTAGATGGTCATAACTTAGTAAAATTAGAAGTTTTAGGAGATTCTCAAACTTTATACCCAAATATAGTAGAAACAATTAATGCTGCAAAAATTCTTATTAAAGATGGATTTGACGTTATGGTTTATACTTCTGACGACCCAATAGTTGCAAAACAATTAGAAGATATTGGTTGCTGTGCAATTATGCCTTTAGCATCACTCATTGGATCTGGAATGGGAATATTAAATCCTTGGAATTTAGAAATAATTATTGATAAATCGAATGTACCAGTAATTGTAGATGCTGGAGTTGGGACTGCATCTGATGCGTCAATTGCAATGGAGCTTGGATGTGATGGTGTCTTAATGAATACTGCGATAGCACAAGCTAAAAATCCAATTTTAATGGCCTCAGCTATGAAAAAAGCCATCGAATCAGGACGAGAAGCTTTTATTGCAGGAAGAATGGATAAAAAACTTTATACTGCTTCTCCAAGTTCTCCAATAAAAGGATTGATTGAATAAATGAAAAAGCCTAACACTCCAGAATTTCAAGTAGCAATAACAGTTAAATCTGAATTTATACCGGAACGTTCATCAATTGAAGTTAATAAATATTTTTTCTCTTATACAGTAACAATTGAAAACCAAGGAATTCAATCAGTTCAGCTTTTATCACGTCATTGGATTATACGTAACGCAAATAATGAAAGATATGAAGTAAAAGGTGATGGAGTGATAGGAGAGCAACCTATTATAAAACCAGGGGATCTATACTCTTATACAAGTGGCACAGAAATTAATACTCCTGTCGGAAGTATGTTAGGTTCATATCATATGATTTCTGAAGAGGGTACTGAATTCGATGCAAAAATATCTGAATTTGAATTAAATATGCCAAGGACACTTCATTAATGAAATTTAATTCAATAATATTTATTTTTCTAATTTTAGTAAGTTGTGGCCAATTAAATATTCAAGATTCTTGTGATTGTGAATCAGAAAAAATTGCTCTTGAGGAGGCAGAAGCCAAAATAGCGAAATTACAGAGCCTGAAGCCTGTCAAAAAACAAATTATAGAATATAGTTTATTGGTTAAAGTAAATTGGCAAGAGATTGAAGAAAAATTACAAAAAGATGAAATAAAAGAGGCGTGGCCTGCATGGCTCCATGGTTGTGAAAAACTTATTGAATTAGATGATTGGAAAAATTCTTGTAACGCAGCAAAAAAAATATCCTCTCCATCAAATATAGAAATTATAAAATTCTTACGTAATCATTTCGATGTATATAAAGCAAAAAATGAAGATGGGTCTGAACAAGGATTAATTACTGGTTATTATCAACCAGTATTAAAAGGGAGTAGAACTAAAACAAAAAAATATAAAATTCCACTTTATACACCGCCTCACGATTTAATTACAGTGGATCTTAGTGAAGTCTATCCAGATTTAAAATATAAACGGTTAAGGGGTCGAGTTGAAGGCAATAAACTAATCCCCTATTTTACCCGTGAAGAAATAGCAAATAAAGAATATCCTTTACAAGGAAATGAATTGCTATGGGTAGAAAATCCTATTGAGTCCTTTTTTTTAGAAATTCAAGGTTCTGGTGTTATAAAATTTGAAGATGGTTCAACAACTCAGGTAGGATATTCTGATCAAAATGGACACCCATATCGCTCAATGGGTTTAGCATTAATTAGACAAGGAGAATTAAAAAGAAATAAAGTTTCAATGCAAAGTATTAAATCTTGGGCCAGAAAGAACAAGCGAAAATTGCAAAAGTTTCTAAACGCTAATCCAAGTACAGTTTTTTTCAGAGAACTACCAACAGGGCTTCCTGGTCCAATTGGAGCGCTAGGTGTTCCAATATCCGCACAAAGATCAGTAGCTATTGACCGTAAATTTATACCTTTAGGGGCTCCTATTTTTTTATCAACGACTGAACCAAATTCAAACAATCCTCTTAATAAATTTATGATGGCACAAGACACAGGAGGGGCAATTAATGGTGGTGTTAGGGCTGATTTCTATTGGGGACAAGGTAAATCTGCAGGTTCCAAAGCTGGCTCAATGAAACAATCAGGAGAAATGTGGGTAATGCTTCCAAAAGGATTTAACTTTCCAAAAGAAAAATAAATTTACATACTAAAATTAGATTTTACTTTTTCAGCTGATTCATTTTTTTGATTATGGTGTTTATTTTTTGCAGCTATCTCTTTTTCTAAAGTTTCATTTGTAATATGAAGATTATATTGTAAAGACCAGCGATCGGTTTCCTCATCCGCAAGTTTTTCGACACCATGAAAAGAATTATTTGTTTTAATAAAACAAAAAGCAGAATTAGGTACAAAAGGCATTGTGATGACCTTATGAAATTGTTCATGAGGATAATGAACATGTGGTAATTCTTTGTTGAGTAGTTCTGGGTCTTTAGGCATATAAATTGAGGTGCCAGTTTCTTTTTGTGTAAAATCTTTTGGTAAATAAATTAAAACAGAAATAACTTTGCTTGGTTTATCTGTATGTGGTCCTAAGAAATAATTTTTTTTATCATTTATAAGCTGCATCTCATGCCTAAAAGAAACATTTTCTAAATATTGAAAACGCATATCAAGGAATCTTTTAAACTTTGATTGTATTAAATTACCAAATGGCCCTCTTGAAAAACTCTCTCCAAAAGCTGTCCAAAATTCTTGTTTCTTTTTACTCACTTTTTTCATTGAATCTGCTCGAGTAAAATCCATAACATATCTATCTTTATAAGCTTTTAAACCGGTATTTTGTGGGTAAAGATCTGCCATTGATGTCATCTCTTTTTTTTCAAGAAGATTTTCTTGAATTTTAGAATAAAAATCTTCCGGAAAAATATTTTCTAAATAAAAATGTGGAAACGGAAAATTGGAAATAGGTACATTTCCAATTTTATAGGCAACATGGAGTTCAGCGTCTAAAAACATATTCACTCATTCCTTTAAAAGATCCTTCTTTTCTTGAAGCTTTATCTACTTGCTCTTGAGAAAATATAAAACCTAACTGCTTAAAAAGCTCTATTGTATCAAGATGCTCAGGTAAATTCGGGTTTAATTCTATTATTACTGATTTAATTTTTTTATTCTCAAGAGTTTTTCTTGCTCCTTCAATTACCTTATGCTCAAAACCATCAACATCAATTTTAATATAATCTGGGATAGGTAATTTGTTTGTTTCAACTAAACTATCCAATTTAAAAGTTATGCAGCCTTGCGCAAAACCAATATGATCATGAAATGGCTGAAGTTCATAATTTAGAGGTTCTCCAACAGCATGATTTGCAGCTCCAGCATCCTCATTATTTATACCCATAAAAATATAGTCGAAATTATCAACATCAGATAAACCAACACAATATGCGCCTACTTTATTGTCAAGGTTATTAGATTTTATATTCTTATTTAAGAGCCAATAATTTTGAGACTCTGGTTCTAATGCATAAACTGTTGCATCCCTTACAACTGAAGCATAAATTGTATACATACCAACATTCGCACCAATATCTAATAGTATTTCTTCTGGATTTATTTGATTTAACCAATCTATTGTACCTGGCTCTTTAGTGAATAAAGTATCTGCTCTCCACTTTGTCAAGAGATTTGGTGTGTGGAAAATTAATTTTTTACCGTTGAATTCTACTGTTGATTTTGGATCTAACTTTTCATACTCTTCTAAACTTATACTCATAATTTAAATATTAACATAAAAAAAAGGCCCATTTACATGGGCCCTTTCCTGATCACTCAAATTACAACAGGAGATAGTAATTAAGAGTGGTACGCTGTTTCACCATGTGATGTAGTATCTAAACCAGCTCTTTCGTCTTCTTCTGAAACACGAAGACCAATGGTAGCGTCAACAATTTTATATAATACGAAACTGATTACACCACACCAAAGAATAGTAAATCCTACTGATTTAGCTTGCACCATGAATTGACTCATCATAGTTACACCATCATCATATCCAACACCTCCAAATTGTGGTGCCATCAGAATTGCTAAGCCAACTGCGCCAACAATACCTGCAACTCCATGTATACCGAATACATCAAGCGAATCATCATAGCCCAATACTTTTTTAAGACTAGTACAAGCCCAATATGCGATGATACTTGCAACGATACCAAGGATAATTGCGCCAACTGGTCCAACTACTGCACAGGCAGGAGTAATAGCAACAAGACCTGAAATTGCTCCAGATGCACCGCCTAGCATTGAAGGCTTACCTCGAGCTACCCATTCCATTGTGATCCAGCCTAATACAGCAGCAGCAGTTGCTGCTTGAGTATTAATCATAACTAAACCGGCTGTTCCATCGGCTGCAAGTTCACTTCCTACATTAAAACCAAACCAACCAGCCCATAGTAATGAAGCTCCAATCATAGTCATCGGCATATTGTGAGGTGCCATAACTTCTTTACCATAACCAATTCGTTTTCCAATTCCAAGTGCAAGTACAAGTGCTGCAACACCAGCATTAATATGAACAACAGTCCCGCCAGCAAAATCAATTGCACCCCATGAGCTTATTAAACCTCCGCCCCAAACCATATGGCAGATCGGAAGATAAACTGTAGTTACCCATAAAGCTAAAAATGCTAACATGCCAGAAAATTTAACCCTCTCAGCAAAACCACCAACAATTAGAGCAGGAGTTAAGGCTGCAAAAGTTAATTGAAAAGTAACGAATACATATTCAGGGATGGTTCCAGAAACCGAGTCTCCAGTAATTCCACCTAAGAAAGCTGCGCCTAATCCTCCAATGAAAGTATTATAGGGTCCTTCAGTGAAGGCTAAACTATAACCATAAACTACCCACAATACTGACATTAAAGAAAAAGTTACAAAAACCTGCATTAAAACTGACAGCATATTCTTAGACCTGACTAAGCCCCCATAAAATAATGCAAGTCCTGGGATTGCCATCACAATCACAAGAATTGTTGCAACAATCATCCAAGCTGTGTCGCCTGTATCAAGCGTTGGTGTTTCCTCTGCAGCTTCAGCAACAGGTGAAACTTCTTCTGTCACCTCAGCAAGCATTATTGTGTCTTTAGATAAATCGAATATTTCATTAGAAATACCTATTTGTGAAAATCCAAGCAATAGAAGACTTAATAAGCCCGCCATTCCAAATTTGTAAAATAATTTTTTCATGTCAGTCTCCTAAAGTGCATCTTCACCGGTTTCACCAGTGCGGATACGTTGAACTTGATCAAGTGCCATAACAAAGATTTTGCCGTCACCAATTTTTCCAGTGAGTGCAGATTTTGTAATAGCCTCGACGACCTTTTTTGATAATTTGTCTGAGATTGCAACTTCAAGTTTTACCTTAGGTAAAAAATCAATTACGTATTCAGCGCCACGATAAAGCTCAGTATGGCCTTTTTGACGGCCAAAACCTTTTACTTCTGTAACCGTAATGCCTTGAACACCGATTTCAGAAAGAGCTTCTCTAACTTCATCAAGCTTGAACGGCTTGATAACAGCAGTTATTAATTTCATATTATTCCCCTAAATTGCTTTAAAATTAGAAGGGAAATCTAAATTTCCCTTCATCAAAACTTATCTATCTAAAACCCTGCAGATAAATAAACTCCACCAGTTCCATCACCTAAATAGACATTATTGACTGTCCAATCAGATGTGGATTGGTTTGTATCTGTATAAAACCCACCAAGAGCGAAAGTATCATTTAGCGCATACTCTAAATTTACTTTCCAATCTGTGTAGTCAAATGGATCATTGCCTGCTCCATCAAAGGTTTGACGTCCCACATGAACAGATGCAGTTAATGGGGTTTCACCCACTGGAACATCTACATCTAATGTTACATAGTTACTTCCTTTGGCATCGGCAAAGCCCCATGCATCATCAGAAATTACTCTGTACCAAGTTAATCCAGCACTGACTATACCTATGTCTTTACTCACTCCAGCGTAAAATTCTGTAGCATCTGTATCGGCTCCACCAGCACCAGAAAAAGTATTTTCACCTGGGTAGTAGAATTTGAGGATACCAACATCGTAACCAATTCCAGTTTCGCCTAAACCACCAGCAAAACCGAAATAACCGTCGATTTCCATACTATTGTCGTCCATATACTCACCTTCGGTAGTCCAATTAACATTGGATGCCCAAACGCCAGCATATGCACCACTTTCATGCTCTATATCAAATCCACCTTGTAAAGCTGGATCATTTTTCGTTTGTGTATAACCTCGGAAAATATAATCAGAATACAGGCCAACGTTCCCGCTAACACTGAAAGCTGACTTATGTTCCTCAGCAACCGTAACCGCAGATAAAGGAAGCATCAAAGCCCCTAACACTGCAAATTTTAGTTTGTTAAATTTCATTGTTACATCTCCTTAGTTAAAACGTATGAGCTCATACGTATTTCTTGTTACATATTAATAAAAGCAATTACCGTGCCAAACTTTCGTTTAACAATTAAATATTTTTTATTGGGGAATAATAAATATTTATACTCCTAATATATAAAACCAAAATTCCTGTTAGAATCAAGGTTTTACAAGGTATATTTTATGTTTAAAAAAGATGAAATACAAAATTTATCAAACAAAGTTAAAACTTTAGTTAAGAATTCACCAATAAGTGACATTGAAGATAATATAAATGCACTATTAAAGAGCACATTCACCAATATGGACCTAATAAACAGGGAAGAATATGATGTTCAGATTGAAGTTTTAAAAAAAACAAGAGCTAAAGTCGAAGCATTAGAAACAAAAATTAAAGACATAGAGAAAAAATTAAAATAACTTTAATTGATTTGTTATAACTATTAAATTAAAATTATATAACCGAGGAACGCTGCAAGAAAAATCCCAGGCTCGGATTACAAATCATTTTGTAAACTGCGTTCACCATAAATTAACCGTACCAGCAACGGAATCTTTGGTGAATCAAAATTCCTTCTGGTCACATTGTTTTAGGATAAATGAACACAGTGGCTAATCTAAATCTGAATATTAAGACTATTTCTTTTTTAATAGAGAATTAAATTGCTAAATACTGAAAAAATTATAAAAAAATTGCTTTCAGAGAGAATTTTAGTAATGGACGGCGCTATGGGGACTATGATTCAGCAACATCATTTGTCAGAAAAAGAATACAGAGGAAAAAAATTCGAAAGTTTTTCTGCGCCGGAAGGAGAGAGAGAATTATTTGTAAAAGGTAATAACGAATTACTAAGCATTACTCAGCCAAAAGTAATTCAAAAAATTCACGAGGATTTTCTGGAAGCTGGCGCTGATATTATCGAAACAAATACCTTTGGTGCTAATAGTATTGCTCAAGATGATTATTACATGAATCATCTTGTATCTGAAATGAATAAAGCTTCTGTGAATATAGCCAAAAAAGCTGCAGATAAATACAGCTCCAAAGATAAGCCACGATTTGTAGCTGGAGCAATTGGTCCAACACCGAAAACCGCATCTATATCGCCAGATGTCAATGATCCAGGTGCACGTAATGTCAACTTTGATGAATTAGTCATAAGTTACCGTGAGCAAATTAAAGCACTTATTGATGGTGGCGTAGATATTATTTTAGTTGAAACAGTTTTTGATACCCTTAACTGCAAAGCAGCACTATTTGCCGTTAATGCTGAATTTGAAGAACAATCAATTCGTCTACCATTAATGATATCAGGTACAGTAACAGACGCATCTGGAAGAATTCTATCAGGACAGACCGTAAGTGCTTTTTGGAATTCTGTAAGACATGCAAAACCATTAACAATTGGTTTAAACTGTGCGCTAGGTGCTGCATTAATGCGTCCTTACGCTGAAGAGTTATCAAAAATAGCTGACACTTATATATGCGTATATCCAAACGCAGGTCTTCCAAATCCAATGTCAGATACTGGTTTTGACGAGGAGCCACATGATACTTCTGCTCTCTTAATGGAATTTGCTAAAAGTGGTTTTATTAATATTGCTGGTGGTTGCTGCGGAACTACTCCAGCTCATATAAAAGCAGTTGCTGAACAAATTAAAAATATCAAGCCAAGAGTTGTACCTTTGCAAGAAACTTTTACCAGACTTGCAGGATTAGAAACCTTATCTATTAAAGAAGATACCCTATTTATAAACGTTGGTGAGCGAACTAATGTCACAGGTTCAAAAGCATTTGCAAGATTAATTATAGAAGAAAAGTTTGAAGAAGCAGTATCGGTTGCAAGACAACAAGTTGAAAATGGTGCCCAAGTCATTGATATTAATATGGATGAGGGAATGTTGGACTCTCTTCAAGCTATGCAACACTTCCTCAACTTAATTGCTTCAGAGCCAGACATTGCTCGCATACCCATTATGCTTGACTCATCTAAGTGGGATGTAATAGAAGCTGGCCTAAAATGTGTGCAAGGAAAGGCAATAGTGAATTCCATATCATTAAAAGAAGGAGATGAAGCTTTTCTAAAACATGCAAAGCTTTGTTTAAATTATGGTGCAGCTGTTATTGTCATGGCATTTGATGAAAAAGGCCAAGCGGATACTTATGAACGTAAAATTGAAATTTGCAAACGTGCCTATGACACCCTAATTAATAACTTAGATTTCCCCCCGGAAGATATTATTTTTGATCCAAATATATTTGCTGTTGCAACTGGCATTGATGAACATAACAATTATGCAGTTGACTTTATTAATGCAACAAAATGGATTAAAGAAAATTTACCATATGCAAAAATTTCAGGTGGTGTATCAAACGTCAGTTTTAGTTTTAGAGGGAATGATGTAGCTCGAGAGGCAATTCATACTGTTTTCCTCCATCATGCCATTAAAGCTGGATTAACCATGGGAATTGTGAATGCAGGAATGATTGGTTTATATGATGATCTTGCAGATGAACTTAAAACGGCAGTAGAAGATGTCATTCTTAATCGACGACCAGATGCAACAGAGCGAATGATCGATATTGCTGGAACATTAAAAGGCAGTAAAAAAGAGGAATTAAAACTAAATTGGCGTGGTGATGAAAAACAATCTGTTTCTGTTGAAAAAAGAATTGAATATGCCTTGGTGCATGGAGTAACTGACTTTATTGTGGAGGATACCGAAGAAGCTCGAGTAAAAATTATGTCGCAAAATAATGGAAGGCCTATTAATGTAATCGAAGGTCCATTGATGGATGGTATGAATGTTGTTGGTGATTTATTTGGTCAAGGAAGAATGTTTTTGCCTCAAGTTGTAAAATCAGCAAGAGTCATGAAACAAGCCGTGGCTCATTTAGTCCCATTTATTGAAAAAGAAAAAGAAGATGATGAAAAAAGAACTGGAATAAAAGCTAAATCAAAAGGAAAAATGCTAATAGCGACTGTTAAAGGTGATGTGCATGATATTGGTAAAAATATAGTTTCGGTAGTCTTACAATGTAATAATTTCGAAGTTGTAAATATGGGAGTTATGGTGCCAGCCTCTGAAATACTTGCAAAAGCTAAAGAGGAAAATGTTGATATAATTGGCTTATCTGGTCTTATCACACCATCATTAGAAGAAATGACTCACGTTGCAAGTGAGATGCAACGAGATTCTTATTTTAATGAAAACAATATACCACTCCTCATTGGAGGAGCGACAACTTCACGAGCACATACAGCAGTAAAAATTTCAGATCATTATGATGGTCCGGTAATTCATGTACCTGATGCCTCTAGGTCAGTATCAATTATGCAATCACTGATGGACCCAAAACAAAAAATAGACTACCTTATTAATCTGTCTAAGGATTATGAAAATGTAAAACAACTTCACTCCAATAAAAAAGGTCCTTCCTATATTTCTCTTAAGAGTGCTAGAAAAAATAAATTATCTCTTGACTTCACTCCAATCAAACCAAAATTTATTGGAAGGCGTATTTTTAAAAATATTGATCTTAAATTGCTTAGTGAATATATCGATTGGTCACCATTTTTTCAAACATGGGATTTACATGGAAAGTATCCCGATATTCTTGAAGATAAAGTTATTGGAGAAAGTGCTTCTCAACTATTCAATGAAGCTCAAAAAATGCTAAAAAAAATCATCAATGAGAAAAAATTAATGGCCAACGGGGTAATTGGTTTTTATCCGGCAAATACAATTAATGATGATGATATAGAAATTTATGAAAATGAAGATAGAGCTAACCCTATTTTTACTTATTATTGTTTAAGGCAACAAACTAAAAAACCAAATATTAAAGGCAAGCAAAAACCTAATCAATGTTTAGCAGATTACATTGCACCAAAATCAACTGGGATTAAGGATTATATTGGTATGTTTGCTGTAACTTCAGGGATCAACACTGAAATTTATGAAAAAATTTTTGAAAAATCAGAAGATGATTATAGTTTGATTATGATTAAAGCTCTTACAGATAGGTTAGCTGAAGCATTCGCAGAATACATGCATGATAGAATAAGACAGGATTTATGGGGATATCAAAGTGCCGATAATATATCAAAAGAAGATATGATAAAAGAAAAATATAAAGGTATTAGACCCGCTCCAGGATATCCTGCATGTCCAGAGCATACAGTTAAAAAAAATATTTTTAAACTATTAGAAACAAATGAGATTGGTATGAAATTAACCGAAAGTATGGCCATGATTCCAGCATCATCTGTAAGTGGATTTTATTTTTCACATCCTGAGTCAAGTTATTTTAGTGTAGATAAAATTGATGAAGATCAAATAAATGATATGGCTGAACGAAGAAATATTTCTGTTGATCAACTTAAAAAGTGGTTAGCTTCTAATTTAAGGTAAGAAGTATGCATATTCATATACTTGGAATATGTGGAACATTTATGGCTGGGATTGCTGCTCTAGCAAAATCTCAAGGACATAAAGTAACAGGATGTGATCAAAATGTTTACCCACCTATGTCAACACAACTAAATGATCTAGATATTAAAATTATTGAAGGCTATGACGCCAATCAAATCAAACTAAAACCAAATATTTTTATAATTGGAAATGTTATCTCTCGAGGTAATCCTTTAATTGAAAATATATTAAATAACAACTTACGATACCAATCAGGACCTGAATGGTTGTATGAAAATATTCTAAATGACAAATGGGTTCTTGCAGTTGCAGGAACACATGGAAAAACTACAACTAGCTCAATGTTGGCTTGGATTTTAGAATCAAATGGACTTGCTCCAGGTTTTTTAATAGGAGGGATTCCTAAAAATTTTAAAGTTTCGGCAAAGTTGCCAACCAATAATAAAAAAAACTTTCCTTCGTTTTTTGTAATAGAGGCAGACGAATATGACACCTCCTTCTTTGATAAAAGATCAAAATTTGTTCACTATCGTCCAAAAACATTAATCTTAAATAATCTAGAATTTGATCATGCAGATATTTTTGAAAATATTAGTCACATTGAAAAGCATTTTCATCACCTAGTGAGAACAATACCTAAAATTGGAAAAATTATATTTAATAACAAGAGTAATTCAATTAAAAGAGTTATCAAAATGGGTTGTTGGTCAGATTTAGAAGATTTTGGAGAAATAGGAAAATGGTCTTACAGAAAAATTAATGATAATGAATTTGAAATTTCTTTTAAACGTAAAATTCAAGGTTCAGTTAAATGGGATTTAATTGGACATCATAATTCCTTAAATGCTTTAGCTGCAATTGCAGCAGCTCAACATATTGGAATATCCCCAAAAAATGCAATAAATTCTTTAGGCAAATTCAAAAGTGTAAAAAAAAGAATGGAATTTTTAACTTCTATTAATAAAATAGATATTTATGACGATTTTGCTCATCATCCAACTGCTATTAAAACAACTCTTGAAGGTTTAAGAAAAAAAATAGGGGATAATAGAATAATTGCCGTAATTGAACCAAGGTCCAATACAATGAAATTAGGAAAAATGAAAAATCAATTAGTAAAAAGCTTAAAAGAAGCAGATATTATTTTTTGCTATTCTAAAAATTTAACCTGGAATCCTAAAATATTATTTAAAAATTTAACAAATACTAAAGTTTTTATGGATATTGATAAATTAGCAGATAAAATTAAAAAATCATGTAGGCAAGGAGATAATATTATTTTTATGAGTAATGGAGGATTTTCAGGTCTTCAAAATAAAGTAAAGCAATTATTAAAAAATGAATAATTTAAAAAAATATGCTTTACCATTTGCTATTATCATTTCATTTTTTATTCACTTTATTATTATAAAAAATATTTCTTTCAACATGTTTCAATCTTTAGACGATTCTTCAGAAGATATTGTTATTACTTTAGTAAAATCAGAGAAATCTTCTTCCATTAATAATAAAAAATCGTTTAAATCTAAAGAAAATAAAATTGAAGACGTAATAATATCTTCAGACAAAAAAATTAAAAAAGATACTAGTCCTATTATTGAGAAACACAAACAACAAGAATTTTCCCAAGGGGATAAAGAATCTAAACATAGAACTATTGATACATCAGAAGTTCTAGCTCAAATAAGTAAATTTAATTATGCTAATGAAACAAAAGATTTTAATAAGCATCAAAGAATAAAATCTATTTCAGCTAACACTACTGACTATATTTATAAATTATATTTTGAAGCATGGAAACAAAAAGTTGAGCAGATTGGAGCGATGAATTACCCTAAAGAAGTATCAGAATTGGGTATGTTTGGATCACTAAGACTAACTGTAGTTATTGATTCGGAAGGTATGATCAAAAAATTAGACATAAATAAGTCATCTGGGTATAAAGAACTTGATGAAGCGGCCATTAATATAGTAAAACTTGGTGAGCCTTATGCAAGATTTCCTTCAAAGATACTAAAAGAAGTTGATCTAATTAGCATTAGTCGTAAATGGAAATTTACTGAACAAAACAACTTTTATTCTCAATGAAATTAATTCTGATGATACTTAGAACTATAGTTTCGAACTGTTTCTAATAGAGCATGAAGGTTTTCTGGTGGAGTAAATTGTGTAATTCCATGTCCTAAGTTAAAAATGTGGCCTTCCCCTTTTCCATAATCGTCTAAAACTTTTTTTACTGTCCTCTCTATTACTTTAGGGGTAGATAATAGAATAGAAGGATCCAAATTTCCTTGTAGTGCAACCTTATCATTAGTTATTTTTCTTGCGTAACTTAAACTTGTTTGCCAATCAAGTCCAAGTGCATCAGCACCGCTGTCACCTTGTGCTCGCAATGAATGTCCTCCACCTTTAGTAAAAATAATTTTGGGAATATCTTGATATCCCAATAAATTTAAATTTGAAATTATTACTTTCATAAAATTTAAAGAGTAAATCTCATATTCATGATGAGCTAAAGTTCCTCCCCACGAATCAAAAATCATTACAATATCAACTCCGGCATCAATTTGAGACGCAAGATATTTAGTAATAGTTTCAGTATTTATTTTAAGAATATGATTTATTAGATCAGGCCGGCTATAAAGTATTTTTTTAATTTGTAAAAAATCTGTTCCTCCTTTACCTTCAACCATATATGTTGCAAGTGTCCATGGGCTTCCTGCAAACCCAATCAAAGGTACTCGATTATTAAGTGCTTTTTTTATAGAGCTAACTGCGTCAAATACATAAGATAATTTTTCTTCAACATTTGGTATATCTAACTTTTGAATTGTACTTTCGTCTTGTAAAGGATACTTAAATTTTGGCCCTTCGCCATCTTCGAAATAAAGTCCTAACCCCATAGCATCAGGTATTGTTAAAATATCCGAAAATAATATTGCTGCATCTAAATTAGGGTATCTTTCAAGAGGCTGCATCGTTACTTCAGTTGCAAAATCCTTATTCTTACAAAGATCTAAAAAACTTCCTGCCTTTTTTCTTGTTTCACGATATTCAGGAAGATAACGTCCAGCCTGACGCATTATCCAGGTAGGTGTATAAGGAGTTTTTTGTTTAAATAGAGTTTTGACAAGAGTGTCATTATTTAACAATGGCATATTTAAATTATCTTGGAAGAACTGAAGTGCCCATTAGATACTCATCAACAGAACGCGCACATTGACGACCTTCTCTTATTGCCCAAACAACAAGTGATTGGCCGCGTCTCATATCACCTGCAGCAAAAACTTTTGGTCTTGAGGTGAAATAAGCTTTTTCTCCTTCAGTTAAAGCTTTAGCATTTCCACGTTGATCTTTTTCAACTGAAAATTTTTCAAGAATAGTTTGTTTTGGTCCCATAAACCCCATTGCTAATAATACTAAATCTGCCTTTAATTTAAATTCTGTATTAGAAACTTCTTGCATTTTTCCATCCCGCCATTCAACTTTTGTACCAATCAATTGTTTAACTTTGCCGTTTTCTCCTTCAAAAGATTTTGTAGCAATTGACCAATCCCTTTCGCATCCTTCTTCATGTGAACTTGAAGTTCTCATTTTCAGGGGCCAGTAGGGCCATACCATCGATTTATTTTCTTGTTCAGGTGGTTGGGGCATTAACTCAAATTGAGTTACTGATGCTGCACCATGCCTATTAGAAGTTCCTACACAATCTGATCCAGTATCGCCTCCACCAATTACAACAACATGTTTGCCAGCTGCCTTAATCTGATTAGTAACTTTGTCTCCAGCTACAACTTTATTCTGAGAAGGTAAAAAATCCATTGCAAAGTGAACGCCTTCTAATTCTCTACCAGGAACAGGAAGATCTCTTGGCCACTCGGCGCCACCTGACAATATAACTGCATCATAACTATCTACTAATTGTTCAGGGTCTACATTTTCACCAACATTTTGATTTACCTTAAATGTTACGCCCTCAGCTTGCATTTGCTTTACTCTTAAATCTATATGAAATTTCTCCATTTTAAAATCTGGTATTCCATATCTAAGTAAACCTCCAATACGGTCATTTTTTTCATAAACATCTACATTATGACCAACTCTAGCTAATTGTTGGGCTGCAGCAAGACCTGCTGGACCTGATCCAACAATTGCTATTTTTTTTCCAGTTTTATTTTCAGGTATTTGAGGAACCACCCAATTGTTTTCCCACGCTTTATCTATAATTGCATGTTCAATAGATTTTATACCTACAGGATCTGAATTAATATTAAGTGTGCATGCCGCCTCACAAGGAGCAGGGCAAATACGACCAGTAAACTCAGGAAAATTATTTGTAGAATGTAATACATCAATAGCTGCTTTCCAATTTTGTTGAAAAACTAAATCATTCCAATCTGGAATAATATTATTGACAGGACACCCATTATTACAAAAAGGAATGCCACAATCCATACAACGTGCACCTTGGACTTTTGCTTCCTCGTCACTAAGATGCAAGACAAATTCCTTGTAATTTTTAACTCGCTCTTCTGCAGGAATATTCTGCACAATTTGTCTAGGAAAATCTAAAAATCCTCTAACTTTTCCCATTACGCGGTTTCCTTAGTTTTATTTTCTTTCATTTCATTCAATGCTCTTTTATATTCTATTGGCATAACTTTTATAAAATTACCCAATTCTTTTTCCCAATGATCTAAGATCATTTTTGCAATCTTACTCTTTGTGAATAGACAATGTTTTTTAATAAGAGTTTTTAAAATTACTTCATCTGCTAAATTTAAATGTTTAGGTATCTCAGTTTCAATATTTGATTTTTCCACCCTATGAAGAGTAACCATTGATAAATTACAATAATTTTTGAATTCTTTTCTAGGGTCATAAACATAAGCAACTCCCCCTGACATACCAGCTGCAAAATTTTGACCTGTTCTTCCCAAAATTACAACTGTGCCCCCTGTCATATATTCACATCCATGATTACCTACCCCCTCTATGACAGCAGAAGCACCAGAATTTCTTACGCAAAATCGTTCTCCGCCAATACCATTAAAATATGTTTCTCCTGAAGTTGCACCATACATAGTTGTGTTTCCAATAATGATATTTTCTTCAGCTTTACCAATAAATTCTTTAGGCGGGCTTATAATAATTTTACCTCCGCAAAGACCTTTACCCACATAATCGTTCCCCTCACCAATAAGATTAAAAGTTATACCTTTTGCCAAGAAAGCTCCAAAGCTTTGACCGGCGGTACCGCTTAAGTTAATTTTAATAGAATCATCAGGGAGTCCCTTATTACCATATCTCTTTGCTATTTCATGAGACAACAGAGTTCCAACAGTTCTATTAACATTTGTGATTTTGCTATCAAACTCAATACTGTTTTTATTTTCGATTGCAGAAATAGCTTTTTTAATTAACTTTTTATCAAGTGCTTTTTTTAACCCATGATCTTGATCTTCAGTATTATATCTAGGCTCGTTAGCCCTAATTTTAGGCTGATAAAATATTTTGCTAAAATCAAGTCCATTAATTTTCCAGTGTTCTATACCTTTTTGCTTATCCAGTAAATCTGAACGACCGATTAAATCATTAAATTTTCTTATGCCCAAAGAGGCCATTATTTCCCTTGCTTCTTCTGCCACAAAAAAGAAAAAATTCACAACGTGTTCTGGTTGGCCGGAAAATCTTTTTCTTAGTTCTGGGTCTTGGGTAGCAACTCCTACTGGGCAAGTGTTCAAATGACATTTTCTCATCATTATGCAGCCTTCAACAACTAATGGTGCTGTTGCAAAACCAAATTCATCTGCTCCTAACATTGCTCCAACAACAACATCTCTCCCTGTCTTTAATTGGCCATCAACTTGTAAAATAACTCTACTTCTTAATTGATTTAATAATAATGTTTGCTGAGTTTCAGCTAATCCAATCTCCCATGGACCTCCTGCATGTTTTATTGAAGTAAGTGGGGATGCTCCAGTTCCTCCATCATGTCCAGCTATAACAATATGATCGGCTTTAGCTTTGGTTACTCCAGCCGCAACAGTTCCAACGCCAGTTTCTGCAACTAATTTAACTGAAATACTTGCATTTGGATTTGCATTTTTTAAGTCGTGTATTAATTGAGCTAAATCTTCAATTGAATAAATATCATGATGTGGGGGAGGCGAGATTAAACCTACACCAGGTACAGAAAATCTAAGCTTAGCTATATATTCGCTAACTTTATGGCCTGGTAGTTGACCGCCTTCACCTGGCTTTGCACCTTGAGCCATTTTTATTTGTATCTGATCTGCAGTAGCCAAATATTCTGCTGTTACTCCAAATCTACCTGATGCAACCTGTTTTATCTTAGATCTAAGTAAGTCACCGGCCTTTAAATCAATATCGGTGATTATAATATCTGTACCCAAATGATCAGAAATTTTTGTATCTTTGATGATTGGGATACTTCTCTTAATGTCCTCCCCACCTTCGCCCGTATTAGACTTTCCTCCAATTCGATTCATTGCGATAGCTAGCGTTGAATGTGCTTCTGTCGATATTGAGCCTAAAGACATAGCTCCTGTTGTAAATCTTTTAACTATTTCCTTTGCAGGCTCTACCTGATCTAAAGATATTGATTTTTTGGTTTTAAATGAAAATAAACCTCTCAATGTCATGTGTCTATGAGCTTGATTATTTATAAGTTCTGCATATTCTTTATAGGTTTCAAAATTATTTTTTTTAGTTGAATGCTGGAGTTTAGCTATTGATTCTGGAGTCCACATATGCTCTTCACCTCTAATCCTAAAAGCGTACTCTCCTCCAGCATCAAGAGCATTACTTAAGACTGGATCGTTGCCATATGCTAATTGGTGAATTCTTTCAGATTCTGCGGTTACTTGCTCTATTCCAATTCCATTAACATTAGATGTAGTGCCTGTGAAATATTTTTCAATGAAATTTTCATCTAATCCAATTGCTTCAAATACTTGAGCTCCGCAATAAGATTGATATGTAGATATTCCCATCTTTGACATAACTTTAAACAGACCTTTTCCAATAGCCTTAATAAAATTTTCTTGTGCAGTAAAAAAATCATTAGTTATTGTTTTTATTGTTTCATAAGTTAGCCATGGACAAATTGCTTCAGCCCCATAACCTGCAAGTAATGCAAAATGATGAACCTCTCTTGCTGAACCAGTATCTATAACTAAACCTGCATTAGTTCTATTTCCAGATTTAACTAAATATTGGTGAGTTGATGAACAAGCTAGTAGAGCTGGTATTGCTACCCTTTTCGATGAAGTATTTCTATCTGAAAGAATGATTATATTGTAACCATCAATAATTGCCTGATTAGCTTTTTTACAAATGTCTTCTAAAGCATTATTCATTCTAACGCTTTGATTTTCATGTGAATTTATTTGATAAGTAATGTCAATTACTAATGATTTAAATTTATTTTGTGTTAATGAGCTAATTTGTTTCAATTGTTCTAATTCTTCAATACTCAGAATTGGTTGACTGGCCTCTAATCTGTAAGGTGGCTCTTTATCTTCAACTCCTAGTAAATTGGGTTTAGGACCAATAAATGTAACCAAAGACATCACTATATCCTCACGAATTGGATCTATTGGAGGATTAGTAACTTGAGCAAATAATTGTTTAAAATAGTTATATAAAATTTTAGGTCGGTTTGATAAGACTGGTAAAGCAGCATCATTACCCATGGATCCGGAATTTTCTTGGCCAGCTTGAATCATAGGGGTTAAGACAAACGATAAATCTTCTTGACTATATCCAAAGCTTTGTTGTAAATCTAATAATTTTTCTTTGTGATTAAATTTCACATCGATAGCTTTTAAATCTCCTAAAAAATAACGAGATTTTTTTAACCAATCTCTGTAAGGCTTTTTCAATGAAAGTAGTTTTTTAATTTCATCATCTTCAATTAATTTCCCATCGTTCAAATCAATAAGAAGCATTTTTCCTGGCTCAAGTCGCCATTTTTTTACAATTTTATCTTCTGGAAATTTCAAGACTCCCATTTCTGAAGCCATCATTAAATCACCATCATCAGTTAATAAATATCTAGCAGGCCTTAGTCCATTTCTATCCAATGTGGCACCAATCATTTTCCCATCTGTAAAAGCAACCGCTGCAGGGCCATCCCATGGCTCCATTAATGCAGCATGATATTCATAAAATGCTTTTCTGTCTTCACTCATTAGCGAATTTTCAGCCCATGGTTCAGGAATTAACATCATCATTGCATGCGGTAAACTATAACCTCCCGCCAATAAAAGCTCTAAACAATTGTCAAAACAAGCTGTATCTGATTGACCAGCTTCAATTAATGGCCAGAGTTTATCTAAGTCTTGATCTAAAAGTAAAGACTTCATTTTTGCTTTACGGGCATTCATCCAATTGACATTACCTTGGACAGTATTGATTTCGCCATTATGTGCAATAAGCCTATATGGATGTGCTAACTCCCATGAAGGAAAAGTATTAGTAGAAAATCTTTGATGAACTAATGCTAATGATGATTGCATTTTTTTATCTAAAAGATCTTTAAAATAGATCCCAACTTCACATGCAAGAAGCATGCCTTTATAAACAATTGTTCTTGATGACATTGATGCAATATAAAATTTTGCAGGATCATCAATATTTAATTTGCCAACTTCTATTTCTATCCTTTTTCTTATAACAAATAATTTTCTTTCAAAATCATCTTGTGAAGAACAAATTTTATTTCTACCAATAATAATTTGTTTAATAACAGGCTCAACGTCTTTGGCTGCTAAAGCAATATTTTTATTATTAACTGGAACATTTCTCCATCCTATTTCATATTGGCCTTCCTCTTTTATGACATTTGAAATAAGTAACTCATATCTTTCTCTTTTTTCTTTGGTTTGTGGCAAAAATACCATCCCAATTCCATAATATCCAGCACTAGGTAAATTTAATTTTAGATTTTCAGCTGCATTGCGAAAAAAAGGGTCTGATATTTGCATTAAAAGCCCAGCCCCATCTCCCAATTTTGGATCATAACCAGTAGCTCCACGATGAGTGAGATTGGTTAAAATTTCTAAGCCTTGTTTTACAATTCGATGACTTTTTTTACCGTGAATATTGGCAATAAATCCAACACCACATGAATCATGTTCGTTTTTTGAATTGTATAAACCTTGTTTTAGATTTTTTTGATTTGCCATTAACATTTCAACTATATTTTTCTTTAAACGGAACCTTTAATTTTAAGCCTTTTAGCCCTATTATTCAATAATTTGATAATTTTTTAAAATAACTTCTTTGAGCAATTATCATGCCAAATGCCTATAATTTCTCAAAAGATTCTTTTGCAGCATCTAAAGTAGTTTCAATATCATTATCTGTATGGGCTGCTGATACAAAACCTGCCTCAAAAGCTGATGGACCAAAATAAATTCCTTTATCGAGCATTAAATGAAAAAACTTATTAAAATTTTGTCTATTACTTTTCATCACTTCCTCAAAACTATTAGGAGGAGTTTTACTGAAATATAATCCGAACATTCCTCCCACGTTTCTAGCACAAAATTCAATTCCTTTGGACTTAGCAATATTCGTCATCCCGTCCACTAACTTTTTTGTATTTTTATTTAATTCTTCATGAAATCCTGCAACTTGAACCAATTCTAATGTTTTCAAGCCAGCAGAAACAGCAACAGGATTTCCTGATAAAGTTCCAGCTTGATAAACAGGCCCTTTTGGAGCTAATATTTGCATGATTTCTTTTTTTCCTCCAAAAGCGCCAACTGGTAAGCCTCCACCAATTATCTTACCCAATGTTGTCATGTCAGGGATTATTCCATATAACTCTTGAGCTCCACCTAAAGCAACACGAAAACCTGTCATGACTTCATCAAAAATTAAAACAACTCCAAATTTTGTACATAGATTTCTTAATGTGTTTAAAAAACTTAAATCTGGAACTATAAGATTCATATTCCCAACAATTGGTTCAATAATTACACATGCTAAAAGATCGCCATATTTATTAAAATATTCTTCTAACGATTTAGTGTCATTATACGGAAGAGTTGAAGTATCTTTTGCAACATCCTTTGTTACTCCTGCTGAACTAGGTTGTCCAAAAGTTAGTGCGCCAGATCCAGCTTTTACTAATAATGAATCTGCATGTCCATGATAACATCCTTCAAACTTCAAAATTTTATCTCTTTTTGTAAAACCTCTAGCAACTCTTATTGCGCTCATTGTAGCCTCTGTACCGCTGCTAACTAATCTAACTTGCTCAATACTAGGAACAAGTTTGACAATTAATTCTGCAATCTCTAATTCTTTAGAGGTAGGTGCCCCAAAAGACAAACTGTCTTTGGAAATTTTTTCAACAATATCCAATATTTCTGGATGAGCATGCCCTAGAATCATTGGGCCCCAAGAATTTATATAATCAATATATTCTTTGTTATTTTCATCCCATAATTTACTCCCTAATCCTTTTTTAAAAAATATTGGTGTTCCTCCTACTGCAGAAAACGCCCGAACTGGCGAATTAACTCCTCCAGGAATGAATTGTTGTGATTTTTCAAATAAATTTTTATTTTTATCATTCATAATTTTTCTTTAAAATATTTGTGAATACCTTAGCTTTTTTTTCAATATCCTTAGCACTAAATAATGCATTTATTAAGGCAACACATTTAACCCCTTCTTTAACTAGCAATTCTACATTTTCATTGTCAATACCGCCAATTGCTACTAATGGTATATTAAACCTTTTTAATACAAACTTTATTAGATCAATTGTTACTTGTGGTGCATTTGGTTTAGTTTTGGTAGGAAAACATGCCCCCAAAGCCACGTAGCTCGCTCCCCCATCTATAGCCATTTTTACTCTATCAATTGAGTTATAACAAGAAATACCAATTATTTTTGAAGGGCCTAATAATTTACGCGCTTTTAATAAACTGTCGTCATTTTCTCCTAAATGTACTCCATCTGCATCTAAATTACGGCATAATTCAATATCATCGTTTATAATTAATGGTATATTATAACTATTACATACTATTTTAATTTGTTTGGCTTGCTTTTTTTGAACAATTTTGGAGAGTTTTTTTGATCGGTACTGAATTAATTTTGCTCCTCCCTTAATACAAGACTCTACTTGAGAACTTAATATTGATAAATTCTTTTGATCAGGGGTTATAGCATAAAGACCATTAATGATGTGTAAATTTTCCATCATCTTTCATGTCTGAAGGTCGGAAAAATCTATTAGGAATTAGTTGACCCATACCTATTTTAAAACCGTTATTTAAAGCTTGCCAAGTAAAATGCTGAGCTTCTTCTATTGCCTCTTCAATTGTAAGTCCTAATGCGTAATAAGCTGCAACAGCCGATGAAAGCGTACAACCGGAACCATGAAAGTTTTGAGGTAGTCGGTCCCAATGGTAAGGTATTATTTGATTTTTTGAATTATATAAAGTGTTTATGACATTTTTGGTATTATCATGTGTACCAGTTATTAAAACGTTTTGGCAACCCGTTTCTTTAAAAAGATTTGCGCAAGTTTCTAAAGATAGATCTAAATCTTCATCTTCTTGATTCAATAATTGTTTAGCCTCCAAAGTGTTGGGGGTTATTAATAAAGCTTCAGAAATTAAAAGTTCTAAAATCATATTTCTTGTTTCAGTATCAGTAAATTCGTCTCCGCGACCAGATGACAAAATGGGATCAATAATCAATGGGATATCGGGATAATCTGAAATTATCTCAGCAACAACTGTAATATTTTCTTTACTTCCCAATAATCCCAATTTAAAAACAGCAACCTCCATATCTTCTAAAATTAATCTTGCTTGATCATTTACTATTTCTGAATCAAGAGAAATTAATCTTTCAACGCCAACAGTATCTTGAACAGTAAAGCCAGTTACTATAGAAACGGGATGACAACCTAAACTTGATATCGTTCCAACATCTGCCTGCAAACCAGCTCCTCCGCTTGGGTCAGTAGCTGAAAAAGTCATAATTATTGGGGGTGATTTAATCATTTAGTTATTGTATATGAATTAAATAGTCTATTTAAAATTCAATTGGATCAATATCTAAAGCCCATTTGATTTTATTAAATAGGGAATGCTTAGTCATAACTAATCTTAATTGTTTTAATAAATTTTGTAATTCATTCCTATTCTTGGCCTGAAAAAATAATTGAAATCTTTCGTAACTATTTACTCTTTCAATGGTTGGCCTTAAAGGATCAAAAATAACTACATTATTTTTTAAAGATTTTGCATATTTTGCAATTTCATTTATAAATTGCTCACCTTGATTTAATTTTTTAGACTCAACTCTCAAAATAGCAGTAAAACTATAAGGTGGAAGTCCCATTTGCTTTCGTTCTCTAAGTAATATCTCTACAAATAAATCATAGCTATTTTTTTTAATTGCCTCAAAGACTGGATTGTTTGGAAAACTAGTTTGAATAAGAACTTCCCCTTTAATGTTAGAACGTCCAGCGCGTCCTGAAACTTGTAATAATTGGGAAAATAATTTTTCTGAAGATCTATAATCTGGACTATATAAAGCATTATCTGCATCCAGAACTCCTACCAAAGTAAGAAAGGGAAAATCATGGCCTTTCGCAAGCATTTGAGTTCCAACTAAAATATCAATTTCTCGATTATTCATTCTTTCATACAATAAACTTAACGATTTTTTTGTCCTCATACTATCTCTGTCCACTCTAAAAATTGATGCTTCAGGGAAAAATCTTTTTAAAACTTCTTCAATTTTTTGTGTTCCAGTTCCAAGAGAATGTAAATCCATACTCTTACAACTAGGACATTTATCTATAAGCTCTCTTTCGAAACCACAATGATGACACTTTAATTTTTTTATTTTGCTATGAACAACAAGTTTAGAACTACACTTTTCACATTCTGAGTGCCAGCTACAATTAGAACAATATAAAACTGGAGCAAAACCTCTTCGATTTATAAAAATTAATGATTGCTCTTTACGTTTTAAACGAGTGGCTATTGCGTCAACTAATAATCTTGATATTCCATATTTAGTTTTATCATTTACTAGGACAGTTTCTATTTGTGGAAGAGTTGCTTCTGTAATCGCCCGTTTAGTTAACTTTAATAAGTTGTATTTATTATCTTTGTGATTAGCGTTGTGCCAACTTTCCAAAGATGGGGTTGCTGTTCCTAAAACAATTGGTATATTAGTATTTTTTGCTCTAACCATTGCAACATCTCTTGCATGATATCTCAAGCCATCTTGCTGTTTAAAGGACATATCATGTTCTTCATCAACTATAATTAATTTTAAAAAAGGCATGGGAGTAAAAACAGATAGCCTTGTTCCAATTAAAATTCTAGCTTCCCCTGATTTTGCTTTTCGCCAATTATCAAGTCTTTCAACATCAGATAAATGACTGTGTAAACTTACTAATTTTTTATCAGGGAATCTTAAACGAAACCTATTTTCTAGCTGTGGAGTTAAATTTATTTCTGGAACTAAAAATAAAACTTGAGATTCCTTTTGTTTTAAAAAATTTTTAATTAATTGTATATAGACCTCTGTTTTTCCACTTCCAGTAATGCCATAGATTAATGAAGCTTGATAATTTTCATTTTGTAAAATAGCTTTTATCACGGACTTTTGTTCATTATTTAATTTAGGCGATTTTGAAATTAAAGGAGTTATTTCAGGTTCAAATTTCTTTGACTTTACACATCCATAATCTTTTAATTTTTCGATACATTCATGCCAATTTGAAACCAATTTCATCAGCTCATTTTGTCTTAAATCCCTGTTCAATAAAACTGTTGCTACTTTTCTTATTCTGGTTTGGCGCATTGGTAATTTATCAATAAATTCCTGATTCAAAACTGCAGTGGCTTGATAAATTAATTCAAATTTTCTTAATTGGTTTAAATTTTTTTTTAAACGAACTGGGACTACAGACATTATTGTTTGACCGATTGGGTAGTGATAATACTCTGATACAAAATTTAATAATTTAAACATTGCATTATCGAAAATAATTTCAGAATCAACTGAAATAATAGATTTTAATTTAGATGGATGAATAGATGATTCTGAAGAAATTGCGTAAACAATTCCAACAATTTTTCTTTTTCCAAATGGAACAGTCACATATTGCCCTATTTTTATAGCATCATCACTAGCTAGATAATCAAACAGTGCATTGATTGGAACATTAATAGCTACTTTTAAAATTTTTTGTTTCGCGTTCATTATATATTTACTATTTTTTCCTTAAAAATAACTCAATCTATAGGGTAAAATAACTCTTTAAACTATTATTGTAACCTTGTGAAAGCTCACCTGACCGAATTACTTTTTTCAGTTGTAAAACAAATCACTGATCATACTGATTCATCAATTATTGTTATTGATAGGCCAAAAATTATCAGTCATGGTGATTTTTCAACTAATTTATGTTTAATATTATCTAAAAAAATAAAAAAACCACCGCGTGAGGTTGCCTCGATTATTTTAGAAAAAATACCATCATCTGATCTAATCAGTAAAATAGAAATAGCAGGAGCAGGCTTCTTAAATTTCTTTTTAAGTAATAAAGCTAATAATCAAATTATAAATGATGTTTTAAAACAAAAAGATTCTTATGGACAAAATAAAACTGGTAAAAAACAGAAAATACAAATTGAATTTGTGTCTGCAAACCCAACGGGGCCTCTGCATGTTGGGCATGGAAGAGGTGCCGCTATTGGAGACTGTTTAGCAAGACTTTATGCGACATCAGGATGGAATGTCACAAAAGAATTTTATTATAACGACGCAGGTTCACAAATAAATAATTTAGTTCAATCAGTAAAAGCATGTTGTCAAAATATTCCAAAAGATGCCCCTGAATACCCTAAAGACGGTTACCACGGAGATTATATAAACGAAATTGCACAAGCATTTTTATCTATGGAAACAATTAAATGCCAAGGTCAACATATTAAAGCATCGGGTCAAACTGAAGACACAGAATCTATAAAAAATTTCAGCATTGCATATCTTCGAAATGAACAAGATCAAGACTTAACAGCTTTTAGAACTAAATTTGATGTCTACACTTTAGAATCTTCTTTTTATCATAATGGAAAAATTGAATCAGTCGTTGAAAGACTATCTGAACAAGGATATACATATGAAAAAGAAGGTGCACTATGGTTAAAAACAACTAATTTCGGAGATGACAAAGATCGTGTAATGAAAAAGAAAGATGGTAACTATACCTATTTTATTCCAGATGTCGCCTATCATTTAGATAAATGGGAAAGGGGATTTAAAAAAGTGATTAATGAACAAGGAGCTGATCATCACAGCACAATAAGTCGAGTAAGGGCAGGATTACAAGGACTTAATAAAAATATACCCGAAGAATGGCCGCAATATATTCTGCATCAGATGGTTTCAGTTACTAAAGAAAAAAAAGAAATTAAAATCTCAAAAAGAGCAGGTAGTTATTTAACTCTAAGAGATTTAATTAATGAAGTTGGAAGTGATGCAGCAAGATTTTTTTTAGCAGCGAGAAGACCTGACTCACAACTTATTTTTGATATTGATTTAGCAAAAAGGCAGCATAATGATAACCCTGTTTTTTATATACAATATGCCCATGCAAGAATTTGCAAAGTTTTGGAACATTGGGGTGGTGATATTTCAACCTTAAAAATGCATAAATCATCTATTCTAGACAGCCAAGCCGAATTAAAACTAATTAAAAGCATTAGTATTTATCCAGAGATAATAATTCAAGCAACTGATGAGCTTGCTCCACATCAAATTGCAAATTTTTTGAAAGATTGTGCAGCAGAACTTCATAGCTATTATAATGATAGTAAATTCTTAGTAAAAGATGAAAAATTAAAAATTGCTCGATTATGCTTAATAAATAGTGCGAAATATGTATTAAAAAATGGGTTAAATTTGTTAGGTATTGAAGCCCCCCAAAGGATGTAATAGGAAAAATAATGGTAGATGATTACAAAACTAAAAATGCAAAAAAAGCAGAAGGAACCCCCTTCACTAATGGTATATTTGTCGGTTTACTTTTCGGTATCCTTGTTTCTATTGCAGTAACTCTTTTTATTACTAACGGCAAAAGCCCTTTTGTAACAAAAGAAACTGCAGGAGCCTGTATTGAGATAAATTCAGCTCTTGAAGATGAAGACGTTATCAATATTGATGAAGATAGTGGATTCGATTTTTATGATTCTCTTCCTAGAGATAATACAGAATATGCTAATAATATAAAAACCGATCCAGATAGAAATAGAGATGTAAATTACTATTTACAGGTAGGAGCATTTTCTGAAGTAAGCCCTGCAGATAATCTTAAAGCAAAATTAGCTTTAATGGGTTTTGAATCAGTAATTATGACTGCTAAAATTGGTGATAATACTTTTCATAGAGTTTGTGTTGGGCCTTATACAGAGTTTGTTAAGACAAGAGACATGAGAGAAAAGTTAATTAAAGAAGGATTTAAAGCGAACTTAATCAAACTAACTAAGCCTAAATCTAATTAAATATAGTGAGAACATTATGAAAAAAATAATATCGATGATTTTAGTTTTATTTTCAACACTAGTCTTAGCTGTTGAACCAAAACCTGGTGTCAATTTTAAAACTACTAAAAATGTTATTCCTACAGAGTCAAAAGATAAAATTGAAGTTGTAGAACTATTCTGGTACGGATGTATTCATTGCTTTAACATCGATCCTTACTTAGATAAGTGGGCTGATAACTTACCAAAAGATGTAACATTTAAAAGAATTCCTGCAATACCAAGAAAAGATTGGATTGAATCTGCAAAAGCTTACTATGCACTTGAAACTTTGGGTGTTGTAAACAAATTACACGAAAAATTATTTGATGCCATACATAAAGAAAAATCATTAAAACATAACGACACTAAAGGTCTTATAAAATGGATTGCAATTAATGCCAAACTTGATAAAAAAGATGTTGAATCAGCCTTTAATTCCTTTTCTATGAAAGCTAAATTATCACGATCATATAAAATTTTTAAATCTGCAGGAGCTACAGGTGTTCCTACAATGATAATTGATGGAAAGTATTTCACCTCTAGTACAATGGCTGGTGGTGAACAAAATGCAATAGATATTATGAATTTTATTATTAAAAATGTTAGGAAAGACAAAAATAAAAAATAAAAATGCCACTTAAAATATTTATCACAGGTGCTAATTCTGGCATTGGTGAAGCATTAGCAATCCAATATGCAAAACAAGATGTAATTTTAGGACTTGTTGCACGAAGAAAAAAAGAACTTTTAGCTCTCAAAAATAAAATAAATAGAAAAGTTTTAATCTATGCAGTAGACGTTACTAATATCAATCAATGCCGTTGGGCAGCAGAAGATTTTATGGCAATCCATGGTATTCCAGATATTATTATTGCTAATGCTGGGATTAGTTCTGGGACTTTGACAGAAAATTTTTCTGATATTGAAACATTTAAAAAAATAATTGATACAAACCTTAACGGTGTAATAAATACTTTTTATCCCTTTATAAAATCGTTTAAAAAAAGAAAACAAGGGCAATTTGTTGGCGTGTCTAGTATTGCAGGAATTCGTGGTATTCCAGGAGCTGGGGCTTACAGTTCGTCAAAAGCAGCTTTAATTAATTATCTAGAAAGTTTTCGAATTGAAATGGCTCCATATCATATACATGTAACTACTATAGCCCCCGGATACATTAAAACACCAATGACTGATACCAACAATTATAAAATGCCTTTTTTAATGCCAGTTAATAAAGCAGCATTTGCATTTATTAAGGGAATAGATCAAAAAAAGAAATTTATTGTAGTGCCCTGGCAAATGAAAATTATTAGTTACTTTATACACATATTACCAATCCCTCTTTGGGATTTTTTTGCAAAAAAAGCACCAAGAAAAAAAAGGAATTTATAAAATTTTATATTTTAACAATAGGAAATTAAATGATTGAACATAGAAAACCCGAAAATCTTAGTGATTTTGTTGCTCTAAGTATCACTAAATTTTTACGACTATTCGCTGATACCTTTTTTGCAAAAAGATATGGTCATAGGGCTGTAGTGTTAGAAACCGTAGCTGGAGTTCCTGGAATGGTAGCTGGAATGTGGATTCACTTAAAATGTTTAAGAAGAATGCAAAATGACAGGGGTTGGATTAAATTACTACTTGATGAAGCAGAGAATGAGAGAATGCATTTGATGACTTTCATCGAAATCGCTCGCCCCAATTGGCTTGAAAGAGGAATGATTTTACTAGCCCAAGCTTTATTTTGGAATTTTTATTTTATTTTATATGTTTTTTTTCCAAGGACTGCCCATAGACTAGTTGGTTATTTTGAAGAAGAAGCAGTATTAAGTTATACAGCTTATTTAGAACAAGTTGAAAAAAATCCTGAACTCAATATATCAGCCCCCCAAATAGCAATTGATTATTGGAAGTTAGAAAATAATGCTAAATTAGTTGATGTCATCAAAGCCGTCCGTGAAGATGAGAGAGGTCATTCTTTAGTTAATCATGGGCTAGCTGATACATTAGATAAAGATTCTAAGAAGTAATTATATTTTTATAAGTATTTGTAAAGCTCTTCAGAATTCCTTTTCTTCATTGCCTTATATTTTTCTTCCACTTCAGAAATAAATACTAATGCTTTTTCATGAATCTCTTTTATTATTTTGATTTCTGGCATTATTCTTTGCACGTAAAGTGGTTGATCTGCATCTGGATGATAGGCTACAAAATCACACCACAATCTTTGGGTACAAGCCAATTGAAATTGAATCTGAATATAATATTGCCTGGGTAAAATTTGTTTTCTAATAATTTCTTCATGACTTTTTTTATTAAGACATTTAATTTCAATTAAACCATCATCACCAACTAGACCATCTGGACTAGCTCCAGCATCTTTTATAGTAGGATGTTCTATAAATCCTGATAATGTAACTATTTCATTTTGTAATTCATAAGCTTTTCTTGCTTCTGATTCAAGCTCTAAACCTCTTGCCATTGGTGCAGTAACAATATTTTTAGTAGGTGACCCAGATATTCTTTCAAAAATTAAATCCTGCAGTAGTCTTGTTCTTGTCGATGAATTTTCTTTAGACGACATAATTTTATGAATAGTAGAACTAGTTATTTTACCTAGTCTTGTTTGAAGCCATTCTTGTGTTCCTTGGGGAGCGGTCATATGACTATATTACTTGAAATTCTTTAAATTTGACCACTAACTTTAAAGATATGTACACCATAATTATGGTGTACATATTCATTATGATAATACATAAGCCATGAGGAGCCTGAAGGAATTTGCTTATTATTATCCGACATGGTTATATCCCCACTCATGCCTTGGGTTTGAAATTAGTTTTTTAATACAACATATGAAACAGAATTGTCATAACAAATTTCTTCAGCTTTAGTCTTTGCGGCTTTATACCCCTTTAAACTAAATTCTCCCCACATATATTCAAATAAATGGTTAGGGTCTTCTGGTATTTGAATAACCACTTCATCAAACTCTTCCATATAACGATTCATTCTTTTTCCTGCTTGAGCTAGACCAATTCGCGTTATAGTCCAAGCTGGATTGACTGCAAAAGAATCTATAATTTCAGCCTTAAGTATTATTTCTTCCTGGGCATGAATTTTTGGAAAAAAAACTTCAAGTGGAATAAACTTTCCCTCAAATTGATCTAAATAATCTTTCTGCACCATATAAGATGCTGTATCCATAATTAAGTATGAATGAGCACAAGACCGAAAAGGTTTTACCCAACCAAATCGTACTGGTTGATTATCAGCTTTGGTATAAAACCTTACAGAAGGTCCTTTGGAATCAACAATCCAATCTTTATATTTAAATTCTGTTTTACTATTAGCGTCGGCATAACTTATAGGTAAGATAAACATAAAAATAAATAGAATTAATATAAAGGTCTTTTCTAATTTCATTACGAATCTCCTTTTTTTGCAATTTGAATAGGTTCTTTAATTACGATTGTTACTTTACCGACCTCCACTTTTGGTGTTGCACAACCTACTAGAAATAAAGTAAGAATTATTAATTTAGATAAAGAAGAACAGGAGAAGCTTAAGCCTCTCCAATTCTTAAAGAAGTAAATATCATCTAATCGATTCATGAATCATCTCTATGTGTTTCTTGTTAGCTTCCTCTACTAAAGAAACTAATAAAAACAAAGCTAGGATAATTGCTAAAACCATATAGAAATTTTTACGTGAATACATCATTTATCCTAATTGGCAATATAAAGTTCAACATCTTTTGGTTCTCTTAGTGCTAAAGCTGCGGACATCAATTTAGCTTCGTCTAAATTTTGCTCTGCAGCTTTTTCAAACCAATAATTTGCTTGATCTAAATCTTTTTTTACAGACTGCCCATTTTGGTATAGGAGCCCAAGATGATATTGAGCTTGAGGAAAATTCTTCCTTGCAGATTTTGTAAAATATTGAAAAGACTTATCATGATTAGTTGGCGTCCCAAGCCCATAATGGTATAAAAAAGCAATATTTAAATCAGCTTCAGGAATACCATTAGAGGATGCTTTTAAATAATGATTCATTGCCTGAACATAATCTTGATTTGTGCCTCGGCCATAATGTGCCATTAAGCCTAAATTAAATTCTGCTTCATACATCCCTTGTTTGGCAGA